>OEIV010001261.1_pt1 | contig 11896 bp, 15 predicted proteins | sample 1539231 | NCBI WGS metagenome assembly OEIV01 (sample SAMN03794762, study PRJEB22550) | activated sludge metagenome | feature: wastewater treatment plant; material: activated sludge; isolation source: Wastewater treatment plant of a petroleum refinery complex | place: Argentina: Buenos Aires ... | reverse complement strand
AAGTTATCGAACAAATTCAATCACGAATTAGTGAGTATTACCGGCAATTAGGGGGTACGGATGAAGTATTCTTAACTTACAAAAGTACTGTTACAAGCAGTAAAGCGAATTACGGATCTCAGCTTCTACAGTTCTTTGAAGCAAGTTTGCATCGGGACATTATTCTTGGCTACACCTCTTTTGGCCCACATCGTGACGACCTTGAGGTTCGATTGGCAGATCAACTAGCCACGACTCGGGCTAGCAGAGGCGAGGTACGCACAGTGGTTATAGCTCTGAAATTACTAGAAACAGAAATCCTTTCTACCTTTTTTGCCCGCCAGCAAATGAAGCCAACACTTCTACTAGACGACGTTCTTAGTGAACTTGATTTAGTCCACCAAGAACGCGTACTAGAAGGCCTGAAGGATCACCAGGTTTTCATAACTACAACTGATGCTCACACCATAACTGCCGGTGTGCATACAATTGCTCTAGATTAACGATTTTGTGCAGTGTTAATGCTATCGCGTACCGCAACAACTATGTCACCAATAAACGGGATGTTACTAAATAATGAAAATATCCAGATAATAATACCGACTAAAACGGTTGCCCCTAGAACTGAACCTAGACCAAAAAATATTCCACGCATGAAATTAGCAACGTACAAACGTCGCTTACTAACGTAGCCGGCGGTCAAAAGGTATTCTAACGCCTGCACAGCTGCTTTTGTATCTACGTCTACTTTCTTTCCAGTCATTTTTCCTCCCATTATTCGTCTACTGTATCCAGTGGATGTTTAACACCGTCTTCAAGATCTAAGGCGACCATACTTTCTACTGCAACTCCAATCGCAGCTAATACATCGACAACCCTGAGTGCGCGCTCACCCAGTAGCCCGGCAGATTCTTTAGCACGCATGAAAAGACCACCCTTATTCAAATTGATTGGGTGGCCTTCTATTAACATATTACCCGTCTACTTTGTAACGCTCTTGACTTGCTTGGCGATTTTTTCTTTGAGCGCAGCTAGATCTTTCAGTAGTTGATCTATCGTAGCATCATCATTGTCGTCATCACCACTTTTGATCGAAGTTATTGCGCTTTTGACTTGGGTCTTAAGGTCTTCAGCTTTAGCAGTAAGATCTTTTAATTCATCTCGTGCTTGACCTTTCAACTTTTCAGCCTTCGCAGTAGTATCATCTATAAGTTTACCGAGTTCTTTGTGAGCATCTTTCAGTCTTCGTTCTGCCGAACCCTTTACTTCATGTGCCTTCTTTTTTATATCATCCCGCGTTTCTTTCCCGCTTTTTGGTGCTGTTAAGAAACCGGCAAGAATTCCTGCAATTGCACCTAAAATTACTCCGAATCCAAATTTATTATTCTTTGACATCTAATCCTCCTTGTTGTTTGACTTATCGCCGTGCCTTTTGATAGCGCGGTTCACTTGCTCTGCAATAAAACGAGCCACTACAGCTGGCGCGGCCGCTTTTTTCATGGTGGCAGCAACCGAGCTAGCATCGTTAACCAATACTACGGCTTTGTCAGATATTTGCTTTAAATTCTTTACAAGCTTAATAGCAAAAACTGCAACCACAATAGAAAGTGCTAAAAAGAGTGCCAACAACGACGAAAGAACAACAACAAGTATTTCAAATGCATCCATACTTACAGTATACCATTACGAGTAAAGGCGTACTAATCAGAAATTAGTACAGACATCTTGAACTAAGGCACTAACTCACAAAGTTACAATACCGGCTTGCAAAATATCTACTTTCCCGCGGTACATTACATGAGGTATAAACTGATAATTAAACGGCAGCTCACCAGTCCCGATAAACGTTTTGTAATATGCGACGGTAGCTTCTGGAACGTGCTGTAAACTTTGAAAATCAACATTTTGAAACCATTTTGTTTCTGTATTGTCTTCTCCGGGAGCTGTTTTAAAAAAAACCGCTAGTTTCGTTTGATCTAATGTTTCCGCATCTATTTCATAAAAACTATAGTGAGGCATTTCAGGTATTAGCCCTAGCTCTATCTGCAATTCAAACACCTTTCGTGGGTGAAAAGGCAAAAATTGCAGGACATCGTTCCACAGACAGTCTAGAAGCGGAACTTCGCGTTGTAATATTTCTTCCCTGCCTTGATATTTTGAAAGGTGAAGTTTTCGAATCTCATCTAATCGACTGCTCATTTTGTTCAGTGGCATCAAAGTATTGCCGATCATAGGCTCGGGTTTTCCGTGATATATATACTTACTCATGAGCCGAGTTGTTTTTTTATGATTTGCTGAGCAAGACCTGGATTAGCCTGTCCTTTTGATTTTGCCATAACCTGACCAACCAAGAAACCTACGGCCTTCATTTCACCCTTTTTAACATCTTCTGCAGCTTTTTCGTTTTCTGCAATTACTTCACTGACAATTTTTTCAATGGCACCTTCGTCTGAAACCTGTAATAGATTATTTTCTTTAGCTAGTTCTTCAGGATCTTTGCCTTCTATAACATTAGTGAGCAAGCTTTTGGCACTAGTAGAACTAAGCTCACGATTGTTAATCATGTGTGCAAGTTTTACTAAACCGTTTTTTACCTCAACAACCTGGCTCCACGTGAATACATTGTCTGAAACGAGCTTTGTGATATCACCAGTTAGCCAATTCGCTATTGTTTTGGCAGTTGCAACATCATCAATAAGTCCGACTGCAAAATAGGCAAGTTCTGGCTCTTCGATCAACGTTTCTATTTGTGAGGACTGGAGCTCAATACCACTTAACTGTTCACGTAGTTCACTCGGCATCACTGGCAACTGTTGTTTTATAGAATAAACATATTCATCCGTTAGGACAATTGGAGGAACATCTGGTTCGGGCATATACCTATAATCATGGGCATCTTCTTTTGTACGTTGAGAAATAGTTTTTTGTTTAGCGTCGTCCCAGCCCCGTGTCTCTTGAACAATCTCTTCGCCTTTTTCCAGTAACTCAATCTGACGATTAATCTCATACTCAACCGCTTTTTCAACCGAACGGAAGCTGTTAAGGTTTTTTGTTTCAGAACGTGTACCGAGTACCTTAGGATCTTTGCTTACCGAAACGTTAACATCAAAGCGCATGTTACCCTGATATAAATCTGCGTCGCTGACATCTGCATACTTCATTTGTAAATATAGTGCTTTGGCATAGGCGCGAGCCTCAGCGGCAGAATGAATTTCTGGCTCAGAAACAATTTCGAGAAGCGGCGTGCCAGCACGGTTTAGATCTACCAGAGAGTAATCTTTACCTGTTGGGTGGGTAGATTTACCGGCATCTTCTTCCATATGAGCACGTGTAATATTGATGCGTTTTGCTTCACCCTCTATAAAAATATCGACGTAACCACCAAGAATAATAGGCTCTTCAAACTGACTAATTTGGTAACCTTTTGGGAGATCTGGGTAAAAATAGTGTTTGCGATCAAACTTAGAAAATTTCTGTGGTTCAGTATTTAGGGCAAACGCAGCACGAACAGCTAATTCAACTGCTTTCTTGTTCAGAACTGGTAGTGCACCCGGCATACCAAAACTCACATGGCCAACAGCCGTATTTGGTAGCAGGTCGCGCGCTTCATTACTTTCACTGGCAAACAACTTGCTTTTGGTTTTTAGCTGTACATGGCATTCAATACCAATTGTAACGGTGTACTGTTTTTTCACATCATCTGAAATCATAAAGCTCCCAGATCCTTCAGCGCACGCTTAAACTGCCTCAAGGCACGGTGGCATTCTGCAGATGAAGGAGTGGCGTCATGTTCATGAGCAATTGTGTTGCGAAGCTTATGAGCTGACCATACTGCGTTGATATCTTTTATAAAACCAACCGAATTATTCAGGCGCTCGCCCATAGTCCCGCCTTTTATATTGGCATGTTTAAGCGCCTCGTCTACTAAACTGTCTGCTTTAAGTACAGCCAGTGTAGAGCCTTCGAGTTTTTCAATTGCATCCCAATGTTTTGTGAAGTAACTTTTATTAAGCCTTGGTTTGCCCCGATGTGTAATAACTAAAACAACAAGTACCAATACCGAAAGTATAAGTATAAGTGCGATCATACTGTAAACATCTGGATTCATTGTTGCATCTCCTCATATTCTTTTGCCAAAGAGAGTAATTCTTTATCTTTTCTTTGCGGGGCAATAATCTGCAGACCAATTGGCAAGCCTTCAACTTCACCACATGGAACACTAATGGCTGGCACGCCAACCATACTCGCACCAACGGTCATAATATCGCCAAGGTACATTGCTAACGGGTCTGTCGAGTTTTGTCCAATACGAAAAGCTGGAGTTGGAGCAGTTGGACCAAGTAAGAAATCTACCGATTCAAAAGCGTCGTTAAATTCATTAATTAACTTTGTACGGACTGTTTGAGCTTTTTTATAGTATGCATCGTAATAACCGCTAGAAAGCACGTATGACCCAATCATAATTCGTCGTTTTGCCTCAGCTCCAAAACCTTCTTTTCGAGCTACTTCATAACTACTATCCAGGTCTTTAGCATCAGTGGCATAGTAGCCGAATCTCTGACCATCATACCGTGCTAAGTTTGAACTAACTTCGGCAGGACAGACAATATAATACACGGCCAGGCCGAGTGGAAGACTTGGCAAACTGACTTCTACAACCTCGTGGCCTGCTTGCTTGAATAATTCTATAGCCACTTCAATATTCTTACGGACACCTGAATCGAGACCGTCACCAAAATATTCCTTGATCACACCAATTTTGGCAGGTTGCTTTGAATCAGAATGTAAGATGTAAGAATCTTGCCTTTTAATTGTGGTGCTATCAAGTGGGTCTTGGCCGGCAATAATATCAAGAATTAACGCGGTGTCTGCCACGTTACTGGCAATTGGACCAATAACATCGGTGCTACTAGCCATCGCTACAACTCCACTTCGCGAAACCAGCCCATAGGTTGGCTTGAGTCCCACAACACCACAGAAACTCGCAGGCTGGCGAATAGAGCCTCCTGTATCGGTACCGAGTGCAAACGGTGCAAGGCTTAGTGCAATCGCAGCCGCAGAGCCTCCAGACGAGCCACCAGCTACACGAGAGGTATCATGTGGATTCTTGGTCGTGAAGAAATCGCTGTTTTCTGTGCTTGCACCATGGGCAAAAGCGTCTAAATTGGCTTTGGCAACACAAACTGCTCCCTCTGCCTCAAGCTTTTCAATAGCTGTTGCCTGATACGGAGCATCGAATCCCTTCAAGATGTTGCTCGCAGCTGTCGTATCGGCACCAAAGACCAAAAAGTTATCTTTGGCGATGAATGGTACGCCAGCTAAACGCCCCGGATCTTCTCCGCGCGCCAATTGCTCATCAATGGTTCTGGCTCGTTTTCTGGCCCCTTCTTCAATAACAGCAATAATTGCCTGAAATTCTTTATGTTCTTCAATCAATGCAAGAGACTTCTCAACCAAAGAAAGAGCAGAAACTTTGCCGCTTTTCACATCATCTACCAACACAGCTATTGGCTCCCACTCCTGATTCTTGATTCTTGATTCTTGATTCATTGCTAACCGATCATCCTTTTAACCTTGATGTGGCCATCTTCAGTTACTGGTACATTCTTTAGAAGTTCAGACTGCCTTACCTGCTGACTCACTTCATCGTCTCGAGTGGCATTTTCGTCCTGACTTGTTAGGCCTGTTACCTGGTAAGTTGGCTGAATGCCGGCAACATCAACAGTATCTAACTGAGCTACGTAATCTAATATCGCGCTAATTTCAGACTGATATTGCTCCGTCTCGTCATCGTCTAGCTGTAATCGACTCAATTTTGCCAATTTTAAGATGTCATCTTTACTTAATTTCATTACTGATAGTATACCAGATTTCATCCGGACCATTTACAAACCACATGCACAAGCATATGATAGCCTTAAGCAGTAAAGGATTTCTTCCGTGAAGGCTATGAGCTGTGCTACAGATAAGCTGCAAAATATGGTCCCATACAGTGGATGGGAGTCATTTCAAAACCCCCTGCTCAAAAGCGAGGAATCCGAATACCTCTCTCCTGAACATATTGAACAGCTCCGCAATGAAAGTGCAATAGTCGAATGGGAAGAACTTGGCACCGAAATTATTGAAGGCGTAGGTGAACTCCGCCGAATGGGTATTGTTACAGAAAAAGGTTATACTTACAGCACTTTAGTAGGAATACCTGAAAAGCAGCTCTCTACTGTACCGATTATTGGCACGAGCGCCTGGTTTACTAGCACTGAAGGCCATAACGAACACACGGTTCGCAATATGTTGCGTGCAGGTAATATTGTTATGTTTGTAGGCGCAGAAGGTAGTTTCGAACCGAGGAATAAGCCAACGCCCCACGGGGCCATAACATTAGCTGATTCGGCAGCCGCTGTTTTGAACTTTTCATACCATCTTGGCATGGAACTACAAGACGAAGGTATAACGATAGACGACGAAAAGAGAATAGTCATTGGCGAATCTCGAGGAGCAATGGTCGGCATGGGAATTACTGCTCTCGCTAGTGAATTTGGGCAGGAGGTTACTCTTTCAGACCTCACAGCGCCGTGCCTTCCCCGTGCTATGCGCCTTAAAGATATCAAGGAGCTTGCCGGACAGCTACGCGAAGAACCGAAAGAACTCTTTAAACTAGCCGGCAGATTAACGCTTGCTCGTCTTGTACACTACCCAAGCACCCTAGATCTCAGTCCATATAGCCTACGTCATCAACTAGCTATAGGTTTTGCACTGTTCAGTGGCGAAGCTGGCGCATTAGCCCGCAAGATATCACCCGAGGCTCTCATGCACATTACTGTATTTAATAAAGACTTTGCTTCTATGGAACACGAGTGGAAGACAATATTTGCTGACCATCCAAATGTACGAATTACCCCTCTTAGTGGCAGTCATTTAACACTCGCCGATCCTGAAACACTACAATTTATTCTCAGTAGAAATAAAGCAGCTCAACTCAACCTTGTCCGCGGTGATCCTTTCACTCAGTCCAACGTCTTCGACGCCGCCCATTTATTTTCACGTAAGGATACGACATCCCTGAAATTAGTTGCCTAGACTGTGTAGCAATGATGTTTACAGCTTGTTTTTGATTTCGTCTATTTGATCACGCAGGTCTGCGGCTTCTTCAAATCGGAGATTAGCGGCAGCTAGATCCATTTGAGATTCTAATTCTTTAATCAAATGGTGGTATTCATCTTTAGGAATCTTCCTCAGATCAATTCGTTTTTTGGTATCTTTAGCAGGCGCGCCGATTATTGCTCTCATACCTTCATCAATAATTTTATCAACACCGGTTGGAGTTATGCCGTTTTCAATATTATACTTTTCTTGAATTTCACGGCGGCGCTTAGTTTCATCTATTGTGTACTGCATAGATTTTGTAACTCTATCACCGTACATAATAACGTGACCCTCTTCGTGTCGGGCAGCACGCCCAACTGTTTGCACTAGTGCCTGAGAACTACGCAAAAAGCCTTCTTTGTCAGCATCCATAATTGCTACAAGGCTCACTTCTGGCAGATCCAGACCTTCACGCAATAAGTTGATACCCACTAAAACATCAAAAATTCCGAGTCTTAGATCACGAAGAATATCAGTGCGATCAAGCGTATCTATATCACTGTGCAAATAAGCAGTTTTTATATCAAGATCTTGCAGATATTCGGTCAGATCTTCTGCCATGCGCTTAGTGAGTGTGGTAACTAAAACTCTCTGACCTTTTTTAGTTGTTTCACGAATTTCTTTAATCAGATCATCAATTTGACCTTCGGTCTTTCGCACTTCTATTGGTGGATCAAGTAGTCCTGTCGGTCGGATCACCTGCTCTACAGGCTTACCACCGCGCTCTAGTTCATATTCACCGGGTGTAGCAGAAACATATATCACTTGATTAACGTGATTTTCAAATTCTTCAAACTTAAGCGGACGGTTATCTAGCGCACTAGGTAGCCGGAAGCCATGATCTACCAAAACTTCTTTACGAGCCCGATCACCGTTATACATACCACGAACTTGAGGTAAACTCATGTGGCTTTCATCAACCAACAGAAGGTAGTCATCAGGAAAATAATCCAGAAGTGTAGCAGGTTGTTCGCCGGGCTCACGGTTAGTAAGGTAGCGTGAATAGTTTTCTATACCTTTCACAAAACCAGTTTCTTCTAACATCTCTAGATCAAACTTTGTGCGCTGGCTAAGGCGCTGTGCTTCTAGTAGTTTATTATTTTTTTCAAACCATTCTATACGCTGTTGATATTCTTCACGAATGTTTTCAATTGCAACCTTTAGCTTATCTTTTGGCGTGACATAGTGGGAACCTGGGAAAATTCGTATTTCCTCAGGCTGGGAAAGAACTTCTCCGGTTAACGGATTAATCTCGGTTAAACGGTCGATTTGGTCACCAAAAAACTCTACCCTATAAGCTGTTTCGCCGCCAGCTGGGAAAACATCAACCACATCACCACGTACGCGAAATGTAGAACGGTGGAAGTCAATGTCGTTTCTTTGATACTGGATATCAGTAAGATGTCGAATGAACTTATCTTGTTTTCTTTGCTCACCACACCTAACAACCAGCGACATGTCGCCATAATCATCTCTGGAACCAATACCATAAATACAGCTCACTGACGCCACAATAATGCAGTCTCGGCGACTCAGTAAAGCTGAGGTGGCAGCATGACGTAGCCGATCAATTTCTTCATTTATCTTTGAATCTTTTTCAATATAGGTATCGCTTGAAGGCATATATGCTTCTGGCTGATAATAGTCAAAATAACTGACAAAATAATGAACCTCGTTTTCAGGAAAGAAAGTACGAAACTCTGAATATAACTGCGCTGCCAAGGTTTTATTGTGAGAAAGAACCAACGTTGGCTTCTGAACATTGGCTATTACGTTAGCCATAGTAAACGTCTTACCAGATCCAGTAACACCAAGTAAAGTCTGTTCTTTAGCTCCGCTATTCAAACCGTTTGTGAGCGCCTTAATAGCAGCCGGCTGATCACCGGTAGGCTGATATTTCGTCGCAAGTTTAAATTTATCCACAGATCCAGTGTACCATTTCTTGGGGTAGCTCATTAGAACAATGTCGAACCACTTAGTGGCTTATTTGAGCTCCAGTGTATTTGCGGCATCATACAGTTTGCGTAAAATTTCGGCTTCTTGATTAATGTGGGCTTGGTCGCTACAGACTCCATTACCATGATCGGAATAGAAATAATACCCGTCTTTAGTACCAAGATACTTCATATTACCTACAACCGATTCCGGCTTTGTTTTATATCTAGTAATTGACGCTAAGTAATAGTGATTTACTTGATCGTCTTTCTTGATGGTACACTCAGCATATTCAATAAGTCCTTGAGCCTCAGCATTTGTTAACCACGCAATTTTATCGCCGTTCTGCTTAGTTGTAATAACATAAGACATAGGAGATTCGGTAGATTTAAGCCACACACCCCATTCTTTAATGTCCAAGTAGCCTTCCTTAGATTCTGATGTATTAGAAATCGTTTCGTTTTCCTTTATTTTATCTATCTCGGTTTGAACGGCTATTATCTGTTGGTCTCTTTGGTTTATGTTATTTTTGTATTCTTGAATTTGTAAGTACCACTTCCAGCCAAGCAATGTACCGATTAATAGCAAGAAAACTACCGAGAGAGTTACTAAAAGTGGTTTCATATTCTTTTTTTGTGCCCGCAGGCTACTGTTGTTCTCCATACTTTATCCTTGTGTATCTTTACGCTATTTAGAGGATTTGCTGTATATCTAGTTAGTGTTGGCGCGAGGAGTTCCTTGCCCATCACCACTATCACAGGTGGGCTGAATCTCTTTAGGTATTTTATACTTATCTAACACACTACACTCAAGTCCGCTCTGAGTAACTAGTATTTCTACCCAAGATCTATCCGTTCGCCTCTGGAGTATGCTCACAAACCCACCTCCCTCTTCTTCGGTAGGCTGAACAGAGCGACATCCTATATTCAATGAGGCAAATCCCTTTTCTTGGACATATTGCTGGTCACCGCTCATGTTCTTCAACCTAAGCATTGTAGGCGTCACCCTCTCAACCGATTCCCCATTCTCGTTTCTGGTAACGTATTTGTATTGACCAGACCCGCCCTTTTTATTACATACTGCTAACAATGCTTTGTGGATCTCTTCTGCATCCTGTTCGATAGTAGCGTTTGTTTTTATTATAGTTCCGTCAGAAGTTGCATCCGCCGACTGTTTATCGATTACTTCAAGTTGCTTATTGAGTTTACTAATTTCTTGATCTCGTTGATTTATGTTAGTTTTATATTCTAAAATTTGGCTTCGCCACTTAAGACCTGCAAATGCCATGGCAGCAAATGTAACAATAACTAAAATTACCGAAAACACCATCTTTGCCTTGGAATCAGATGCTTCGTGTACCGGTATATGATTAGTGGGTTGCTCTTGTATATCCATATCAGTCCTTCTTATCCGCTGTTACTCGTTCTACTGGCATAGGCTCCAGCTTCGCAAACTGTTCTAGAATAGACGCCTTATATGGGGCCTCGACGCCCTGAGGGTTGCTTGTGCACGTTTGATCGAATTGCTTAAACATATATATCTGTTCGTCAAAACCAGTTACCTGTCTAGCTGGTTCAGGAACGGTACCCGATTTTGCCTTTGTAATTGTGCCGATTTGACCTTCGTAATTCACACAGGTTGAGATCTTGGCTAGAGTTGCGGAAGTAATTTCAACGTAGGTAGAACCTAGTTCTGTTTTTAAGCGATAGACAACGTCTGTGTATTTATCGTTTAGTGGCATACGGATCTTCCATTCTGGAATATTCAGGTAGCTAAAATGTGAAACATCAGAACCGGAACCAATTGACTGTACGTCGAGTTCCTTCTTTAAACTTGCGTAGTCTTTTGCAGCTTGTTCTAGCTTTTGTTCATATGTATCTTTCTGGCTGGTTGTACCACTCACAAAGCCTACGGTTGCAGCTAAAAGCGCTATAACCAAAGCAATTATTACAAGCAGTAGGGTGTTTGGAGCGCCACGCCTGTTAGATGACTCTTGTGGAGCTTGTATATTTACTGGCTGATCGGTCGGATTTACTTGGTTTGGATACATTAAATTAACCTCTATTTGAACTTATATTACGATCTTCTAATATTGTAACAATTCTTTCAACTAATACAGCAGGATCAGTTTCAAAAAAAACATCATGACTAGTATCGCATATGCCGTCGTGACACATACCTGCAGCTTTCATAAGATGTTCGAAATCATCGCCCACACCGCCAGCATCCTGCAATACCCCAACAGGAATGTGGCTTTCAATGGCAGTTGCGAATTCGTGAACAGTACCCATTCTCCCGCCAACGCTCAGTACCGCATCTGAACTCTGGACCAACAAAGCGTCTCGCCCTACGTAATGCATCCCTGTGTAGAGAATAAAGTCGTAAGCAGTGGTTGGCAAGCGATATTTGTTCAAATGTTCTCTCAAACTTGCTGCTGGACTAATGCCAATACTCATTCCGCCAACACTCTTCGCTCCCTGAGCTGCCCAATCTGGCAACCCAACCGTGGCACCCGTAATAAGTGTGTGACCATGAAGTGCTACTTGTCTACCAAGTTCAAAGGCTAATTTATAGTCCATATCTACAGTTTTACCGCGTGCCGCACCACTGACACATATTGTCATACGATGTTTTGGTGTTTTAGGAATAGGATCAACTTGAAGCCTACTCATTACACGAGTTCCTCGGGCTTTATTGTGTCGTTATCTAACTGCTCAAGTATTTGCTGTCTTAAAGCTGGCTCGCCCATGTATCTCATAAATATTTCGTTCCAAAGACTTTCTCGCATATGGTAGAAGTAACGCGTATCAAACTTTTCACCGTTACTGTAGGCAAATGA
>OEIV010001260.1_pt1 | contig 11903 bp, 9 predicted proteins | sample 1539231 | NCBI WGS metagenome assembly OEIV01 (sample SAMN03794762, study PRJEB22550) | activated sludge metagenome | feature: wastewater treatment plant; material: activated sludge; isolation source: Wastewater treatment plant of a petroleum refinery complex | place: Argentina: Buenos Aires ... | reverse complement strand
CGGACGCGTGGTTCGCGAGCGATTGGGACCTCATCACCATCTCGGCGTGACTTTGCCGTCCCGCCATTCCTACCATTTCGGTAGGACAAGAGGTCCAGACCCCAGCCAACACCAGGAGTAGAACCCCAATGGCTTCCAACAACGTCACCTGCATCGCAGAGCGGTCGGCGTGCGTGCTCCGGGCGACGCGCCTCGGGTCCGACTGCACCCCGCTCACCGGCGCCACCGATGGTGCTCTCACCACGGCCATCGCCACCATCAACCTCTCCCCCGACGTGGAGGAGGGCACCCGCTACGAGCCCAAGGACGCCTGTGGGCGCATCCTCTACTCGGCGTCGGACCCCGACATCGTGAAGCGGTACAACATCACCATCGACCTCCACATGGTGGACTTCGAGCTGTACGAGCTGCTCACCGACGGCCAGCTCCTCCTCGGCAAGACCGGCACCACCTGGGATGGTCAGGTCGTGGGCGTGTCCGCCCCCGGCGCGACCACCACCCAGGGCTACGGTGTGGGCCTGGAGATCTGGACCAAGACCGCCAGCGACACCGGCGTGTGGGGCCCGGCCTCCACCAACCCCCCGTACATCCGCCACGTCCTGCCCCGCGTGATGCTGCGCCCGGCCGACCGGACCTTCGAGGGCGCTGCCGCGACCAACTCGTTCGCCGGCACCGCCGAGGCCAACCTCTCCTGGAACGAGGGTCCCTGGGGCGACTGGATGGCCGAGGACCCCATGCCCGCCGACTCCCCGTGGGTGCGGTTCTACGACGACGCCGTTCCCGCCTCCTCGTGCGGGTTCGTGACGCCTTCGGCGGGCTCCGGTAGCTGATCGCTTCCCCTGAGCGAAACTGACGAAGGCCCGCTTCTCCCAGGCGGGCCTTCGTCGCGCCTAGACTCCCTCCATGCCGCTGATCCCGTTCGACCCGTGCTCCGGCGACACCGAACCGGACGACTGCACGGTCCTACCGGACATCGGGGAAGCGATCCTCGCCCTCGGGTTGGTCGGCCTGGAGCCGTTCCTGCCCGTGGGCGAGTGCGGCTACGACTTCCACACCTACCTGTCGATGAACAAGCCGGTGGCCGAGTTCTACGACGCCCTGTCCATCCACCTCACCGACTTCGGCCCGGACCAGCGGGCGACCATCAACGACTGCGCCTCGGGCCTGTGGCCCGTCCTCGCCGCGACGTGGCAGGTGGAGTTGTGGGAGAACTGCTACCCGGTGGTGGACGACAACGGCATCCTCCCGACCGCGGACGACCTGAACCGGGTCAACCGCTTCGTGTACGCCCACGGCCTCGCCGTCTACAACGCCGTACTCTCCGGGTGGCTCAACAAGACCGGCATCTTCCCCCCGGCCGTGAGCGGCATCCGCTTCGGCCCGTTGCAGCCCCTCGGCCCGCAGGGTGCGGCTGTCGGCTGGAAGTTCACCGTCATCACGGAGCTTGGGTGACATGGCGGTCGCTCGGCAGTCCTCGGTTCGCATCGACCAAGCCAAGCTCATGCGCCTCATCGACAAGGCGTTGGAGTCCCCCAAGGCACGCGCCCATCTCGCCCGGGTAGCCAACGACGAGTCCCGCAAGATCGTCGTCATCGCCCAGCAGCTCGCCAACAACGAGCTTCACCGCCGCCCCGCCGACCGCCGCACGAAGGAGTCACTCGCCCACGGGGCCGAGTACCACGACTCGTTCGTCATCATCCCCGCCGACACGTCCAACCCCTCCAAGGTCCGCGCCGGGATCACCAACACCCACCCGATGGCAGCCCTCATCGAACATGGCTCCAAGGGTCACGACATTCCCCTTGGGGGCGGCAGCGGGAAGAAGCTCAAGTTCCCCGGAGATGAGGACGGGGGCTACACCGTGGACAAGTCGCTGCGCGGCGGGATCAGGACCAAGGACTTTTGGGGGGCAAACCCGCGCAGGCGGGAGGGGGTCATCGGCATGTGGAAGCTGAGTGGTCCGCCCTGGACATACCCCGAGGATGTGCGTCACCCCGGCACCGAACCGAAGCACATCCTCGCCCGAGCCGCCGACCGCTACCGCAAGTCCACCCGCCACAACGTGAAGGCCAAGAGCACCCTGTGAACGTCGTGATCCTCGTCCCCCGCCGCGGGGGCTACCCCGACCGTGACCGCCTGTGGGCCTTCTGCCGAACGTGGTGGCTCAACGACTTCCCCGACTGGGAGATCCACGAAGGCGAAGGACCCGAGGGTCCGTTCTGCCGCTCCCACGCGATCAACGAGGCCGCGACCAAGGCGGGCGACTGGGACGTGGCGGTCATCATGGCCCCCGACGTCCGGCTCGCCCCCCACGCCGTGCGGGCGGCCGTGGCCCTTGCCGTGGCCCCCGACGGGATGCCCCTCGCCTCCCACCGCCGCGTCCTACTCGACGGCCCCGCCACCGACAGGGTGCTCTCCGGCTTCCGGGGGAACTGGGACGAACTCGGGCGGCAGGCCAAGGATCGCTTCGACGCCTGCTCATCCGCGGTGGTCGTCACCCGCAAGACCTGGGATGCCGTCGGCGGGTTCGATGAGCGCTTCGTAGGCTGGGGCTGGGAGGACGTGGCGTTCCGCTGCGCCGTGGAGACCGTCACCGGCCGGGAGCTGACCAAGATCGCCTCCACCTGCTGGCACCTGTTCCACATCACCTCGTCGGGCAACAACCGCGCCGAGGCCACCTTCCGGGCCAACAAGACCCTCGGGGACAAGTTCTCCGCCGCCCGCTTCGACCGCGAGGCGATGAGCGAACTGCTTGCCGGGCACGTCACCGGCTGGGCCGAGGGCTTCCCCGTGGAACCTCCACGGATGCGCTCCATCCCCTGCATCGTCCACCGCACCGTCCCGCCGTCCACCACCGAGCAGGTGGAGGCATGGTGGCAGACCTTCGTGGACCTCCACCCCCACTGGGACCACCTGACCCACCGCGACCCGCTGGACCCCGACGAGTGGCCCGAGACCGGCGAGCTGTGGGACCAGTGCCAGAACGGGGCGCAGAAGGCCGGCCTCATCCGCCTGGAGGCCATCTACCGCTGGGGCGGGGTGTACGTCGACTCCGACGTGGAGTGCTACCGCCCCCTCGACGGCCTGCTCAACGCCGGGTGCTTCGTCGCCGGGTGGGAGGACGCCAAGACGATCCCCGACGCCGTGTTCGCCGCGCCGCCCCGCCACGCCGTGACCGCCGAACTGCTTGACGCCGCACGCCGATCGGTGGAACGTGGCGATGACGCTTGGCACTCGGGGCCGGGGGTGTTCACCGCCACCCTGCCCTACGCCGCCGAGCGAGGGGAAGCACTCCTGCTGCCGCCCGGCAGCCTGTACCCCTACCACTGGAAGTCCAAGGACCGAGACCGCAACAAGAACCACAAGGACGCCCAGCCGTGGAGCCTCGTCGCCCACCACTGGAACTTCTCGTGGAACCCGAAAGGAACCCAACATGGGTGAGTCCCCCATCCTCCGCTACTTCGCCTACGAGCATCTCCCCGAGAAGCTCCAGAACGTGAGCCGCCCGTTCTCCGACCTCGCCTACGGGATCGAGGACACCCTCCCGCCCGGCCCCGAGAAGTCGGTGGCGCTGCGGAAGCTGCTGGAGTCCAAGGACGCGGCTGTCCGAGCCGCCCTGGACATGGAGTAGGCGGGTGAAGGTAGACGCCTACGCGACGATGGACCACTGGTTCGACCACGCCTACGCGCTCTACAAGCACCTGGAGCCCGACCACCGCGGCACCTTCTACATGGGGTCCTACGACCTGTGCGGGGTGGCGGGCCGCAACGGGACCACCGCCCAGGCCATCCACCCGACCCGCTCCGACCGCCCCATCCTCGTCGCCTCATGGCGCGACGCCGAGCGGTGCCTGCGCGTCGGGCGCAAGGTGATCCTCATGGAGCACGGCATCGGCCAAAGCTTCGTCGGCACCGACAACGCCTCCTACTCGGGGTCCTCCGAGCACGCCAAGATCGCCATGCGCCTCGTCCCCAACGAGTACGCCGCCGAGGCCCACCGCAAGGCCCTCCCACGGGTGCCGGTCGCCGTCATCGGCTGCCCCAAGCTGGACGACCTGCTGACCCTCGCCCCCGTCGTGAAGGGACCCGTCGCTCTGTCCAACCACTGGGGCGACCGGACCAGCGTCCCCGAGATGGGTGGGGCGTGGTACCAGTGGCACACCTACTACGACGCCATCCCCAAGGCGTTCCCCGGGGCGCTCGGCCACGCCCACCCCAAGCTGTGGGGCAGGATGAACGGCCGGCTCTCGGTCATGGGCTTCGAGCCCGTCCCCCACTTCGCGGACGTGTGCCGTCGCGCCGAGGTCTACGTCTGCGACGGGGTGTCCACCCTCTACGAGTTCGCCGCCCTCGACCGCCCGGTGGTCGTGCTCAACCCGCCGTCGTTCCGCCGCGACGTGGACCACGGTGGCCGCTTCTGGACGTGGGCCGACGTGGGCGTCCAGGTGGACGACCCCAACGAGATCACCGAGGCCATCGACGAGGCCCGGCGCGAGCAGCCCACCCAGGTCGCCCGCCGACGAGAGATCGTGGCCGAGGTCTACCCGCACCTCGGCATCGCAGGGCTCACCGGAGCGCAGGCCATCCAGGCCCACTTCGGGTGACGTAGTACCATCACCAAGGCAACAACTCAACTCAGGGAGAAGCCAATGCCCCCAGTCAAGCGAACCAGCGTGCAGGCCGTCGAGGATTGGACGCCGAAGAAGGTCAAGACGTACCCGTTCAAGGCGTTGGGATCGACTTGGCAGGTTCACCCGGCCAACATCTCACACCTCGTGAACCTCAACGACGATCCCGACATCGCTGAGGTGTTCGAGGCCGTCACGGCCCACGTCGTGAAGGCCCAGCGCGCCGACTTCACGCAGGCCCTCATCGAGACCGAGGGGATGGACATCGAGAACCTCATGGGGTTGTTCTCCGCCATCCAGGCCAAGGCGTACCCGTCGATCCCTACCAATCCCTCCTGACCGCAGGGGAGTGGCTCCGCCAGAACTGGCACTACGCCCACGGGCGCTGCCTGCTGGCGGGCCATCCCCGCGGCATTGAGGGCTTCACCATCCAGGACGCATACGCACTGGCAGTCACGCTAGCGGTCGAGGACGGCACGCAGACTGGGTTCGCTGCTGACCCGTCCAAGCGTCGCGACGTGTTCAGTCTGTTCGGGATAGCCGTGGCTAACCGCGAACCGGAAGCCACCGACCCCATGAACACCCCACCCCCGGCCCACCTAGCCGATGAGCAGTTGGCCGAGTTCCGGGCGCTCATGGGTGGAGCAAATCCACCAAACCCAGCGAACGACTAGGATTCCAGCGTGGACGAAGATCTCGTCATAGCCCTCTCCGTCCTGCTGGAAGTGGACGAGGCCGCGGCGCGCGGGATAGCCGCCCGGCTGGGGCTTGACGGTCGGCTTGCTGGCAACCAGTTCGCAGCGGGCTTCCAGAAGGCCGCTACCAGCGGGACAGCCAAGGCCGCTGGCGCTGCCAGCAAGGCGGCTGCGTCGGGAGGGTCTCAGAAGCAGGCTGGGGTCGCAGCGGGCCAACAGTTCGTTGACGGCTACAAGACCGCCCTGGCGCAGATCCTCTCCGTCACGCGGGCGTCACTCAAGGACCAGTCCGCGATCCAGAGGCAGGGGACAAAGGGCGGGCAGGTCGACGTGGACGCTCAGCGCGCCGCCCTGGAGCGGCGCACCCTGGAGAAGCGCCGCCGAGAGTACGAACTCGGCAACGAATACAAGGCCCGCAACGCCGTCGAACTTGCCGACGTGAAGCGCCACAACGCATCCCTCATCGCAGCCGACCAGCAGGCGGGTGTGCGTCGAACCGTCCTGATCCGCACCATGTTGAACAACATGACCAGGATCAACCAGACGGCACTCTCGGGCATCCTCTCCATGTGGAAATCCCACCAACAGCGCAAGCTCCAAGACGAGGCTTCCTTCAACCGTCGGGCTGAAATGGAGCTGCAAAGTTCCATGAGCCGCCGCACGTCGATTATCCGGTCGGCCACGAAGGAACAGGTCGCGGCGCAGCAGCAGGCGATGACCCCATCGGACAAGTTCAACCAAGCGTCGTCCACCGGCGTACTCGGTGTGGCGACGGGCCGCAGCTACGCCCTCGGCGGACTCATCGGTGGGGCGATGGGAGCCCGCACCGCCTACAACATCTTGGGCGAGTTCCAGTTCATCGAGACGGCGTTCAAGGGCATCTTCGATGAGGTGGAAGGCCGCGCCCCCAAGACCCAAGAGTTCCTCAAGACCATGCAAGACTTCGCCCGTGAGTCCCCCTACGACTTCGAGCAGGTCGCTCGTTCGGCGCAGAAGATGTTCGCGACGCGAGTCGTGGACCTGGAGGAACTGGGCTACGACAAGGCCACTGATTCCGTCATCAACCGGCTCCAGGTGCTCGCTGACGCCGCCGCCGCATCCGGCAAGACCTCGGCGCAGATGGAACTCGCCCTGAACGGCCTCGGCCAGATCGGGTCCGTTGGTCAGTTGATGATGGAGGAAACCCGCCAGGTCACCGAGAACCTCGGCCTCCCGATCGAGGAGGTCGCTAAGTCGCTCAACATGACCGTGGCGGAACTAAGGGACGCCATGAAGGCTGGCGAGATCGACGCCGAGACGGGCCTCAACGCCATGTTCGACGCCATGACTCGCATCCCCGGTGCGGCGGGGGCTGCCGCCAGGCAGGCGAGGACCCTGCGCGGCGCCATGTCCCAGCTTGCCGACGTGGGCAAGCAAATGATGGTCCAGTTCCTCATGCCCGTGGCGAAGGGCTTCACGGCGATCGCCCTGGCTTTCACCAACGTCGGCGGCGCACTCGTGTCGAGCGGCGGGGGATGGGAGGGGGTCCGCGATGGCCTACGGGGCGTGATCGCCGCCCTCTCGGCCATCGTCGCGCTCAAGGGCGCCATAGAGATCGTCAAGATTCTCGGCTTCGCCCTGTCCGCCGCTGTCTCTGCCCCGGTCATCACCGGGTTCGCCGTTCTGGTCGGCCTACTGTCGTCGTTCGATGGCGTCCGGGAAACACTGGCGGCGCTAGCCGAGGGAACCAAGAACTGGTTCCTAGTGGGCTACCGAGCCAAGGCAGTCGTTGACGATTTCTCCGGGTTCGTCAAGGTGATGACGACGATCGGCAAGTTCGCCCGCACCGTGCAGGACTTCACCAAGGCTCTCGTCGTCGGCACCAAGGACTGGTTCCTGGTGGGCTACCGCATCAGCGGCGTGATTGACGAGTTCTCCAACATCGTCCTGTTCCAGACCTCACTCGGTGCCGCCGCCCGGGTCATCGTGAACGCTCTCCGCGGGATTTGGGATGCCCTCGGCGCGCTCGCCAACACCCGTGACTTCGGAGAGTTCCGCAAGGCCCTCGGCAAGATCGCGGAGGATGCCGGCAAGGCGTTCTCCCCCATCAAGGACGCTCTCGCCAAGCAGTTCGGCTTGGGCGTGGATGCCGCCAAGAGGGCAGCCGAGAGGGCCCTCAAGGCGGTGGTCGGCTGGGTGGGCGACAACATGGACTCCATCGTCGCCGGAGCACGCGTGGCTTCCGGTGGGGCGCTCATCCTGCGGATGCTCGGGCTTGCCAAGGGCGGCAACTTCCTCGGTGCGGCCCAGCTCGGCATCAGGGGCGCCATCGCCAGCGCCCTCATCGGTGCGGCCAAGTCCCTAGCCACAAACCAAACGTCGTCGGAGTTCGCCAAGAGCATCGACGCCTTTCTGGAGAAGGCCATTGACCGCGCCTTCGACGCCGCTGTCATCGTCGCTGCCATAGGCGCGAAGCTGGGGGGGTTGGTTGGGGATGTGTGGGGCTCTCTGTTCGGTGACGACAAGGGCGGGGGTGCCGCCGACCCAAAGGCGTCTCTTTCGGTCGCTGACAAGATCGCCGGCACCCTGACCGCTGCGTGGGAGAAGGCGTCCGTGCTGCTCTCCGGGCTCGCCTCCAGCGTTTCGGAGTGGTTCACCACGACCTTCACCTCGTGGCTCATCAACCTGCCGTACAAGATAGGCGAACTCCTATCATCCACCATCCTTGAAGATGAGGTCATCCAGGCCGTCGGCACCATCGCTGCCGGGGTGGCCGCTGCCGCGGTCGTGGTCGGCTTGAAGTTCGCCCAGGGCTTCATCATGGGCATCATCCGGTCCATCCCCGACATCGCACGCATGTTCCGCGACGCCATCAGTGGGGCCCTCGGCGGGGCCATCGGCACCGAGTTCGCTGGGGCCATGCTCACGTCCATCGTTGCGGCGTTCGTCGGCTTCAAGGGGTTCAAGGCGATCGCCGGGGCTTTCGCAAAGCTGCAAATCGGGTTCGACGCGAGCGGCCCGCGCGCCGCCCGCAATGAACTGGCGAAGTTGAAAGTCGAAGCACAGGGGTCAGGAAACAAGATCGCAGACCTCGGCATGAAGGCGCGCCGAGCGGCCGAGGGCTTCATCAAGATCAACTACAACTGGGGGGAGGTGCAGCAGACTGCCGCCAAGACCACCCGCGCCACCGACATCTCAACCCGCGCCCTCACCCTCGGGCGAGGGGCACTTGCCCACTACGCCGATGGATGGCGGAAGGCGGCTGATGGGGCGAGGCTGGCGATCGCCCCGTTCTCAGACATGGCGAAGTCTGCCTCGGGAGCCCTCGGCCCCAAGTTCAGGACCGACCAGAAGAAGTCCAACGGACTGATGGACCGATTCAAGTCGTCAGCCGGGTCCGGGGCTAATGCCTTCCATCGGATGGGCGACGCGATCATGCGGACGACCGGCCTCGTGGAGACTGCGAATGGCAGGTTCCGCTCCAGCATCACCAACAAGTTCGTGGCCGATCCAACCAAAGACCTGTCGCGGATGGAACGCGCGGTCGGGCAAGCCTTCCAGCGGATGGGAGACACTTGGAACACCCAGGGTTCCCGCATAAATGCTGGCGTCAGGATGGTCCGTGAGCGGTTCGGGTCGGAGTTCGCCGCCGCTCGCAAGGTGGTCGGGGGCCACTTGACCAACATGGGGATCGGCGTGCGGCTTTACGCGTCGAACGCCAACGAGCGGCTTCGGGCCACTTGGCGCAACTTCCGAGGGGATGCATCCAACGGGGCCGCTGCGCTCTCCGCGTCCATGTCCATCGCCGCTGGGGCATTCTCCGGGTACATGGCCGGGATGAGTCAGAGTGGGGCGGCGATGACCGCGTCCATGTTGGCTGCCGCTGGCTCGATCGCTCAAGCGTGGGCGGTCGGAGGGCCGATCCTTGGGTCCATCACCACCGCAGCCACCTACATCGGGTACCTCTCGGGGTCCATCGACAAGCACATCAAGAAGCTCAAAGGCAGCCTTGAGCAATACTCCACATCCTTCAAGGAATCCTTCGATGGGATCAGAGGGTCCATCTTGACCACCTTCTCCGAGCTGGGGAATGCGGGGGAAGGTTCGCAGCGCATCGCCTTGCTTGATTCCATAAAGGAGCAGGTTGCCCAGGGCGACGTAGACCTCGGCAAGCTGAGGGACCGCTACGGCATCTTCATGCTGGACATCGTGAAGGCGTCAGAGAAGGGGGCGGACGGGCTCAAGGGGCTGTTCACGTCCGCCACCCGCGGCATCGCCACCGGGGCGCTGGAGGGGGACATCCAGTCCATCAACACCGTCTTGGCTGAGATGACCGATAGCGGGACGAACTACGACCGGATGCTGAACGTCGTGTTCGGCCAGAACATGGAGAAGAACTTCGGGGGCCTGGATCTTTCAGCCAAAGAAACGTCCTTCGCCTTGGTCGGACTCCAGCAAGTCATGGATGGCAAGTTCACGGACGGTGGGTTCCGTAAAGCCCTGGAAGATTTCGGCCTGACCGCGGCCGAGGTCGACGCCGTTATGGAGTCCGCCACCCTCACGCTCCAAGATTTCCTGGCCCGCACCGACTCTGGCGCGTTCTTCGCCGCACTCGGTCCTGCGATGGACAAGGCCATAGACGACTTCAAGGCACAGGAGATCGTCACCGGAGAACTCCGCCAAGCGATGGAGCGGCTCAAGACGCCGGTGGACCGCTTCGCGTCGGCATGGGAGCGCGTGAAGGGGGCCATCGACAAGGCGACTACAGCTTTCCGCACCTTCATGGACGAGAGACTCGGGCGGGAGCTTTCCATCGACCAGACCACCCTCTCCGTCCTGTCCTCTGCCGAAGCCGCGCTCAAGCCCCGCGAGGAGGGACAGAGTGATGCCAAGTTCCAGGCGGAGCGGGAGGTCGCCACGGCGGAGGCCCGATTCGCCTTGGCCGAGGGCGCTGGGGTGTGGGCGAGGGATTCACGGACGGCCGAGGAGGCCGTAGCCAAGATGCAGGAGCACCTGGACGCCATGATCGCCGGGGTAACCGATCCGGCCATGAAGGAGTTCCTCGCCGGGATGAGAGGGGACGAGAACGTCATCGCCGCGATCATCGCCGCATTCAACTCCGAGAACCCCGTGGAGAACCTCACCGAGTTCAAGGAGCGATACAGCGACCTGCTGTTGATGACTGAGAACCGGGGGCTTCTCGACGCCATCAGCCGCGGCGTGACGCAGGGCCAAACCAAGCAGCAGATCATCGCGTCCCTCAAGGAGATCGAGAAGCAGAGCCCGGCTATCCAGGCGTACATCGTGAAGGCCGGTGGGTACGACGCCGTGTACGACCAGATCATTGCCGACACATCCTTCCTCGCCACCCTGAACCCCAAGATCCAGGTCGGCTTCGAGATCCTCTGGGGGAACCTCAAGGAATCGGTCAACTCCATCCTGCCGTCCTTCCTCAACGGGGCAGGCGTGGGGGACAAGCCGAAGGAGAACTGGAACGGTGGCCTGGAAACCAGCCCGGTCCTCTCCACTCTGGCCGAGCGTGGTCCTGAGGCCATCTTCCCGCTCACCAACCCCGCCCGGATGCGACAGATCATGGGCATCCCCCAGGTCGCCCGTGCCTTCGACGCCGCTGGCTTCGGCGCACCCATCACCGGCAACGCGGCTGGCACCAACTACGCTCCCGTGTCGGTGGATCAGTCGCAGGTCAACCACTTCGAGATCCACGAGTCCTCCCCCCGCATGACCGCGGACGAAATCTTCCGCCGTCAGCGCAAGGCCCGCTTCCACGGGGGCCACACTCTCCCGGTGGTGATCCGATGACCTGGACCTCCGAAGAACTCGTCGCTTCGTCCTGCTTCGGCACCCTCACGCTGGGCGGGACCTCGATGAACAACAAGGCGTGGTCGACGCTCAACAACTACGTGCTGTGGAACGCCGCCACCCGGCGCGGCGAGAACTCGCTCATCCCCGACCTCCCCGGCCGGATCGCCCAGCCGTACCGCAAGGACGAGACCATCCGCACCCTGGAGTGCGTCATCATCGGTGACTGCAACACGGCCGGGGTCGCCCACGCCAACCGCACCAGCGGGCTGTGGACCAACTGGACCAGCCTCAAGACCGGCATCCTGTCCTCCACCGCCACCACCATGACCGCCTCTCTCGTGCTGCCGACGGGTGGCACCATCACCGGGCAGGTGCAGATCGTGGACTCCGAGCTGGGTGAGACCGGCACGACCGGGGCGCTCACCTTCACCCTCGACCTCCGACTCCCCTCGGGGGAACTCTCCTAGATGGGCAACCCCCACCAGATCACCCGGCCCTCCCACGGGCTCGACATCTCCTTCATGGATGACGCCCTCTGCGCGTCCGAGGGCCACAACCGCCGCATCTTCTTCGCTGACTCCGGCCGCTCCGCCAACGAGCGGGCGATGGTGATGGAGGCCAAGTCGGTCTGTATGCGCTGTCCGGTGCTGGCCGAGTGCTTCATCTATGCTTGCGAGGCGGAGGAGCACGGCGAGTGCGGCGCGACCGCCCGTGCCGAGCGCCTCTACTACCGGAGCATGGGTCGGCTTCCCCCCCCCCGCGTGCCGCGGCGCGCGAG
>OEIV010001259.1_pt1 | contig 11903 bp, 8 predicted proteins | sample 1539231 | NCBI WGS metagenome assembly OEIV01 (sample SAMN03794762, study PRJEB22550) | activated sludge metagenome | feature: wastewater treatment plant; material: activated sludge; isolation source: Wastewater treatment plant of a petroleum refinery complex | place: Argentina: Buenos Aires ... | reverse complement strand
GGAACACGCCGAAGCTCTTCTCATCGGGCGCGAAGCTGCCGCGCGCGTGAAGCTGGTCGCCGGCGCCGGTGATCACGCGACCGCTGGCGCCCGCGATCACGTAGGGCGCGGCCTCCAGCTCGCCGCTGCCGACGATCCGGCTGCGGGTCAGGAAGGCGTTGATGTCCTCGAGCGGGATCGCGGGAATTGCATCCTCCAGCGCCTTGGAGCGGATTTCCGGGCTGAGCTTCACGATGCCACCGCCAGCGCGGTTGAGCACGATGCGCGGCTCGCCGTCGATATAGACCAGCGTCAGGCGATCTCCCGGGTAGATCAAATGCGGGTTGGCGACCTGCGGGTTCGCCTGCCAGATCTCGGGCCACTTCCAGGGCTCGTTCAGGAATCGGCCCGAGATGTCCCAAAGCGTGTCGCCACGCTGCACGACGTAGTCGTCCGGGTGATCGGGGCGCAGCATGCCAGCATCCGCCGCCAGGAGCTGGGTCGCGAGGAGGCTGCCGGCCACCAATCCAAGCAAAAGCTTCTTCATTTAATTGTCCTTGTCCTTGCGAACATGGCCTGCCCCTCCAACGGGATGCGGCTTGGCGAAAGTGTAGTCAAAGCCGGGCAAATTGCGTATAGCCCGGCCTGCGGCGTCACGCTCGCCGCGGCATCATTCGGGTAGACTATAGGAGTAAACACAACGGCATGCGGAGCGTCGCGGTGCAAACACGCGCACGCTTCGCACGACACGGGAACCCGTTCACACTCATGGCCATCCTCGACATCCTCGAATTCCCCGACGCCCGGCTGCGCACCATCGCCAAGCCTGTCGATGAAGTAGATGCGTCGGTGCAGCAATTGATCGACGACATGTTCGAGACCATGTACGCCGCACCCGGCATAGGGCTGGCGGCAACGCAGGTCAACGTGCACAGGCGCGTGGTCGTGATGGACATCTCCGAGGACGGCAAGCAGCCGCTGGTCTTCATCAACCCGGAAGTCCGCGTGCTCGAGGGCGGCACGCGCGAGTACAGCGAGGGCTGCCTGTCCGTGCCCGGCTTCCACGAACTCGTGATGCGGCCGGAGAACATCGTCGTGAACGCGCTCGACCGTGACGGCAATCCTTTCGAACTGCATCCCGACGGCCTGCTCGCGGTGTGCATCCAGCATGAGCTCGACCACCTGAACGGCAAGCTGTTCGTCGACTACCTCTCGAATCTCAAACGCCAGCGCATCCGCGGCAAGCTCGAAAAGCTGCACCGCCAGCCGGCCTGATTCCACGGAAGCCCTCGTGTCGGCCAGCCCGCTGCGCATCGTCTTCGCCGGCACCCCGGAGTTCGCGCAAGTCATCCTGCGAGCTCTGCTGGATGCCCCGGGCTGCGAGGTCGGCGCGGCATACACACAGCCCGACCGCCCGGCCGGTCGGGGCCGTCGCCTGCAACCCTCCCCGGTGAAGGAATGCGCACTCACGCGCGGCATCCCCGTATTCCAGCCGCTGTCGCTGAAGGACGCCGCCGCGCAGCGGGATCTGGCGACACTTGCGCCCGACGTGATGATCGTCGCAGCCTACGGGCTGATCCTGCCGCCCGCCGTGCTCGCGATTCCGCGCCACGGCTGCATCAACGTGCACGCCTCGGTGTTGCCGCGCTGGCGCGGCGCGGCGCCGATCGAGCGCGCCATCGAGGCCGGCGACACCAGCAGCGGCGTCACGATCATGAAGATGGACGCGGGGCTGGATACCGGTGCGATGCTGCTGGTGCGCGAGTGCCCGGTCACAGCGACCGACACCGGCGCGATGCTGCGCGAGCGCCTCGGTACGCTGGGCGCAGAGGCGCTGCGCGAGGCGCTCGCCTTGCTGCAGGACGGCCGCCTCCAACCCCTCGCGCAGGACGACGCGCTGGCGACTTATGCGCGCAAGTTGCGCCGCGAGGAAGCCGAGATCGACTGGCAACTCGATGCCGCTGCGATCGCGCGGCGCGTGCGCGCCTTCAATCCGGCCAACGTATGCCAGACCTCGGTGGACGGTCAGATCCTGCGGGTGTGGCTGGCCGAAGCCACCGACAGCACCACCACCGCGGCGCCGGGCTGCATCCTGCGCAGCGACCGCCACGGTATTCTCGTGGCCTGCGGCAGCGCCGCGCTGCTGCTGACGCGGCTGCAGTTCGCCGGCGGCAAGGTGATGGACGCGCAAGCGTTGCTGAACGGCCGTGGCGAACTTTTCCGCCCGGGCACCGTGCTCGGTGCGGCCCCCTGACCATGCCCCGCACCCGCGCCGCACGCGCGATCGCCACCGTCATCGGCAACGGGATCACGCTGGACGAAGCCCTCGAGCGCTCGTGCGGCTCGCTCGAGGGCCGCGACCGCGCGCTGGCTCGCGAGATCGCCTTCGGGGTATGCAGGCGCTACTTCGAGCTCGAAGCGCTGCTCGCGCAGCTGATGGATCGACCGCTGAAGTCGCGCGACGTCGACGTGCACGCGCTTTTGCTGGTCGGGCTTTACCAACTGCGCCACCTGCGGGTGCCCGACCATGCCGCGGTCAGCGAAACGGTGGCGGCCAGCAAGCCGCTCGGCAAACCCTGGGCGCGTGGCCTGGTGAACGCGGTGCTGCGCGCCTACCTGGCGCGCGCCGATCAACTGGACGCCGCGCTGACCCCGGCGCAGCGCGCGGCACATCCGCCATGGCTGCTGCAGGCGCTCGAACGCGCCTGGCCGGAGCAGCTGGCCGACATCCTCGCGGCCAACAACGCCGCGCCACCGATGACGCTGCGCGTGAACGCCGCCCGCACCACGCGCGAGGCCTGGCTCGCCAGCGCACGCGAGGCCGGCATCGAGGCGCGCGCCTGCGCTTTGGCCGAGGACGGCGTCGTGCTCTCCGAGCCGCTCGATGTGGCCCAGCTCCCCGGTTTCGCCGAGGGCCTGGTCAGCGTGCAGGACGAGGGCGCGCAACTCGCCGCGGTGCTGCTCGGCTGCGCCGATGGCGAGCGCATCCTCGATGCCTGCGCCGCGCCGGGCGGCAAGGCCTGCCACCTGCTCGAGCGCCATGCCGGCATCACACTGGTCGCGCTCGACAGCAGCGCGCCGCGCCTCGCGCGCGTGCAGCAGAACCTGCAGCGGCTGCAGTTCGAGGCCACGCTTGCCTGCGGCGATGCCGCCGACCCGGGTGCGTGGTGGGACGGCCAACCCTTCGACCGCATCCTCGTGGATGCACCCTGTTCCGGCACCGGCGTGATCCGCCGCCACCCCGACATCCGCATCCTGCGCAGCGCGGCACAGATAAAAGATGCTGCGACACTGCAGCGGGCGATACTGCGCGGCCTGTGGCCGTGCATGAAGCCGGGCGGCACCCTGCTCTACAGCACCTGCCCGGTACTGCCGCAGGAGAACGAAGCCACGATCGCGGCATTCCTCGCCGCCACACCGGACGCACAGGAACAGCCGCTCGACATCGACTGCGGCATTGCGCGCAGCCACGGCCGTCAGCTCCTGCCCACGGTGAGCGAGCACGACGGTTTTTTCTACGCGCGGCTGCGCAAGCCCGGCGCGTCCTCCTCCACATCCTGAACGGCGGCAGCCATCATGAAGATCATCATCGTCGGCGCGGGTCAGGTGGGCGGCACGCTCGCCGAGCACCTGGCGAGCGAGCGCAACGACATCACGCTGATCGACAAGGACAGCAACCGCCTGCGCGAGCTGCAGGACCGGCTCGACATCGGCACGGTCGCCGGGCACGGCTCGCACCCGGGCGTGCTGGCGCGCGCCGGCGCCGAGGACGCCGAGATGCTGATCGCGGTGACCGACAGCGACGAGATCAACATGGTGGCCTGCCAGGTCGCGCATTCGATGTTCCGCACGCCCCAGCGTATCGCGCGCATCCGCAGCCACGCCTACACCCAGCACGCCTCGTTGTTCAGCAAGGAGGCGTTTCCGATCGACGTGATCATCAGCCCCGAGAACCTGGTGACCCATGCGATCGAGCGGCTGATCGAGCATCCAGGCGCCGTGCAGGTGCTGGATTTCGCAGATGGCAAGGCGCAGCTGGTGGGCATGAAGGCCTATCACGGCGGGCCGATGGTAGGGCAGCAGCTCACCGAGATCCGCAAACGCATGCCGAACGCCGACACGCGCGTGGCGGCAATCTTTCGCCGCAATCGCCCGATCCTGCCCGAAGGCAGCACCGTGATCGAGGCCGATGATGACGTGTTCTTCATCGCCGCCCGCGAGCACATCCGCCAGGTGATGTCGGAGCTGCGCCGCATCGACAATCCATACAAGCGCGTGATGATCGCCGGCGGCGGCAACATCGGCATGCGCCTGGCGGAAACGATCGAGTCGCGCTACGCGGTGAAGGTGATCGAGATGCACCCCGAGCGCTGCAAGCTGCTGAGCGAGCGCCTGCAGCATGGCATCGCGCTGCGCGGAAGCGCGTCGGACCGCGAACTGCTGATCGCCGAGAACGTCGAGGACACCGACGTGTTCTGTGCCCTGACCAACGACGACGAGATCAACATCATGTCCTCGCTGCTGGCGAAACGCCTCGGCGCGGCGAAGGTGATCACGCTGATCGGCAACCCCGCCTACGTCGACCTGGTGCAGGGTGTGGACATCGACATCGCCATCTCGCCGCAGCAGGTCACCATCGGCAGCCTGCTGACACACGTGAGGCGCGGGCACATGACCAATGTATACCGTCTGCGCCGCGGCGCGGCCGAGGCGCTGGAGATCGTGGCGCACGGGGATTCGAGCAACTCCAAGGTCGTGGGCAAGGCGCTCGGGGACATCAAGCTTCCCGAGGGCGTAACCATCGGCGCCATCGTGCGCGGCAGCGAGGTGCTGATCGCGCACCGCCACGTGAAGGTCCAGACCGACGACCACGTGATCATGTTCCTCGTCGACAAGAGCCGCACGCGCGAGGTCGAAAAGCTGTTCCAGGTGGGATTCGGCTTCTTCTAGCGGATCCTGCCCTCACCACGGATCGCGCACTAGTTGCAGTCGTCCCTCCCGGCGGTTGTCTCCTATAATTGGCGCCCTTTTTTCGCCAGTCCGACAACGGGCGCCACATGGCATCAGCTATCTCACCCGCGGCGCCCGCGACTTTCCAGGAGCTCATCCTCGCGCTGCAGCAATACTGGTCCCGCCAGGGCTGCGTGATCCTGCAACCGCTGGACATGGAGGTGGGCGCGGGCACTTTCCACCCCGCCACCTTCCTGCGCTCGATCGGCCCCGAGAACTGGAACGCCGCCTACGTGCAGCCCTCGCGCCGCCCGAAGGACGGCCGTTACGGCGAGAACCCGAACCGGCTGCAGCACTACTACCAGTTCCAGGTCGTGATGAAGCCTTCGCCCGACGATTTCCAGGAGCGCTACATCGAGTCGCTGCGTTTCCTCGGCATCGACCCCTCGGTGCACGACATCCGCTTCGTCGAGGACAACTGGGAGTCACCGACACTGGGCGCGTGGGGTCTGGGCTGGGAGGTGTGGCTGAACGGCATGGAAGTGACGCAGTTCACCTACTTCCAGCAGGTCGGCGGCCTCGAGTGTTTCCCGGTAACGGGCGAGATCACCTACGGCATCGAGCGCATCGCGATGTACCTGCAGGGTGTCGACAGCGTATACGACCTGCTGTGGGCGCACGGCCCGCAGGGACCGGTGACCTACGGCGACGTGTTTCACCAGAACGAAGTCGAGATGTCGCGCTACAACTTCGAAGAGGCCGACGTGCCCTTCCTGTTCGCCAGCTTCGACAAGCACGAGGGCGAGTGCCAGCGTCTGATCGAAATGCAGCTGCCGCTGCCGGCCTACGAGCAGGTGCTGAAGGCCTCGCACACCTTCAACCTGCTCGATGCGCGCCACGCCATCTCGGTGACCGAACGCCAGCGCTTCATCCTGCGGGTGCGCACGCTGGCACGCGCCGTCGCGCAGAGTTACTTCGACATGCGCAAGGCTCTCGGCTTCCCGCAGGCCAGCGAGCAGCTGCGCCGCGAGTTGCTGGCCGCCGAGGAGACCGCCCGATGAGCGCCGATACCCTGCTGATCGAGATCGGCACCGAGGAACTCCCGCCCACCAGCCTGCGCACGCTCGGTGAATCCCTGCACAGCGAGCTGCTCGCGCGGCTCGACGAACAGCGCATCGAGCACGGCGCCTCGCGCTGGTTTGCCAGCCCGCGCCGCCTGGCAGTATCGATCGACGCGCTCGACGCCAAGCAGCCCGATTCGATGGTGGAAAAGCTCGGGCCCGCGGTATCGGCCGCGTTCGATGCCGATGGCAAGCCAACGGGCGCCGCGCTCGGGTTTGCGCGTGGCTGTGGCGTCGAGGTCGATGCACTGCTGCGCGTTCCCGGCGAGAAGGGCGAGCGCCTTGCGCATCGCCAGCACGTTGCGGGCAAGGCGACGGCCACGCTGCTGCCCGCGCTGCTCGAGAGTGCGCTCGCCGCATTGCCGATCGCAAAGCGCATGCGCTGGGGTGCGCGGCGCGCGGAATTCGTGCGTCCCGTGCACTGGATCGTCATGCTATACGGCAGCACCGTGGTGCCGGGCGACGTGCTCGGCATCGAGACCGGCCGCGAGACTCGCGGCCATCGCGTACACGGAGCCGCGCGCATCACGCTGGAGTGTGCCACCGATTACGAGAGCGCTCTGCGCGATCAGGGCTGCGTCATCGCCGACTACGCGACACGGCGCGCCGATGTCGCGGCGCAGGTACGCGCCAGGGCCGCCGAGCTCGGCGGCATTGCCGTCATCGACGAAGCATTGCTGGACGAAGTGAGCAGCCTGGTCGAATGGCCGCGCGCGCTGGCGGGCCGCTTCGAGGAACGCTTCCTCGAGGTGCCGGCCGAAGCGCTGATCTCCTCGATGAAGCAGCACCAGAAATACTTCCACCTGGTGGATGCCACGGGCGCTTTGCTGCCGTACTTCATCACGGTGTCGAACATCGACAGCAGCGATGCGCAGAAGGTGGTCGACGGCAACGAACGCGTGATCCGTCCGCGCCTGACCGATGCCGCGTTCTTCTTCGCGCAGGACAAGCAGTCCACGCTGGAAGCACGGCGCGAACGCCTGCGCAACATCGTGTTCCAGACGGAACTCGGCAGTCTCTGGGACAAGACCGAGCGCGTGGCGGCGCTCGCGCGTGCGATCGGCACGGAACTCGGCGCCGATCCTTCGCTGTGCGCGCGCGCCGCGGTGCTCTGCAAGTCGGACCTGGTGTCCGAGATGGTACTGGAGTTCGATGAACTGCAGGGCATCATGGGCAGCTATTACGCGCTGCACGATGGCGAGGATCCCGCGGTGGCCAGGGCGCTCACCGAGCAGTACCTTCCGCGCCATGCCGGCGATGCGCTGGCGCAGGGCAAGGTCGGCATCGCGCTGGCGCTGGCCGATCGCCTCGACACGCTGACCGGTATCTTCGGCATCGGCCAGCCGCCAACCGGCTCGCGCGATCCCTTCGCGCTGCGCCGCGCCGCGCTCGGCCTGCTGCGCACGATCATCGAGAACAACCTCGCGCTCGACCTGCAGCCGCTGCTGGCGCTGGCGGCGAAGGGGCACGCGAATCTCGCGAAACGCGACACCGTCGTCGGCAGCGTGCGCGACTATATCTTCGAGCGCCTGCGCGCGTGGTATGGCGACGCCGGCATCGAGGTCGAGTGCTTCCTGGCCGTGCAGGCGCGCAATGTGACGCGACCGCTGGATTTCGATCGGCGCGTGCGCGCGGTGGCGCAATTCACCGCGCTGCCAGAAGCCGCCGCACTGGCCGCGGCGAACAAGCGCGTGGCGAACATCCTCGCGAAGCAGGCGTCCGGCGATATTCCCGTTGCCATCGACAGCGCGTTGCTGCTGGAACCGGCAGAAGTTGCGCTGGCCGCGGATCTCGACGATCGCCTGTCGCTCACGCAACCACTGCTCGCCAACGGCGACTATGCGGGCGTGCTGCGCGAGCTCGCGGGGCTGCGCACAACGGTAGATGACTTCTTCGACAAGGTGCTGGTGAACTGCGACGACGCACGGCTGCGCGCCAACCGCTTCGCGCTGCTGGCACGGTTGCGCGAAGCATTCCTCGGCGTGGCGGATATTTCCGTGCTGGCGGTAAGCGCATGAAGTTCGTGTTGCTGGATCGCGACGGCGTGATCAATTTCGATTCCGACGACTACATCAGGAGCGTGGACGCGTGGCTGCCGATTCCCGGCAGCATCGAGGCAATCGCATCGGTGTCGCGGGCAGGATTCGAAGTCGTGGTGGTGACCAACCAGTCCGGCCTGTCGCGTGGTTTCTGCGGGTGGGACGAACCGGGGGGGGGGCCCGGGAAGAGGGGTGCGGGGGTTGAGGCGGGGGGCGGCAGGCGGGGGGGCTTCTCCCACGGCCCGCACCTGCCGCAAGACAACTGCAACTGCCGCAAGCCGCGGACCGGCCTGCTGGACGCCGTCGAGCAGGATTACGGTTGTACCGTGGCAGGCAGCGTCCTGGTGGGAGACTCCATGAAAGACATCGAGCTCGCGCGGCGCAAGCACTGCCGTCCCGTGCTGGTGCGCAGCGGCAACGGCGCAAAGACGCTCGCCTCGCCCGGCTCGGCCGGTGACGATGTGCGCGTTTTCGACGACCTTGCCGCCGCAGCGGCCGCCATCCTCGACCAGAGATAGCCGCACGATGCTGCTCCAGGCCTGGCACGTCCTGCGCTCACTGGTGTTCTACACCGGTTACGGCGCGTCGGTTGTGGCGTGGGGCCTGTTCATGATGGCCGTAGCGCCCTGGCTGGACTACCCTGCGCGCTACCGGTTACTGACGGTGTGGAACCGCTTCGCGATCCGCTGGGTGCAGCTTGCCTGCGGCGTGCGTTACCGCATCCACGGCGTCGAGAACCTGCCTGCACACGGTTGCGTGGTGATCGCGAATCACCAGAGCAGCTGGGAGACGATCTTTCTCGCCACGCTGTTCCCGCAGCTCAGCATCCTGCTCAAGCGCGAGCTGCTGAAGATCCCCTTCTTCGGCTGGTCACTGGCGCTGATGCGCCCGATCGCCATCGACCGCAGCAATCCGCGGGCTGCGCTGAAGCAGGTGGTGGAGCAAGGCGCCGAGCGCCTGGCGCAGAACTGCAGCGTGCTGATCTTTCCCGAGGGAACGCGCGTGGACGCGGGGCAGAGGCTGCGCTTCTCGCGCAGCGCCGCCCAGCTCGCGATCCGCGCCGGCGTGGAAATCGTCTGCGTTGCGCACGATGCCGGCAAGTGCTGGCCAGCGCGGCGCCTGACCAAGACACCGGGTGTCATCAACGTCGTGATCAGCACACCGATGGCCAGTATCGACAGCGATGCCGGCAAGCTCATGCACGCGGCGCAGGAGTGGATCGAGGCGAGACTCGCGGAGTTCGAGCAGGGCTGATTCCTGCTCACGCACCCGGGCGCCGCTGATCATCTATTCGGCAATGCCTCCGCTGCCGGCGAGGCCCGTCGCCTCGAGCAAGACATCGAGCGCGATGTGTTCACCGCGCATACAAAGTCGACGCGCTGCATCAGGCGCCCCGCAGTCCGAATTGACCCGCCGGGACCCCGGCGACAGGCAGGGACCACCGCCGGGAAGCCAGCCCCGACGAGCACGCTATCGCAGCACGGATCTCCAGGTTCCTCGCCACAGAGATTCGGGCCTCACACCGATCAGATATCAAGATTCGTTACCGCCAGGGCGTTCTGCTCGATGAACGCCCGCCGCGGCTCGACCTCGTCGCCCATCAGCGTGGTGAACATCAGGTCGGCGGAAATGGCGTCCTCGATGGTCACGCGCATCAGGCGCCGCGCATCCGGGTCCATCGTGGTTTCCCACAACTGTTCCGGGTTCATCTCGCCCAGCCCCTTGTAGCGCTGGATACCATAGCCCTTGCGTGCCTCCCCCATCAGCCATTCCAAGGCATCGCCAAAGGTAGTGACCACTTGCTCACGCTCACCGCGTCGCACGAACCCGTCCGCCTCCAACAGCCCCGACAAAGTGCGTCCGAGTGTGGTGATCTCGCGGTACTCACCGGAAATCAGGAAATCACGCGACAATACGTAGTGGGTCGCCACGCCGTGACTGATGAGTTCCAGCGCAGGCAGCGCTTGGTGGCGCTCCTCATCTTCATGCGCGTAAAAGCGATACACGTCGTCTCCGGAGCGACGATCACCGGAGAAACGTGCGGAGAGCAGCCCCAGCCAGGCATCCAGGCGGGCACGATCACCCAACTGCGCTGCGTCCAGCACCGGCACGTGCATCAGTTCCTCGAGCACGCGTTGCGGGTAGATGCGCGACATGCGCTCGATGATACGCATCACGCGACGGTAGTTGACGACCAGGGACTCCAGCGCCTCCCCGGCGATGCCTGGCGCTTCGCGGTTCACGTGCAGCGACGCTCCATCGAGCGCGGCCTGTGTCAGGTACTGGTTCAGCGCCTCGTCGTCCTTCAGGTACTGCTGCTGCTTGCCCTTGGCGATCTTGTACAGCGGCGGCTGCGCGATATAGACATAGCCGCGATCGACGAGCTCGCGCATCTGCCGGAAGAAGAAGGTCAGCAGCAATGTACGGATGTGCGAGCCATCCACGTCGGCGTCGGTCATGATGATAATGCGGTGGTAGCGCATCTTGTCGGCATTGAATTCGTCGTTGCCGATACCGCAGCCCATCGCAATCACGAGCGTGCCGATCTCCTGCGAGGATAGCATCCTGTCGAAGCGGGCTTTTTCCACGTTCAGAATCTTGCCCTTCAGCGGCAGTATCGCCTGGAAGCGACGATCACGGCCCTGTTTGGCAGAGCCACCGGCGGAATCACCCTCGACGAGGAAGAGTTCGGACAACGCCGGATCCTTTTCCTGACAATCGGCAAGCTTGCCCGGAAGACCGGCGATGTCCAACGCCCCCTTGCGGCGCGTCATTTCGCGCGCCTTGCGGGCTGCTTCACGGGCACGTGCGGCATCGATCATTTTGCCGCCGACGGCCTTGGCTTCGGCCGGGTTCTCCAGCAGGTAGGCACCGAACTTGTCGTTCATGGCCTGCTCGACGGCGTTCTTGACCTCGGACGACACCAGCTTGTCCTTGGTCTGCGACGAGAACTTGGGATCCGGCACCTTGACCGAGATCACTGCGGTCAGCCCCTCTCGCGAATCATCGCCGGTGGTGGTCACCTTGGCCTTGGCCGCAAGCCCCTCCTTTTCGATGTAGCTGTTGAGGTTGCGCGTCAGCGCGGCGCGGAACCCGGCCAGGTGGGTTCCCCCGTCACGCTGCGGGATATTGTTCGTGTAGCAGAGCACGTTCTCCTGGTAGGAGTCGTTCCACTGCATCGAGACTTCGACGCCGATGCCATTCTGCTCGCTGCGAAAATGCAGCGCGCGATTGACCGGGGTCTTGTTGGTGTTGAGATACTCGACGAAGGCGCGCACGCCGCCATCGTATTTGAACTCGCTCTCCTGCCCCGAGCGCTCGTCCTTCATCTGGATCTGCAGCCCGGCGTTCAGGAACGCGAGCTCGCGCAGGCGTTTCGCGAGTATGTCGAAGTGGAATTCGATGTTGTGGAAGGTTTCGGGCGATGGATGGAAGCGGATTTCGGTACCCTTTGAGGTGGTATCACCCACCACGGCCAGTGGCGCCTCGGCCACACCGTGATGGTAGACCTGCTCATAGACCTTGCCGTTACGCCGGATTCGCAGCGTCAGCGTGGACGACAAGGCGTTCACGACCGAGGCGCCCACGCCGTGCAGACCGCCGGAAACCTTGTAGCCCCCCCCTTCCTCACCAAACTTGCCGCCGGCATGCAGCGTGGTCATGATCACTTCCGCGGCGGATATGCCCTCTTCGTGCATATCAGTTGGAATGCCGCGGCCATTATCGATCACGGTGACCGATTCGTCCGGGTGTACGACAATCTGGATCTGGCTGCAATGTCCAGCCATTGCCTCGTCGATGGAGTTATCGACCA
>OEIV010001258.1_pt1 | contig 11904 bp, 18 predicted proteins | sample 1539231 | NCBI WGS metagenome assembly OEIV01 (sample SAMN03794762, study PRJEB22550) | activated sludge metagenome | feature: wastewater treatment plant; material: activated sludge; isolation source: Wastewater treatment plant of a petroleum refinery complex | place: Argentina: Buenos Aires ... | reverse complement strand
CCCGGCCTGCCGCCCCCTGACCCGCGCCCCCCCCCCCGTCAGTCCCGCCCGCCAGCACCATCGGGATCATCGGAGGCCGCACGCCGACTCTGGCGCATGACACAGCCGCTCATCGGCAGCATTGCAGAAGCGTATTTGCGCGGACGCGGCATTACGGATTTACGCCAAACCGCAAATCTGCGCTTCCATCCCAACTGCTACTGGCGGCCCGAGGACGATGGCCCGACGCAAGCCTGGCCGGCAATGATTGCCGTCGTCACCGATCTCGATGGCAGGATTACCGGCGCACACCGCACATGGCTGGCCCCGGACGGCTTCGGCAAAGCACCTGTCGATCCGCCGAGGAAGGCAATGGGCGACCTGCTCGGACACGCGGTTCGTTTCGGGGATGCGCAGGATGTCATGGCAGCAGGCGAAGGTATCGAAACCATCCTGTCGCTGCGTCAAGCTCTGCTCACCATGCCGATGGTTTCCGCACTCTCGGCCGGGCACCTCTCGGCCATCCAGTTCCCGCCGCATCTGCGCCGTCTCTATGTTGTCCGCGATAACGATCCGGCAGGTGACAGCGCTCGCGATAGTCTGGTGGACCGGGCGGTTGATGCCGGGATCGAGGCCATCACGCTCTCGCCCATGATGGGGGACTTCAACGAAGATCTCACAACGCATGGGCTGGGTGCCGTTCGAGCAGAGATCCGGGTGCAAATCGCTCCCGAGGACGTCAGCCGTTTCATGGCTTCAAGTGCATAGCCGGTACGGGGCCGTGATCGGGCCGTTCCGATCTTCTCATGCGCATAGGCTGCATCCTGTCATCAGCAGAGGACCGCGCCTTGGCCTTCCAAGAGGGCGATCGGCCCACAAACGCTCCGGTCAGGCAATGGCGGCGCCCGACTGATTTCCGTCGACGGGCAAGCCCGTCTTTACAGCGCGAAACAAATCAGCCGGGCTTTGCCATCAAGGCCCTCGCCAGAGGCTCGTGCTGCCAGACCGGAGCGCCCGTGGGCGTGTCTCGCCATGAAGGCCGCGACGGTCGCGGTCCAACTGACGGAAGCATCCCATGTACGCGCACGACGATTTCGAACCCGATCACAGCACGTCCCCGACCGGCCATGCCATCGAAGAACTCGAACTCTACGGCTACCGCCCCTCCGAAGACGAGGCCGATCCCCGGATCACACCCGAAGATCACGTCATCCAGGGCGCAGCCTCAGACATCTTCGTCGCCCTGATTTCCCCCATGGCCGACGCCAGCCTCGATTTCGACCTCGACGAGATCCTCTGGTCCACCGTCAACACCTTCCACCGCGCCGTCGAGCGGATCGAGACCAAACTCGACGATAACGAGCAGGCACAGAAGCATCTCCAGCGTGAACAGGATGGCAGCGAGGTCAAATCCGTCCAGCTCGAAACCCTGATCGGCGCGGGACAAAGCCTGATCGAGCGCCGCGACAGCATGGAAACCTTCCGCGATGCCGCCGCCGACATCTATCTGCGCACCACCGGAACGCCCTGGTCGCAACGCTCCGGTTCACGGGTCAACCATCGCCAGATGACCTCGGCCATGATCGACAGCCGCGACTTCATCGCCGCCAAACGCCGGGCCGACAACGAGGTGCTGTTGCCCGCCGGGCCAAAGATCGCCTTCTCGGGCGGAGACACGACTGATCACCGGACGATCTGGGCCAAGCTCGATCAGGTCCATGCCAAGCACCCGGACATGGTTCTGATGCACGGTGGATCGCCCAAGGGCGCGGAACGCATTGCGGCCACCTGGGCCAGCAATCGCAAAGTCGCGCAGGTCGCCTTCAAACCTGACTGGGCTAAACATGCCAAGGCGGCGCCGTTCAAGCGCAACGACCAGATGCTCGGCATCATGCCGATCGGGGTCATCATCTTCCCCGGCACGGGCATTCAGGACAATCTGGCCGATAAGGCTCGCAAGATGGGTATCCCGGTTTATCGCTTCGGGATCGGCAGCGCGTGAGCGCTGCCTGTTCAGCATAAGCACTACTGCAATAGCGCCAGGTCGTCCCAACGAATTCGGACATAACGGCCTGAGCGCTTTGGCAATTGCTTGCGGCTGACCATTCGCCCGGAGACCTGGAATTCCGCATTTATTTTGACCACGAGCAGCTTGCTGAAATGCCTTGATGTATCCACCATCACCACGTCTTTGCTCTTGAAAGGAGTGATGGTTTTGATCTCGACATGATCATTTTCGAGCCTGCCGTCCGAACCTTGCGCGTAGGTCTTGTTCAACTTGATGCCGTAGGTGATGGCACCGAACAGCTCACCGATGTCGCCATACACAGATAAATGCAGGCCCGTCTCCAGATGGTAGCTCTCAGCGAGTGAGATCAGGTCCTCAAAATACGGGATCATTGATCGGATGGCGTTTGGATACTTCGCTCCCCATTCCTTGTGACGAAGCTGTTCGTCAATGTCTGACCATGTCACCCATTCGCCGTCATCATAAAATGCCCGATCTGACCAATCGACTTCTGCCATAAACTTTAACCCGCATCCTTCCGCCCAACGATATGGTCATCGTAGAGGTGCAGCAGATACTGGTCCACCAGACGCATAAGCTTTCTCATTCAAACTGCGAGTTTTCGGACAGGCCTGGCCTCGAAAGCCATCGCTTCTCGCGCGGTGAGAGGAATGCTGCTATGCTGTGATTGCGCCATGGTGGTGGTGGAAGGCGCAACCGTCCAACCTTTTGCACGGAGACACCACCATGATCGTTCTCGGAATCCTCGTTTCCATTGCAGCCATCGGTACCATGTGCTGGCTGCTGTTCAATCTCGCCGTCTTCGCCCTGCCGTTCTTTATCGGCCTGAACGCAGGCATATGGGCCTATGGCACGGGCGCTGGCTGGCCTGGCGGCATCCTCATCGGTCTTATCGCTGCGGGTCTGACACTGGCGGTCGGTCAGGGCCTGCTCATGCTGGTTCGTCCGATCTGGGCACGGCTGCTGATCGCTTTGGCCTTCGTCGCCCCGGCGGGCACGGCCGGGTTTTACGCTACGCTCGGGATCGTCAAACACATGATGCCGTCCGAGACCTGGCAGATCATCTTCTCGGTGGTCGGTGCGGTCGCGGTGGGCGTGACAGCATTCCTGCGCGTTGCAGGCATGGCGGCAACCGGCCCTGCGGACGGGAACCTTGCACGCACCTGAACTGGAGTGACCCGTTGAGGCAGGACCAGAAGCGGATACGGATCATCTGCCGTCTTCGTCAGGAGGCGGGCGGGTAGATGGCGTGTAAATCTCTGATCAGCGTGAGGCACAGGCACGGCCCATAGGAGCGCAGGACGTTCAGTGCCAGCATTCGAGGACTGACCGAAAACCGGTTGGGGCAATGCCGATAGCACAGGCCGGAGAAAAGGATGTGCACGGCCTGAAACGCGGGGGACCAGACAAGCCGGTGCGCCGGTCTGGTCATCCTGATGGAGCCTCGAGGTTGCCACCGTCCCCGTTCAACCCCCGTGTCTCGACCGCTCCAAACGGCCTCTTCAATGGCCTGATCTGGCCGAAAACCAGCGCGATGCGCTTCGACCGCTCTAGCGCAACAGCGTCGTCACAACTTTCTTCCCCTGCCGGCAAAGCCGACATTCCGCGCGGAACAAGAAAGTTTCTCCTGTGCTGTCCAGCCCCTTTGGGGTGCGCCAGCGTTCGTCTCCGGCCGGTCGATCGCCATCGAGGCCGCAATGGTGCGGGCTCGGAAACGGAAAACGGAGACTTAAAATGGCAACCATCGGCACATTCAAGAAGACCGGCTCGAACGAATTCACCGGCGAAATCGTCACCCTCAGCGTCCAGGCCAAGGGCGTGCGCATCATCCCCGACCTGCGCGCCACCGGCGAGAACGCCCCCAGCCACCGGGTTCTGGTCGGCCGCGCCGAGATCGGCGCCGCCTGGTCCAAGCGCTCCAACGAGGGCCGCGACTATCTGGGCCTCAAGCTGGACGATCCGAGCTTCAACGCTCCGATCTACGCCAACCTCTTCGATGACGAAGAAGGCGAAACCTTCTCCCTCATCTGGTCCCGCCCCAACGGTCGCCGCGGCGACTAAGGCGCGGCACAAAGGCCCCGACCGCAAGGTCGGGGCCTTTCTCATGTCCGCGGGAAAGTCGTCACGCCACCGCGCCCTGTCGTGTCTAGCACGGATCAGGCGCTTAGGATCGGGATGATGGTTTTGACATGGGCGTCGATGCGTTCCAGCACGGGCGGCGGGACCACTTCGCGCTCCGGCAGTGTCCACCATTTCGTATCAATGCGTTTCACCGTCTCGACAACGGCCTTGAGCACGGCTGGCTCGGGAAGCCTAGCCCGATTGGCAAACGTCTTCCAGCGGGCCGGGGCCAAGCCCTTGAAGGCCCGCTCGCCGCCCAGAGACAGCGCCAGCCCATCTGCCGGAATATAGGGCACGGTCGAAAGCATGTCGTAGATCGGTGCTAGAGCGGGCGTGTCGCCGTCGCCCGGATAGATCAGCGACCAGTTCTTGAGGTGCATGTCGCCATTGCCCATGACCACCGAGAAGGTCAGCCGCCGGACAAACTCCAGCGCGGCGAACGGCGAGATCGCAACATTCAGCACAGAGGCGATGTCGTGGGAGGCGGCGCCATCATATTTGCGCGCCGGGTACAGGCCGAAAACCTGCGCGAAATCCTCGATATGGATGCGCTGCCCGTCTGCCCCGCGATCAAAACGCCGCACGAGCAAGACCAGCCCCTCGGCAAGTGTTTCAAACTCTTCGGGAATGCCCTCGAACTGGTCTCGGCTGACCAGTTCCCGCTCGGGCACATTCATGCCGATGGCTTCGGCAAGCGCGAGGTTCGCGAACTCGTTCTCCGACACGCCCGGAAAGGCGGTCGAGGGGAATTTCGCAATATACTGGCCCTCGTCATCCCCGAGCGGCAAGGTCAGCCCGCCGCCCTTGCCGGTGTTCTTCATCACCGAGAGCTTCATCTGCACGCCTGCCAGCGAGAAGCGGGCCTTGGGCCGTCCTTGGGTTGGCGCCGTCCCGATGCCGGGTTGACCGTCACTGGGCAGCACCCGAACGGCCCCCGGCAAATCCGCACCAAGGGTGGCCAGGAGATCGAAATCATTCCCCGACCGCACATTACCCGCATGGTGCTTTTCCATCGCCTCGCGCAGCCGGTCTTCGGGCAGCAGGTTGGCAAAGAAGGGCGGCAGGCTGCCTGCGACCGGTCGCGGATCCTTGCGCAAGCCCCCTGATGCCGCGCGAAGGGATAGGCTCAGAACCGGATGGCCTCCAGTCGCGCGATAGGCCGGATCAAGGCTGAAGGCGTTGAAATCACCCGGCGTCCTGACGATCGTGCCAACCTTCGCACTGTTCAGAAACACGTCCAGCGCGGTGATGGTCTCAGCGGTACGGACGGCTGTCATCGTCGCTCTCCGGTTGCGGGCTGAAGGCCGGATGATCATCCTCGGCCTCGGGGCGCAAAAGCGCCTCGATGGCGGGCACCATTGCCTGCGGGACCAGCATCATTTCCAGCCCAAGCGCCCTGGCAATGTTGATCAATGTCGTGGTGCGCGCCGCCGCCGCCCCCGTCTCGATGTCGCGGTAGCGCGGGCGCGAAATGCCCGCAAGATCGGCCACCTGCTCCTGGGTCAACCCCGCTGCAAGACGCGCGCGGCGAAAATGGTCGCCGATCAGCCCCAGTGTTTCTTTTTCCGCCTTCATGTGATGCCTTTACGGATCATTTCTGTCGCTTTAATCTGAATACGTATCCTGGTCTATTGCGAACGTCAAGGATATGATCTCTAAACGAATCATTCAGATGTCGGCTGCATCGTTTGGGGCTCAATCAATCGCGGAGCAACGCCGAACTAATCCAAGGCAGAAGTGCTGCTCTTTCGAGCCATGGCCAGCGAATCGGGCACATCGAACGCTGTGCTGCGCAAATCGCCTCACGGTGTGCCTCAGCGATTTCATGTGGCGGATTGAGCAAGAACGACTAAAATAGCCGTAGTTCTGGAATGCGCGCCGGTCGCGATGGGAGGTGATCATGCATGATCACCGCTCGACAGTCGCGGGCCGCGCGCGCGTTACTGGGTTGGACGCAGGAGACGCTCGCTGACAAGGCCCGAATATCGTTAACTGCCCTGAAGCGCCTCGAGTCCGAGAACCGGCTGGAGGTGTATGAGACAACGCGGGATCAGGTGCGCCGGGCGCTTGAAGCAGCAGGGATCGTTCTCCTGTCCACGGATCGCGGGCAAGGAGTGTTGCTGGTTCATGACCAAGACGAGAAGAGACACCGACAGATCCGCGACGTCTGATCGGCGCAGGCGCCATCATCGATCCGCTGCTGCGGCCTGTGGCTTGTGGCGACCATCGACCTGACGTCCGCGGTCGCCCCCTTCGACGACATCGCGCCTGTTAGCGACGAGCTGACCGAATATGACCGCGCGCATATCAAGCTCTATATGCGGCTGCTCGATGCGGCCGATGATGGGGCGGAATGGGCCGAAGTCGTTAATGTTTTGTTCGGAATTGATCCTGTTCGGGAACCTGAACGCGCCCGGCAGGTCCATGACAGCCATCTGGGACGGGCGCGCTGGATGACACAGAGCGGCTATCGTCAGCTGCTGCGTCATCCGACAGATCGGACCTGACCTCGCCGCCGTCGCACCAGTGATGCCTTCAGAGCATCACCCTATGTCCTTGTTCTGGCTTCCATCTCGGTAGAGGCACCGCAATTCTTTCACGCTCCACCTGTGCAGTTTCAACCAGGAGTGGAGCAATGAAGCCGGATACATCCCGCTGGCGAGACCAGGACCAGTATGAATTCTACGATGCGCTGCCCGTTGAGGGCGTCGCCTGGGAATGCCTGCGCCGTAACGTGTCCTATCAGGCCTGTTTCGATGACCTTGTAGCGCAAGGCGCCGGGCATCTTCCCCTTGCGGATCACGTCCAACATCGCTGGGGGTTGCGATTTCCCGGCAGACCCCGGCTTTTCCGCGCTCGACCAACCGGTCATCTGGTCGCCTGTTGCCAATCCGGACATGCTGATGCTCGGGGCAGCGCCCGATTTTCTTCCGCCTTCTCCGTCCGCCTTATCGGTAGATCTTGCTGATGCCATCTGCGGACCAGAGGGGGTATATGGTGTCTGTGACGCCAGAGACGGCGTTCAATATCTGATCCTCGCCGACACCGATGCCAATTCGCAGCCGGCGATCATTCTGCCACTTGACGAAAATCTGCCGGATCGGCTCGAAGCCATTCTCAGGCTCTGGCACATGCTGGCCGGGAAACCCGCGCGCCGCGACCCCAGGATGACGCCGTATCAGCGCCGGCGGTTTCGCCTGATGATGCAAGCTGCCGACGGAAACGCCAACCACGCGACCTATCGTGAGATTGCCATCGCCATCTACGGAGAGGCGCGCGTTCGCGCTGAGCCGTGGAAGACATCGGCTTTGCGCGCCTCTGTCATCGCTCTTGTCCGATCTGCCGCCGCGCTGATCGACGGCGGTTATCAGGACCTTTTGCGCCATCGTCGCAAACCCTGACACTGACGTCTGATCGAGGGTGAGGATTCTACCCCTTCGATCTTCCTCATCCCCCTTGCCGCCGCGCCTTCGCCACCGTGCGCATGTCATGCCGTTGATCGTCAGCGGCATCCTGCACAACCACGGAGGCCACCCCATGCGACCTGATCTCGCCGCCTTGCCGCCACGCTACCTGCGCACCAAGGAAGCTGCCGATTTCCTCAGCCTGTCCGCGCGCACGCTGGAAAAGCACAGAACCTACGGAACGGGACCTGCCTATCACAAGCTCGGCGGCCGCGTTGTCTATTCGGTCGAGGATCTCGCAGCCTGGGTTGCACGCGGATCGGTTACCTCCACGTCGGACCCACGCGGACAGGTTCTCCCGGCGAAACCTCTGCCGCCGACCGCATTCACCTCGCCCAAGCGCATTACGCGCTGAACACGGCGGTCAGCCCTCTATGGCAGCGCAGCACCCATCCGCCTCGGAACGCGGGCAACTCGATCTGTTTCGGGCGCTTCCCGGTGAACTCGCGCCACGAGACGCGCAGGATCTCATGGCTTATCCTTTCTTTTCCCTTTCCAAATCGCACCGTATCCGCCCAATTGACTTTGCGCTGGGCAACGTCTCGATCCGTGTCGAAGCTGTTCCCGATCACGGTATGGCGACGATCTGGGACGCCGATATACTGATCTGGGCGGCCAGCCAGATCGTGGAAGCGCGGGACGCCGGTCTGCGCACGTCGCGCCTGATGGCGGCAACGCCTTATGAAATCCTGACATTCACAGGGCGCGGAACCTCCCTGAGGGACTATCAGCGCCTGAAGGCGGCGCTGGACCGGCTGCAATCGACCACGGTTGCAACCTCGATCCGCCAGCGCGCGAATGGACGGCGACATCGTTTTTCGTGGATCAACGAATGGCACGAGCGGACCGATGCCAATGGCCGCCCGGACGGCATCGAGATGATCGTGCCCGACTGGTTCTACAGTGCGGTTCTGGATGACGCCCTGATCCTCACCATCGACCGGGCCTATTTCAATCTGACCGGCGGGTTGGATCGATGGCTCTATCGCCTGGTGCGCAAGCATGGTGGGCGGCAGAAAAACGGTTGGCGGTTCGACTTCCGTCACCTGCACCAGAAATCGGGCAGTCTGTCGCCGTTCAAGCGCTTCGCCTTCGAGCTGCGCGACATTATCCGCCGCCAGCCACTGCCCGGCTACACCCTGTTCGCCGAGGTCGAAACCGGCGGCCGGATGCTGCTCGCTTTCGAGCCTGTCCCGGCCTGTGGAAAACCTGTGGATAGTCTCGTGCTATCGGGAACCCGGACTATCGTGCCATCAGGAACCGGAGGCTCGTGCTATCGGGAACCCAAACACCTCCTATCCTTCGGTAACAAAAGCGAAAATCGCGCCCTTAACTTAGAGTCTAACACAGAATCTAACTTTGAAGAGCGGCAGCGCGATGTGGAAAAGCTCATCGCGAAGGCTGGTGCGGCCCTCAGATCGGGTGCCCATAAAGGCAAGCTGACACCCCCAAAGCAAGGATCGCCCGCGTCAACAAGCACGCCTGAACTTCCTCTCGGCAAACCGGGAGGACGGCGATGATTGTCGCGCTCCTCAATCAGAAAGGCGGCGTGGGCAAGACGACGCTGGCGCTGCATCTCGCCGGAGCCTGGGCCGCGGAAGGCAAGCGCGTCATTCTGATCGATGCCGACCCGCAAGGCTCCGCACTCGACTGGTCGGAGCGGCGCAGCGATGAAGGGCTGCCAAGGCTGTTCACCGTCATCGGACTTACCCGCGATACCCTGCACAGGGAGGCGCCGGAACTGGCGCGTGACGCGGATCATGTCGTCATTGATGGTCCGCCCCGTGTCGCTGGTCTGATGCGCTCTGCGCTGCTTGCAGCCGATCTGGCGCTGATCCCGGTGCAGCCATCGCCCTTCGACGGCTGGGCCTCGGCCGAGATGCTGGCGCTTCTGAGCGAAGCACGCATCTATCGTCCCGAGCTTGCCGCCCGTTTTCTGCTGAACCGATGCGGTGCGCGCACCATCATCGCCCGCGAAACGGCCCAAACACTAGCGGACCACGATCCACCCTTGCTGGCCACGACCATCGGCCAGCGCGTCGCCTTCGCTGAAGCCGCACAAACCGGGCGACTGGTCTCAGAGACCGATGGCGGCGAACGGGCTGCACTGGAGGTCACAGCCCTGGTGGCCGAGATCGATAGCCTCGGGCTCGGGAGGATTGTGCGATGACACGTCCACCCGCCAAATCCGGCTTCGCATCGCGTCCGGGCAATCCCGATAGCTGGGTCAGGGCTGCCGATACACCGGTAACAGGAAAGATGGCTGCCGAGGCGTTTACCGCCCGCCTGACCATCGACATCACGCCCGAGCTACGCGGGCGCATCAAGGTCGCTGCCTTCCGGCGCGGCGTCACGGTCGCCGTGATGTTGCGCGAGCTGCTGGTCCGCGAGTTTCCACCCACCGAAGGAGATCAGCCATGACCGGCAAGACCGCGTGTGCAGTGCATGAACATCCGCGGCCGGGCGGACCAGCTCCGTTCACCACATTGGTCGAACTGACCTTCCAGAAGAAGAAGGTCGAGCGCTGGATCAGGTTCGGTCACAAGAGCTTTGAGCAGATCATCGACCGCCGCTGCAGTCTGATCGGTTTTGCGCCCGAAAGCATCTTTGCCTTCGTCCGCTGGGCCTCCAACGATTACGGCACCATCGTCTCGCGGCTCGACATCCTGCGCGCCGTTGGTCGCGGCGAACCGTACCAGACCGTGCCCTTCGTTCGTCCTGGCTGCGAGATCCTGCTGCGTATTGATGGCTGGCGACAAGTCCAGCGGGTGCTGGCCCTGATTGATGCCGTGGACGCGCTTGGCATCGATCCGGCGGATGTTGCGCCGGACCATTGGCGGCACGTCCACAACCGCTTGAGTGCCGGTCAGGAACCCAACCCCTACACCCCGGAACGCCATGCCGCGTGGCTCAACCGCCGGAGGATCTGGACATGAGCCGCCGTCATATCCTCGCCGTGTCCATGCTGGCCGTCGGCACGCTTGTCGCCACGGCGGTTGCCGATCTGCCAACCCGGCTGATCTGGAACGCGACTGCCAGCGCGCCCATCGGCTTCTACACGGTTGCTCCCGCCGATACGCTCGAAATTCCAGAACTCGTCGTCATCGCGCCGCCCGAACCGCTGGAGCTGTTCATGGTCGAGCGCGGCTATATCGGGCGGGGCGTGCCGCTGTTGAAACGCGTCCTCGGCTTGCCGGGACAGCGCGTCTGCCGCAGCGGTGCGACGATCACCGTCGATAACGTCGAGATGGGCGCCGCACTGGAGCGCGACCGCATGGGCCGCGATCTGCCGGTCTGGCAGGGCTGCCGCATCATCCGCGACGGCGAACTCTTCCTCATGAATTGGGACATCCGGGACAGCCTCGACGGCCGTTACTTCGGACCTGTTCTCGCCAGTTCCGTCATCGGGCGAGCGCTCCCGCTCTGGACCGATGAGGAAGGCGATGGCCGCTACGAATGGCGGGCGGCCACGCATTGAACCCACGCCAAATCCACAAACACAGGAGACATACCATGCCACAGATCGGTCAATTTGCGCGTGACGCATCCGGCTTCGCCGGTCAGCTCGTCACGCTCTCCATGAAGCGCGATCTCGTTATCGTGCCCGCCGAACATTCCGATGCGGAGAATGCGCCGGACTATCGCGTCCATTTCATTGAACATGACGGGCCGGAGGTCGGTGCTGCATGGAAACGCACCGGCGAAAAGGCTGGCGAATATCTCTCGGTGCTGCTCGACGATCCCGCCTTACCGCAGCCGATCCGCGCCAATCTGTTTCGCGACGACGATGCAGGCTCGTCATGGTCGCTGCACTGGAGCCGCCCGCGGCCCCGCGAAGATCGGGACTGAGATCATGCGATCCCGCGCCCTTCTTCTCTTCACGGCCCTTCTGTCGGCTGGCAGCGGCTCGATGCCGGCCATGGCGCAGGTCACGCCGCAACCCGCGCCTGTTACCGCGCATCCCCATGCTGCTTTCATTGCAGAGGCGTCACAGCGTTTCAGCATTCCAGAGCACTGGATTCGGGCCGTGCTGGGTGTGGAAAGCGCGGGCGATGTGCGCGCCATTTCATCGGCGGGCGCGATGGGACTGATGCAGGTCATGCCCGATACCTGGGCGGGCCTGCGCAGCCGCCATGGCCTCGGGCGCGATCCTTACGATCCGCGTGACAACATCCTCGCAGGTACGGCGTATCTGCGGGAGATGTGGGACCGCTATGGCAATGTCGCGGCCATGCTTGCCGCCTACAATGCCGGTCCCGGTCGCTATGACGAGCATCTGGCGACAGGTCGCACTTTGCCCGCAGAAACACG
>OEIV010001257.1_pt1 | contig 11910 bp, 11 predicted proteins | sample 1539231 | NCBI WGS metagenome assembly OEIV01 (sample SAMN03794762, study PRJEB22550) | activated sludge metagenome | feature: wastewater treatment plant; material: activated sludge; isolation source: Wastewater treatment plant of a petroleum refinery complex | place: Argentina: Buenos Aires ... | reverse complement strand
CGATGCCCTCGGCCATCAGCCGCGACAGGGGCCAGCCGTGGGCCACGGCCACGGCGACGTTGCACTCCTCCACGTAGGCCAGGTAGTTGGCGTTGTTGACATGCTGCGCCGGGTCAATGTCGCGCCACTCGACGCGACGGCGGACGCGGAAGATGCCCGGCGGCGGCGGTGGGGCGGCGGGGAAGGGTTCGCGCCGCTCGCCGGTGGCCACGCCGGGGTGGTGAAAGGCGGCGACCATCTCCGGCGGGATGGTCACCGGGCGCAACGTGGCGCTGTCGAGCAGCACCCACTCCGACGAGGCCGTGGCCACCGGTTCGCCGCTGCCGGCCAGGCGCAGGGCGTAATCGCGCCGCGAGCGCACGCGCCGGAAGTCGCCCACCCACGTCTTGACGATGACCGTGTCGCCATAGACCAGCGGACGTAGGTAGGTGATGTCCGTCTCGCGTACCAACCACTGCCGGCCGATGGCCTCGTAGCGGGCCACGTCATAGCCGACGGCGGCCGAGGCGTCGAAGGCCGTCTCCTGCATGTAGCGCAGGTAGTGGGCGTGGTTGACGTGGCCGTAGGCGTCGCACTCGTAGTGGCGCACGCGAAACGACCGCTCCAGGAAGACAAGGGGTTCAGTCATGGGGAAGACCTCACGCAAAGGGCGCTAAGGCAGCAAAGGCCGCAAAAGAAAGAATTTAACGCCAAGACGCAAAGATGCCAAGACGCTAGGCAAAGAGGTTTTATCGCTGCATCGGTGCCTCAAATTCTTCTTGGCGCTTTTGCGCTAAACCTCCTTTTGCGTCCTTTGCGACCTTGGCGTCCTTTGCGTGAGCTCTTCTTTCTGCCGCTCGACCTCTATCAGCGCGGCGTCATAGCGGCCGGCCAGCTCGATCAGGTAGTCGTGGAACTCGGCCCAATGCGCGGCGATAGTGCCGGCGGCCTGGCTGGCTTCCGGTGTCTTCTGTCGGCGCGCGCCGCGGAAGATGGCCCGCGCCAGCGCGCCAATGCGGCTGCGCGCCTGCTGGACGATCTCTCCCGCCAGATTGAGCAGCGGGCTGGTCTGCGTCGTCTCCAGCACACGATGGAGGGCAGCGGCGGCCAATTCGGCCTGCGCCGGGCGGTCGAGGTCGCCGCGGCCGATGGCGTAGTCGAGCAGGAACGCGCGATGCCAGTAGTAGCTCAGCTTCTCGCTGGTGTCATAGACGGTCAAAATGTAGACCAACGTGCGCCACAGGTTGCGAATGAGGTACACCACCGCCTGCCCCGGCCATAACAGGCAGCCGGGCCACCACGTCGCCCGCTGGCGGTTGACGGCGCGAATGGCCTGGACGGGCAGCACCCGACCGCGCCGCCGGGCGATGTCACCGGGCATGCGGCGGCGGAAGTACGTCTCCAGCAGCCCGTCGACGAACGGGATGGGCAGCAGCAGCGACAGCCCGGCAAAGGTGGCGTCGGCGTAGATGAGCCAGTCGAAGTCGGTGGGGATGGGAGCGCGGGAAGTCCCTCTCCCTAACCCTCTCCCAGAGGGCGAGGGGAGGCGATCCCCCTCCCCTGAGGAGGGGTTAGGGGAGGGGATTTGATTTTCACTCACGCCTGCTTCTCCCGGTCGAGATGGGCCAGCAGGGCGTAGAGGCCGATGATCGTCTTGCTGTCGCGGAAGCGCCCCTCGTTCAGCATGCGCCTCACCTCAGCCACCGGCAGGCGCACGACGGCGATCTCTTCGGTCGCTTCCGGGTGCGCGCCGACGTAGGTCAAATCGAAGCCTAGATAGACGATGATACGTTCAGTGCTGAAGCCGGGCGAGACGAAGAAGTCGGCCGCCTGCACCAGTTGCCCGGCGCGATAGCCGGTCTCCTCCTCCAGCTCGGCCCGCGCGCGGGCCATCACGTCATCGTCGGCCGCCTCGCGCTTGCCGGCGGGAATCTCCAGCAGCTCCTCCTCCACGGCCACGCGCGGCTGTTGCACGAGCAGAACGCTCGGCCCCATATCGTCGTCGTCACCCGGCTGGGGTGTCAGCAACGGCACAACGGCCACGCCGCCGGCGTGTTCAACGATGTCAAAGTCTACCGCTTCGCCGTTGTCCATTCGCACCCGACCGCTCTTGACGGTCAGGATGTTGCCCTCGTAGACCGTTTTCTTCTCTAGCCAATGCACCATTAGCAGTTCCGCCTTACTACCCACAGATTACACAGAGTTCACAGAGGTAAATCTGTGAACTCTGTGATTGCTTTCTCTATCAGCATGCCCTGGTTGCGCGTGAGTGCCTCGCCTTATTCGCATGATGCGGTCGTAACGCCCTGTAAATGGTACGGCCGCTACCCTCTTTATGCAACCGCTACCGGCTGCGTCGCGGCGTCGGTGTTGGGCGCGGGGCGCGCAGTGTAGACGTAGCCACGGCCGCGCACAGAGAGGATGTGAGGCGGGCGGCCCAGAGTCAGTTCGAGCTTACGTCGCAGGCGGTGGATGGTGACCCGCAGCGTGCCCTCCGCCACCGGTCCGTCGGCCCAGACCTGCTGCAAGAGGTACTCCTGGCTCAGCACGCGGTCGGAGTGGCGCATCAGCAAGCGCACGAGCAGCGCTTCGCGGTCGGTCAGCCAGACGTCACGGCCGTCGATGACCACACGTTGCTCGCCGCTGGCCGTGTTGTTGCCGGTCGCACCGTCGGCCGCCGGCCATGACGCGCGATAGGGCTGGCGCAGACAGCGGCGAACGCGGGCCACGATCTCGCCTGTCGTCGCCGGGGTGGTGATGAAGTCGTCGACACACTCTTCAAGAAGGACGGCTACCCCCTCTTGCAGCGCCTCGGCCGCCAGGGCGATAACGGGTACGCCTTCGACGGCGTGGACGTCGCGACAGAGGGCGATCTCCGCCTGCCGGCTCAGCTCGCGCACCGCCAGCAGCACCAGATCGGGCGCGCCGTAGCGCCGCACATGCTGTCGTCCCTCGGCGGCCGAGACAACGCAGGCCACTTCATAACCGGCGCGCTCCAGCGCGCGGCACGTCGCCTCGCGGTGCGGGCCGTCGTCGTCCACCAGCAGAAGTCGCGCTTCCCTCGCTCTCATCCCGACCTCCCCGCCTGGGGTTTTGCCACCCCAAACGCAAAAAGCCCAACGCGAAACGCGCCGGGCTTTGCGGTCTGAATAGCGATGGGTAGAAACGTTCCGCCGGAACGTCTCTACGACGGGCGGCGATGACTAGATCTGCTGCGCGGCCGCGTTTTCCTTGATTACCTTGTCCAGCTTGCGCTCAACCGAGCCGACCTTCTTGGTCATGGTCTCGATCTGCTCGACGGTCGGCAGGTGAACGCGGGTCAGAACTTGCTCGCTGTACTTGTCCAGCGTCTCGTTGGCCTTCTTGACGGTGTCCTTGGCCACAGTCTGCGGCATCTCGACCAGCTCGTTCACCCGGCCGCGGTTCTCATGGGCCATCTTCTCGCCCCGCTCCACAAGAGTGTGGCGATAGTCCATACCCCGCTCGACCCACTTCTGCACGTTCTCCTGAACGACGTCAACGACGCCCAGCCCCATGTAGAAGCTTTCCCGTCCGAAACCCACGACCTTATCGACCATGGTCTTGCTGTTCATAACTTCAACTTGTTCGGTCATCTCAACTTTCCTTGTTATAGTGCCTCTAGCACCGATTGACATAGTTAACGCATTGCGTCATAGATGCGAATACTATAACGCATTGCGTCATCATTGTCAAGGGGCTGGACAGAAAGTGGATGACATCTGAGCGATACCTTAGCGCCGCCGGTTGGCGATGGTGATGTAGTAAAGAAGTTGCAAGACCGCGGTGACGGCGGCGGCAATGTAGGTCAGCGCGGCGGCACGCAAGACGGCGTTGGCCCCGCGCCGATCCTCGCTCGAACTGAGCAGCCCGGCTTCGCTCAAGAGGTTGATACCACGCCGGCTGGCGTCGAACTCCACCGGCAGCGTCAGTAAGGAGAACACCACCATCAGGCCGAAGAAGAACACCCCTAGCCAGAGCAAGCCGCTAATGTTGAGGATGATGCCCGCCAGGATGGACAGGTAGGAGAGCGTCGGGCTAAATTGCACCGCCGGAATCAGAAAGCCGCGGGCCTTGATGAGCGCCGAGCCGGTCTGATACTGCTGCACGTGGCCCAACTCATGGGCGGCAATCGCCATGGCGGCGACGCTGGGCTGGGTGGCTGTGCCCTGCGAAAAGCGTACGACATTGGCCCGCGGGTCGAAGTGATCAGTCATCTGCCCCGGCACAACCTGCATGACGATTTCGTCAAGCGGTGTGCGGTCGAAAAGCACCTCGCCCACCTGCGCCCCGGTCAGGCCGTTGGCATTGCGCACCTTGTTCCATTTGCCGTATGTGCGGCGCAGATACATCTGCACCAGGAACGAGATGAGCAGCGTGGGCAGAGCGATGAAAATGAAGTAATTCATGTCGAAGAACATGACGGCGATCTCCTCGAAGATGGGGCCAATGGCGGCTCATCCATGCTGTTCATGGTAGTACATCCGCGCCCCAAACGCAAGGACAGCCGGAAGAAGCGCGCACGCGAAGAACGCCAGGCGACTTCTCTTTACGGTCTCGTCATGTCTTGCGTAAGGTCGGCCGGGCTGCGACCGTGGCCTAGTCGCGCAAGTCGTTGATAGCGTCGCGCAGGGCAAGGGCGGCGGCGCGGGCCGCCTGGGCAAAGTCGACTCCCGCCGAGGCGTAAAGCACACTTCGCCCGGCGTTGATGACCGGCCCCACGGCGTCCGGGGCTTGGCCCCCGGTCTGCCCGTGGCCCACGGTCTGGCCATGAGCCACGGTCTGCCCGTGGCCCACGGCCGCAGCCAGGTCGCCGCCCTGCGCGCCGATGCCGGGAATGAGAAAGCTGGCCGTCGGGGCCAGCGACCGGGCCGCGGCCAGTTCGGCCGGGTAAGTTGCGCCAACGACGAAGCCGCAATGGCCGTCGTCGGTCGTGGCCCACTCGCTCGCGGCGCGCAGCACGTCGGCTGCCAGACCGCCACCGCCGGTCAAATCTCCCTGGAAGCGCTGTGCCCCGGGGTTAGACGTGCGCGCCAGAACGTAGACCGCCTTATCCGGCCGCCCGGCCAGCAGCGGCCGCACTGCCTCGGCCCCAACGTACGGGTTGACCGTTACCGCGTCCACGTTCCAGACGTCGAACAGCCCACGCCCCCAGGCGGCCTGGGTGTGGCCGATGTCGCCGATCTTGGCGTCGAGGATGACCGGGATGTGGTCGGGAATGTAGGCGATGGTGCGCTCCAGAGCGATGACGCCGGCCGCGCCCCATTGCAGGTAGAAGCCAAGGTTGGGCTTGTAGGCGCAGACGAGATCGGCCGTGGCGTCGATGATGGCCCGGTTGAACGGCAGCAACGGCTCGTCCCACTTCAGGGCGTCCACCGGCAGCAGTTCGGGTTGCGGGTCGAGGCCAAGGCATAACCAGGAGCGATTGCTCTCCTGAGCGCGGCGGAGCTTTTCCAGATAGCGCATGGGTAACCTCACTTGGCGCGGGTGGCCAGGGCCTGCTCGGCCAGCAGCACGGCTGCGCCGGCCACGGCGGCCCACAGGCTGCTCCGCGCCGGGCGGGCCGCGTCATCCAGCGGCCGACCCGGCCAAAAGCGTCGCTCCATGTACCCCAGCGCTGCCTCCGCCGCGACAACCGCCGCCGTCAGCGCGACCGTCCGGCCAACGTGGCCCAGGTGGCGTTCGGCCGCGGCCGAGCGCCACTCTGTCTCGACCCGATAGGACGTGGCTTCCTGTTCGTAAACGATCGTCTGCCGGTAGAACGGGGTTCGGCAGCGGGCGCAGTACCGGTTGGCGACCAGGTTCATGGTGCGGCATTGGGGACAGGGTCGATGGGTCATGGCGTTGCTCCTGGCGATGGCGTTAGGCATGGCGAGAACGATTTGGGTTGGATCATCATACCCCTGCTCCCCTGTTAAACGACCGCGCCGACGCGCGGCCGAACGAGCCAAAGTATAGCAGCGTGACGTAGATGCGCCTGAGTGAAACTCCTCATCCACCGTTCTTATCTGCTGTATAGGAGTATCTAACCCGATTCTTACATCCCGCCTATAGGGTGTATAGACGCGGCGGTAGTTGTCCATTACGCTTCATGGTATCGTGCATCACTCCACCTTCACGCCCGCTCTACCCCGCATGAGCGCAAGGTACTGTCTGTGATAAATCAAGTGGAGGCAAAGGATAATGGGCAATATGAGACGATGGACACCCATGCGGCCGAGTGTATGGGACCGCGACGTGTTCGATGAGATGGATCGGATGTTTGAGGAGCCGTTCTTCGGCCGTCGCGGCGATGGCCAGCAAAACTGGGGGTTGCCGCTGGACGTTTCGGAGCGCGAAGACAGCTACGTCGTTCGCGCCTCCATTCCTGGGATTGACCCCGACGAGATCGACATCTCCATTTCCGATAATGTTCTGACGATTCGCGGCGAGATGCGGCACGAGGCCGACCGTCAAAATGAGCGCTACGTGCTGCGCGAACGCCGTATGGGCAACTTCACCCGCAGCGTTAGCTTTCCGACGGCCATCGACGCCGACCACGCCGAGGCCAACTGCGACTATGGCGTGCTGACCCTGCGTCTGCCCAAGGCCGAGACGGCCCGCCCACGCCGCATCGGCATCTCCGGCCGCCCCGCCCGACAGACCATCGAGGGACAGGGCGCGACCAACGTCTCCGTCGGCGCGGGACAGGGCCAGACCGGCGCGGCCCACAGCGCCGGCTGGCCGGAAGGCCAGGCCGACACCGACACCGTGCAGACGGAACGCAACCGCGAAGGGCAGAACTGGACCGAAGGCCAGAGCACGACCCACCGCGAAGAGCGCGCCCCGCAGAGCGGCGGGTGGACCGAAGGGCAGAGCGAGACTTGGGACGAGAAGACACCCCACAGTAGCGGCTGGACGGAAGGCCAGAAAGGGCAGCAGCACTAGGCGGCCTCAGACCTCAGAGGTGGGCAAGAGCCGCTCTTGCCCACCTCTGAGGTCTTTCTTACTTCCCCCGTGTAGAATATACCTATAGAAACCGAGTTTCGGTCGAAACTCGGTTTTTATAAGGTGGCTATGGACTACAAAGACTACTACAAGACGCTGGGCGTCAAGAAGAACGCCGGCGCTGACGACATCAAGAAGGCGTACCGTAAGCTGGCGCGCAAGTACCACCCTGACGTCAACCAGGGCGACAAGGCGGCCGAAGAGCGGTTCAAGGAGATCAACGAAGCGTACGAGGTGCTGTCCGACGAGGACAAGCGCGGCAAGTACGATCGCTTCGGCGCGGAGTGGCAGCAGTATTCGCGCGCCGGGGGGCGGCCGGAGGACTTCAACTGGGGCCAATGGGGTGGTCAGCCGGGCGGCGGGCAGTATCGCTCCGTTTCGCCGGAGGAGTTCGAGCAGATGTTTGGCCGCGGCGGCGGCAGCGGCTTCTCTGACTTCTTCGAAACGCTGTTTGGGGCGATGGGCGGGCGCGGGGCCGGCAGCGCGCGCCCGGGCTTCGGCGGCAACTACACAACGACGACCGACTTCAACGAGCTATTTGGCAACCAGCAATCGGCCGCGCCCCAAGCGCTCGACCAGGAACACCCCATCCAGATCACGCTCGAAGAGGCGTTCAGTGGCACGACCCGCACCATCCAGTGGGAGAACGGCAAGCGGCTGGAGGCGCGCATTCCGCGGGGCGTGCGCACCGGCTCGCGCGTCCGTCTGAGCGGCCAGGCCGGCGTGGGCAACGGCCGCGCCGGCGACCTGTACCTCAAGATCGAAGTGCTGCCCCACGAACTCTATGAGCGCGACGGCGACGACCTGCGCCTGACGCTCCCGGTCGATCTCTTCGCCATCCTGTTGGGCGGCAAGGTCAGCGTGCCGGCGCTCGACAAGTCAGTCAACCTGACCATTCCCGCCGGAACTCGCAACGGCAAGGTCTTCCGCCTGGCCAAGCTGGGCATGCCCAAGCTGCGCCAGCCCGACGAGCGCGGCGACCTGTACGTGACCATCTCGGTCGAACTGCCGAGCCATCTGTCCGACGAGGAAAAGCGCCTGGTGGGCGAATGGCAGTCGCTCCGTAGGGCGGAGTGACCGCCCGTCCATCCGGTTGCCAGGCGGGAATCGCGTCCCGTCCATTCTTAGCGGGCGAGAAGCTTAGCCCGCTCTACGGTCGCTAAGCACCCGCCCCAACACCTCCGCAAACGACTCCGGCGTGCAGGCCAGCGCCGGCGCGCCCAGATCGGCCAGCTGCTGCGCCAGGCTGGCCTCATAGCGCGGCGCGCCCTGGTCATTGAGCGCCAGCAGGACGAGCACCGCCACACCGTCGGCCAGCAGCTCCCCCACCTGCCGCACCACCCCTTCCCGACTGCCGCCCTCGAACAGGTCGGTGATGAGCACGACCACGGTGTCGCGCGGTCGGGCAATGGCCCCGCGGGCGTAGCTCAGCGCCCGGTCGATGTTGGTGCCGCCGCCCAGTCGCACACCAAATAGAAGCTCCGCCGGATCGGCCAACTGGTCAGTCACGTCCACCACGGCCGAATCGAACAGCACCAATCGCGCCGCCAGCGAGGGAATGGAGGCCAGCACCGCCGCCGCCACCCCGGCGTAGACGACCGATGTCGCCATCGAGGCGCTGGTATCGACCAGCAAAACGATGTCGCGTAACGTCGCCTGCCGCCGACCGTAGCCCACCAGCCGTTCCGGCACGACCGTTTGCTGCGCCGGCTGGTAGTGGCGCAGATTGGCCTGGATGGTGCGCGCCCAGTTGATCTCGTGCAGCTTGCGCGGCCGATGACGCCGGCTGGCGCGGTTGAGGCTGCCCGCCGCCGCCTGGCGCAGCGGGAAGTCGAGCCGCTTGACCAGATCGCGCACCACCTGGGCCACGACCTGGCGCGCCGTGTCCAGTGTCCGCTCCGGCATCACCTTGCGCAACGCCAACAGTTGCGCCGCCAGCGCCGCGTCCGGTTCCACCGCGGCCAGCAGGTCGGGGTGCTCCACCAGTTGGCGCGTCGAAAGGCGCGCCAGGGCGTCACGTTGCAGCAGTTGGACGACCGGCTCCGGGAAGTAGTCGCGCACGTCGCCCAGCCAGCGAGCCACGTCGGGCATCGACTGGCTCAGGTCGCCGCCGCGCGCCTCGCCATAGAGCGCGTCCAATGCCCCGTCCAGCGCCGCGTCGCGGGGCGACAACGACTGACCCGTCTGCGGTGCATCCCCACCCCCCTGCCCGCCTGCGCCCTCTTCAGCCTGCCCCTCGGCCGCGCCCAGAACAAGCCGCCACCGTCGCTGTCGCTCGTCATTCGTCGTCATCGCGCCTCCCCCGTCCACGGCACGCCCAACAGCCGGGCGACAACCGGCAGCGCCGCCGCTGCCCGCGCCGGGTCGAAGTCGGCCGGCTGCCCGGTCGCGCGCCGCCCGACGCCCCGCCGCTCCAACTGTCGCCGCAACTGATCGCGCACACCCTCCGGGTAGTCGCTGAAGGTGCGCCGCAGCAGCGGCAGCGCCTCGACAAAGCGCTCGCCCGGCAACGCGCTCAGCCAGCCGTCAACTTCGGCCCACAAGGCGCGGTCGTGGACCAGCAGCAAGCCGCTGTCGCGCAGCAGGCCATCGAGCCAGTCGGCGGCGTAGCGCACGTCGTCAGCCGCGCCGCCGCCCAACGCCCGCGCCAGCCGCGGCCCGATGGCCGCCGGTGGTTGGGCGGCGGCCTCGTGCAACAGGCGTGTCGCTCGCCCGGCAACGGTCGGGTGAATGCCACGCCGGTCAGCCAGCGCCAGCAGCGCCTCAACCCAATGCTCGGCCGCCCGCGGCTCGGCGACCAGGTGGGCCGCCGGCGCGGCGGCCGCCAGCCGCTCGGCCATGTCACCGGCCGCGTCGCCGTCGAGCGCGGCGCAGGCCCGCGGCAGCGCCAGACACGCCCGCGTCAACAGGTGGTCAAAGACGCGCCGCAACTGGGCCAGATGCTCGGCCGAATGGCGCAGCCCGCCGTAGCGCAGCGTCTGGGCCAGTGGCGGCAGCGCGGCCAGCATGTGGCCGACGTCGGCGCCGGCGGCCGACAGCGCTTCGATGCGCGCCAGCACAGCCGGGATCGCCTCCGGCAGGTCGGCCAGCACGGCCCGGTCGATGAGGCCGATGAGCGCCGGCAGCTCGCCCACGCGCTCGGCCAGGTCGGCGGCGCGGGCGGCGGCGGCATCGCGCACCGTGTTGCCCCACATGGCCGCCTCGACGACCCGCAACGCCAGGTCGGGACGCCATTGCAACTGCCACAGCTCGGCAAACGTGCCCGCGCTCTGCCCTTTGGCCGGTGCGAGCGTACCCCAAGGGATATCGACCAGAGTCAGGCGGTGCAGCAGGCGGCTGCGCGCCAGGTCTGTCTCTTGTCGCAGGTCGAGCAGCAGCGGGCTTGGCTCCGGCTCCGGCGACAACCGCAGGCGAACCTGTTGGGCGCGCAGGTCGTGTTGCAGGGGCACGGCGGGCACGTCGGGCGGCACCACGCCCATTCGTTCGCCGACGATGAGCCGACGACGAATGAGGCCCATCGGCTCGGCGTCGCCGCCGCACAGGACGGCCTGGGCGGCCTCGTTCAGTTCATCCAGTGCCGGGAACGGCCGCCCGCGCAACGCCGCCAGCGCCTCGGCCAGCCGCACCGCCTCGATGAGGTGACCGGGAGAGGTGTCGAATCCTTCTTCGCGCAACAATCGGCCCACTTTTGCCAGCCAGCCCGTCGCCACCCGCCGGCTAAACTCGCCCTCTTTCTGATCCCTCTTCCACTGGGAGAGGCCAGGGGAGGGTGCGAGTTCACCGCCCTCTCCTACAGGGCGAGGGGGTTCTGCCATTGCCCACAAATGCCCGTACCACCCCGGCGAGGTCACCCCCGCGCCATAGCCGCCGGCCTGGGCCATGCGGCCATAACTCCACGGCACCCACGTGGCTGCCACGGCAATGGCCGGCAGGTCGCGCAGCAGATCGTCATCCGTCGTGGCCGGCTGCTGGAGGGCGTCGCGGAGGGCCGGGGCGTGCCACGCGCCACAGACGGCGGCGATACGACGGTGGCCATCAGCCGCGGCGCGGCGAATGCGCTGCCGCATGGCCGCCTCGCGGGCGGCGGCCAGGCGCTGGGCGTCAGTGGCCGAAGAGACCGGCAGGGATGCCGGCGAGCCTCGCAGCGTGGTCACCATGTCGATGACGGCGTCGAACAGCTCCCCCGGTTGCTGGCGCTGCTCGACGGCCTCGTTCCACCACGCTTCGTACCCCTCGTGCCCGGCGGCAGCGGCCAACTGGTTGAACATCTCGGCCGAGGGCATGGCCGGGGGCACGGCGGCGGCCAGCATGTGGCGGCGCGGCAGGTCCATGAAGCCGACGGCCACGCCCCGCGTCAGCGCGTGGCGCAACGCCTGATACTCCGGCGAGAAGACGGCAAACGGGTAAAACGTGGCCCGGCGCGGCTCGTCGGGGCAGTAGACCAGCAGGGCCACCGGCAGCGCCAGCGCCGGGTGGGCCAGCCAGGGGATCAGCTCGTCGGCGTCGGGTGGCCCTTCGACCAACACGCAGTCGGGCGCAAACGCCGCCAGCGCCGCCCGCAACGCCCGCGCCGACCCCGGGCCGTGGTGGCGCACCCCAAACACGCGCAACTGAGCGTTCGGCTCGCCGGCATCCCTGGCGGCGTCGCCATTCACCTCACTCACCCGGCCAACTCCCGGCACGCCTCATACAGCGCCGACCACCCCTCGCGCTCGCCCATCACCGTCTCCAGATAGTCGCGCCAGACGATGGCGTCCTGCACCGGGTCCTTGATGATGGCCCCGGTCAGCCCGGCGGCCAGGTCGGCCGCGGCCAGCCGCCCGTCGCCGAAGTGGGCGGCCAGCGCCAGCCCGCTATTGACCACGGAGATCGCCTCACCGGTGCTCAGCGTGCCGCTGGGCGACTTGACCTTGGCCCGGCCGTCCT
>OEIV010001256.1_pt1 | contig 11911 bp, 7 predicted proteins | sample 1539231 | NCBI WGS metagenome assembly OEIV01 (sample SAMN03794762, study PRJEB22550) | activated sludge metagenome | feature: wastewater treatment plant; material: activated sludge; isolation source: Wastewater treatment plant of a petroleum refinery complex | place: Argentina: Buenos Aires ... | reverse complement strand
TGTTCGATACTACCTTTTTCTTTATATGATTGATTTCTAATAGATGCTTGATACATCATGTGTAATACTTGTTCATCAAATGCTTTTTTCAATGCAGGGTTACTCATATCAGGAGTTCCATCTGCTGATACAGGTATTCCTAACTCTTTTGAAACTTTTCTTGCAAAAGAACTACCTTCTTGTGTAGTGTAATACCTATCTGCAAGTGTTTTAAATTTTGCATACAATCCTGGTTGACTTTTTATCTTACTTTCTATTCTTTGTACATCAAAAGCCTCATAAGCAGCATGTCCATTTTCATCTATTGACCTAATAGGGGCATAGGCTACTAATTCTTCTTCAGGTAAATCACTTGCAATTTTATCAAATGCAGCATCATAATTAGGTGTTTGAAATACAGGTCTAACTACAAAAGGATTATATAACTCTTGTCCTTGTACCATCTTATTATATCTTTGTAAATTCATATCATCGTAATCTTGTACATTCCCTGAAGCTACTCTCTGATTTCTTTCAGTTTCATATTGTTCTATTTGTGGTGAATTACCTACTGCTGCTGTCCATTCTTTACTTCCTAATTTTTCATCAATAGTATTCATTATTCCTTGACTATATAAAGGATTTAATAAATCTCCATTAGACTCTTCTAATAAACTTTTATTTTTATCTATTATACTTGATGCCATTTCTGCTTTTAATGGATTATATACAGAATGCAATTGTGCATCTCTAATAGATTTTAAAGCATCTTTCTTTTCTTTCAATATGATATCATATTGATTTTGTAATTGTATAGTAGCATTTAATAATACATTCGGGTCTATACCTTTATAATCTACAAATCCTTCTTTATATTCAGGTAATATATCATATAATTGTCCACCATATTGTGACTTTCTTTTGCTTTTCCTTATTCTGTTTATATGTAACATAATATTGTATTATCTATTTGTTATAAAAAATGCACTTAATAAATTAATATTAAGTGCAATAATACAGTTTTTTAATCTATTCTACAAATTATAAAAATCTTTTCTTACTAATCTTTCCTCCTGTTTTACTATAAGACATCAATCTATTAGTTATCTCTTCTGCTGCCTTATTTCTATTCACTCCTGTTCTCTTTACATAATAATCTATTAAATCATCATTGTTTTTCATCTCTTGCATATTACTTGCAAGTTTAGCCCACATATCATTTCTCATTTGTGTTCTATCATTCTCAAAATTAGCTAAATTCATATATTTCATATTACGATATATAGCATCAGCTTCCTTTTTCTTTAAATCTTCTTGTAAAAATGATAAATTAATATTATTCTTATTCTGTAATCCTTTATCAGCAAATTCATTATATCCTTTATTAGCAGCAGTTAAATATGCAGTAAATGCAGGATTGTTAGCATTTCCTGAATATATAGCTTTATCCATAATATTAGCTAAATCTTCTCTTGACTTAGCAACAGCATCAGCTACATTCCTTTGATATTCTTTATTAGCCAAAGTTATAGCATTAGGATATGGATTAACAGGTGGTGGCTCTGCTTTTGGTGGCATTCTCTTAGCCATAGCATTATTAATATTAGCTGCTGTAATACCTATCGTTTCAAAAGGTATTTGACTAACAATCTTTCTAAATCCTCCTATACTACGCTTTAAAGGGATTTCTCTGACTTTCTTAGCATTAGGAAAATAATAGTCTTTTTCAGGTTGCATAATAATACTATTACCCACATCAGGCTTTGCTATTAATGGATTAGATACACCTTTCATAGTAATATTTACCCCATCTTTATCTCCTACTATATCTATATACTTACTACCCTTGTAAGGACTGTTATCTTTATAACCTAATAACTGTTTATCTTTATCATAATCTCCTCCCACAATATGCTTAAATTTAGTACTATTCTTAGCAAAATTAGCCTGTCTTACAGTCTCAACAGAATATCTATCTTTATTGTCTAAAACATCATTGGCAAATTCTTGTACACTTTTACCCCTCTTATCAGCTTTTGCAGTAAACTTCCCCTTGTTTTTAGGATTGATTTGTATGCCCCCAAATCTTTGATTTATAGGGACTTTTTGTTGTTGTTGAGGATTTGTATTACCTTGATTTTCGACTTGATTTTGAAGCTCTTTGATGCCTTGTTCATCACCTACTACATCTTGACTTGTTTGATTAGGATTACCTTGTTCATCTCTAAGTCCCATTTTAGTAGCTAATTCTTCTTGTTTTTCGTATAACTCTTTAATAGTATCTTCTATCTGTTTAATTCTTTTCTTATACAGTAAAGTATTATAGTTATCTCTACCAAGAGTTTTCTCATATTCTTTCAACAATTTTTCTTCATAGTTACCTTTTTCCTTTTCATATTTAGTCATATCTTTTGCAAAACTATTTTCTGTCTCTTTATTTTTAAGTACATCACTACTAATAACAGATTGACCATCTATATTGTGAACACCTTCATTATTTTCTACTTCTGTCTCATCATCTAACATAATACCACCATTATCATGTGTATTCCCTTTTGCTACAACAGCTGTACTACTTAATCTTTTCAATAAGCCTCCTTCTGTTGGAATTATCTTATTAGTCATACCACCTGTTTGAAAATCAAAATTAGTTTTTTCAAACATATTATCAAAAGGTTCTCTTTTATTTGGAAATTGATTAGGAGGAGTCAATTTAGTATTAATATTAGCAGGATTGAAAGGTTTTTGTTCAAACATATACATAGGGTCTATTTCTTTTATATCTTTTATTTGTCCTGGTGTAGTTTTATCAGTAGGTGGTACACCTAATGCTGCAAGTCCTACTTTTGCTCCTATATTACCAAAAACTTCACCTACTGTTCCTGCTGTATTGACTATTTTATTAGACATATCTCCAAAATTTTTACCTTTCTTAGTAAAGACTAAACTACTATCTATTGGGTCTTTCACTATATTTTGTAAATTAGTATCTATTCCTAATACTCCTGTCACTCCATCAATAGTTCCTAACGCACCTTTAGCAAGAGCTGAACCATAAGTTTTTAACCAATCACCTGCATTAGCTTTTCTTATACCCGCAGCACGATATTTCTTTACATTCTTTTTATTATGACTACCACCACAAGCCATACATAAATATGGTTTTTGAGTTTGCATAATTATTTATAATTTACTTCGTTAGTACCTATATTAGAAGATATTTCTACTTTATTGATACTATTACTGTACCAATCTTTTTCAATAGTAATAGTAACTTTCTTATCTTTGTAATTACAATTATTTATACATTCTTTCAATTCAGTATAGTAATAATTTCTATTGACTAAAATACATTTAGCTAATTCGTAAGATATAACATCTTTTGAATTAAATATTTCAAAACAATACCCATTTAATAATTTCATACTATCATATAATTGTTCAGCCATATATTCCATAACTTCTTCTTTCTTTGTATATTTACCAAAATTAGTTGAAGGAAATTCGATTGTATTTGCATCAATAGTAGCATTAACTTGCTTTAAATATTTATTTATTTTCTTAATATTCCATTTGCTATCATCACTATACCATGTATAATATTTTTTACCTACTTCATCTTCTAACATATCACATTGTAAAGAAAAAATACCTTGTAAATACATTAATTTCATCTCTTCTGCTAATATCTTATTTAATGTTTTCTCAACATCATCACTAATTAATTTAACTTTATCTGCTTTATCATCACTACTACTGTTATTCTTAGTGATTTCATCTATACGATTAGTAACAACTTCTTCTACTTTTTTATTTATCATCTTATCTAAATCATTCGGTTTGATTTTATCAGAAATATTTGCCATTATTTTTTATTCTTTGATTTTGTTATCTTAACTTCATTGTTATATACACTCTTTAAATTTATATTGTCTAATTCTATTATCTTATATGTAGGATTTAAATCAGATAACCATATTATCTGTAAATCACTAATCTTAAAGTTAACTTTGTAATAAGATATACCTGTTCTTTTATCTTCTATTACATAAGCATAATCAATATTGTAATCTTTCAATAAACTTACAGGTATGTAACATTCCATATCTTTAAACATCTGTTCAAAAGCATACCTATAATAAATTAATTGTATATTGTAACCATTAATCTTACTATTTCTATAAAAATTAAAAGGTGCTTTACAGTATCCACTATTCTTATCATCTAATTTACTACTGGTTTTCCAATCACATATTATAAATGAATTGTCTTCTATATCATATAATAATAAATCCGCAGTACCTGCAAACTTATATTCTGTATTATACATCTTAAACTCATTACATACATGTATATAATTTTTAGGCATAGCTTTGTAATAATCTACTATCATTTGCTCTTCCTTTAATTCATACTTAGTAAAATAAGGAAATGATTGAGCAAATAAATGTACATAAGTACCTAATGCCACTCTATACTCACTATTGTATTTCCACCTATCTAAAAAATATTGATTAGTTAAAGCATATTCAGTATTTAATATATCATAAGTTTCATTGTGCTTTTTAGCTGTAATATTACTAATTTTTACAGCTTCAAAATTATTATCCTTAAAATTATTCATTATCTTAGTAACAGATGTTAATTCTATATTGTCTAAGAAATATTTATGTTTCTCTTCATTATACTGCAACTTCTCTGTACCTTTATATAACTTATTAGTTATATGTACAGCTATATCAGGTTGATAACCACTATATTCTTCCATATTATTATTGATTTTGTATTTATTGTTAATAATGCAAAATTACAATAATAATTTTATATATCATGTATGATTGATATATATTTAAATGAATTTATATTTTCTTTTATCACCTGTTTTTACCTTTTAACTTTATTTTTTAACTACTATTGATGGTGTTAATATTTGTGACCTATTATCTGATTTCTTTTTAGTCGATTGCTTTTGCTGTTGGTATTTTTCAAAAGCAGTTAATGTTTCTCTATATGTTTTATTTCTACCTACCATATAATTTTCAACAAATTCTACAAAATCATTAGTACTTGTACCGTATTTTTTATTCATTAATTCTCCTGCTTCTGTTATCTCTGGTAAATTATATTTAGGTAGGTCTGAATTACTATTAATTCTACCACTATTTTTAATTTCTTTATTTATTTTTGAAGCAATAAAATTATTTTTACCTGCATATAACCTCAAAGGAGACATGTAATTATTTTCAAGATTTTCTATACTGTAATCTGAAGGGTTAGATGCTAATGTATTAACAGCCAAATCTCCAACAAAATTAGATACTTTTGGAATTTTTATCAATTCTGCTAATCCAGATAATGGTCTGCCATCGTAAAAAGCAGTTTTAGCTACTTTTAACTTGTTTAAATGTGGCAATTTTAATATTGTATTTACACCAGGTATTTGTCTATTATTATCTAATATATCAGGCATTTGGTCAACAACTGTTTCTCTAATATTATTATTAAAAGAATTAAGATGCTTTTCAACAAAAGATGTAGGTATTTGTTTATCTCTAAAATATTTGTAACTATTTATAAGGTTATTATCACCACTATTTTTTACAAGCTCTTGTTCTGCCTTAGAAAAATTGAAATTTAAATTATCTATTAAACTATTTGTAACATTACTGTTAATTCTTTTATTGTACTCTTTTAAAGAATTTTCTGATAAATTATTACTGTTCTCACCTAACGCTCCTGCCCATGTAGGTAAAGCCTCCTTGCTAAATTGTTCTTTCGTATATCTTTTTTCTGCTAATCTTTTTGCTTTTAACCATGCAGGTGCTGTAGTTACTATTTCTGTTGCTTTTATAGAAGGTGCTACATAACTATCATCCCCTACTTTATTCATTAACTTACCGTTATTGTACAAATCAGCATACTCTTTTGATGACCTATCTAACAATACCTTATTTCCTTTTGGCATAGTAACATTTATAACATTACCTCCTGCTTGTTTCTTAACTTTCTTATTTAAAGCTGATAATCTTGTTATATTTATATTCATAATTGTATAAATTGATATATATATATATGTTATTTAAAATAGATATTATTTTGGTTAACAGCATTTTTTAGATAATCAATAGAAAATGTTGTTCCGTCTTCTTTTTTTCTTGTATATAATCTCACTTTATATGCTTCCATACTTTCACCTTTTCTTCTGGGATTAGCTTTCATTTCTTTTGCTAATACATTTGTAGCTACATTTCTATTGTAGTAATTCCTTATTTGGTCATTTACTTGAACATTTTCTTTTGGTACAATTATAGATGTATTATACATACCATTATTTGCATAATCATTTACAGTATAAGTTTTTTCATAATTCTCTTTCTCTTTCAACCAGTTAGGTTTATCTGCAAATATAGGCATTTCAGGTAACATCATTCTTTTATCTAAACTTTCTTTTACTCGTTTATTCTTTTCTGTATATTCTTTTGGCTTACTATCAAAAAATATTTCTTTTGGTTTCCCTTCTTTGTTTTTCTCCTTTTTATACACATCTGGTCTTCTAAATCCACTTTGTATTAAAGCAGTAATATTTTTATCACTAAGGTCTCCTTCTAAATATTTATCACTTATTAAAGTTGTATAGTCTTTAAGAGATGCTGTAACATTAGGGTATTTTTTAAAAGGATATTCTTTTGTTATTGGGTCAGGTTTTGCATTATAATCTCTAATATTTGTAGCATTATTATTTTTTTTGTTTACCTTACTTGGATTGTTTGCATTAATGACAAATTCACTTGGTGAAAACCTACTGTAAGGATTATCTTTATATAATGGAGATGTTTTTTCTATTACAGGAACTGTTCCTGTTTCAGTACCTATTTGTGGCATAAATAGCCTTTTCCACGCATTATAAGTTTGTTCAGGAGGTATTCCCTTTTTTCCATTATCTACTAATAATGTTTCTAAGAATGATTGTGCAGTCGCAGGTTCTTTTATACCTCCTACTTGTTTTTTATTTCTAATTTTATCTCTATTAGCTTTTACTCTTTCTTCATAATTTTCTGCAGTAGCATATCTATTTCCTCTTTCATTTACAAAGCCACCTTGTTTAAGTAAGTCATCTACCGTTTTACCTTTTGGTAAATAATGTTTTAATATTAAATCATAATATGCTTCTATACCTGCATCTGTATCTTCATAATATCTTACAGACCCATCATCAGTATTTCCCACATTACCAAAATTATTAGTATTCCTTGATTTACTACCCACAAAATGACCTTCTTGTATTTTTTGAGCTTCTGCTAATTCTGCTAAATCTTTTGCAGATATATCAGTACGCCCATATTTCCGTAAAGCCTCTTCTGCTTTTGCTTCTAATCTTTCTTTTGTAACAGGTGTATTATCTACCTTATAATTTTCTGGTGGTGCATTTTTGTATGAAGATATATCACTTGTATTGCTATTACCACTACCATTGTATCTAACTGTATATATTTTTGGTACATATTTTCCTATATACATATTTGATACAATAGTTCCATCATTTTCCTTAGATAATAAACTTCCATTATTCTTATAAGGATTAGTAGGTTCACCAATTGCTTCAATAGCTTTTTGTCTATTTGCCAATATATATTCTAATTTGTCCTGATTGTTCATTCCTGCATTAGCAAATATTCCTCCTGTATCATAACGCTTTCTGTTATAATTACATTTACTTAATAAATTATCAAGTATTCTCATATTATATATATACTTATTTGTTATAACCAGTTGTCATTATAAGAGTAACCTTTAATCTTACCACCTACATAATATGTAGATTTATCTGTTTTTTCTTTATTAATATATTCTTTTAAAAATGGAAATCTGTTTAATATTTCTTTATACACAGGATTGATAGTTTTTCCTCTTAGATAATCTTTTGCAAAATTTGTACCAAATTCTTCTTTATTAGTAATAGGATACCCTAAACTTTTTGCAGTAATTATCCAACTTTTGTTTTTTATTTCAGAAGGAGTGTGCATTATAAACTTATTTATATCAGATTCTAATTTGTTTTTATCAGAAGAATTAGTATTTATACTGCTTAATATTAAATCATTATATGTATTTATAACTTGTGGCGTAATATTAATTGTAGGATTGTCTATTCCCATAGATTTTTGAAAAGATATAAGTGAATTATCAGATATTTTTACAGGTTTTGGTATATCATTTTTCGATAATTTATTAGCAGGTTTTGCAGCTTCTTGCTCTGTTGGATATATTGTAGATTTAATTACATCTTTTGACATATCTATTGTTGGGACTATATTATTGTTATTATTTGTAGATATATCATTATTTGATAGAGAGTATACAGTATTGTCTAAAACATATTCTTTTCCTGATATCCCATCTTTAATATTTGCTTTATTAATTGGAACAACATTTGTTAATTTTATTTTTTCATTATTATTAACATTAGCTTCTACATATTCCTTATCAAGCATAACTACTTTTTTCCCACCTACTTGAAAAAATCTTGGAGATACAACCTTCTCTTTCTTTTTACTATTTGATGAATATGTATGATAACTATTGTCAGGTTTAATATTTATACCTCTCCTAATAGCCTCTTGTTTTAACATTTCTCTTTCTCTAATATCTTGAATTAAACTTGGGTCAAATTCATTGTTATTATTACTATGATAATATATCTTTTCTTCTATACTTAAAGGTTTATTACTAGCAATATTTTGTTGTATTTTAGCTGTTGCTATTCTATGGTCTTCTGGTGTGTAATCAGTAAAATCTAATCTTTTTACTCTATCATTTAATTTATTAGGCATAAATCCTTCAAATTTAATAGAAGGTATTTCTGTTACATTAGATACCCTTTTTGTAGGTACAATACTACGTGAAGATGATGTAGTATTATCTACAATAGGTTCTTTCTTATCCATTATTGATACTACATCTTTATTTCCAAAAGTCTTTAAATCTAATACTGAGGGTAATTTTGTATTATTAGTCCAATTACCAAATGTAATTTTTGTTGTAGGTTGTGGTTTACCATTTAACATATTTGGTAATAAAGTTATATATTGGTCATTAGGATTATAAGGAGCATTAGGTATATTTGTAGCACCTATTTCTCCATGTGTGATAACTTTACCAAATCCAGGCAAGTTGTTCTCTTTTGGCAATATAGGTTTTTTATGTAATCGATTGGCATCTCTATCTACTAAATCATCATAGTTTGGACTATCATATAATCCTACATATTTATTACCACCTTTTGGTAATTCCATAGTCTTTTTAACTCCTCCTGTTTGATACAAACATCTACTTGCTAATTTATGTAATAATTTCATAATCATTTATAATTTATTTGTTAAATACAAAAGCTAAATATAATATATATATATATATATATATACTTAGCTTTTGTATTATATTATATATTAGAACCAATATCCTAAATTACCACCAAATTGTTTTTTAGTACTGTTGTTTGCTTTTATTTTTTTAGCCATATTTGGTGTTGTAGGTTTTGGAGTAGGTTTATTTGGTTTTGGATTATTAGGTGGTACAGGTTTTGGAGCTTCAATTTTTTTAACTTTTGCTACTTTAAAATCTGTTTTTAATTTGTCGTTATTTGATTTACTTGCCATTGAACCTCTTTGAGCAGAAGCCTGTTTTTCTGCTTGTTCTCTAAAATATTTGACCTCTGAAGGTTCATATCTTTCTTCTATACGTCCTTTTATAGAAACTTTGTTAGGATTTGTTTCATAAACTTCTATTGTAGGTTTTTCTAATTTAGGTATTTTATATGTAGTATAAGCCTTACTTGCCATTTTAGCCCCTCTTGACAATACTGATGGCAATATTTGCCCTGCACCACTCCATAAATACTCACTTATTCTTTTATCATCTTCTTTATCAGGAGTATATTTAGCATAAGCTGCTCTTCCTAAACTTGTTAGTCCATTAACAACACCTAATATTTCTCCTGCTGTGGCAATTGCTGCTCCTGGAATTGCACCTACACCTGTTGCTGCTGTTGCTCCACCACCTACTATCATACCTAACGAAGCCCACCCTGCACGACTTTGTTGTCTGTCTAACCATTCATCCCAACTTTCTCCTGGTTTTGGAGCTTCTGCATCTCCATTTGCAATAGCTTGTTTTGCTATATTGACATTTGTTGGTGTAGGTAGCGGTGTAGGCTTTGCAATTACTGGTATTGTATCTCTACTCATTTTACTACTATCAGGTTTTACACCACTTGTATCAGTTGTAATACTTGATTTAGGAACAGGTTGTTGTATGTTATTAGTAGCTAAATCTGGAAAATATTCCTTCATAATACCCTGAATATTTTTCTCCATTTTTGGATATGCTTGTTTTGCAGCAGCAATAGTTTTTTGTCCAATAACCCCATCTTCGTTTAGTGGAGTATTTTCAGGTAAATATATGTTTATTAAACTTTGTAGAGATTTTATATTATCTCTTGTAAGTCCTTTATTCACTTTTAACTTGTCATTATCACTTATTGATGCAGCAAGTTTTTTAGGAGCAGTTGCTTGTGTTTTAGGATTAGTTGCTACTTTTGGATTATTTGTATTAGTACCATAAGCACCTCCTGCATTAGTATTCATTCTTTCATTAATAGTACCACTATTTGTTTGTGTACTTATAGTAGGATTAGTTGTAGATGTTGGTGTTTCAAAAACATACCTATCACTCATATTTGCTTTATCAGTGTCTGTTAATACTCTTGCAGTATTAAATATAGGTTTATTATTATTATCAACATCTACTTCATAATATTTATTATCTAATATAACTACTTGTTTTCTATTAGCAGGTGCATTAGTGGCTGTATTTGTTGTAGGTGTATTATTAACAGATATTTGGCTTTCATTAGAAGTTGGTACACCTACATTTAAATTTGGAGCTACATAAGACATCTTAACTGGTTCTGGATTTGGTAATGTTTCTTTTTTATTATTATTTAAATTTGTAAAATTAGAATCTATATATTTTTTTCTTGATTCTTCAGTATCAAATATACCAGTTTCCCCTGCTACTTGGTACTTTTTTTTTTTACTCATATAATTTCTAAAACCACCTGTTTTCATAGTTTGACCTTGTTGTTGTTCCATTTGCTGTTGTTGTTGTGGTTCTTGCATTTCTTCTTCTGGCATTTCTTGTTGTTCTTCTGTATTTCCTTGTAACTCTTGTTGTAATTCTTGAACCACTTGTTGTTTTTCTTCATCAGATAGTTTAGCAAATTCTTGCATAAATTGTTTTGCTTGTGCTTCTGTAAATTGCATTTTCTCAAAATATTGTACTAACATACTTTGTAAATCCATTTCTAAATTACCTTGTTCTTGATTTTCTTCTTCTGTAAATTTAGAAGGTAAAGTTAATTCTTGGTTTTTAGTTATAATAGGTTTAGCCATATTTTGTTGATTTACTTGATTTGGACTATTCTTATATGCACTATATTGACTACGCATAATTTCATTTATAGCCGCTTTTTGCTGATTAGGAGGTAAAGAGCTTATATACTCTTGTACATTTTTAGGTATATTCATTTTAATTATCTTGTTAGGTTGTTATTTATACTTAATATAGTATCTGTTAATATCTGAATATTATCTTTATTATCTAATATTAATCTAACTACTATATATTTATCTTTTAACTTTTGTAATTGCATGTGGTATTTATTAGGATTTATATATAAATCATTAAATCTTTTATCTATATCACAATTACAACTTCCTTCACTTATAAACATAGGACTGTTATTATAAGCATTTTCATCTGTATAATCTCTTAATTTATTAATACTATAATGTCTTCTACTTTTATCTAATATAGCTTGTGGATATGGTGGTTCTCTTCTTAGATAATATCCTTTACTAAATATTAAATCCAT
>OEIV010001255.1_pt1 | contig 11912 bp, 9 predicted proteins | sample 1539231 | NCBI WGS metagenome assembly OEIV01 (sample SAMN03794762, study PRJEB22550) | activated sludge metagenome | feature: wastewater treatment plant; material: activated sludge; isolation source: Wastewater treatment plant of a petroleum refinery complex | place: Argentina: Buenos Aires ... | reverse complement strand
GCGTCCGCGGCCTGCGCCAACAGCCACCTCCCCCCCGCCAAGAGCGCCAGGTCCCGCCCGCATCGCGTGATCAGGAACGACTCGCGCTCCTCCAACGGGCGATCGAGCGCCTCGTTGAACACCGCCTCGACCTCTCGCCAACGCTCCGGGGTCATTCCGCCGCGTCCTCGCCGCTCACGCCGGAATCGGCTTCGCCGCGCTCCGACGCCAGCTCCCGCGCCAGCCACGCCTTGGCGAGGGTCCACTCGCGCTTCACGGTGGCCGTCGAGACTTCGAGAAACCGCGCGATCTCCTCGATTGAAAGGCCCGCGAAGAACTTCAGCTCCACGATGCGGACCTTCCGTTCGTCCATCGCGCCCAGCTTCACGAGCGCATCGTCGAGCGCGTCAAACTCCACCTCCGGCGCTTCCGCGAGCACGATCGAGTCCGAGAGGTCGACCCGCTTGCGTTTCCCGCCGCGCTTCTGGCGTGAGCGGTCGCGCGCGTGGTTGCACAGGATGCGCCGCATCGCCTGGGCCGCGATCGCGAAGAAATGACCGCGATTCTGCCAGTCGGTGCTCCGCTGCTCGACCAGCTTGAGATACGCCTCATGCACCAGCGCCGTCGCCTGCAACGTGTGCCCCGATCGCTCCTGGCGCAGGTGACTCTCCGCCATCGCCTTCAGCTCTTGATACACCAGCGGCAACAGCCGCGACACCGGCGATGCATCGCCCGCGCTCACCCGGCGGAGGAGCAGCGTCACCTCCGCCGCCTGCGGCACGCCACCCTGCCCGCTCTCCCCGCCGTGTTCAGACATGCCGCTCCGTCCATCCAAGCATCCTGCGCCGTGCCGTCTTCGTGCCACGGACCCGTCCTCAGGTCCGCCCCGGTTGTCACGCCGATGCCCCATCCACGACGCCCGTGCGCGCCGATCTCGTGTTCACAAACGTGGCACACAAGATACCCACCACCCGCCCGATCGCCAAGCCGAACTCGCACAGTCCGCTACGCCCGCTCCCCAAGCTCTTCCCATCTCGCATACAACTGCGTGATCCGCGCCTGCGTGTCGGCCATCCGCTGCCCGAGCTGCGCCAGCTTGCGGTGGTCCGACTGATTCGCGACCGAGCCAAGCTCGCTCTCCAACTGCTTGAGCTCCGCCTCGGCCTTCTCGATCGCCGGCTCGATGCCCGCCAGTTCCTGCTGTTCCTTGTAACTCAGCTTCCTCTTCGCCGTGGGCGCCGGAGACGGAGCCGCCGATCCAGGTGCGGCCGCGGTCGCGGCGCTCGCACCCGACGTGCTCGCGCCGGAAGCCGTGCCCGTCGGCGCCGCATGATGATGACCCAGCCGCTGCCATTGCGAGTAATCCGTGAAGTACCGCGCCCCGCCGCGTCCATCCAGCGCCAGCACCCGCGTCGCCAATCGATCAAGCATCGCACGATCGTGCGTCACCAGCACCACCGCGCCCGGAAACTCTTCCAGGCTCTCCTCGAGCACATCGAGCGACGCCAGGTCAAGGTCGTTCGTTGGCTCGTCCAGGATCAGCACATCCGCGGGCTCCAGCATCAGCCGCGCGATGTGCACCCGCGCCTGCTCGCCGCCCGACAGAGACCTGATCGGCTGCCGCAACTGGTCCTTCGTGAAGAGGAACATGCCCGCCCATGTCGCGATGTGCAACTGGCGATCCCGATAGATCACCGCGTCCGTCGGCGAAAGCGTCTCCGCGAGCGTCGCCGCCGGATCAAGCTCGCGCCGATGCTGGCTGAACAGCACCACGCGCAGCCGCTCGGCCCTTCGGATCGTCCCGAGCCCCGGCGTGCCGTGCGGCAGTTGATCCGCGACTTCCGCTTCTTCGCGCAGCATGGCCGCCGTCGGAGGATCGCTCTCCATCTCGCCCGTGAACAACCTGATCAGCGTGGTCTTCCCCGCGCCGTTGGGCCCCATCAAGCCCAGCTTCGATCCCGGCGAGAGCAGCACATCAAGATTCTCGAAGAGCTTCTTCCCGCCGAGCGTCTTGCTGAGCCCGCGCCCCACCAGGAGCTTCTGCGTCTGCCGCTCCGTCGCCGTGAAATCGATCTGCGCCGCCCGCGCCGGCGCGTTGCGTGCCTTGAGCTCCGCCAGTTCATCCATCCGCTGCATCGACGCATCGATCCGGCTCTTGCTCTTGGTCCTTCGCGCCTGCGCCCCGCGGCTCAGCCATCGCAGATCCTCGCGCACCTGCGAACTCAGCGCCTGCTGCTGGCTCAGCTGCCCTTCCAGAAACTCCTGCTTCCGCCTGAGAAACTGCGACAGCCCGCCCTCAACCGAGAACGTCCCGTCGGGATACGACGGCGCAAGCTCCACGATCCGCGTCGCCGTTCCTTCAAGAAACTCGCGATCGTGCGTGATCACGATCGACGCAAAGTCTCCGGCCTTCAGCGTGTCTTCCAGCCACTCGATCCCCTCGATATCAAGGTGATTCGTCGGCTCGTCGAGCAACAGCAGCCCCGGCTCCAGCGCCAGCGCCCGCGCGATCGACAGCCGCTTCCGCTGCCCGCCCGACAGCCGATCGCACGGCGCATCGAGCAACTCGCCAAGTTCCGCCCGCCGCAGCGTCATCTCCGCCGCCAGCTCGATCTCGTGCTGATCGTGCAGCTGCGGCACGCGTCCCGCTCGCATCGCCGCGTCCAGCTCGCTCTCCACCGCCGAGCGGACCGTTGCGCCGGGCGCGAACGTGTCGGACTGCGCCACATACGCCGCCCGCACGCCCTTGCGGAGCAGGATCGTCCCGCCGTCCGCGTCCTCGGCGCCCGCGAAGATCTTGAGGAGCGTGCTCTTGCCCGCGCCGTTGGGCCCGATGAGCGCAAGCCGCTCCCCGTCCTCAACACTGAGCGACACGCCGGTAAACAGCGTGCGAGCGGCAAAGTGCTTCGAGATGTCGCGAACCGTGATGAGAGCGCCCATGAGCCCGGAAGGTTATGGAGGCTCGCCGGCCCGTGAAGCTCGGATCACGCCCCGCCCGACGCCGACCTGGACCAACTGGTGGCGGCGTGGGCCAACCTGCCCCACGACGTGCGGGCGGGGATCGTCGCGGCGCTGCGGACGGCCACGCCCGCCCGCTGACTCCGCCCGACGCCGGACAGAACCGACGAATCCCGCCATGCCGCGATGCGGCGGGCCATCGCCGCTCGTTCCGTCGGCGGCACCGTCGGCATGGTTCCTTCCCGCCGGGCTTGCCGACGTGACGCCCGCGGGAACAGCCGCGGGTATCGACAGAGTTTGTTTCGGATGACCGAGCGCCGCGCAACCCATCGCGGCCTGGGACGGGACCGACTAAAGCCTGGGGTCCACGGGCTCACTCTCCATCGCCAGCACGGCGAACACGCACTCGTGCACGCGGCGCAAGGGCTCTCGGCGCACGAATCGTTCAAGGGACTCAACGCCGAGAGAGAACTCTCGAAGGGCAAGCGACCGCTTGGCTCCCAAGCCACGCGAGCGAAGCCGGTCGAGGTGCGCGGCCCGGGAGTATTCGGGGCCGTAGATGATTCGGAGGTACTCAGATCCCCGGACCTTCACCGCCGGTTGGAGGAGTCCCCGCGGTCCTTTGGCGATGAACTCCAGGGGTTTGACCACCATGCCCTCGCCGCCGCTGGCCGTGAGCGATGTCCACCATGCCGTTGCCTCATCCTCGCTCGCCTGGCTCGACAGATCGACGAGTTTCCACGGCGTCGCGACCAGAACGCGATCGGCATCGCCCGCCAATCTCGCGAGGGTCTCCATGTGCCACCGGTGATCACGATCGACGTGGACCTTCCCTTCGCTGGCGAGGAGATGGAACGGGGCAAGCCTGAGATCGTCCACGCCAGACACGTTCCAGCAGTAGCGCTGGTACGCCTTGACGTATCGCTCGACTAGGTCGGCTCGCTCGGCCGTCGTCGCAAGCAGCGAATCGACCTCTGGAAGCCTGTTTTTCGCTTGCGTCAAGGAGTCAACCGTGGCTCTAAGCCCGGCGGTGGCTGCGACACCCACGGCCGCATATTGCTCGCGGATGAGGGCCTGAGCCTTCGCCGACCAGGGCATGAGCTCGCAGTCCAAGCACAGCCAGTCGGTGGCAAGTTCCTCCCAGAAGCCGGCACGCTGAGCCGCGTCGCGCACACGAGCGAGAAGCGCCTGCTCGCTGGCTCGATCGCTGAAGAACGGCCGACCGGTTCGGGTGTAGATGATCCCGAGTGAATCAGCGTCACGAACTCCGAACCGCCTTTGTGCGACCTGCGGTTCTCTGCACACGACCACGACGGCCCGGGAGCCCATGTGCTTTTCTTCGCAGATGACGTGGCCAACCCCGCCCGTGCGGTAGTACTCAAACGCCTCGCGCGGCTGCTCAAGCAGTGGTCCATCTCGCGCCGTCTCGCAAGGTGACATCGTCGGCGGGAGATAGATCAGCCACCGAGGGTCGGCGGCGAACCGGCTCATGATCTCAAGCGCCGCGGCCGCATTCTCTTGCCGAACAGTGATCGTCCGCGTGAGACGCGTCTCAATGTGACGCTTGCCCGAAACATCGTCCAGGTCGAGCAGATCGTCGTGCTCCTGCTGCAACGACAACGGCGCGCGATCCTCCGGGGCGAGGAACGGCTTCTTCGACTCCGCGTAGGTGGCGCGTGCTTTGACCGCCGCGAACTCTCGCTCAGGCCACCGGAGCGCGGTCAGCGAGCCGCCAAACACACAGCCCGTGTCGATGCACACCGTGTTGTTGAGCCATTCGGGGTCGGGAATGGGGGTGTGTCCGTAGACCACGGCAGCCTTGCCGCGATACTCCGCGGCCCAGTTGTACCGAACTGGCAGGCCGAACTCGTCGGTTTCCCCGGTCGTCTCCCCGAACAGAGCGAACTCACGCACGGCCCCGGATCCGCGCCCCTGCATGGACTCCTTCATGCCCGCATGCGCCACGACGAGTTTTCCGCCGTCAAGCACATAGTGGCTCACCATGTCATCGATGAACGCGGCGACAGTCCGCCGGAACTCCTCCGACTCTGAGCCGAGTTGCGCCAGCGACTCAGCGAGACCGTGCGTGACCTGCACGTTCTTGCCCTTGAGAGCCCGCATGAGCTTGACGTCGTGATTGCCCGGGACGCACAACGCATGCCCTGCCTTCACAAGACACATGGCCAGTCGCAGAACCGAAGGCGTCTTGGGGCCACGATCGACCAGGTCGCCGACGAACACAATCTTGCGGGAGCGGCCATTTGCCTCGGGCGGCGTGGCGACGCACTCGCCCTCGGGCTCGCCTTCGATCTGCGCAATGCTCCAGCCGAGCGCCGAAAGCAACTCGACGAGCTCGTCGTAGCAGCCATGCACGTCCCCGACGATGTCGAATGGCCCATGCTGATGCTTGAGGTTGTTCCAGAGTGGTTCACGCACGAGTGTGGCGTCACCGCAGTCTTCCAGCGTGCGCAGCGTGAACACATGGCGGAAGCCCTCGCGTTCGAGCCCGCGGAGTTCACGCCGCATCGCCATCCGTTGATTGCGGATGACGTGAGGGCCGAAGTTGCGATCCGGCCTCTCCGAGTTTCGTTCGTGGCAGAGATGCTCAGGGGTATCCACCACGATTGCAACGGGCAGACAATGGAACTCGCGTGCGAGTTTCACCAGGGGCTTTCGATCCTCCGCTCGCACGTTGGTCGCGTCAACCACGGTGAGCAGGCCGCGAGCGAGCCGCTTCCTGGCGACATAGTGCAGCACGTCGAATGCGTCGCCTGTTGCTTCCTGGTTGTTGTCGTCGTCGGAGACCCACCCTCGGCAGGTGTCGGACGACAGGATCTCCGTGTGCTTGAACAGCCGGCGCGCGAGGGTGCTCTTCCCGGAGCCGGAAGCGCCGATCAGCACAACGAGAGACAGTTCTGGAACCTTGATCTCAGGAGGCACGCGCAAACACCCCCATCTGCGTTGGCCAACCAACGTCGCGACCGTCTGGCGCGACACCGGCATCGCCGATGCCCCTGATCTCGCAGGTGTAGCCGAAGCGTGCACAGATCCCGTCCGCCCAGGCACGGAACTGGTCCCGCGTCCACTCAAAGCGATGGTCCTTGTGTCGCACGGACCCCGCCGCCAGCGATTCCCACATGACGTTGTATTCGCTGTTTGGAGTCGTCACGATGACGAGGGACGGCTTGGCGGCACCGAACACGACCTTCTCCATCGCCTCCAACCTCGGCTCGTCCATGTGCTCGATGACCTCGCACAGCACGGCAGCATCAAACCCATCGAGCCGCCGATCGCGGTACATGAGCGAGCCATGAATGAGCTCAACGCGCTGGCCGACCATCGGGGGGAGTTGTTCGAGGCGCAATCTGTCCGCGGCGATCTCCAAGGTGCGGTGCGACACGTCCATGCCGATGATCTTCTCAAAGCCCTTGTGCTTCAGAAGTTCTCTCACCAGCCTCCCCTCGCCACAGCCAAGATCAGCAACCCTTCGTGCGCCTCTCGCCTGCAGCACGGCCAGCACCACGCCGTGGCGCTGCTGGTGCAGGCTCAACTTCTGCTCCGTCGCTTCCTCGCGGGGATCCTCCGGCGAGTCGGCTTCGATCTCGACCGGACCCTCGCCATCTTGTTCTCGCAGCTGCTTGATTGCCTCGTCAGCGAGGTTGCGACGGTACTTCAGGTACCGCGTCGCGATGAGCTCTCGCTCCGGGTGCTGAGCCAACCACCCTTCGCCGTGGCGGAGCAGTTTGGCGACCTCGTCATCACCAACCCAGTAGTGCTTTTCGTTGTCGAGGACCGGAATCAGAACGTAGAGGTGGCTGAGCAGTTCGCTGAGCGTCTTTGTCGCAGCGATCTCAACACTGAAGAGGGATGAATCACCCCAGTCAGCGAACTTGCCGTCGAGCGGATGCGACGTCACGGTAACTCGATAGCCGAGTGGCTCGAACAGCTTGCGGAGCAAGTCGGCTCCTGCGGCGCAGGGCAGCGAGGGAATCCTTGCCTCGAGCGGGATGGCGGAGACCACCAGTTCCGGGCGATCCTTGCAGTTCCCGGCGAGTGCCGTGCCGAACACCTGCGCGATCGCAACCGCCAGCATGGAGGAGGCGACATACGGCCGATCGTTCACGTACTGGTCAAGCGTGCGCTGCCCACGGTGACCGCGTACCAAGCCGATCGGATCGACTTCAAGCAGGAGGCAAGCGGTGCACCGCTCCGAGTCCGATTCCGGGTAGTAGACGTATGCCTTGCCGAGCGCCAAGGAGAACGACTGAACCCGGCCCGGGTGCTTGTGGAGCAGGTAGCCGAGGTCCGTGGCAGGATGGTGTGTCGTCGTGATCGAGAGCAGCATCCGTACGGTTTCCTGCAGGTGGCGAGGGGAAGTGTACGGAAGGTACCCCTCCCCGACCGGAATCCTCGCTGGGAACGGTTGTGCTTCGCATTTTCTTCAGTCGGCGCTGCGAATCTGCCCCCGCGCCGGAAATAAGGGTTTGGGGGGTGGGCCTGTCGCCCGACGCCCCCCGGCAAGGAGACCACCGTGACCCGAATCGGACTGACCCTCGACGAGCACCTCGACCCCCGCATGAAGCCCCGAGCGGGCGCGGACCCCGCGTGCCGCGACACGGCCACAGATAAACGGTGTGTTTGTTCTCACACGCAGCGGCCAGAGCGGAAAGCTGGACACCGACCGCACATGGTCATGTGGGCATGTGGCCCGACACCCGTGCCCGCGGAACAAACAAATGGAGCCGGGGGGAATCGAACCCCCAAGCACCTGCGGAATCTCCGGGAGAATACGCCGATTCCGACGGGCGCGCAGCGCCAGGCGCAGCGCGGGCCGCACCGGGGCCGAAACGGGGCGCAGTACGGGGGCAGGCAGACGGCCCATCCGGTGGACCAGTTCCGCCCACGTCGCGGCCGAACGCCGGGGGCGGCCACGCCCCGCCCGACGCCGACCTGGCCCGCCTCGTGGCGGCGTGGGCCAACCTGCCGCCCGAAGTGCGGGCCGGGATCGTCGCGGCGCTCGGCACCGTCACGCCTGCCCGCTGACCCCGCCCGACGCCCGACAGAACCGACGAAACCCGCGATGCCGCGACGCGGCGGGCCATCGCCGCCCGTTCCGTCGGCGGCAACGTCGGCATGGTTCCTTCCCGCCGGGCTCGCCGACGTGACGCCCGCGGGAACAGCCGCGAGTATCGACTGAGTTTGTTTTGGCCTCCGGGACATTGGTAGGGGTGTTCGGTGCTCTCAAATAGGGCAGGGAGCCCAACGTCGATACGATGCGCCAGCATGACGATTCAAACGATTCGGCTGAGCGGACCGGTAAACGAAGCCCAGCGCCCTGCGCTGGTCCTCGCGTTACGCCTCATGTCTGCCGCTGAGTCGATGCGATCGGCCTTGCGAGGCCTCTCACGTCTGCCCAAGGACGACTCGCCAGCAACGGAAGCCGATCGCTACTACCTCCTGTTTGCCGCCGTCGGCGCGTGCGGGGAGGCGATCAAGGTCATCAAGTCTGCTGTCGCCGAAGGCGGCATCGTCCGTGCAACGGTCGAAGATGATGCGAAACTCGCGGCGACCTGGGACAGGGTTACCACTGAACCCGCGGCTCGCGACGTCAAGGTGGCGATGCGTGCCCGCGACAAGTACTGGGCCCACTGGGATGATGATGTCGCATCTCGGTTCATCGCAGGCATTTCCGGCACCCCAGCGGACCCACCCATGGTGGAATCGTCCGGGGACGGCGCAAATGCCGAAACCTCGTATCGATGGGTCCGTCTCGCATGGTTCGCTGACGTTGAGCACCAGTTCAGCTTGACTACCGGTGATGAGGCAGTCGAGATGGTCCAAGGGATGATGGACTTGGTTCGCCTGGTCAGTGATCTGGCCGGTTCACTGGTCGTCCGCATCCTGAAGCGGGCAGGGCTCATTGCTGTCTTCGACCCTCCGACCCCGAGGCCACCGGAATGAGCCCGCCTGATCTCACGCAATCGACAGGCTTCCGCGCTGGTCCGTCGCCAGAATGGCGGGCGCTGTTTGAGGTGTGGAAGGACAAGTCGTTTAACCTGACCGCACCGGTGGAGCGACTGTCGCCAGAGAGTCGCCGTCTGATCTCCGGTGCAGGCGCGCTCTGCCATGCAATCGTGATGGGCGAAGTTCGTTCAGACGTCGCCCCGGAGTGCGCCTCCATCTTAGAAGTTGCGCGGGGCTGGGCTGCGCCCGCCACACCGCTTCAACGGGCGTGGGTGGAGTATCAGGACCTGTGCCTGTCGCATGCACGCCAGGTGCATGCAGATGCTGAGGAGGAACTGCGGACGGCGGAGGCACGGCTGCTCACAGCCACGGAGCGGGCCCGCGTTCATGTTCCTGATGCAGTCCTGGCTGAGTTGGTACGGAGGTTAGATGATGCGAACGCGGCAGCCGCCAGCGCAGAGCGAGGCCTGCCACAGGTGATTTCAACCCTCGAGGCCGAGAGAAAGCAGGCACTGACCCCGGTCGATGAAGCGCTCAGTATCGCGAGGGCGTCTCTTGACCGCCTTGGAACCGAACTCGCCGACGCGACAGCCGTATTGAACGAAGCACGCAACAGATACCGGGACGCACAAGAGAAGCTAATCCGTAGGCCGGCACGCAAACTCGGTGCCGCGATACCAAGCGAGGTCGAGCATCTGCTTGAACAGCGACAAACGGCGGAATCTGAGTCTATGCACCTCGAGCGCGTAGTTGCCGATCTCAAGGCTCGCATCGATCAGGAACGGGAACAAGGTGAGCATCTGAAAGCCCGTCGCGACGTTGAGGAGAGACGCTTCAACGATCTCGTTTCTCAGACCCGGGCTGGGGCCCGACATCTCAGACAACAGGCGGATGATGTCCACCAGCAGATTGCAGCCCATCACGAACGAGCCGCTTGCCTCTTGGCCCAACAGGTGCAGAAAGAAGCCCAAGCGGTGACGGTCGCGCAGAATCGGATTGCCGAACTGAGTCCGGGGTTGATGCCCCTGGGTGAAGTCGCGGGCCCTCATCCGCGCAAACGCGAGTCGTTTGCATACCTGCACCTTTGTTCGAACAGGCCGCTCTCAGCCCACCATTCCTCGTTCCCGTCGATTCTCGACGGCTTTGAGTCTCGCGGTGCGGGGCTGTGGACCCTCCGCGGGCAGCCCTGCCACAAGGATGCCCTTCAACTGGCATTCCCTGAGGCTGTTCAGGGGGAGACGGAGCCAACGGAGAAACCGTACGTGACCCGCTGGACGCTCGACGCAGGACAAGTACCTGCGCGGGATCGAGAGCGTATCGAGCCGTTGCTTACGGTCATGCACTCCGTGCTTTGCTGCTCAACCAGCCTCGATGCGTACTTCGCCCTTGACTGGTACAAGGCCCATGACGAAGCCACAGCCCAGTGGCACAACTCTGAGGTCGGCGAGATGGTTTACCAAGCAAAGTACCACGGAAGGCGCGACCTGGTGGCCACACTCGCAGCGCGGTTGTCAATGCTCATCCGCGTGCACCCGCTGTATTCGCGCGCGCGACTGGTGGCCGCCGTACCGTGCCTTCCGAGCAAGCAGTACGACCTGCCGCGTCACCTGTGCGCCACATTGGCTCCCCTTGTCAAGAAGGTGGATGCCACCGGGGCGCTCCACAAGGTGCGCGAGACGAAGCCCATGAAGGACATCGACGATCACGCCGAGAAACTCGCGAACGTTTCGCAGGCCTTCCGCGCAGATGCACTCAGCATCGCCGGTGACGACGTGGTGATCATTGACGATACCTACGGCTCGGGAACCACACTTTGGGAGGTGGCGAGGACGCTGCGAAATGCGGGTGCGAGGCGTGTGCTTGGGATTACCTGTGCGAAGAACCGAGGCTTCAGATGACGACTCGCGAAGACACTGTGGCCATACTTCGACTGATGCAGGTATCCGGGCTTGGACCGAAGACACTGCACCGGCTGCTTGTTCGCGCGGCTGATGTCGGCATGACGCCCGCGGATGTCGTTCACTTGCAGCCATCCGTGCTACAGAAGCGATTTGCCCTCAAGGAAGGAATTTGCTCGGAGATTCCCAAGGAGAACCGGGATGCTGAGGCCGTCGGCGCTGCGCTGGAGGAGCGCGGCGTGGCACCTCTGTCCGTTACGGACCCTCAGTACCCAGCGCGACTACTGACCCGTCTGGGTGAGGATGCTCCCGCGGTTCTGTTTGCGGCCGGGTCGATGAAGCTCCTGAACTCCCCTTCTGTTGCGTGCGCTGGGGCGCGAGACGCATCGGAACGAGGACTGTCGCTCGCCCGCACCGCGTGCCGCGAGTTGGCGAATGCAAGGGTGAACGTGACCAGTGGGTATGCCAACGGAGTTGATCTAGCTGCGCATGAGGGTGCCGTCTCGGCGGGTGGCACCACGACCATCGTTCTAGCGGAGGGCATCCTTGGCTTCCGGCCGAAGGCCCCACTGGCAGACCATCTGACCGAACAGAACTCCCTGATCGTCTCTCAGTTCTGGCCAGCTGGCCGCTGGACGCAGTACCAAGCGATGCAGCGCAATCGAACGATCATCGGGCTATCCGGCGCGATGCTGATTGTGGAGTCGGGCTTGGATGGAGGCACATTTGACGCGGGGACCACCGCGATCCGCCTTGGACTTCCTGTGTTTGCCATCCGTTTCGACAATCCCCCAGAGTCTGCCGCCGGGAACCAAGTGCTGCTTGACCGAGGGGCGGTGTCGCTGACGCCAGGTTCGACAGGCATCGAGGTGTCGAGCCTCGTCACCGCTTGTCGAGGCGGGGAAAGCGGATCGGCGACCGCCGAATCCCTGTTCGGGTGAAATGGGCGTTACCTCGGTCAGCGGCCGGTCCAATCCCCAGCGCTCATCGCGACAAAATCTTCAATCGGCGCTGCGAATCCGCCTCCGCGCCGGAAATAAGGGTTTGGGGGACAGGCATGTCGCCCGACGCCCCCCGGCAAGGAGACCACCGTGACCCGAATCGGACTGACCC
>OEIV010001254.1_pt1 | contig 11914 bp, 10 predicted proteins | sample 1539231 | NCBI WGS metagenome assembly OEIV01 (sample SAMN03794762, study PRJEB22550) | activated sludge metagenome | feature: wastewater treatment plant; material: activated sludge; isolation source: Wastewater treatment plant of a petroleum refinery complex | place: Argentina: Buenos Aires ... | reverse complement strand
GCTCGCTATATTCGGTATATCAGGTGCGGTCACCGCTACAATTTCAGCTACCAATGCAGCCTATGGCATAAAAGAAACAAGAAATGTAATTAAACTGCGTGCGACAAGTATGGTTTGGACTTTTATTGTACTTATCATCGTACAAATTCTCATACCTCTCTTATTCATTGGCAATAGGGTTCTTGCTAGCTTTCACGTAGCGCCTGCTACAATCGTACTTTATGAAATTGCAAGATGGATAATCCTTATCGTCTTACTGACTGGCGGCCTAGCACTTTTTTATCACTACGGCCCCAATAGGGCACGTACAAAGCTGCAATGGATGAGCCGAGGTGCACTTGTCGCCACTCTGCTATGGATTACCGTAACTGCGCTATTTTTTATCTATTTACAAAATTTTTCTAGCTTTAGTAGCTACTACAGTCTCTTCGCGGGAATCATTGCGATGATGATATGGCTGAACCTTGGCAGTCTATCAATACTAATTGGGGCTGAAGTCAACCATCAACTTGAGAACCACACCAAAAAAAGCTAGTTTTTTTCATTAAGTTCCAGCCAATACGCTATACTAGAAAAATATGACTTCAAATAAAGACCATCCTCTTCACAAAGACCATCCTATACGTATTTTTATGGTTACTGGATCCTTAACCCTCCTTAGCCTGGCTTTGGTGTGGCACTACATGGGTGTTAGTGCATTTTTTATTTGTATAGTACTGATGCTTGTAGAGATAACCTTCAGTTTTGATAACGCAATTATCAATGCACGCATCTTGGGAAAGATCAGTAAATTCTGGCAAACAATGTTCATGACAATCGGTATGCTTATTGCCGTATTTGGCGTACGCTTTGTTTTTCCTGTATTACTGGTAATGATCACCACGGGCAGGGGCTGGAGTGAAGTTATCCACCTGGCCTTCCAAGATCCGGGGCAATATGCGCACATTCTAGATGAAGCTCACCCATATATTGCTGCGTTTGGCGGTATGTTTTTAGTTATGCTTAGCTTAGCTTTCTTTTTTGATACTTCACGAAAAGTACTATGGATTAACGTAGTAGAGCGTCCGCTGCGTCGCATAGGAAAGTGGTGGATATACACCGGGATTGCTGTCATGATACTGCTAATAACAGCTTACCTTCCGGGAAATCATCATACTCGGGAAACATTGATAGCTGGCTCAATTGGTATTGCATTGTCTTTGGTACTACACGCACTAACCGAACTATTTACGCATCAGCAAGAGCAAGCTGAAAAACAAAAAACTCACAAGAAGACACTAATATCGGCAGGTTTCATTTCGTTTATCTACTTACAAGTACTAGATAGTAGCTTTAGTTTAGACGGTGTGGTGGGTGCTTTTGCCGTAACAAACGACGTTATGCTTATTATGGTTGGTCTTGGAATTGGTGCATTATGGGTAAGGAGTCTGACTCTGTTAATGGTACGGCGACAAACGCTTGAAGCATATCGCTATCTTGAACACGGAGCACACTATACTATTGCAGTTCTCGCAACCGTACTGCTTCTTGGATTATTTTTTGATATTCCTGAAGTCTATGCCGGAATACTAGGCATTGCAATCGTGAGTTCGTCCATTTGGAGCTCTATAAAAGCTCAAAAAGCACAGGAGCTACGCAAGCGTGCCTAAGACCCGACCTACTGAAGTCGTTAAACTAGAAAAAATTGTTGGTGGCGGACAAGCATTAGGCACGCTTCAGAGTGGGTTGAAAGTTTTTGTATGGGGCGGGCTTCCAAATGAAAAAGTTGAAATTGAAATAACTCGAAAAAAATCAAAATTTGCCGAAGGAAGAATATTACAGGTCATTGACCCCAGCGATAACCGCATAGAACCCGTCGATAAAAATACGTACCTAAGTACGAGTCCGTGGCAGATAATGACCTTTGACTCCGAGCAGAAATATAAATTACAGCTCATTGACGAAGCGTTTGCACTACACCATATAACCCTACCTAATGCTACACAGCTTTATACGAACAACCATATAATCGGCTACCGCAATAAAGTTGAATTTAGTTGGTATGGGCGCCTAGACGAGAACGGCAACGAAACACTAGATCTTGCATTCTTCAAGCGCGGTAGTAAAGGTAAGGTAATCGTAGATAGCTGTAGCCTATTGCCCGAACCTGCGATGAGGTTATCGGCAAGGATTCGTGACGAACTGAATAGTAACAGAATTTTAGCGCGCCAGCTAAAAACCCTACTAGTACGCAGCAACCAAAAAGGCGATTGCGTATGGCAGCTATACACCAAAGAAAAAGGCGAATTTATTAATGCTAAAACCGCTGCTACGCTACCAGCTATAGGTGGTGAAGTTATTTATAGTGACCCGCTTAGCCCAGCTAGTAAAATAACCGAACGACTAGTTAGCTACGGAAATGTGACACTTGAAGACACCATACTAAATATACCGTTTCGGTATGCAACCGAAAGCTTCTTTCAGGTAAACATTCCTGTATATGAGCAAGCCCTAAGAGACATGCAGAAGTGGGTTCCAAGAAATAATAAAGTTCTAGATATGTATAGTGGGGTGGGGAGTATCGGCCTGACTATAGGTGGCAACAACTGTACGTTGGTAGAGATAAATGAGAATGCTGTACGTGAAATGAGACGTAACATTACGAAGCTTGGCTCAAAAGCAACTCCTATACTAGCCGCAAGCGAGAAGGCCCTCGAATACATTGAAGACGATGCAATATTGATTGTTGATCCACCGCGAGCGGGGTTACACCCAAGCATAATACAACGTATTTTAGAAGTTAAGCCAAAAAGAATTGTTTATCTTAGCTGCAACCCGGCTACTCAGGCACGAGATATTGAGTTGCTACACAAGCGGTACAACATTCAATATCACCAAGGATACAATTTCTTTCCTCGCACTCCTCATATTGAACATTTGGTTGTACTTGATGTATAGTCAAGGTATGAGAAAAACCGTAAGCGGATTTACATTAATCGAAATTCTAATAGTCACTATTATTATTACTATAATTGCAAGTATTAGCACAGTTGTGTATACGACCGTTCGCAATGATGCTGACCAAAAACAGGCTGAAAGCTTGGTCGGAATAGTACGTGCTAGTTTGGAAAAATACTACAATACCACGGGCGATTACCCAGACCCAAGCACAATGAACACTGACACCGTAGAAGCAAACATACTATCCGTTAATATCGATACACTAAACGGAGGTAAGTTTAAATTTTCGCCCCAGCTTGTTAATGGAACATTTAGCGGGCAAGCAGCGAACACTAGCCACGTATCAAAGATATTCTACATTGCACGCAAGGCAGACGATTTAAATGCAAACACTGCTACTTTCAACCCAAGCCCTGCGTGCTCAGTATCATTAACGGGCAATACCGACGCAGACAAAGGAACTTCATCTTACGTACTAGCCTTTGTGCGGCCAGGGACAACGACATGGTCAGTCTATCGTAGCGCTCAAGGCAACGCAACCATCAGCCCTTCATCCTGCAAGTTTGATACCTAGCTAGTTTTTATACGTCGATACGTAAATTTAGTAGCTAATCGCCAGTTACTGTGGCTATCGGTATCGTATTGAAACAACTCGCCGTTCTTTATCTCATGAATCTGAATAAGTGCAGGATTGTATGGAGCAAGCGTACGGTAGTAGTGTATTTCGTCGTCGCTTGGTGCTGTACGACCCGGAAAAACTGCCCGAAACCTTTCACGACCAATATCATCGAAGTAGCTAGGCTGACCCTTTGGGGGGAGAAAAAGTTCAGGTACGCATCCCATGCGGTTTACCATCTTTTGCACATCACCCAGCACTAGCTTTGACTGAGCAGTGATATACAAAATAAGTTGTTTCTTTTTAGTCAGCACAAGAGTAGCTTGCGCAGAAGGGCTTAGCGGCATATTGCGCACAATAACGTGGCTAATGTCAATCGTCAGCCCAAATTGTTTTTTTGCGATTTGCTCCAACGCCAAATCATCATAGCTGTCACGTTCCATGCTTATAGTATATCACCACTGTAGACGTATGAGTAAATGAACAGTGACTATATTAGCTAAGTGAAATATAATAGAAAGTAATGACGACATTTCAAGAACGATACGCAAAACTTAATACGGCCCAAAAACAAGCTGTCGAAACCATTGATGGGCCATTGATGGTAGTAGCAGGTCCAGGAACAGGAAAAACCGAGCTACTTAGTATGCGAACTGCAAATATACTGAAGAAAACAGATACCCTACCTGATAATATTCTGTGCTTAACATTTACGGAAAGTGGCGCTAATGCAATGCGTGAACGACTCACGAAGATTATTGGTGCTGACGCCTATAAGGTGGCTATTCATACGTTTCATAGCTTTGGGACCGAAGTTATAAATCAGTATAGGAAATTTTTCTATAGCGGTGCCGACTTTCGTCCTGCCGACGAGCTTAGTAGCTACGAGATACTGCGTACAATCTTGGACGAACTACCGTTTAATAATCCCTTGACAAGCAAAATGAACGGTGAATACACGCATCTTTCAGAAATAATAACTACTATTTCGGAACTAAAGCGTAGTAGCCTTACTAGTGATGAGCTATTAAAGATACTTGACTCAAACGACGAAACACTCGACAGATTCGAGCCCGCGATAACCAATATCTTCGATAAACGAGTTACTAAGGATACTGTCAAAGAGCTAGAACCTCTCTCGCTCGAGATAGCAGAACATCGAGGATATGCTCTGCCGTCAAATTTCTTCTTGCTTGCAAACACTATCGCCATTAGCCTTGCTCATGCGATTGACGATGCTGCGAGCACTGACAGTACGAAGCCGATAACTGCATGGAAAAATAAGTGGACCGAAAAAAATGAACACGGTAAAATTGTATTTAAAGATCGTAAGCGTCACGAAAAGCTACGCGCGTTAAGCTACGTATACCTTCAATACCTAAACCGTATGCAAGAAGCTGCGCTTTATGATTTTGACGACATGGTGCTTCGCGTTGTTCATGCTATCGAAGTTTTCCCTGAACTTCGCTACACCTTGCAAGAAAAATATTTATACATCATGGTAGATGAGTTTCAGGATACAAACTTTGCGCAAGCTCGTATACTAACTAGCCTTACCGCCCTGGAAACAGGTGACGCACCAAATATTATGGTAGTTGGTGATGATGACCAGGCAATTTATAGCTTTCAAGGAGCAGAAGTCCGTAATATCATGCATTTCAGGGAGCAATTTGAAGGTGCAGAGTTAGTGGTACTGACCGAAAATTACCGCTCTGCTGAACCAATACTTGAACAATCACGAAACGTTATATTGCAAGGAACTGATAGGCTAGAGAATTACGTTGAAGAATTGAATAAAACTTTAAAGCCTCAGAAAAAATATAGTCAGGCAAAAGTTTCATTAGGAGAGTACGCCACACCGAGCAGTGAACGCGGCGCACTTATAAAAAATATCCAGGAAAAACTAACTAAAGGCATAAGGCCAGAAGAAATAGTAGTACTTACACGCCGCCACAAAGAGCTAGAAGCGTTACTGCCGTATTTTAACGATGCCAAAATTCCCATAAATTACGAACGACGCGACGATATATTGCAGATTGATGTCATTCGTCATCTAATGTTACTAGCAGGTATTGTTACGCTAATAGGAGAAAAGCGTCTTGACGAAGCTGACGAACTGATACCAAAGCTTTTGGCGCATCCCGCATGGAAGTTTAATCCAGATGAAATTTGGAAACTTAGTCTCGCTGCATACAAAAACCGATCGTCGTGGCTAGAAGAGATGTCTACGCAGCCACGTTTCGTTCTACTGCACAGATGGCTCATCGAAACTGCACAGCGCAGCCTGATTGAGCCGGCCGAAGTGATATTAGATGAGCTAATAGGCAAAAAAGATGCTACGGAAGCATCTGTAGAAAAAGAATTCACTTCACCATTATATGAACATTATTTTGCAAAGGACGTACGCGACAACAACTTCGATCAGTACCTAACCTACCTAGAAGCTCTACGGACAATTCGCACCAAACTGCGCGAATATACTCCAGGCCGACTCCTGCTTCTTGCAGATTTTGTAGAATTTATAGAGCTCCACCAGCAAAATAATACAACTATAACAAGTGTCCGTGCGAGTAGCGATGAACAGCTAGCAGCCGTAAAACTTATGACTGCACATAAATCTAAGGGCCTAGAATTCGACCATGTGTTTATTCTAGGTGCAACCGACAACATGTGGGGAGAGAAAGCACGAAGCCGAAGTAGACTGATTAGCTATCCGGAAAACCTACCGCTTTCGCCAAACAGTAACACGCTAGACGAACGCTTGCGACTATTTTTTGTAGCTATGACTCGTGCACGTCGCACACTCAGCATTAGCTATGCATCGACCAGCGATACTGGCAAGCAAGTTCTTCCCGCAAGTTTTTTGGTGAATGATACATGGGGTATAGAATCAAGCCCTACTACAAAAACTTCTAAACAAACGGTCAGCAACCTCGAAAGAGAATGGCATGCCCCGTATATTTCTATTCCGCAGAACAATATGAAGCATCTACTGAAGTCTACTTTGGAACGCTACAAGCTTTCAGCAACGCACCTTAATACGTTCCTAGATGTTACTAGAGGTGGGCCACAAAACTTCTTGCTACAAAACCTACTGCGCTTCCCCCAAGCCATGAGCTCAAATGCAAGCTATGGTTCGGCTATTCACCGTACACTGCAGCGCGTGCACACGCATATACAAGCAACTGGCACTAAACGTCCGCTCGAAGATATTTTGGGTGAGTTCGAAACAGTTTTGCATGAAATGCACCTGAGTGAAAAAGATCATACACATTACCTGCACCGTGGCACTAGCGCGCTTACTGCGTTTCTGCTAGCACAATACGATAATTTTACCGAGAATGATACCGCCGAGCTAAGTTTTTCAGGACAGCAGTCTCGGCTTGGTAGTGCACATTTAACTGGCGCGTTAGACGTAGTGCGTATAGACACCGAAACAAAAACGATTGTAGTAACCGACTATAAAACAGGCAGCCCCAGCACAAGCTGGCAAGGAAAAACCGACTACGAAAAACAAAAGTTACACAGATACCGACAGCAACTAATGTTCTACAAATTACTTATTGAGCATTCGCGAGACTTTGCTAATTACACAGTAGAAAAGGGCGTGTTACAGTTTGTTGAACCAACTAAGAGCGGACAAGTACATAGCCTTGACCTAGTGTTTGATAGCGATGAAGTGGCACAGTTTACGCGCCTAGTACTAGCTGTCTGGCAGCGTATACAAAACCTCGATATAGTTGATACTTCAAAATTTACGGCTGACCACAAGGGCATAGTAAACTTTGAAGCCTGGCTACTTGACGAACATCAGTAAAATTGCTATAGTACATAACTGTCCTATCAGCGTAGAGCAACAAACTTTTTGTTTTGAACGTTCCGCCAAATGGACGTTCCTTGACAGAAAGTGCTTGAGTTCACCTTTGAAGGGGTGTGTTATGACACAGGTTTACTGTAGTCATAAATACGGGAGAATCGCATGCAACTGCACGAAGGACCGGAACCGTCCGAATCCTCATACCGTTTGCAGTAAATGCGGAGGCCATGATGGCGAAAGAGTACTCGTGAATACGCGTTAAGTAGCGTTTAGTCAGCGACTAGATCTGGTAGAAATCACTGCCACGGGGTGTACGCTCACCTCAGCCTCCCGAGTTTAGGCTGACTTGGCCCTGAGAGCAAGTAAAATATTAACTCGAGGACGTGCTGGGTCACCCGCCATTCCTTGGGAGAATGGTGGGTTCGGGTTCAATTCCCGAACGTCCACGTGTAGTCATCTTCGGCTTCCCCCTGCTAGGAGATGATGAGGCTGCGATACGCTCCAGCCTCACACCCGCAGAATTGTAGGAATTGTAGCGCAACAACCACAGTTTCGCTACATGCTCTTCTGCGGGTGCTACCACTCACTTCGAGACACTTTCTGTCAGTCTCACTATCTCCATGACGCGTTCGTGGCCATAGTAAGGCTTTCTCTATTTATGAATAATTTGTTATAATTAGGCATTGTAACGATCCTCAAACCAATAGGAGTTTTTATGAGTGAACAATTTAATGACGTATATTTCATCGACGACGAAGGAGAGCGGCATCTTGCGGCGACAGGTCATCCAGAAGGAGCTGGATTCGGAAACACTAAGGTGCTAAGATTTGTCAATGGCGTATTAAAAATAGTAGAGGCAAGAGTAGCCTATGAAATACCCAGTCATACTCAAGATGAAGCTAATCGTGGATACTTCGAAGAATCTCAGTCATAATACCTATGAATTTCTGGCAACAACTTCCGCAACCTTTTTTTTCGCTTGCTCCTATGGAGGCGGTGACAGATGTAGTATTCCGTCATGTTATATCACAAGCTACGGCACCTGATATATGGTTTAGTGAATTTACCAATGCCACCGGTTGGGTTCATGCGGGGGAAAAAGCTGTTGGTGGCAGGCTAGTAAAAACTGACGATGAGCAGCCAATTGTTGCACAAATTTGGGGTGGAGAGCCTGGCGATATGGAACAGCTCGCTCGACATTGCCAAACGCTTGGCTACCATGGAATCGATATTAACATGGGGTGTCCTGCCAAAAGCGCCGTAAAAAGTGGAGGTAGTGCATTAATTCGTAACCCTAGCCTGGCAGCAGATAGCATTGCAGCTGCTAAAACCGCAGGTTTACCCGTAAGCGTAAAGACCCGCCTTGGCTACACCCACATAGACGAATGGCACGACTGGTTAACACATTTACTGAACCAAGATATCGTTAACCTTACGATTCATTTACGTACCAAGAAAGAAATGAGCAAAGTACCTGCGCATCACGAACTAATACCCGAGATAGTAGCCTTACGTAACAAAATTGCACCGCACACGCTACTAACCATAAACGGTGATATAGAAAATCGTGCGCATGGAGAACAACTAGTGCGCAAGAGTCCAGGTGTGAACGGTGTAATGATAGGGCGAGGTATTTTTCACGATCCATTCTGTTTTTCCGTAAATAATCCTAGCGAAAAGAATACTGGAGGCTTTGACGCAAGCAGAGAAAAGGAGCTGATAAATCTACTTTACCTGCACCTTGATCTATTCGAATACTACCAGCAGCAACTAAGACGTCCGTTCGAAACCTTGAAACGTTTTTTTAAAATCTATGTTCGTGAATTTGACGGTGCAAGCGAACTGCGCCATAAACTAATGCAAACAAATAGTACCGACGAAGTACGTACGGTGCTCTCGCAATTACATATTTCTTAGAATTTGGTCAACAACTACCTACGGTGCCTGCGACGTAAATCAGCAACCTTCAGCCTTACCATATGACGGTCTACCAACTGATGCGCTTTTTCTAGCTCCATTTGGTTTCTAGCATTGTCACGCAATCGTAACGCCTTTTCAAGAGCTGCCTTGCTTTCGGCCTCAACAATATCATCACCACGATCGGCTTCATCAACTAGTACTTTTACTAGCTTCTGATCGACATCTATCACGCCACCGCCAATTGCAAAATAATCAAGCTTATCATCGGTATCGTCTTTTTTATATCGCACCACAATTGCACCAGACACGGCAATCCCAACAAGTGGCTCATGACCCGGGAACACGCCAATTGGCCCCGAAGCAGTCGGTAGCTGCACCTCGTACGCATCGGTATCGAGCTGCACTCCAGCCAAAGTTACTAGCTGAAGCTTCATACTAATCCTTCATCCCAGAAAGTGGACCAGGCGCCATATAGAACCAGCTTTCCGGCTTATTGTCGTACTTACCAGCTAGGATGTCTTTAACATCCTTTACAGTGTCTTCTAGCTTCATGTAAACACCTTCATTACCTGTAAACTGAGTTGCCACATAAAATGGCTGCGCCAAAAATCGCTGCAAGCGACGCGCGCGGTTAACGATTTGCTTTTGGTCTTCTGAAAGTTCTTCCATACCTAAAATCGCAATGATATCCTGCAATTCTTTGTACTGCTGCAACACACGTTGGGCCTCACGTGCCACAGCGTAGTGCTCTTCGCCCACAACTTCTGGGTCAAGAATCGTACTATTACTATCCAGTGGGTCGACTGCTGGATAAATACCAATTTCTGTCAATGCACGGTTAAGCACGATAGTGCTGTCGAGGTGAGCAAACGTTGTTGCTGGCGCCGGGTCGGTAAGGTCGTCAGCCGGCACATATACGGCCTGCACAGAGGTAATTGACCCTTTCTTGGTACTAGTAATACGCTCTTGCAACGCACCCATTTCCTGCTGCAAGTTTGGCTGGTAGCCAACTGCACTAGGCAAACGACCAAGCAAAGCAGACACTTCTGCACCAGCTTGAGTGAAACGGAAAATATTGTCGACGAATAGCAGTACGTCTTTTCCTTCGTCACGGAACGCTTCTGCCATTGCTAGACCAGCCAGAGCCACACGGAGTCGAGCCCCTGGTGGTTCGTTCATTTGGCCAAATACAAGCGATGTCTTGTCGAGCACACCCGCTTCCTTCATTTCGAAATACAGGTCATTTCCTTCTCGAGTACGTTCACCGACGCCGGCAAATACAGAATTTCCAGAGTGGAACTTAGCAATATTGTTGATAAGCTCCTGAATAAGTACAGTTTTGCCGACACCGGCACCGCCGAATAGGCCGACTTTACCGCCCTTGGCGATAGGTGCAATCAGGTCGATCACCTTAATGCCCGTTTCGAGAATTTCGGTTTTGTTTGCTTGCTCAGAAAGAGCAGGGGGTTCACGGTGAATTGGTGCTTTCTTGCCCTTTGGTGCTGCTTTGCCATCGATAGGGTCACCGACGACATTGAACATTCGCCCTTGGGTTTCGACACCTACAGGTACGCTAATCGGCGCGCCTGTCGCTTCTACTGCGTCACCGCGCCTTAGGCCATCGGTGCTCTGCAAAGCAATCGCACGGACAGTCTTTTCATCGAGATGCTGCGCTACCTCTAGTGTAATTGCTTTTTTGTCGTACGCTACTTCTAGCGCGTCATAAATCGCAGGTAGGTTTTCACCACCAAATTCAACATCGACGACTACTCCAACGACTTGAGTTATTTTTCCGGTTTGTTTAGTCATTTACTCCTCCTTTTTTTGGCATAAATTCTTTATCAACTGGCCAAGGCATCCTATCATAAACATTCGCTTTTCGAATACCCGCTTCCAAACCCTCATCGAATGCTTCGTCGTACAGTTCATAGAATGCGTCCATTAAATCATACAATGCTTGCCGGCTCTCGAATGGCGGCAACTGCTCAATCCAACTCATAAGCTCTGGCGGTAGGCTATTTATAACTGCGTCAATGTACTGCGCTCTTGCAGCATCATCCAATTCTTGACGCTCAATCTCATTTTTTGTGTAGCCGTAGTCGCTCTCGCTCATCTCATTGCCTCCGCTCCACCACTTATTTCTGCTAACTCCTGCGTAATAGCGCCCTGACGGGCTTTGTTCATAGCTAAAGTCAAGTCATCTATCAAGTCACTAGCGTTGTCGGTAGCGTTTTTCATAGCCACCATACGCATACTGTGTTCACTTGCACGCGAATCTAACAAGGCCTGGAATAATTGTGCACCAATTAAACGATACACCACTGCTTCTAGTACCGTTTCGGTATCGGGTTCAAACAAAGCTTCATCAGGCAGTTCGTCACTAGCTTCTACTGCTAAGCCTGCAGGCAGCACACGTTCAATCTTGACTGTTTGGTTTACTGCACTAATAAATTCTGTGTATACGACATCTACGGCATCTATTTCTGCGCTTTCATACATCTCGTAAGCCGTGTCAAGTACCGAACGAAGTTCGTGGCCCTCCAGCGCGTCAGGTAGATCTTCGTAAGCACCGATCAGCTTGGCGTCTTTTAGGCGTGTTGCAAACTGAGTTACTTTACGTC
>OEIV010001253.1_pt1 | contig 11914 bp, 13 predicted proteins | sample 1539231 | NCBI WGS metagenome assembly OEIV01 (sample SAMN03794762, study PRJEB22550) | activated sludge metagenome | feature: wastewater treatment plant; material: activated sludge; isolation source: Wastewater treatment plant of a petroleum refinery complex | place: Argentina: Buenos Aires ... | reverse complement strand
TGGCAGACTGACATCCCCAACCCCGAAGGAGAACCGACATGAGCGACAGCATCCATGACATCCCGGTGACGACCATCGACGGGCGCGCCACTACCCTGCGCGAGCATGCCGGGAAAGTGCTGCTGATTGTCAACGTCGCCTCGAAATGCGGCCTGACGCCGCAGTACGCAGCCCTGGAAAAACTGCATGAAACACTCGGCGAGCAAGGTTTCACCGTCCTCGGCTTTCCGGCGAACGACTTCGCCGGCCAGGAGCCGGGCGACGAGGCCGAAATCACGGCGTTCTGTACCTCGACTTACGGCGTGCGCTTCCCGATGTACGCGAAGATCCGGGTCACCGGCCCCGACAAGCATCCGCTCTATGCTCATCTGACTGCCGCCGCACCCTCGGCCGTCGGTCGCGAGGCCATGGAAGCCAGTCTGCGTGGCTACGGCGTCGAGCCGGCGGCCAAGCCCGAATTGCTCTGGAATTTCGAGAAATTCCTGGTTGACAAACTTGGCTGCGTCGTCGGACGCTTTGCTCCCGACATGGCGCCTGATGCACCGGCGCTGGTATCGGCGATTGAAACCGAAGTCGCGAAGGCGTAGCGCCGTTCGACCGCCCCGGGCAATTCCAGACTAAACTTGTCGGGAACTTTCGGATATGATTAGCACTCGAATCTGGCGAGTGCTAAAATATCGTTAAAGGAGGACGTGACACATGAGCCGTGCCCTGACATTGACACAGTTTCCGGTTCCGTCGACCGCCGGCAGCATCGAAGCCTATATCTCGGCGGCCGGCCGCGTGCCGATGCTTGCCGAAGCGGAGGAGTTCGATCTGGCCCGCCGGTTTCGCGAGGAAAACGACCTCGACGCGGCGCGTCAGCTGGTTCTGTCGCATCTGCGTCTGGTCATCGCCGTCGCGCGGGGTTACTTGGGCTATGGCCTGCCGCACGCGGACCTGATCCAGGAAGGCAATATCGGCCTCATGAAGGCAGTCAAGCGCTTTGACCCGAATCGCGGCGTGCGCTTGGTGTCGTTTGCCATGCACTGGGTCAAGGCCGAGATCCACGAATACATTCTGAAGAACTGGCGGCTGGTGAAGATCGCCACCACCAAGGCGCAGCGCAAGCTGTTCTTCAACCTGCGCAGCATGAAGCAGAGCTTTGCCACGCTTGGTCCCGATGAAGTCAACGACGTCGCCCGCAAGCTCGGCGTCAAGCCCGAGGAAGTGGTGGAGATGGAGACCCGCATGACGGGCGGCGACGTGTCGCTCGAACCGACGGCCGAGGACGACGAGGATCATTACGCCCCGATCGCCTATCTGGCGGCCGACGGCAGCGCGGAGCCCTCCATGCAGATCGAGCGCAAGGAATACGACCGCCTGCAGGACGAAGGCCTGCGCAACGCCTTGGCACGGCTCGACGACCGCAGCCGCGCCATCGTCCAGCGCCGCTGGCTGGTCGAGGAAGGCGAAGAAGCCGCGACCCTGCACGAACTGGCCGCCGAATACGGCGTCTCGGCGGAGCGGATCCGCCAGATCGAAGCCAAGGCCATGCAGAAAATGAAGGGCACCCTGACGGCGGCTTGAGCCACCCCCACCCAATGGCCGGCGCGCGGTCAGGTGCCGCCGGCGATGATTTTCGGGTATTCCGTCGCCATGGTCGACGGATCGTGCGGCCAGGAGAATACCGCCTTGAGGCGCCCCTGCGGGTCCACGAGGTAGATCGCGCTGGAATGATCGACCGAGTACGGGCTGCCGTCGCCCTTGTCGTGGCGTTGATAAAACACACCCAGATGACGCGCCAGCGGGAGAAGCGCCTGGTCACTGCCGACCGCCGCCTGGAAATCCGCATCGAAGAAGCGCACGAACTCCGCCAGCCGGTCAGGCCGGTCGCGCTGGCCGTCGACCGAAATGAACAGTACCCTGGGTGGCGCAACGCCATTGGCCACCAGTTGCGACTTGACCTGGGCCAGGGTGGTCAGTGAGGTCGGACAGATGTCCGGACAGTAGGTATAGCCGAAGAAGACCAGCGTCCAGTTCCCCGAGAGCACGGCGTTGCCGACTTCGCCCGACGTGCCTTCGAGATGGAACTCCGGCAGCGGCCGGTCGTCGTTGAGTACCGTGGCGGACTTGAAAGTCAGCCCTGGCGGCACGCCGACGGCGCCTGTCGCGTTAACCGGGGCAGCGGGCGCCGGTCCGCGACTGACCGTGCGCCAGACCAGATAGGTGCCCAGCAGGCTGAGAGACAAACCCGCCACCAGCAGTCGACGTCGCAGTTGGCTCATGATCCTGAATCTCCTTTGTTTGTGGCGGCGACGGGCAGGCCCATCAGCGCCGCCCATTCGCGCGGATGCGACATGCCGACCGGCGGCGGCAGGCGCTTGGCCCGCTTGCCCGGACCGCGCGACGGTTCGGTGGACGTCTCGCGCACGACTCCGGTACCGTCGCCGGTATGGGGCGCGTAGCATCCTTCGGCCCGGCCCCGCGCGTCGCGCTTGACTTCGACCGACGTGGCGCCGGCGCAAAACGAGTGGATGGTATTGCAACGCTTGCCGGCCGCATCGCAAAGATAGAGTTCCCAGTGGTCGTTGGCCTGCACGACGACCTGCTCGCCCGGCACCGGCGCGCCGCTGGCGCCCCCCAGGAAGTACAAGCCCTTTTCCGTGCGCACCAGGGTGGTGGCATTGCGCCGCTGGTCGCGTACTTCGACCGACGCGACGGCCTGGAGCGGAGACACCAACACGACCGGACGCAGCGATTGCCACATCGCGCTGTTATGGTAACGCTGCTCGCCGAAATACCCGAACACGAGCCAAGCGGCGACGACTAAGGCCGCAATCGCGAGCGCGAACAGAAACGGACGGGGATCGGTCCGGGCGACTGGGGCGTTGTAGGTATCGATCATGGAAAACGAAAGGGGCGTCCGGTGTGGCCGGACGCCCCGATTCTAGCCCGAGACGGGTGCGGTCAGCGCCTGCCGTGGGCGTAGGGACTCCACTCTTCGCTGACCGAGGGCGGCGACGGCCAGTTGCCATGCGGCGGTGGCGACACGGTGCTCCATTCCAGCGACGGCGATCCCCAGGGATTGTCGCCGGCCTTGGGACCCCTGGCGGCGCCGATGATCCAGTTGAGCAGCGCGATGACGAAGCCGACGCCGAGGATGGCGGCACCGATGGTCATGAGATGCTGGGCGCTGGCGGCCTCGGGGAACTGGGCGTAATCGTAGTAGCGGCGCGGCAGGCCGATGCGCGCACCGATGTCCATCATCGTCCAGAACACGATGTTGACACCGACGAAGGTGACCCAGAAACCGATCTTGCCCCACAGTTCGTTGTACATCCGTCCGCTCATCTTCGGGAACCAGTAATAGACACCGCCGAAGATGGCGAAGGTGCCGGCCACCGCCATGACGTAGTGGAAATGCCCGACCACGTAATAGGTTTCCGAGAGATTCACCGTCAGCGCGGTGATGGCCAACGGAATGCCGGTGAGACCGCCGATCAGGAACAGGAATACCACGCCCAGGGCATAGAGCATTGGCGTTTCGAAACTGATCGCACCCTTGTAGAGCGTGCCGACCAGGCTGATCACCAACAAGCCGACCGGCACCGAAATGAGCAGCGTCGACACCATCTGGCCGATGCGCAGCCAGTCGGGCATGCCAGAAACATAGAGGTGATGGATCCACACCTCGCCCGAAATCAGCACGATGCCGCCAATGCCGCCATATACGGCCGCCTTGTAGTTGAACACCGGATTGCGGGCGAAGGTGGCGATGATCTCGAAGACGACACCGATGAACGGCAGGAAAATGACATACACCGCCGGGTGCGAGTAGAACCAGAACAGGTTCTGGTAGGTCAGCACGTCGCCACCCATGGCCGGATCGAAGAAGTGCGTGCCCAGGTACTTGTCGAAGCTGATCAGGGTAACGGCCGAGCCGAGCACCGGCACGAAAATCAGCTGCATGACGAAGGCGCCGAGAATGCACCAGACGAAGATGTTGAGCTTGCCCCAGGTCAGTCCGGGCGCCCGCATGAAGGCCACGGTGGTCAGGAAGTTCACGCCGCCGATGATCGAGGCGAAGCCGAGGATCAGCACGGTGAAGGTATACAGCGCCGTGTTGCCCGCCGTGATGGTCGAATAGGGCGGATAACCGGTCCACAACACGTCGGGCGGATCGGGGATGAAGAAGGTCAGCAGAGCCAGAATGACGCCGACATAGAACAGCCAGACCGACAGCGCATTGACGCGCGGGAAGGCGACATCCTTGGCGCCGATCATCAGCGGAATGCAGTAATTGGCGAAGAAGCCGGTCAACGCCGGAATCTGGAAGCCGAGAATCATGATCGCGCCGTGGGCGTAGAGCCAGACGTTGTAGGTGGTCGGATCGGCGGTGACCGTCGGGCCGATGGCCGACAACTCCGCGCGCATCAACAGCGCCATGATGCCGGCAACGCCGAAGGCGGCGATCGAGCCGATCAGATAAAGAATGCCGACCCGTTTGTGGTCGGTGGTGAATATCCATTCCTTGAGGTTCATGAGCCGTTTCCCCTTATGCCGGCGTCTTGCCGACGGTTTCCGCCGGTGCGGCGGCCTTCTTGACTTTCGCGCCTTCCGCTTCGTACCAGGCCTGATATTCGGCGGGCGGCAGGACCACCACCTGTCCGGCCATGTACGAGTGCATGACGCCGCAGTATTCAGTACACGTAACTACGTGAGTGCCCGGTTTTTGCGGATAGAACCACAGGTAGGTGATTCGGCCCGGCATCGAGTCTTCCTTGACGCGGAAGTCCGGGATGTAATGATTGTGCAACGTGTCGCGACTGGTCATCCGCAACAGCACTGGCTTGCCGGCCGGCACCTTCAGTTCGTTCTGGGTTTGCACGCCGTTCGGATAGGTGTAATCCCAACTGTACATGCCGGATTCCAGCTGAACTTCCAGGCGGTCGGCCGGCACTTCGCGGAAGGTGTTCCAGAGCTGCCAGCCGTTGGCGGCGAGATAGAAGTCGTCGGCCATAAACACGAACGAGGGAATCACCACCCAGCCGATCGCCGCCGCCGCCGACAACCTGGGCGCGCTGCCCTGCTCGTTGCCCGGTCGGCGCCGATACTTCCAGATCAGGTAGGCGGTGATCAGCGCGAAGATGATGCCGATCACCGTGATGTCGATCAGCACATCGCGCCACAAATGATCCCAGCCGGCGGCGGGATCGACGATCCTGGCGGCGGTTGGAATGGTCTTCTCGGCAAGTGCCGGGCCGGCCGCGGCCAGCGCCAGCAACGCGCCGACAGTCTTCTTGAACTCAGGCATGCGATGTTCCTCCCTTGATCTTTCTGCGATAAGCCCAGGCACCGGCGGCCATCAGGCTCAAGCCCAGCAGCAGCGAGCCGAGACCTATCACCAGTGCATAGTTCAGCTGATAACGGCCGGTGGCGTAGTTGTAGCTGAAGCAGGCACCGGTCAGCATGTCGAACACCGCCGTCGAGTTGGCGATGCGCTCCCAGTCGGCATCGATCAGCGCGTTCTCGATGGTCGCGGCATCCATGCGCGTGCCATAGATATAGCGCGCGATACGGCCTTGCGGCGTCAGAAAGACGAGTACGTTGGGATGCATGAATGCCTGGGCGGCATCCGACCAGAAGAAGTTGAAACCAACGCCGGCGGCAAAGCGCTTGACCTCCCGGTCGCTGACCACGGCGTGGCGCCAACCGCCGCGCCTCGCCTCGGCTGCCGCTCCCGTCTTCGCCAGGAAATCGGCGGCCGTTCGCTCGTCGTCCCTGGCGTCGAAGGAGACGGTGAGCACCCGGTAGTCCTCGCCAAGCCGGAAGCGGTCGACCTTGGCGAGCACCCGCGCCAGTTCGACGTTGATGGCCGGACAGGTGCCGTCGCAGCCGTAGTACGAGAGCAACAGGATAAGCGGTTTGCCGAGCATGTCACCGAACGGAAACGTCCGGCCATCGCTATCCGTCAGCGCGACGGCAGCATCCGGCCGCGCGCCCAGATGGCGAGCCTCGTCGATCCGCGTCACCGACGCATCGACCCTACTGGCGCGTGGCGGTTCACTCACCGCGATGGCCGAAGACGCCGCGATTACCAGTAATAAACCTGTGAAACGACGAAGAACCAAATGATGTCCACAAAGTGCCAGTAAAGGCCGGCCGTGCGCCAGTAGCCTTCGGAGATGTTGCCCTTCATCGCCGGCACCAGGCCGGCCAGGAAGATGGCAAGGCCGACCAACACGTGCGAGCCGTGCAGGCCGGTGACGCTGAAGAAAATGGTGCCAAAGGCATTGGTGGCAATGGTGAAGCCGTCGTGAATCAGATGGTTCCACTCGTAGGCGGACATGCCGAGGAAGGCCGCGCCGAGGGCGATCGTCACCAGCAGCCAGCGAATGAAGCCGCCCTGGTCGCCGACATGCATGAGGTGCTCGGCGCGATGGATGGTCAGCGAGGAGGCGACCAGCACCGCCGTCATCACCAGGGGCAGGACGCGCGGCAGGGCCACCGTACCGGCCGGTGGCCAGACCTGCGCCACGTCGAGGCGCATGAACCAGTAGGCGGCGAAGAAGGACATGAAGATCATGGCTTCGGCGAGGATGAACCAACCCATGGCGCCGAACGAAAGGCCTTCGCCGTGCCCCATGGCTTCGCTGACCCAGCCGGCGACGCCGCCGAGGATCATCGGGATACCCAGGCCGAGTGCAATCACCGCGGCGAACGGCTTGTGGTAGACAAACTGGAACATGAACGCTGCCGCCAAGGCCAGCACGCCGAAACTGATGACGAACGGCCAGACACTGGTGCCCCAGGCCTCGTGCCCGTCGTGACCGCCATGGCCGTGCTGAACCGCCTCTGCCGCGTGACCCATCGTGACTCCCCCAAGTGCGTTCCGGTACTGTGCGCAACCTTGATCCCGGCGGCTGCGCTTGCGTCCGGAAGAGCGTTATGAATAAAATTGATTTGTATCAATGTAAAGAATAATTCCCGAATAAGTCAAGTATCCGTATCCGAAAACAATCTTCGAGGGGGGCAGGCAAGATGGGCATGAAATTCGTTGCGGGGATCGCGGCCGGCACGCTGCTGCTGGCATGGGGGTCGGCAGACGCCGCGGGCAGCGCCGAAGCCGGGCAACAAAAGGCGGCTGCCTGCATGGCCTGCCACGGGGCCGACGGCAACAGCCCGCCCCTGCCGCCGCCGACCGAACCGTGGCCGAAACTGGCCGGGCAGTTGCCCGAGTACATGGTCAAGCAGTTGCACGACTTCAAGGCCGGCCGGCGCGCCAACGAGCAGATGTCACCCCAGGCGCAGGCAGTGGGCGAGGCCGACATGGCCGATATCGCCGCCTTCTTCGCCAGCCAGAAAATCGGGCCGAACGAAGCCGGCAACAGCGAGCTGCTGGCCCGTGGCGAACAGGTCTTCCTCAAAGGCAAGGGTCGGCCGAACCCGGTGCCCGCCTGCGTCGGTTGCCACGGACCCAAGGGCGTCGGCAACCGCGATTGGGCCAAGCTGATGAGCAGAATGCCGACGGTGCTCGCGCCGGCCATCGGCGGTCAGCACGCCTCGTACCTGGCCAAGCAGTTGAAGGCCTACAAGGATGGCTCGCGCAACAACGATGTCGCTCGCGTCATGCGCGACATCGCGCAGCGACTCGACGACAAGGACATCGATGCCGTCGCCGAGTATCTTGCCGGCGTGAGCCGATAGCCGCGAGGTCGCCCATGTCCGTCGCCACCTCCCGCCCACTGTCGGCCAGGCAACGCGCGGCGGCGTTCGCCGTGCTGTGCAAGCCGCGTGTCAATACGCTGATCGTGTTCACCGCCATGATCGGCATGCTGCTCGCAACCCCTGGATTCCCGCCGCTTACCAGTTTCCTGTTTGCCTCGGCCGGCATCGCGCTAGTGGCGGGCGCGGCGGCGGCCATCAACTGCCTGGTCGAGCGAACGGTCGACGCGCGCATGGCGCGCACCCGCGCCCGCGCCACCGCGCGCGGCGACATCTCGCCGGCCGAAACGCTGATGCTCGCCATCGTCGTTGGCGGCGCGGGCCTCGCCCTGCTGCATGCCTTCGTCAACGATCTGACCATGTGGCTGACGCTGGCGACTTTCCTCGGCTACGCCGTGATCTATACCGCCATCCTCAAGCCGGCCACGCCGATGAACATCGTCATCGGCGGCGCCTCCGGCGCCATGCCGCCCGTGCTGGGCTGGGCGGCGATGACCGGCCAGGTCAGCGTCGAGCCCATGGCCCTGTTCCTGATCATCTTCATGTGGACGCCGCCGCATTTCTGGGCGCTGGCCTGTTACCGCAAGGACGAATACGCCTTGGCTGGCCTGCCGATGCTGCCCGTCACCCACGGCGTGCCATTCACCTGCCGCCACATTCTGCTCTACACGGTATTCCTGACCGTCGCCAGCCTCCTGCCGGTTTGGCTGGGCATGAGCGGCGCGATGTATGCGGCGATCGTCTCTGGACTCGACGCCGGCTTCCTCTACCTCGCACTCAAGCTTTGTCGGGGCTACAGCGACGAGTTGGCCCGCCGCACTTTCAGGTACTCGATCATCTACCTGACCGTCCTGTTTGCCGCCTTGTTCGTCGACCGTCTGTTCTGAGGCCGACGCCAACTCAGACGTCGCCGCGCAGCCGGTCGAGCAGCTGCTGGTGCACGCCGCCGAAGCTGCCGTTGCTCATCACCAGCACGTGGTCGCCGGCGGCCGCCTCGGCGGCGACCGCCGCCACCAGGGTACCGAGGTCGTCGTAGCAGCGCGCCTTGTCGGCTAGTGGGGCAAGCGCCGCGGCGGCATCCCAGCCCAGGTTAGCCGCATGGCAAAACACGCGATCAGCCTCGCCGAGGCTGCCCGGCAGTTGCGTTTTCATCGTGCCCAGCTTCATGGTATTCGAGCGCGGTTCGAGCACCGCGAGGATGCGCGCGCCGCCGACGCAGCCGCGCAATCCTTCGATGGTCGCTGCAATCGCGGTCGGGTGATGGGCGAAGTCATCGTAGACCGTCACGCCGCGCACCCTGCCGCGTACCTCCAGGCGCCGCTTGACGCCCTCGAAGGTGGCGATGGCTGCCAGGCCAACCTCGATGGGAACGCCGACATGGCGGGCCGCCGCCAGCGCCGCGACGGCGTTGGCGCGGTTGTGCGCACCCGGCAGGTCGAGTTTCGTCTCGCCGACCGGCGTGCCGCCGTGGCTGACTTTGAAGGCTCCGTTGGCATCGGCTGCAGTAGCAGCCCAACCCTCGGCAACGTTGAAGCGTTCCACCGGCGTCCAACAACCACGCTGCAAGACCCGGTCGAGCGCCGGCTCCGCGCCATTGGCGACGATCAGGCCGTTGCGCGGCAATGTCCGCACCAGATGATGGAATTGCGTCTCGATGGCGGCAAGATCGGCGAAGATATCCGCGTGGTCGAATTCCAGGTTATTCAAAATGGTGGTGCGCGGGCGGTAATGGATGAATTTCGAGCGCTTGTCGCAAAAGGCCGTGTCGTACTCGTCGGCCTCAATCACGAAAAAGGGCGAATCCGTCAGGCGCGCCGAAACACCGAAGCCCTGCGGCACCCCCCCCACCAGAAAGGAAGGTTTCAGGCCGGCCTCCTCCAGTATCCAGGCCAGCATCGCTGTCGTCGTCGTCTTGCCATGCGTCCCCGCCACCCCGAGAACCCAGCGTCCTTGCAGGATGTTGTCGGCCAGCCACTGCGGCCCTGAAACGTAGGGGAGATTGCGCTCGAGTATCGCTTCCAGCAGGGCATTGCCGCGCGAAATGGCATTGCCGACGACAAACAGATCGGGATTCAGCCCGATCTGGCCGGCATCGTAGCCCTCGGTAAGCGCAATCCCCTGCGCCTCGAGCTGGCTGCTCATGGGCGGATAGACGTTCGTGTCGCAGCCGGTCACTTTGTGGCCCGCCGCCCGGGCCAGCAGGGCAACGCCGCCCATGAAAGTGCCGCAAATGCCGAGGATATGGATGTGCATGGCGGGGAGAAGACCAGCGTGCGATAATGGGCTTGCATTCTACTCGCGAGACCGTCATGCCCAGACGGAAGCCCTGTCCCAATCAGCAAAACGCATCGCATCTGCGCCAATCGATCGCCGGCGTCGCGGCCCGGTTGATGGCGGAAGACGGCATCAGCGACTATGGTCAGGCCAAGCGCAAGGCGGCGCGGACTTTCGGCGCCATCGACAGCGATGCGCTGCCCAGCAATCAGGAAGTGGCGGCCGAACTGCGCTCATACCAGGCATTGTTTCAGGAGGATGAACATGCCGACCGGATTCGGCGGCTGCGTGGCGTCGCCTTGGCGGTCATGGCGCTGCTGGAGAGCTTTCGGCCCTGTCTGATCGGTGCCGTTCTGGACGGCACGGCCGGCCGTTACGCCGACGTGGAACTGGAGCTTTTTGCCGACAGCGCCAAGGACGTCGAGATTTTTCTGTTGTCACGCCATATCCCCTATGAACATCTCAAGCCCGGACGGACCCGGCCCGATGCTCCGGAGGCGAAGCTGCGCATGGAATGGCAGGACGAGTATGTCATTCTGCTCATTCAGCCCCATCAGGCCGAACGAAGAAATTCCGGCCAGGGCCGTGCCAGGGCGCCCGAAGTGGCAGCCCTGCTGGCAGACTAGACAAACTGTAGGCATTTGAGGCAAACTTGTAGTTATGTCAAAGCCAACTGGCAGTAAATCTAAGAGAGCCCAAAGCGTCGAAGGCCAATTGAGGCGAGCGCGCGTACTGGTTCTGCATGGTCCGAATCTGAATTTGCTGGGTCGCCGCGAACCGGAAATCTACGGTAGCGCCACGCTGGCCGACATTCACGCGAGTATGGAGGGCCGTGCGCGTGCACAAGGCGTGCAGATCGAGAGCTTTCAAAGCAATTCCGAGGGCGAGTTGATCGACCGCGTCCAGTCGGCCGCGACCGAAGGCATCGAATTCATCATCATCAACCCCGGCGCCTACAGTCACACCAGCATCGCCATACCCGATGCCTTGCGCGGCGTGGCGATCCCGTATATCGAAGTACATATTTCCAACATTCACGCCCGCGAACCGTTTCGGCACCACTCGCATTTCTCGGCCAGCGCCGTGGGCGTCGTCTGCGGCCTCGGCATTCAGGGCTATGAACTGGCACTCGACGCGGCGCTGGCCCGCATCGACCCGATCTAATCAGAAACCCGTGGCGGCATACTGCCCGCCCAAGACCTAGCAGGAGTTCAGCATGGATCTGAGAAAACTCAAGACCTTGATCGACCTCGTCCAGAATTCAGGCATTTCCGAACTGGAAATCAGCGAAGGCGAAGAAAAAATCAGGATCGCCAAGCACGCCACACCGGCGGCCGGAACCACCACCGTCATGATGGGCGGACCGATGATGGCCCCGGCCGCCGCACCTTTGCCGCCCGCGGCGCCATCGGTATCGGTCGGCACGGATGCCGTCGCCGCCGAACCGGAAGGCCATCCGGTCAAGGCACCCATGGTCGGCACTTTCTATCGGGCGGGCAGCCCTGGCGCGCCCGTGTTTGTCGAAGTCGGCCAATCGGTGAAACAGGGCGATACGCTCTGCATCATCGAAGCCATGAAACTGATGAACGAAATCGAAGCCGACGCCTCCGGGACGATCAAGGCTATTCTCGTGGAAAACGGACAACCCGTCGAATTCGATCAATCTTTGTTCATCATCGGCTGAGTTAGGTAAAGATAACCTCATGTTCGAGAAAGTTCTTATTGCAAACCGAGGAGAAATCGCGCTCAGAGTCCTCCGTGCCTGCCGTGAACTGGGCATCCGGACTGTCGCGGTGCACTCCACTGCGGACGCGGAAGCCAAGTACGTCAAACTGGCGGACGAGTCTGTCTGCATCGGCCCGGCGCCCTCTGGCCAGAGTTACCTGAATATCCCGGCCATCATTTCAGCTGCGGAAGTTACTGATTCAGAAGC
>OEIV010001252.1_pt1 | contig 11940 bp, 6 predicted proteins | sample 1539231 | NCBI WGS metagenome assembly OEIV01 (sample SAMN03794762, study PRJEB22550) | activated sludge metagenome | feature: wastewater treatment plant; material: activated sludge; isolation source: Wastewater treatment plant of a petroleum refinery complex | place: Argentina: Buenos Aires ... | reverse complement strand
GGGCCAGCAGCGCGGCCTCTTGGGGGGTGCTGGGTTGGTCTTTCCCCCTGCCCGGGCGCCCCGGGCGGCGCGACCGCACCTTTCTGCCGGGGGGAAGCCCCCCCCAGGTCCGCCACTGAACGATTCACGAGCATGCACGCGGTGCGGGCGGAGCTCCAGCGCCGAACCGTCAGGCGCGACGCCCGCCGGGCCGATCTCCGCCAGGAATGGGCGAAGCTCCAGGATCCACGCTTCCGGCGCGATCTGGTGGGCACGGGCGTGCGGCAGGCGTTCAGTGGGATCCCGTGGCTGAAAGCCCTGCGCGGCCTCTTCACGCCTTCCAGCGCCACGGCAGGCCAGGTGGTCGGCATGGCCCTCGGGGCTGGACGCAAGACCCCGGTGGGACGTGTCGCCGGCATGGTGGCCGGGCTTGTTCTCCCCGTGCTGATCGAGCGGATGGCCACCCCGGAGCGCACCGGCCAGGTGGTCGATGAACTGCGCCGCAGCTGGGACCGCCTGCGCGGCCGATGGCGTGAACGCCGGGAACGGCGCCAGGACGGCGAGTGACCGCCGTGCTGCCTTTCTTTGTGCATGCCTCATCGCGACACCCTGCAGCGGTACGTGCTCACCCTGCTGGCGATCGTCCTCACCGTGCTGGTGCTCGCCTACGGGCGTGATCTCTTCCTCCTCCTCTTTGTCTCGGCCCTGTTCACCTTCCTGTTGCTTCCGCTCTGCCGGCGCATCGAGCAGGCCGGCCGTCCGCGCTGGGTGGGCGCGCTCGTGGCCACCCTGGCCCTGGTCGCCGTGGTGATGGGTGCCTTCTTCTTCCTCGGCTGGCAGTTCACCCGCTTCGGCGGCGAGCTGCCGGCCCTGCAGCAGACGTTGAACACCAAGGTGCAGGCCCTGATGCGCTGGGTGGAGAGCGCCGTTCACATCGACCGTCGCGACCAGATCCAGTGGTTCAACGCCCAGGTGGCCGGACTGGCCGATACGGGCGGGCAGCTGGTGATGAAGTTCTTCGGCGGTGCCGGCGCTGCCCTCGGCGTCATCGTCCCCATCCCCTTCTTCGTCTTCCTGCTGCTGATGATGAAGGACAAGTTCCGCGAGTTCCTGTCCCATTGGAGCGAAGACCGCGAGACCGATGCGGTCGCCATCGTGCGGCGCATCAGCGCGCTCAGCCGCAGCTACCTGCGCGGGGTGCTGCTGGTGATGCTCATCCTGGGCACCCTCAACAGCATCGGCTTCCTGGCGTTGGGCCTGCCCTACGCCGTGGTGATGGGTTTTCTGCTCGCCCTGCTCAACCTCATCCCCTACATCGGGGTGCTGCTCGGCAGCCTGCTGCCCATCGTGGTGGCGCTCATCACCAAGGACTCCATCGGCTACGCCATCGGTGCGCTCGCCGTCTGCCTCATCAGCCAGTTCCTGGACAACAACTTCATCACCCCGAAGGTGGTGGGCGGCAGCGTGAGCCTCAATCCGCTCGCCAGCATGCTGGCCCTGATCGCCGCGGGCATGTTGTGGGGCGTGGTGGGCATGGTGGTCGCCATCCCCCTGGCCGGCATGGTCAAGCTGGTCTGTGATTCGGTGCCCGGGCTGCGGCCGTACGGGTATCTGCTCGGCGAGGAAACGGCCTACGAACTGGACGAGCCCGGCCAGCGCTGAACGGAACCGCCGGCTAGCGCGCCAGGTGCACGCCCATGTCGCGGTGCTCCAGCATCACGGCGCTCTCGTTGCCAAAGCCGTTCTCAATGCCCATGCGCCGCATGCGGAAGCCCATGTGCAGCGGCGAGGTCACCACCCGGTCCAGCCGGTCGGCGAAGCCGGGGCCCTCCTCCTGCAGGGCCGTGAGGTAGTACATCGTCACGTCGAAACCCAGGAAGGCGTAAGGGCCCGCATCGGTGTTGTTCAGGGTCCTGAACCGTTCCACGAAGGCACGCACCGCCGGGGCCTCCCGGTCGATGTGCGAGGCCGCCGGCACATGCAGGTCGAGCTTGTTCAGGTCACCCGGCTCCAGCACGTCCATCGTGCTCCAGGCCGGCATGCCGAACACCACGATGCGGTACTTGCCCACCAGCGGCGTCAACCGGGTGACCAGCGCGCTCACGAACTCCACGTCCTCGCTCGGCACCAACAGCACGTTCAACCGCGCCGCATCGAGCTTGCCGCTCAGGTCGCCGAGGTCGCGCTTGCCGGGCCGGGCCACCAGCACGCTGTCCCGCAGCCGGTCCGAGCGTTCGGCCAGGGCACCCTGTACGGCCCGGTGCAGCTGGTCCTGGAGCTCCTTCTCCGCCGGCAGGTCGGGCCGCAGCAGGATCAGGTTCTCCCGCGCGTGCTCCGTGGCGGCGTACCGCCCCATGTGCCGCACCAGGTCCGGGCGGCCGCTGATCACCTTGCTCACCTGCGGATGGCCCAGGATCACCTTGTTGCTCTGCGGCACGGGGCATACGATGTGCGCCTCGCGTGCCACCGCCGCCAACTGGTCGATCGCGCCCCGGTGGAACGGTCCGATGAAGAGGTCCATGCTGCGCATCTCGCCCTTGCGCAGCACCGGCCCCCACACGGTGGCATCGTCGCCCACGTCGTACAGGTGCACGTCCATCCGCATCCCCATGCGGGCCATGGAATCGATGGCCATGCGCGCACCGGCGAGGAACTGCCCGGCGATGTCGGTGACGGTGTACAGCCCCTTGTGGTCCGGATCGGCCGCGTGCACACTGTCGTTCCGGTCCAGGCAGAGCGGCAGCAGCAGGCCCACCTCGTACCGGGTGGCGTTGCGCCCCGCGCCCCCCGCGGGCTCGGGCTCGGGCGGTGCGGGAATGCGCAGGTAGGTGCCCCCCTTCAGGCCGTCCGCCAGGCCGCCGTTGGCCTCCTTCAACGCCTCCACGGAGATGCCATACTGCTTGCCCAGGCTGAAGAGCGTTTCGCCCGCCAGCACCAGGTGCGACCGGCTGTTGTCGGCGCGCGCCGGGGCCGCCGCCGTGGTGGGCACCTCCCTGGCCGTCGCCGGCGGGATCACCAGCTCCATGCCCGCCTTCAGCCCGCCCACCAGCTCGGGGTTCCGCTCGATCAGGGCCGTCTGCTCCACACCATACCGCTGCGCGATGCCGAACAGGGTCTCCTTCTTCGCCACGGTGTGCACCAGCTCGCCGGTGGCGCGGAACTTCGGCGCGCTGCGCAGCTCCTTGCGGTCCACCGCGTCCTGCGGGATCAGCAGCACCTGGCCGATGCTGAGCCCTTGGGCGGCCGCCGGGTTGGCCTCGGTGAGCCGCGCCACCGGCACCGCATAATGCCGGCTGATGCCGTAAAGGGTCTGACCGGCCACCACCGTATGCACCACATAGCGCTTGCCGTCCACTTCGCGCACCTCCTGACCCATCCCCGCAGGCGACAGGAGGAGCGCCAGGAGCAGGGGCAGGAGCAGGCGCAGGCGCAGGAGTAGGCGCAGGGGCAGGAGCAGGGGCAGGAGCAGGCGCAGGCGCAGGGGCAGGAGCAGGGGCAGGAGCAGGCGCAGGGGCCATGCCTTCGCCAATGGCCTCGGCAGGCGAAGCAGGAGCGGGCGCATCATTCCCATTCGATGGTGGCGGGGGGCTTGCTGCTGATGTCGTACACCACGCGGTTCACGCCCTTCACCCGGTTGATGATGGCGTTCGAGATCCGTGCCAGGAAGGCGTGCGGCAGGTCGCACCAGTCCGCCGTCATCCCATCTGTGCTGGTCACCGCGCGCAGCGCCACGGCGTTCTCGTAGGTGCGCTCGTCGCCCATCACGCCCACGCTGCGCACCGGCAGCAGGATGGCGCCGGCCTGCCACACCTGGTCGTAGAGCCCTTCGTCGCGCAGGCCCTGCACCCAGATGGCGTCCACCTCCTGCAGCAGCGCCACCTTCTCGGCGGTGACCTCGCCCAGGATGCGGATGCCCAGGCCGGGGCCCGGGAACGGATGGCGGCCCAGCAGGCGCGCATCGAGCCCCAGCTCGCGGCCCACACGGCGCACCTCGTCCTTGAAGATCAGCCGAAGGGGCTCCACCACCTGCATCTTCATGCGCTCGGGCAGCCCGCCCACGTTGTGGTGGCTCTTGATGGTCACGCTCGGCCCGTTCACGCTCACGCTCTCGATCACGTCCGGGTAGATGGTGCCCTGGCCCAGCCACTTCACGTCCTGGATGCGGTGCGCCTCGGTATCGAAGACCTCGATGAAGGTGCGGCCGATGGCCTTGCGCTTGGCTTCGGGTTCCTCCAGTCCGCGCAGCGCGGCGTAGAACCGGTCCCGCGCGTCCACTCCGGTGATGTTGAGGCCCAGGTGGCGGTAGTCGTCCAGCACCTGCGCGAACTCGTTCTTGCGCAACAGGCCGTTGTCCACGAAGATGCAGTGCAACCGGTCGCCGATGGCGCGCTGCAACAGCACCGCCGCCACCGTGCTGTCCACCCCACCGCTCAGCGCCATCACCACCTGGTCGGTCCCCAGTTGGGCGCGCAGGCGGTCCACCGTGGTGGACACGAAGGCGTGCGGCGTCCAGTCGCCGGCACAACCGCACACGCCGTGCACGAAGTTGCGCAGCAGCTGCAGGCCTTCGGTGGTGTGGTACACCTCCGGGTGGAACTGCACGGCGAAGGTGGGCTCGTCCTTCAGCCGGTAGGCGGCCACGGGCACCGCGTGGGTGCTGGCCATCACCTCCATGCGGCCCGCGGCCCCGGTGATGCTGTCGCCGTGGCTCATCCACACCTGGGTGCCGGGGTGGATCCCCTCGAAGAGGGCGCGGAGATGTGGATGTTGTCCAGGTGTGCGCGACCATACTCCCGCACGGTGCTGCGCACCACGGGGGCCCCTTCCCGCCTGGCCAGCAGCTGGGCCCCGTAGCACACGGCCAGCACCGGCACCCGGCCCTGGAAGCCGCGGATGTCGGTGTCCGGCGCGGTGGGGTCGTGCACGCTGAACGGGCTTCCGCTGAGGATCACGCCCTTGATGGAAGCGTCGCCAGCGAAGGTCGCCGCCTTGGTGAAGGGGTGGATCTCGCAGTAGACGTTGAGCTCGCGCACGCGCCGGGCGATCAGCTGGGTGTACTGGCTGCCGTGGTCGAGGATGAGGATGGTGTCGGGCACGCAGGGGGCACGCGCTGAGGGCGCCGTGGCAAGGGCGCAAAGGTATCCCTCCGCCCCACCCCGCGATCGTGGATGGATCGTGGATAACTGATGCCCCAACGGGTTGACCCGCAGGGATTTCCCTTCGTCTTCCCGGTGGATGCGGACCGTACGCGGACAGCCCTTACCTTCACGGGAGCGACCGCAGCTCAATCTTCACGATCGCCTAACGATCGGAGGCTCAAGGGCTGCGATCTTTGCGGCCGTGATGGAACGCCACCGTCCCGCCCTGCGGACCCTCGGGATCCTGAGCCTCGCCGTGGGCCTGTGGGCACCGCGCGCCATGGCCCAGGCGGTGCAGTTCAACACCACGGCCATCACCTGCTTGGAGAATGCGCCCGTTCAAGCTTTTCACTTAAGCTGGGGCATCGGTTGGCCCGTCGGCGGCCAGATCGTGCTGGACGTGACGGTGAACCCGGGGACGACGTACGGCACCGCACCGAACGATTGGACCAGCCTGCCAGCTGGCGGAGGTGCGACGATCACATTGACCCCGGCTGCCGGGTCAACGACTACCACGATCCCCACATCGCTGCGCATTCAACCTGTGAACGACGGCCTCATCGACGGCGACAACATCATCACCTTCACCATCCTGTCAGTGCCGGCGGGCTTCAGCATCGGGCTGAACGCGGTGGCCACCTTGACCATTGTGGACATCAACGCCCCCACGACGGTGTTCGGCCAGGGCGATCTGGTGATCGTGGGGGTGAACGCCAACAACGGGGCGTGCAGCGGGGTCACCGGGCAGGATGAGGTGAGCTTCTTCTCCTTCCTGGACATCACGCCCAACACCACGCTCGACCTCACGGATTGCGGCTACGAGTACACGAACGCCGGGCAGTGGGGCGAGAACGAAGGGGCCGTGCGGCTGACGCGGACCGGGCCCACCATCCCAGCTGGCACGGTGATCACCCTGCGGTTCAGCAACAGCTTCGGTGCTGGCAATGTCGCAGGGGTCGCCCCGGATGCCTTTTGGTCATGTACGCCGTTCGCGGGGTTCACGAACGCCCTCAACCTCAACGTCAACGGCGACCAGATCTTCTTCATGCAGGCCGCGTTGCCGATGGCCACCACCTGGACCAACCCGGGCGGCGCCGCCAACGCCACCTACAACGGAACGGTGCTCTACGGCTTCAGCACGAACGGCGGCTGGCTGAGCTTCCAGAACAGCACGCAGCAGTCGGGCCTGCCGCCCGGCATGCCGTGCTACAGCATGGGCCCCTCGGCCAGCACCGATTGGAGCAAGTACACGGGGCCGCAGACGATCGCCACCCAGCGCGGCTGGCTGATCCGCATCGACGATCCGGTGAACTGGACCACCTATACGAGCTGCGCCAACTACAACAGCGGCCTGCCCAACTGGCTGAGCGCACCCGTGCTGCCGATCACCCCCGGTGGTTTCCTGCCCGGGGTGTGGACCGGGGCCAAGACCAACGACTGGTTCGACTGCCGCAACTGGGACGATGCGCGGGTGCCGACGGCCACCACGAACGTGCTGATCGACCAGACCAGCTTGCAGAGCTGCGTGGTGACCGGTGGCGGCACGGCGGTGTGCGACGACCTCACGGTGCGCACCGACGGGGTCAGCCGCTTCCTGCAGGTGAACGGCGCCAGCACCCTGAACGCGGGCGGCACGGTGGTGGTGCAGCGCACGGCCGGCGTGGGCCTGATGGGCATCGACATCGTGGGCGGCAGCACCTTCCAATGCGCCGAGCTGAGCGTGAATGGCGTCAACCTCGTCACCCCCGACGCACGCTTCATGAGCAACGCCACCACCAACACGGTGACCGTGCTGAGCGATGTGAACATCATGCCCGGCGGTCTGCTCGACCTGAGCAACGGCGTGGTGGGAAGCCTGATGAACGTGGGCGGCGACTGGAACAACACCGCTGCCGAGACCAACTTCGACGAGCTCGGCAGCACGGTGGTGATGAACGCCACCGGCAACCAGGGCATCCTGCCGCTGGGCTTCACGGAGATCTTCAGCACCCTGCGGATCAACAAGCCGAGCGGCGACATCCTGCTGGGCGACCCCGTGCGGGTGAACACGAACCTGGACCTGCTGCAGGGCCGCATCTTCAGCGCCCCCGGCCTTACGCTGGGCCCCACCGCCACGGTCACCAACGCCAGCGACCTCAGCTTCGTGCACGGTCCGCTCCAGAAGATCGGCCTCACCGACCTCACCTACCCGGTGGGCAAGGGCAACAGCCATCGGCCCGCCCGCCTGCAGGGCCTCACCGGCGGCGCCACGGATGCCTTCACGGTGGAGTACTTCGCCGCCGACCCGCAGGGGACCTTCGGCACCGCGCTCGAGGCCACGCTGGACCACATCAGCTCCTGTGAGTACTGGACCATCGACCGCTCCGCCGGCACGCCGAACGCGACCGTGGTGCTGAGCTGGGACACGCCCGAGAGCTGCGGCGTCACCGCCCTGCCCGACCTGCGGGTGGCCCGCTGGGACGGTGCGATCTGGCTCGATCGCGGCAACGGCGCCACCACCGGAACCACCGTCACCGGCACGGTGGCCACGGCCGTGCAGCAGACCGCCTTCAGCCCGTGGACCCTGGCCTCCGTGAGCGCAGAGAACCCCCTGCCGGTGGAGCTGCTGCACTTCTCGGCGCGCCCCGATGGCGACCGTGTGCGGCTGGATTGGGCCACGGCCACCGAGCGGAACAATGCCTTCTTCACCGTGGAGCGCAGCGCGGACAACGGCCTGTTCGGCGCGGTGCTGGAGGTGGACGGCGCCGGCGACAGCCAGCAGCAGGTGGACTACACCGCGTACGACCCCGCTCCCCTCCCCGGCCTCAGCTATTACCGCCTGCGCCAGACCGACCACGATGGCACATCCACCGTGAGCGCCGCAGTGGCCGTGCAGTTCGCGGACCCGATCGCGCGACCGGTGGTGTTCAGCAACGACGGTGACCTGTGGCTGCGCTCCGGCGCTGCGGCCGGCTCCCTGGTGGAGATCCTGGACGCGAGCGGCCGCGTGGTGCGCAGCTTCCGGACCGGTGACGAGGCCGCGATGCGGCTGCCCGTGAACGACCTGCGCCCGGGGGCCTACCTTCTGCGGATGGAGGGCGGTGCGGAGGTGTTACGCTTCCTGCGCTGAGCGCGGCGGAACGACGAACACCGAGAACCGCTTCTCCAGCGGGTCCAGCCCGTTGAGCAATTCGTCGATCAGCTGGGGGCCATGGTCCGCCAACAGGCTGAGGAAGCCCTCGCGCCGCTCCTGCAGCACCCCGTTCGGGAAGACCGATCCGCGCACCGCGTGGTAGCGCCGGAGCACCACCTCGTTGCGGTGCTTGGCCGTGCGCAGCAGCCGATGCTCCATGCGGTCGAGGCCATGCAGGGCACGCTGTTCGGCGCTCGCCGCCGACCGCTCGAAGCTGGGTCCGGCCGCGCGGGTGCGATCGGCCAGACCGGCGAACAACGCGCGCAGGGCCGTCCGTTCCGCATCGAGCCGGGTGGCGAACGGGGCATCCTGCTCGGCCAGTCGCCGCTCCACGCCGTGCGGCTCGGCGAAAAGGTCCTGCACCGACAGGCCCAGCTGCTCCAAGCGTTCGGCATCGGCCCCGGCCAGGAACACGGCGGAGGTGCGCAGCGCGGTGACCGGCATGGGCAGCTGCACCGCCTGGAAGGCCCACCGCAGCTGCATCCAGTACGCCAGTTCGCCGCCGCCGCCCACGTACGCCACGTTGGGCAGCACCGTCTCCTGATAGAGCGGGCCCATCAGCACGTTCGGGGCGAAGTCCTCCGGCCGCCGCTCCAATTCCGCCAGGGCTTCGTCCACCGTCCAGCGCGGGCCGACGTCGAGCACCTGCAGCCGATCGCCGTCCGGTGCGATGCGCGCCCGGGAGCCCGCTGCCAGGTGGAACAGGTTGATGGGCCGTACATGGGCCTGGGCGCTGTAGCCCTCCGGGAACTGCTGTTCGGCGTAGGCCGCGGTGCGCGCGATGAGGCCGTTGAGCAGCTCCTCGCGCATCACCGGTGCGAACAGCGCTTTCAACAGCGGGTCGTCGCCATCAAGCACCACCACGCCCAGGTGGCCGAAGAGGCCGTTGATGAGCCGCCGGGTGGCCTCGGCCAAGGTGCGGCCATCGGTGTAAGCCTCGCGAAGCAGGTCGCGTAACCGCATGGCATCGGGCCCCAGCAGGGTCTCCACGCGCTGGAGCGCCGGTCCGATGCCCGTCAGGGTCATGCGCCCCACCGGACCGCCGGCGGTCGTGTTCCACCGCACGGTCTCGCCCCGCAGCACCACATGGTCCACCTCGGCGAGGTCGTGGTCCTCGGAGGCCATCCAGAACACGGGCACCACCGGTCGTTCCGCCGTGGAACGGTCGCGCGCCAGCCGCACGGCGTTCAGCACCTTGAAGAGCACGAACGCCGGGCCGCCGAAGAGGCAGAGCTGGTGGCCCGTGGTGATGGTACAGGTGCCGGCGTGGCGCAACCGGTCGATGTTGTCCTGCACGGCCTGCGTGCGCGGCAGATCGCCGTACTGCTGGCGCAAGGCCTCGGAGAGCGCCAGCCGATGCGCGGCGGGGAAGTGGCGTTCCTCCAGGGACCGCTGGAGCCCGTCAGCGGTGAAGCCGTGCTGGCGGAAGGGCTGGATCGCGGGCGCATCCTCCAGCAGGTCGAGCACCATCCGGCTGAACTGGCCGGTGGTCGCATAAGGCAGGACGAGGCGCCGCATGGGCGGCAAAGGTAGACCGCTCCCGCAGCGACAAGATCCCACGACCTGCGGCCATCCGGTGCGCGCCGCATCGCCGTTCCGGGTACTTTTCCGGCATGATGACCCGCACTCTTCGCGCCCTGATCCTTGCGTTGCAGGCCTTCGCCCTGGCCCCCTCCTTCGCCCAGGAGGACACGCTGCGTGTGCAGACCCTCACCTACGACAGCATCACCACGCGGCGCGGCTGGTGGGTCTTCCCCGACGGCTCGCACACCTACCGCAAGGTGCTGATGCATCACACCCTGAAGTGCGATCCGCAGACCACCCAGGACCAGTACGCCTGCGGCGAGTGGGATTACCTCACCTACAACCTCATCCACGAGCACACCGGCGTGTTGGACAGCAACGCCCTGCAGCATCCGTGGTTCAAGGTGGGCGCGGCCACCCCGAACAGTGTGGAGCGGGCCTCCGTGCCGAACTACGACATCCGGCAGCTGCTGGCGCCCCGCCGCACGGTGGCGGCCACCATCACCGAGAGCACGCACATGGTGGGCAGCGGTGGCGCCTGGGACGCGGGGCTGCTGGAGGCCGTGCAGGGCACCAGCCGCACGCAGGCCCTCTACCTCGCCTCCGAGCTCAGCGCCGCCGGGCTGCAGCCCGGGCCCATCGAGCAGTTGCGCTTCACCACGGACGCACAGGGCAACGGTGCTTTCGGTCGTTTCACCATCCGTATGAAGCACACCGCATCCGCCACGTTGGGCTCCGCGTTCGACGAGGCCGGCCTGACGACGGTGCATGAAGTGGCCCCGGCCAGCCTGGGCACCGCCGCCGGTGAGCAGGTCTTCGTGCTGCAGCCGCCCTTCACGTGGGACGGCACGTCGAACATCCTGGTGGACATGGCCGCTGCGCGCAGCGTGGGCCTGGCCGCGCCGCAGGTGGTGGGCACCGCCCTGCCGGACATGGCCGTGCAGGCCGTGGGCCGCGACGGCTACCTGGAGCTCAAGGACGACCTGATCGGCGTGGACCCCACCCCCATCGCCAACGCGGGACCCGCCATCACCATCATGTTCCGGGTGTGGGGCGATGCCAGCATCCCGGTGAACACCACGGCCTTCGAAGCGGTGGACGGCCTGGGGCGGCGCGTGCTGAACGTGCACCTGCCGTGGAGCGATGGCCGCGTGTACTGGGACGCCGGGCAGGACGGCACCGGCTACGACCGCATCGACAAGGCGGCCACCACGCCCAACGTCGAGGGCCAGTGGAACCACTGGGCCTTCGTGAAGAACGCCTCCACCGGCAGCATGAAGATCTACCTGAACGGCGTGCTGTGGCACAGCGGCACCGGCAAGACGCGCCCCATCTCGGGCATCAGCCGCCTGCGCTTCGCCAGCGGCGCCAACGGCGAGTTCCCCTACCCCGGGCGCATGGACGAGATCAACGTGTTCAACACCGAGGTGAACGCCACCACCATCGGCGCCTGGGCGGACCGGGCCGTGGACGCCACGCACCCCAACGCCGCCGACCTGCTCTACAGCTTCCACTGCGATGAGCTGCCCTGGGACCACATGCTGGTGAACGCCGCCGACCCGGCGCACAACGCCTGGCCGCTCGGCACCCCGCGCCGGGCCTACCGCGATGCGCCGGAGCTGCACCACACCGCGCAACCCATCGCCACCCGCGCCGACCTCACCTTCGTGCAGGGCAGCTACACCACCGTCACCGACACGGTGCTGTTGGAGCGCCCCGAGCCGCGCGACCTGCTCACCCAGGAGTACTTCCAGGTGAGCGGTAACACGGTGGTGCCGGTGGACACGGTGTTCAGCTGGGCCGGCGGGTATTCGCACACCTATGCGCCCGATGGCTCGGTCCTCGACTCGGCCGTGGTGCAGTCCACCCTGGACCTCAACGACACGCTGGACTACTACGGGGTGCCCTTCGAAGTGGTGAACGACTGGGAGATCGGGCGCTACATCACGCCTTACGGCATCGGGCTGTCGCTGGGGCCCCAGGGCTTCCGCTGGACCTTCGACGTCACCGACTACCAGTGGCTGTTGCATGACAGTGTGGAGCTGAGCGCCGGCAACCAGCAGGAGCTCATCGACCTGGAGTTCGAGCTGATCGAGGGCACGCCGCCGCGCACCGTGGTGGCGCACC
>OEIV010001250.1_pt1 | contig 11953 bp, 10 predicted proteins | sample 1539231 | NCBI WGS metagenome assembly OEIV01 (sample SAMN03794762, study PRJEB22550) | activated sludge metagenome | feature: wastewater treatment plant; material: activated sludge; isolation source: Wastewater treatment plant of a petroleum refinery complex | place: Argentina: Buenos Aires ... | reverse complement strand
CTGCATTTGCACTACTATCAACTAATTTTGAACTTGCCTTATACTTTTTGCATTTTAGTTATTAACTTCATTATTGGCTTTTAATTGGCTTCAGTTGCCAGGTGGATAGTTATAAAATGTCAACACGGCTGCCAATCCTGAATGTTAGTAAAGCCTGTTTAGATCATAAAAATTTGAGATAATAATAAGATATAAGAACAAATCTAAGGTATACTATTGGAATATTTTTAAAGGAACCTAAACCACGAAACTTATTAAACTAAAAATGACAAGCATAGCACAACGACAAGAATTGCAAGCAAAAATATGGAGAATAGCCAACGATGTTCGTGGCTCAGTGGATGGATGGGACTTTAAACAGTTTGTCTTAGGTACGCTCTTCTATCGCTTCATTAGTGAAAACTTCACCAACTACATTGAAGGTGGTGATGAAAGCGTAAACTATGCAAACTATCCTGATAAAGACATTACACCCGAAATAAAAGACGATGCGATAAAAACAAAAGGTTACTTCATTTATCCGAGCCAACTTTTTGTGAATGTTGCCAAAACTGCCAATACAAACCCAAATTTGAACACAGACTTAAAAGCGATATTTGACGCTATTGAAAGTTCTGCAAATGGTTATCCGTCTGAACCAGACATTAAAGGTTTGTTTGCCGACTTTGACACCACAAGCACACGCTTAGGAAATACCGTTGAAAGCAAGAACAGTACTTTGGCTAAAGTCTTAAAAGGAATTGAAGAGCTCGACTTTGGAAACTTTGAAGACAATCAAATTGACCTTTTTGGAGATGCTTATGAGTTTTTGATTTCCAATTATGCAGCAAATGCAGGAAAATCGGGAGGTGAGTTTTTTACACCGCAACATGTTTCAAAACTCATTGCACAATTGGCAATGCACAAGCAAGACAAAGTAAACAAGATTTATGACCCAGCCGCAGGTTCAGGTTCTTTGTTGTTACAAGCCAAAAAGCATTTTGACAATCATATTATTGAAGAAGGTTTTTATGGGCAGGAAGTAAACCACACCACTTACAACCTTGCTCGTATGAACATGTTTTTGCACAACATTAATTACGACAAGTTTAATATTGCCCTTGGCAATACACTCATTGACCCACATTATGGAGATGAGAAACCTTTTGATGCAATAGTTTCTAATCCACCTTACTCCATAAAATGGATTGGTGACGATGACCCAACGCTGATTAATGATGACCGTTTTGCTCCTGCTGGCGTGTTGGCTCCTAAATCAAAAGCCGATTTTGCCTTTGTACTTCATGCCCTGAGTTATCTATCCAGTAAAGGCAGAGCAGCAATTGTTTGTTTCCCTGGTATCTTTTACCGTGGCGGTGCTGAACAGAAAATCAGAAAGTATTTAGTGGATAACAACTTTGTAGAAACTATCATTTCATTAGCACCAAACCTATTTTATGGTACTCCAATCTCGGTATCAATTCTTGTACTTTCAAAACATAAAACCGAAAGCAAAACACAATTTATAGATGCTAGTGGTGAAGATTTCTTTAGAAAAGTAACAAACAACAATGAACTTACTGAAGAGCATATAAAAAGGATTATGGAGATGTTCGACAATAAAAAAGATGTTGAGCATGTCGCAAAAACAATCGACAATTCAATTATCGCCAAAAAGGACTATAATCTTGCCGTAAGCTCATACGTAGTGGCAAAAGACAACCGAGAGAGGTTTGATATAGAAGAACTCAAATCCAATATTACAAATGTCGTCAATAAACTGAATGAGCTACGTACTAGAATTGATTCTGTCACAGAAGAGATTGAAGCATTTAACCATGAGCAATTACAACATATTGAAAACAGCAATGTAATATGGCAGAAACTTGGTGAGGTGGTTCATTTTATTAATGCAAAACCACATGAAAAACTAGTAGACCCCAATGGTGATGTTGCACTCATGACATCTAGATTTATTTCTACTGAAGGCAAGTCAGCACGATATGTAAAAAGAGAAGATGTTTTAACTCCCGCCTTAATAAATGATGTTGCTATGGTTATGAGCGACCTGCCAAATGGCCGTGCACTTGCAAAAACTTTCTTCGTTGAAGAAAATAACCGTTATGCCGCAAATCAGCGAGTTTGTTTGCTCCGAGTAAAAGACCCACAAGTGTATTTGCCAAAATTTTTACACTTTGTTGTCAATCGTAATGAACAACTCCTTGCATACGATAATGGCTTGGACCAAACGCACTTAAAGAAAGATTGGATATTAGATATTCGTGTTCCTGTTCCATCTCTTGCTGAACAAGCACAAATTGTTTCTATCCTTGAACGATTTGATGCTATTACTTCACTCGTTAATGAAAGTTTACCAATGGAATTGGAATTAAGAAAGAAACAGTACGGTTATTACCGTGAATTATTGCTAACGTTTCCTAAGCAAAACATAGAATGATAATATGGGACAGTCATTAATACAAATATCTGAGACACTCAGAGATGCTGATAAAAAAGCTCAGTTAATCTATGCTTTTAATGGCACAGGTAAAACAAGGCTGTCACGTGAGTTCAGACTTTTAGTTGCTCCAAAAGATGAAGAAGTTGAAGAAGAAACAGGCATAAAAGTTCTTTATTACAACGCATTTACAGAAGACCTTTTTTATTGGGACAATGATTTGGATGCTGATGTAAACCGAAAATTACTTATACGGCCCAACGGATATACAAATATGGTACTTGAGTTTTTAAAAGACCAAGGACTTGACGGTAACATCATTTCAAATTTTCAGCACTTTACAAGTGACAAAGTAACGCCTCGTTTTAATGAGGAATATACAATCAAGGATGAGAATGACAGAGACATTAATGTAAAAGCTTATTCTGAAATTACTTTCTCAATAGAAGGTGGCAATCAGGAAAGCATCCCAAACATAAAGATTTCAAAGGCAGAAGAAAGCAACTTGATTTGGTGTGTGTTTTATAGTTTGCTTGAACAAGTGGTTGAACAATTAAATATTCCCGAACCTGAGAATCGTTCAACAGACAAGTTCAATGATTTAAAGTATGTTTTTATTGACGACCCTGTAAGTTCGTTAGACGATAATCATTTGATTGAACTAGCTGTTAACTTGGCTCTAATCATCAAGAAATCTACTGGATTGAAGTTTATCATTTCAACACATAGCCCACTTTTCTACAATGTTCTTTACAATGAGTTGAGTCTTAAATCAGGATATATACTTAACAAACTTAATGACGGCACTTTTGAACTAATAGAAAAGAAAGGAGACTCAAATAAAAGTTTCTCCTACCACCTTTTTCTAAAACAAACCATTCAGGAAGCCATAGACAATAATGCCATTCAGAAATATCATTTTACACTTCTGAGAAATCTATATGAGAAAACGGCAAATTTCTTAGGTTATCCAAGATGGTCTGAATTATTACCCGATGACAAGCAAACATATTACAATCGTGTTATTCAGTTTACAAGTCATTCCACCTTATCAAATGAGGTAGTCGCAGAACCAACAGAACCTGAAAAGCAAACTGTGAAGTTTTTGTTAGACCACCTTACAACTAATTATAATTATTGGAAAGAAGCACAAAATGTCACAGTATAAAACCATAGCAGAATCCAACAACTTTATCGTATTGGATAAATTCACCAAACATTTTGAGGTGAATGAAGCACCTGCTGTTTATCAAACAGAGGCAGCACTGGAAAAGGAATTTATTCAAGACCTAATCAATCAAGGTTATGAAAATCCGACAAACTTAAATACACTTGAAGCGATGTTGGCGAATGTGAGAGTACAACTGCAATCGCTTAACAACATGGAATTTTCTGATGGCGAATGGTCTCGTTTTGTGGAAGAATACTTGGACAAGCCAAGCGATAACCTTGTTGAGAAAACTAGAAAAATACACGACAACTATATCTACGATTTTGTATTTGATGATGGTCATATCCAAAACATCTATTTGGTTGACAAAAAGAATATCACCCGAAATAAAGTACAGGTAATTTCACAATTTGAACAGAAAGGCACGCATGCCAATCGCTATGATGTAACCATTTTAGTAAATGGATTACCATTGGTGCAAGTTGAATTGAAAAAACGTGGTGTTGCTATTCGTGAAGCATTCAATCAAGTTCACAGATATTCAAAAGAAAGTTTTAACAGTCAAAATTCCTTATTTAAATACATTCAGATTTTTGTCATTTCAAACGGTACTGACAGCCGATATTTTGCAAACACGGTAGAGAGAAACAAAAACAGTTTTGATTTTACCATGAATTGGGCAAAGGCTGACAATACGCTGATTAAAGACCTGAAAGATTTTATAAGTACCTTTTTTCAGAGAAAGACACTTTTAGAGGTTTTATTAAAGTATTCCGTTTTTGACACAAGCGATACGCTATTGGTAATGCGACCGTATCAAATTGCAGCCACAGAAAGAATCTTATGGAAAATTGAAAGTTCGTATCTGGCTAAGAAATGGTCAACCAATGAAGGAGGCGGATACATTTGGCACACCACAGGTTCAGGAAAAACGCTTACCAGTTTTAAAGCGGCACGATTAGCAACGCAATTGGATTTTATTGATAAAGTATTCTTTGTAGTTGACCGTAAAGATTTAGACTATCAAACTATGAAGGAATATCAGCGATTCTCTCCCGATAGTGTGAATGGTTCAGAAAGTACAGCGGGTTTAAAACGAAATATAGAAAAAGACGACAATAAGATTATTGTAACAACCATACAAAAGCTGAATATCCTCATGAAAAGTGAGGGTGATTTAGCCATTTACCAAAAGCAGGTAGTATTTATTTTTGACGAATGTCACCGTTCTCAGTTTGGTGAAGCACAAAAGAACCTGAACAAGAAGTTTAAAAAGTTCTATCAGTTTGGATTTACAGGAACACCAATCTTCGTTCAAAATGCGTTAGGTGCTGAAACTACTGCAAGCGTTTTCGGACGTGAACTGCACTCTTATGTAATTACGGATGCGATTCGTGATGAAAAAGTGCTGAAATTCAAAGTTGACTATAATGATGTTCGACCTCAGTTTAAGAGCATTGAAACTGAAATAGATGAGAAAAAATTAAGTGCAGCAGAAAACAAAAAAGCTTTGCTTCACCCTGAACGCATCAAAGAAATATCTCAATACATCTTACAGAATTTCAGGATAAAAACCCACAGAAATCAAGGAAGCAACAAGGGCTTTAATGCCATGTTTGCCGTAAGTAGTGTTGATGCTGCAAAATGTTATTATGAGGAATTAAACAACCTGCAAAAAGACAGCGACAAGCCTTTAAAAATTGCTACAATCTTCTCTTTTGCAGCAAACGAAGAACAGAGTGCAATAGGTGAAATAGTTGACGAGACTTTTGAACCTTCTGCAATGGATGTTACAGCCAAAGAGTTTTTATCCAAAGCTATCAATGAGTATAACGCAATGTTCAAAACCAGTTATGGCGTTGATAGCAATGAGTTTCAAAATTATTACCGTGACCTTGCCAAACGAGTAAAGAACAAAGAAATTGATTTAATTATTGTAGTTGGCATGTTCTTAACTGGCTTTGATGCTCCAACACTCAATACATTGTTTGTAGATAAGAATTTGCGTTATCACGGTTTAATACAGGCATTTTCTCGTACCAATCGTATTTATGATGCTACAAAGACATTTGGCAATATTGTTACATTCAGAGATTTAGAAAAAGCAACAATTGATGCTATAACGCTTTTCGGAGACAGCAATACCAAGAATGTAGTGCTGGAAAAGAGCTACAAAGAATATTTAGAGGGCTTTACAGATATTGTTACAGGTGAAGCAAGGAGAGGTTACGTTGAAGTCGTAAAAGAGTTAAATGAAAAGTTTCCTAATCCTGATGCAATTGTAACTGAAAAAGACAAAAAAGAATTTGCAAAACTATTTGGAGAATACCTGCGTGTAGAAAACATATTGCAGAATTACGATGAATTTAACCACCTAAAAGCATTACAAGCAATTGACATAAACAATCCTGAGGCAGTTGAGGAATTTAAAAATGTACATTTTGTAACAGATGAGGATATAGCCTCAATGCAAAAAGTTGAATTGCTAAAAGAACGGACTGTTCAGGACTATCGTTCTACATACAACGATATACGAGACTGGTTAAGGCATCAAAAAAATGGTGAAGCACCTGAAAAATCAACAATTGATTGGGATGATGTTGTCTTCGAGGTCGACTTACTAAAATCACAAGAAATAAATCTTGATTACATTCTTGAATTAATTTTTGAGCACAACAAAAAGAAAAAAGACAAAGCCACTCTTATTGAAGAAATACGCAGGGTTATCCGTGCAAGCGTTGGAAATAGAGCAAAAGAGAGTTTAGTAGTTGATTTCATCAACGAAACTGATCTTGATACCCTTCAGGATAAAGCCAATGTTATTGATTCATTTTTTGCATATGCTCAGAGCAAACAGAAAGCTGAAGCATTAGAACTGATTGCTGATGAAAATTTAAATGTAGAAGAAGCAAAACGGTATATAATATCTTCTTTAAAGCGTGAATATGCCAGTGAAAACGGAACTGAACTTAACGCCCTTTTGCCAAAAATGAGTCCTTTAAATCCCCAGTATTTGACAAAAAAGCAAAATGTCTTTCAAAAGTTAGTTTCGTTTGTAGAGAAGTTTAAAGGTGTTGGGGGAAAATTTTAAATAAGGATATGGAAAGCCCCCAAACCAAACCCCCGTCAGTTTTTCCCTCCCCAAACCCATTATAAACATGAGATTTGTCAGGGATTGATTGCTGTTTTCATTTTTTCATTAACTTGTGCATCGTAAATAATAGCTTCAAAACCAACTGAATATTATCATGGGAGCCTCTTCGATGATCATTTTAATACTGGCTGCGCTTGCATTCTCTTCCATTGCTATCCTTATTGCCAAAATTGTTACTAAAGCTACTACCAATCCCCAGAAAGGAGAACCGTACGAGTGCGGTATCCCCACTACGGGAAAAACATGGGTACAACTAAATGTGGGCTATTATCTCTTTGCACTCATATTCCTGATATTTGATGTGGAACTGGTATTCATTTATCCCTGGGCCGTTGTTGCAAAAAAAGTGGGATGGATGGCATTGATTGAAATCATCATTTTCTTTTTCATATTATTCATGGGGTTCTTATATGCACACCGGAAGGGGGCATTAAAATGGATGTAAAGCATCTTGATAAACGAATGTAGTTATGGCGCAGGACCAGCAACATATGGCAAACAGTTTCCCCGGGCAGATTCATGAAACGCCGGGTGGCGGCATCGTATTAAGCAAACTGGATGATGTGATCAACTGGGCCCGGTCCAATTCACTCTGGCCGCTCACATTCGCTACCAGTTGCTGCGGCATTGAAATGATGGCAGTGGCATCCGCCAAATATGATTTTTCCAGGTTCGGTTTTGAAGTGGCCCGCGCCTCTCCCCGGCAGGCAGATGTAATCATCATTGCTGGCACCATCGTGAATAAAATGGCGCCGGTATTAAAAAGATTATACGACCAGATGGCCGACCCGAAATACGTGATTGCCATGGGAGCTTGCGCCATCAGCGGCGGCCCGTTTTTTTACAATACATATTCTGTTGTAAAAGGCGCCGATCACGTGATACCGGTTGACGTTTATGTGGCCGGTTGCCCGCCCAGGCCCGAAGCATTACTACACTCATTGATTAGCCTGCAGCAGAAAATTAAGATGGGGATGACGAGGGAACAGATTAAGGAAGGGTTATGATGTGTGATGTATGATAGTTGATAGTTGATAGTTGATAGTTGATAGTTGATTGCGGATGCAAATTTAGATTATGGAATTAGAAGCATTGAAAACAAGCATTACGGAATTGCTTCCTGCTGCCACTTTTGAAGAAGGGGGCGAATGGCTGAACGTGCATGTGGAAGCATCGGCCTGGCCGGCTTTTGCAAGGCAATTGAGAAACCGGGAAAACCTGTTCTTCAATTACCTGTTTTGTCTCACCTGTATAGATTTCAAAACTCACCTAACCATGGTTTATCACCTGTCGTCTACAACATACAGGCACAACATGGTGGTTAAAATAAAATTAGACAGTAAGAAGCCGGAAGTTGAAACAGTAAGCGATATCTGGCGTACGGCTGAATTTCATGAAAGGGAAGTATTTGAAATGTTCGGTGTTCATTTCATCAATCACCCCGACCTGCGCCTGCTCATTTTACCGGATGGATGGGAAGGAAAGAATCCTTTGCTGAAAGATTTTGAAGACCCGGTGAATATGATAAGGTTGTAGGGAAGTATGAAATAAGAAATAATTAATAAGAAATAATTAATAAGAAAGGAGGAATAAGAAAGAAGGAATTGGAAGGAAGCATACAAAGGCAAGCATCTTATATAGAACAATAACCAAATGGTTGAAGAATTAGGAACAACAACGGAAGGTGAACTGGTCATCAATGTGGGCCCGCAGCATCCTGCAACACACGGCGTATTGCACCTGGTGATCACCCTGAACGGTGAAACCATCAAAAAAGTGGAACCTCACCTTGGTTACATACACCGTTCCATTGAGAAAATGTGCGAAAGCCTTACCTACCGCCAGTTCATTTATGTTACCAGCCGGATGGATTACCTGTCGGCCCATATCAACAACCATGCATGTGCGTTATGTGTGGAAAAAGGCATGCAGATAGAAGTGCCTGAAAGGGCGCAGGTGATCAGGGTGCTGATGGATGAACTTACCAGGATAGCATCGCACGAATTATGGTGGGGCGCCATGGCCATGGACCTGGGGGCATTCACACCTTTCTTTCACGCTTTCCGTGAACGCGAAACAATCAACGATATCATGGAGGAAACCTGCGGGGCCCGGTTAACAATGAACTATATGGTTCCGGGTGGCGTGATGGCAGACTTGCACCCCGACTTTCAAAAACGGGTAAAGGAATTCATTGCATTATACAAGTCTAAAATTAAAGAGTATGATGAAATGCTTACCGGCAATATCATTTTCCAGAACCGGATGAAAGGGGTTGGCTACCTGTCTCCTGAAGATGCCATATCGTACGGTTGCAGCGGGCCTGCTGCCAGGGGAAGCGGTGTTTCCTGCGATATCCGGAAATTATATCCATACGAAGTGTATAATAAAGTTCAGTTTGATGAAGTGCTGGAAACAGCGGGTGATTCATTTGCGAGGTACATGGTACGTATCAGGGAAATGAACCAGTCGATCAGGATCATTGAACAGTTGATTGATAATATTCCGGAAGGGGAATTCCAGGCAAAAACAAAAGCCGTGCTTAAACTTCCCAAAGGAGAATTTTATACCAGGGTTGAAACAGCACGCGGCGAACTGGGTGTATATATTGTAAGTGAAGGCGGAACAACGCCTTACAGGATCAAATTCCGTTCGCCCGGGTTTTCAAACCTCTCTGCACTGGATCATATGGCCCGGGGCAGTAAACTGGGCGACCTGGTAGCCATGATGGGGACACTGGATTTGGTTATACCGGATATTGATCGCTAAAGAAATATTAAATGTAAAATATCGAATGTAGAATTTAAAAATATTTCGAATTCGATACTTTATCATTCATTATTTAATATTGAATATTTATTATTTTAAAAATGTGGAGTTTCAGTAAAATAGCAAATCTTATTCACGATTGGTTGAACCAAACATTCAACCCAACCCTGGCTACTATCATTGAAATGGTGATTGTGGGCATCTCCGTGATTGGTTTGTTTGCCATATTGGGATTGGTGCTTGTGATCATGGAAAGAAAGGTTTCCGCCTGGATTCAGATCCGGCTCGGCCCGAACCGGGTTGGCCCTAAAGGCATGTTTCAGTCATTGGCCGACACGCTAAAATTACTGGTTAAGGAAGCCATGACACCATCAGGCTCCGATAAATTCCTCTTCAACCTGGCCCCATATATTGCCATGATGGTTGCCATGTTGCTGATGGCGCCCATTGCATTTTCAAGTAATTTCCAGATGTGGGACCTCAATATCGGCGTGCTGTATGTTTCTGCCGTTTCATCCATCTCTGTTATCAGCATCCTTATAGCCGGGTGGGCCAGTAATAATAAATATTCACTGATGGGTGCCATGCGCAGCGGTGCACAGATAGTAAGTTATGAATTGTCTGCCGGCTTGTCCATCCTGGCCGTTGTGGTGCTTACCGGCAGTTTGAATATCAACGATATCATACAGTCGCAGGCAAATGGCTGGTGGATCTTTAAAGGGCATATACCGGCCATCATCGCATTCGTCATATTCATTACCGCCGTTACTGCCGAAACCAACCGGGCGCCTTTCGACCTGGCTGAGGCGGAATCAGAATTAACAGCAGGTTTCCATACTGAATATTCAGGTATGAAATTCGCCCTGTTCTTCCTGGCTGAATATGTGAACGTTTTCATCGTTTGCGCAATTGGCGCTACCTTGTTCCTGGGCGGATGGATGCCGTTTCATGTGGGCAACTGGCAGGGTTTTAACCATGTGATGGATTATATCCCGGGCAGCGTTTGGTTCTTTGGAAAAACATTCTTCCTGATATTTGTGATCATGTGGTTCAGGTGGACATTCCCTCGGTTACGTATTGATCAGTTGCTGAACCTGGAGTGGAAGTATTTACTGCCCATCAGCATGTTCAATATTCTGCTGGTGACGGTAATGGCGATATTGGGTTGGCATTTTTAAAACGGTTCAGCATGTATGGGTAAGCGTTATCACACGATTCCCCTGCAAACTGGCGATAAACTATAAACCTTGTTTTTAGTAAAATACATAAAGGAAGTTTTCGGCGCAGTGAAATCATTGCTCGTTGGTATGCGGAGGACATTGTATTACTTTACGCATCACAAGGAAATCATCACACAGCAATATCCCGATAACAGGGAAACCCTTAAACTGCCCGACCGGTTCAAGGGCGAAGTGGTGATGCCGCATGATGAAAACAATGAACACCGCTGCACCGGCTGCACTGCCTGCGAACTGGCTTGCCCTAACGGAACCATCAAGGTGGTTACAAAATTCGACATCACACCGGAAGGAAAGAAGAAAAAAGCGATTGATAAACTGGTATATCACCTGGAACTGTGCACCATGTGCAACCTTTGTGTGATCGCCTGTCCATCCGACGCCATCGTGATGGACCAGACATTTGAACACAGCGTGTTTAACCGGGCCGAATTGACCAAGGTGCTGAACAAGCCGGGGTCAAAGATCATGGAAGGGGTGGAGTAAAAATGTAAAATGAAGAATATAAAATATTAAATGTAAAAGTTAACAGTTACTTACCATTCATACACTTATGACAGGTTCAACGATCATATTTTATTTATTGGCTGCATTTACTTTGGTGAATGCACTGATGGCAGTTGCAACAAGACAGATTTTCCGTGCAGCCATTTTTTTATTGTTTTCACTGATTGGAATTGCTGGGCTGTATTTCTGGATGCAGTATGAATTTATAGCGGCTGTGCAGATAATTGTGTATGTGGGCGGGATTACCGTATTGATCATCTTTTCAATTTTCCTCACCCAACAGGCTGGAGACCTTTTGCCCAGGCAGGACATGAAAAGGCAGCTGTTTTCCATGTTAGCCGCTTTTTGCGGGTTTGCCCTTACCGTTTTGCAGGTTTATCGTCATCCGTTCACCGGAAATACGGGCATGGCGGTTGAGCCAACGGTAGCGAATATAGGAAACCAGATGCTTGGCATACAGCAAGGCGGTTATGCATTACCGTTTGAAGTGGTGAGCATATTATTATTGGCAGCATTGATCGGCTGTATCGTAATTGCCATGAGGTCTAAACCGCAAACAACATGATGGAACCAGGATTATATCATTTATTGTTCATCAGCGCCGCCTTGTTTTTCATAGGCATATACGGTTTTTTCACCCGGAGAAGCCTCATTACCATATTGATGAGCGTGGAACT
>OEIV010001249.1_pt1 | contig 11957 bp, 13 predicted proteins | sample 1539231 | NCBI WGS metagenome assembly OEIV01 (sample SAMN03794762, study PRJEB22550) | activated sludge metagenome | feature: wastewater treatment plant; material: activated sludge; isolation source: Wastewater treatment plant of a petroleum refinery complex | place: Argentina: Buenos Aires ... | reverse complement strand
GAGTCCAAGGCGCGCGGCTACGGGCCGGGCCGCTTTTCCTTCAACGTCAAAGGCGGGCGCTGCGAAGCGTGCCAGGGCGACGGCGTCATCAAGATCGAGATGCACTTCCTGCCCGACGTGTACGTGACGTGCGACCAGTGCAAGGGCAAGCGCTACAACCGCGAAACGCTCGACGTACGCTTTCGCGACAAATCCATCGCCGACGTGCTCGACATGACGGTCGAGGAGGGCGCCGAGTTCTTCAAGGCCGTGCCGTCGATCCGCGACAAGCTCGAGACGCTGGCGCGCGTGGGCCTCGGCTACATCAAGATCGGCCAGCAGGCGACGACGCTTTCGGGCGGCGAAGCTCAGCGCATCAAGCTCGCCAAGGAGTTGTCGCGCCGCGCGACGGGCCGCACGCTCTACATCCTCGACGAGCCGACGACCGGTCTGCACTTCCACGACGTCGCGAAACTGCTGGAGGTGCTGCACGAGCTGGCCGACGCCGGCAACACAGTCGCCATCATCGAACACAATCTCGAGGTCATCAAAACCGCCGACTGGATCATCGACATGGGGCCCGAAGGCGGCGACGGCGGCGGCACGGTCGTCGTCGAAGGCACGCCTGAGACGGTTGCCGCGTCTGCGGAGAGCTATACCGGCCGTTACCTGCGCGAGCTGCTCGGGCGGCGCACGAAATCCGCGACCTCTGGCGGCGGCGGCGCGGCACTCCGATCGTCAACGCGCAGCGACGAAGCTGAACGGCGCGGCAAGCCCAAAGCCGGCAAGAAGCAGCCCGCGGAGTGAGGTCTGCCGCGGAGCCGTCTCGAACTCGCGCGATGTCACCGCGCGGCCGGCCCCGACACCGTTTCGAACCATAGCGAAGGAAACCAAAAAGACCGCGGCAGCCCGGGGGCTGCCGCGGTGATCCAGTCTCGGCGAGGCCATGTCTGTCCTGGTCACGACATCGCGGGACCGATCCGACGTCAGCAACCGTGATTGCGCATGCACTGGCGGAACCGCCAGTTGCCCCAGCCCCAACGATCGCCGCACTCATTGCGCCAAGCGGCGCAGCAGCCGTAGCCACCGCCCCCCCCACCGCACGGAACGTTGCCGGCGCCAGGCACGTGACGGTGATAGCGGGCCGGACCCCACTCGCACGAGCGGTGCCAGCCGTGAACCGTCTGGATCTGGCTCTCCGTCACGGCCCTGCCGTCGGCGATGCCGCCCATGGGCGCGGCGAAAGCAGGAACCGCTCCGGCGAGCATGAAGCCGAACATCGCCGCAGCGATCGAGCGTTTGAAAGTCATGCCTATCCTCCGATGAGACGTTGATGCGGGCAACTTGATGAAGGCTCGCTGAATGCAGGATGAACGTTACAGACTGGCGACACAGACTGGCGACGCTCCGCGCCGGATCGTGATCCATCACGACAAGACTTCTGAGACGAGACCTCTCAGGTGAAACGTTGCCATCAACGCGGCGGACGGGCGGACGGTTGCGCCTCCTCACGATCGGAAAATGCACCAGCGGAGCATTTCCCCGCTCGCCCGACCCGACATCGCCCTCCCAGTCTGATCGCGTCGGCACAGAGCGGACCGAGTTCCATCGCAACAAACGGCGGCGGCCGCGACGCGCCTCAGTCTGCGCGCGAGGCGAAGAATTGCTAGCATTGCTAGCAACTTGCGTGCATGCGATTGGGCTTGCGTTGCAGAGACGCATGCCATATGCAGGTTGCAGCAGCACTCGTGCTGCAGCACCTTCAGATCGGTGCTAGCACTGCTAGATTGGCCAACGCTCGACGACCGGCCAGTATGCAGCGCATGAATAGCGTGCAGCGTGTGAGTAGTGTCCGTCATGTCCGTCGTTGCCATCATTTCGACCAAGGGTGGGGCCGGTAAGTCCACCGTCGCCGTGCACCTCGCGGTCGCCGCGGCCATGAAGAAGCGCCGCCCCCTGATCCTCGACTTCGACAAGCGCCAGCTTGCCGTGCTGCTGTGGGCGAAGGGCCTGCGCCGCCGCACCAAGTCACCCCCCATTCAGAAGGGCGCCATCGACACCCTTGCCGACGACATCGCCGCGGCGAGCAGGAAGCACGACCTTATCATCATCGATGTCGGAGCCGGCGGCGGAGACGAGGTGCGCAGCATCGCCACCATCGCCGAGCACATCGTCGTGCCGGTGCGCGCCTCCGCCTTCGATATCGCCGCGACACGCAACACGATCGAGTTGCTGCGGGCCTCCGCCGACAACACGGAGCCCGAGGAGCTCGCCTATCGCAATGCCCTCGGCAAGGCCGTGATCGTGCTCAACTGCACCCCGCGCAAGCAGACGGCGAAGTGGCGCAAGGAGGTCGACGAGGCCTTGCAATCGTGCGGCGCTGGCAGCGTTCAAGTGATCGGCTCACTCGCCGACCGCCCGGCCTACAGCACCGCCATCGAGCGCGGCCAGGGTGTGACGGAAGAGAAAGAGGACGAGGACGCGATTGCCGAGATCATAGCGGTCTACGACGAGTTGGCGGCGATCGAGAAGGAGCGCGTCAACAAACTCAAGAAGACGAGGCGCACGGGATGAAAAAGGCAAAGGTGGCGCGCGAGGCCCCGGCTAGAGCGCGCAAGCTCGCCGGTGAGAGCAAGGCTGGAAATGACCGGGCCGGCAATGAGGGCAGGGCCGGCCGCGATGGCAAGACAGGCGGGGCAAGCATGCCGCGCGGGCTGGCCTCAGCGTCCGTCGCCATGGGTGAAGCCGCGGCGGAGGAGGAGGCGCGCCATCCCAAGGCGAAGGCGGTCAAGTCGAAGCCCAAGAAGCCGAAGACGCGCGAGGGCAAGAAGGGGCTCGTCCTCTACATCGAGCCCGACGGCGTGCTGGCATTGCGCCGGCTCGCGCTCGACAACGACAGCGACGTGCAGCGCATGGGCCGCCGCGCCCTCGAGCTGCTGTTCGCCGAATACGGTCGCGCCTTCCCGGCGAGCACGGAACCCGCCGCTGCTTCCGCCAAATCCTGATCGTCAGTCTCCCATTGGTCCTGCCACACGTCTTGCCCGAGGAGTCCGGAGCCATGTCCCTCGCCAAAGCATCGCGCAGCATGAACACCGCCATCGACGAGATGCGCCTCGCCTCCACCTTCGCCACGCCGCGCGTGTTCATTTCCTATGCGCGCCCCGACCGCGAGCGCGTCGAGGCGCTGACGGCACGGCTGAAATCGGAGGGCTATCAGGTCTGGTGGGACGACGAGATCGTTCCCGGCGAGTTCTTCGACGAGCGGATCAGCGATGCCATCGACGAGGCCCACGCTGTCGTCGTGCTGTGGTCGAAGAATTCCTACAAATCCGTTGGGTCCGCTGGGAGGCGACGCAGGGCCTGAAAAGCGGAAAACTCGTTCCCGTCGTCACCGACGATCTCGACCTGCGCGACATCCGCCCGCCGTTCAACGATCTCGATACGCTCGCCTCGAAAGACGAGGCAGGATTGCTCGGCGCGCTGAAGCGTATCAAGCCTCGCGAGCGGTGAGCGGCGACGCTCGTGTGGACCTCGACCAATGTTCGACGGGACGGCGAAGCGTTCTGGAATGATGGCGCGACCACCGACAACGAGCGACGTCGGAGGTCGCTGTCAACTCTGCGGACGTAGGGCGAAAAGGGCCGCATGGGCGCTACGCCAACGTGCCATCGATCGAGGATGTTGTGCCCCGCGATGCGATCAGAGTCGAAAGTTCTCAATTTCCCGACGGGCGAAGTACGCTAAGCGCCCACAGCCCTAAGACCGATCGCCGCACCTCGTCTCCGTCAAGGTATCGCCCGACGCGGCCTGCTAGGGTGTGTTCGACTGAGATGGAAGCGGGGCGCTTCTATCGAATGCGCGATGAGCACTCCAAGTTCAGCGATCGCGCGGAGCGCTCCTGGCCCAGCGCGTGAGTCGCCGGCGCAGGCCGATGCCAACCGGCGGCCCACGGCCTCACCGTCACCACATCCAACCGAAAGAACTCGCATGGCATCGCAAACCTGGACCGCTCTCCTAATCGCGGCAGCGGCTCTTGCTCTGACCGGCCCCACGCTCGCCGCCGAACCGGCCTACGTCGGCGTGTGGTCGAAGCGCATGGAGCACTGCTCGACGAAGCCGGACAAACCCGGCGCACCGATGGTCGTCACCGCAACGGGGTTCGACCAGCACGATCTGCACTGCTCGTTCGAGAAGATCGAGCCGGTCCCGACCGCGGCAGGTGCCTCCCCCGCCGCGCCCGAGCTGAGCGTTCTCGCGAACTGCGAGTGGAAGAGCAACGCCACCAAGATGGAGATGACGTGGTCGGTCTCGGGAGAGACACTCTCCATTACCGACAAGGGCGGTATTACCCAGTTGAAAAAGTGCGTGATGCCAGTGCCTCCACCGGGCACGGGGAAAAATTGAGATAACGCGTGGCGTGAACCGGGCGCAGAGCCCGGTCGCCGCGGTACCGCCCGCGAGTTCATGCCCAGCGCGTCAGTTCTTCGGCGCGGCCTCGACCAGCGTCTTGAGGCTCGCGAGGCCCTTCTCGTAATCGGTGCCGACCATCTCCTCCATCTTGATGCCGAGCATCATCATGGCGGCGCGCTCGAAGAAGCCGTTCTCGCCTGAGAGCGTCCAGGTGATGCTGGTGCCCTCGCCCGCCGGTTGCAGCGCGAACACCGCGCCGCTGGTACCCGTGAAGGGCTTGATGAAGTCGAGCCGGACCGCGACCCGTTCGTTCGGCTTGCTCTCGACGATCGTCATCTTGCCCTCGCCGACGTCCTTGTTGCCGGACCACGCGTAGGAGGCACCCTCCCCCGACGTCAGCGACGAAAAGGTAACCTTCGCGGCGGGGTCCTTGCGCGCCCACGGCGACCAGGCCTGGAACTTCTTCACATCGTTGACATGGGGAAACCCGGCGGCGGGCGGCGCGGCGATGGTCGTCGACCGGGCGACGTTGAACACCGCGGGTTGCATCCACACGTAAGTGAGAAACGCCGACATCGCCGACACGAAGCCGATCAGCAGGTTCTTGAGCATGTTTGCTCCTTGGCTGAGGCCGCGGGCGGCGCCGAGCGGCGGGTGCGGCGTTTCTTTTGATCGGCCGCGGCGCTTCTGTCGAGTGCGATCAAAGCGTGCGCCGCCGCCGGCGGCGACATTGAGCCAGGCTCCGCGCGGTTCGGACCACGCCGGCCAACGCTTGGCATCGGACCAGAACTGCGCACAAGGCGGGCTTCGAGACGCTCGCGAAAGACCGCGGCGGACATGGCTCAAGGGTTCGGATGTCGCCCCGTGTGCGCCGCATCATGGTGAGCGTGCACCCAATCCTTCACCTGCTCGTAGGCCTTCCAGGCGTTGCGCAGTGCGACGAAGAACGCCGGAACGACGGCCAGCGCCATGATCTTCTTCCACTCGAGTCCGCCGGCCGAAGCGAAGTACCCCATTCCGTCGCGGACCAGATCGGCGACGACGCGGGTCTCGAAGATCTCGTTGGCGTGCAAACCGGCCTGCGCAACCGTCGCCGCCATGTGCACCAGCATCCACGCCCAGGCGAAGAATGCGGCGAGCTGGTGCATCAGGTGCACCACGAACGCCAGCACCCGGATCGGCCATTTGAAGTGATGAATGAAGGGCCGGATGACGTGTCGCATCGCTCTACTCCGCGGTCTGATCCCCAATTCGAGCTTAGATCGGAATTGGCGGGCGGCGAATCGCCGGGAGCGGTTCCGCGGTGCGCCGACCGGAATCCTGCCGCAAGCGTGACGGCATGATCGGCCGAAGCCAGGGTAATTAGGCTCGCAAGCATGCAAACGGGCAACACCGCGCCGCCGCCCGCATGAACTGGCGGAGTTCGCAGCCTGCGCGTCTGGAAATCCTGACGTGCGTCGATTAGCTTTCTGGCGAACCTGAGGAGTGAGAGATGCTTCGCCGATTTGCCGCCCCCGTTACGCTCGCCGCGACGCTGACGCTCGGCGGGATGGCCGCCAGTCCGACGCGCGCCGTCGAGCCCGATCCGCCGGCGCAACTGATCTCGGCCGAAGAGGCGGTCGGGATCGCCGTCCGCCAGAAGCTCGACGTCACGGACCGCGATGCGCGAGCCGGCGACAAAGAAGATCGCGAGGCGCTCTCCCAGTTCTATGTCTCGCGCAACAACGCGCCGATGTGGGTTGGCGCCACCGGCATCACGCCGCGCGGCCGGGCACTGGCCGAAGAGATCGCGCGCGCCGCCGACTGGGGGCTCGACGCCAAGGAGTTCACGCTTCCGCCGCTCGACCTCGGCGCCGCACCCGCGCGCGAATCGCTGATCGACGCGGAGGCCAAGCTGTCGCTGGCGGCACTGCGCTATGCGCGCCACGCGCGCGGCGGGCGCATTCCGAACCCGCGCGACATGAGTTCCTATCTCGACCGCGATCCGCAGATCGTTTCCCCCGTGAAGGTGCTCGAAAAGCTCTCCGCCACGGATGATCCGGGCGGCTATATCGCCGGCCTCAACCCGCAGCACGAGGCGTTCAAGCGGCTGCGCGCGAAGCTTCTCGAGATCCGCGGTGCGGAGAAGGAAAAGGCCGCGGCGGCGGACCAGCCGGTGCGGCTGCCAGAGGATGGGCCGACCCTTTCGCCCGGCCAGCGCCACCCGCACGTCGCGATCCTGCGCCAGCGCCTCAACGTGCTGCCGACCGAGGCCGACGCCGAATACTACGACGACGCACTTCTCACCGCGGTCAAGACCTTCCAGCGCGAAAACGGCATGACCGCCGACGGTCTCGTCGGCCGGCGCACGCGCGCCAGTTTCAACGGCGACGCTCCGGAGAAGCGCAAGGTCGACGAGGGCCTGCTGATCGCCAACATGGAAGCTTGGCGCTGGATGCCCGAGGATATGGGCGAAACCTACGTCTGGGTGAACCTGCCTGAATTCATGGTGCGCGTCGTCAAGAACGGCGCCGTGATCCACGAAGAGCGGATCATCTCGGGCAAGGTGGACAATCAGACCCCCATCTTCTCCCACGAGATGGAGACTGTGGTGCTGCACCCCTTCTGGGGCGTGCCGGAATCCATCAAGGTGAAGGAACTGCTGCCGAGTCTCGCCCGCGGTTCGTCACTGTCCCGTCAGGGCCTGCGCCTCCAATACAACGGGCGTGACGTCGACCCGACCCAGATCGACTGGTCGCGCGCCGACATCCGCAACTATCACGTCTATCAGCCGCCGGGCGACAGCAACGTGCTCGGCGTCGTGAAGTTCCTGTTCCCGAACAAGCATCAGGTCTACATGCACGACACGCCGACCAAGGACTTGTTCAACACCTCGACGCGCACCTACAGCCATGGCTGCATGCGCGTTCGCAACCCGGTCAAACTCGCCGAGGTAGTGCTGCGTGAGGACAAGGGTTGGGATGCGGCCAAGGTAGCGGACCTGCTGCGCAGTGGGCCGGAGAACAACAACATCGCGCTCGAGAAAAAGATCCCGGTCCACGTGACCTACTTCACCGCCTGGGTTGACGACGCCGGCCAGCTCCAGAGCCGCCCCGACATGTACAGCCACGAAAAGCGCATCCGCCTAGCGCTCGCCGGCAAGTGGAACCAGATCCCTCGCCACCGCGACCATCTGGCCCCTGTGCCCTACGTGCGGCCGCAGATCGTCCAGAACGAGTACGGCTCCAATTCGATGCAGAACTTCTTCCAGAACCTGTTCGGCGGGTTCTGAGGCGCGCTCGATACCGGCGCAGGCTCTCCGACATAGCCAACGGCCGCACCGCGACGCGGGAGCGGCCGTTGGTGTTTCTGCGATCCACTTCGGGCAGCCGCCTCTCTGAGCGGGAAGCGTCCCGGCTCGCGCGCAAGCGGCATAGGGAAGCAGCCTGTACACCGGCCGCGCCGAACTCCGCGCCCACCCCAATTCCGTCGCTATTGAATGGCTTACTCCCGCTGTGGTGGACGTTGCTCCGCCCCGCAGCCGCAGCGCTGCGGGACGCGAGCAGAGCCCGCCAAAGGCAGGGACACGCGGCGTTAAGGGTTGGGGATTAACCTTACGCTAGCCATTCGCTCCGAAGCCCAAACCGCGGCGATTGCGCCGCAGGCCGGTCGCAGGGACCGGGCCGGATGCCGGGATTTCAGGTTCGGCACCGGTGATTGGGTGAGCATTGTACGGGGACGTCTACGCGATGATGAGCGCTCGAGCTCTCACGTCAGGTGCGGCTGCGTTGATCGCGGTCTGCGCCGGAGTTACCGCGCTCGTTGCGCGCGGCGACGACGAGCGTACGCTGAGCCTCTACAACATCCACAACAAGGAATCCCTTTCGATCGTCTACATGCGCAACGGCAAGCGCGATCCCGAGGCGATGAAGAAGATCAACTGGTTCATGCGCGACTGGCGCACGAACCAGCCGACCACGATGGACCCGGAGCTGATCGACCTGATCTGGGAGGTCCACGCCGAGCTCGGCTCGCGCGAGCCGATCCACCTGATCTCCGGCTATCGGTCCAGCGACACCAACGAATCCCTTCGCAAGAATGGCGGCGGACAGGCGAAGAACAGCCGCCACACCGTCGGCAAGGCCGCGGACGTGCACTTCCCCGACGTGCCGGTGAAGCAGATCCGTTACTCGGGCCTGGTGCGCGAGCGTGGCGGCGTCGGCTATTATCCGACGTCCGGCGTACCTTTCGTCCATCTCGATACCGGCAACGTCCGCCACTGGCCGCGCCTGCCGCGTTACGAGCTGGCTCTTCTCTTCCCCAACGGCAACTCCAAGCACGTTCCCACCGATGGCCGTCCTCTGACGCGCCAGGATTACGTCGTCGCCAAGTCGCGCTATCAGGAACTGGCGCAGCAGGTGGCAGCGTTCTTCGACCTGCGCAACAGCCCGAAGCAGCCGACGACGCTGGTCGCGGATGCCGGCGCGAAATCACAGCCGGGCTGGGGCGCCAGCGTCTCGAAGGATGCCAGTGCGGCCAAGGGTGAACGCATCCCGTCTGCCGTCGTGGCCGCCGCCGCGCCGACTGCTCCGGCCGCGAAGCCGGCCGAGGAAGCCAAGGTCGCCGCGCTCTCGCCCGTCGCCCCGCCGCGCCTCGTCGCGGAACCGCGCCTGCTGTCACAACCGGCACGGCCGCAGCCGCCGCGCGATACCGAAACCGCCAACGTGGCCGCCGCCGCTTCGCCGCAACCGCCCGCTCCGAACGGAGTCTCGCCGGCCGACCGCAGCAGGCTCGCATCTCTGTTCAGCCTCGCTTCGTTCATGCCTGAGCCGACGCTTCTCAAGGCTCCGGCTCGCGTCTCCGACGACGACCGCCGCATGGCGCTCTCGAGCCTGACCGGCGGCAGTGGCCCAGCGCCCGCCGCGCCTCCGGCCGCCTCGCCCGCCAACGAGCCGCGCCTCGCCGCCATCGATCCCGCCGCCCTCGGTGCACCGGGTGCCCCGCAGAGCCTGAGCGACATCGAGCGCGCGGGCTGGTCCACCGGCTGGGCCGCGGCGCCAGAGTTCGACGAGGAGCACCCCGACGAGATGTCGTATCGGCCGTTCCCGGTCGCGCCGCTGTTGACGGCGACGCCCTCGGCCGATGATCCGGTGTTGACCCGCATGGCGCATCCGCGTGTGCGCGAAACCTTGGAGCTGCTCGGCAAGGAAACCGACGAGTTGCCGATGCGCCTGCGCCCCGGCCAGCAGCAGATGGCGCTGCTCATGGCGCAGCAGTTCCGCGGCGCAGCCGTCGATCTCTCCGCGCTCGACGAGGCGACATCCAACGATCCGATCGGCAGCCTCGCCCGCCGCGTGGTCACCACCAGCGACCGTTAGGACGCCATTCGGCTTGGTTCGATGCGCTCCGCGCTTTCGTCCTCGGTTTTGATTGCCCCCGACCTCGAGGTTCAGAAAGCCCGTCCCGCCGGTGGGGGACCGCCGGCGCGCTTGCATCGCCGTCGATCGTGCCGATGGCCGCGCGCGACGAGCCGGTCCACGCAAGAAGCGCCCGTTTTCGCTTTACTTGGAGCGCGCGGCGCGCGGCTTCGCCGGCTTCGCTCCCGCCGTGCCTGATGATCGAGCCGCACCATCACCCGGAGCACCCTCACACGGTACACCTTCACCTGTTGCACGGGCGACCGTCATGGCAAGCCTGCTCCGCGCCTCGACGAGGAGGCGGCCCAGTTCGGCAAAATCGCGTTTGCGCGGGCTCGTTTGGCGCCAGGCCAGGCCGATCGTGCGGAACGGCTCGGGATCGGCGAACGGCATCAGCTTGAGATCGCGACCGCGAGTCTCGATCGGCAGACTGATCTCGGGCAGAAGGGTGATGCCGTAACCGGCCGCCACCATCTCGACGATCGTCGAGAGGCTCGACGCGCCGAAGGTGTTCACCCCGTCGACCTCGCGCAAATTGCAGTAGCTGAGCGCCTGATCGCGCAGACAATGCCCCTCTTCCAGCAGCAGCAGCCGTTCACCCGCAATCAGCTCGCGCGTGGCTCGCACCATACCCGAGAGCTTCCGACCTTCGGGCAGCGCCAGAAGGAAGTGGTCCTCGAACAGCGCCATCGTCTCCAGATCGGGCTGCGTGAGCGGTAGCGCAAGCAGAATGCAATCGAGCTTGCCGGCGGCGAGCTCGTCGCGGAGGTGCGCTGTCTGTGTCTCACGCACTTGCAGCTCGAGGTCGGGAAAGCTTGTGCGTACCAGCGGCAGCAGTGGCGGCAGCAAGTAGGGCGCGATGGAGGGAATGACACCGAGCTTCAGTGCGCCGGCCAGCACGGCATCGGAATGCTTGGCGTATTCGATGAGCGCGCGAACATCGCCGAGGATGCGCTCGGCGCGTTGCGCGATCTCGCGTCCCTTGTCGGTCAGGTACACACCCGACGAGGTGCGCTCGACGAGATCGATCCCGAGGCTCTGCTCCAGCTCCCTGATCTGCATGGAAAGGGCAGGCTGCGTCACCGCGCATTGATCGGCGGCGCGGCCGAAATGCTGGCAGCGCGCCAGCGCATCGAAATACCTGAGCTGCTTCAGCGTGACATGCGCCATCTGATCGTCTCCGCCGCGATTCCAGTGCCCCGCGCGATTGCGTAACCCTTTGGCGACTGGCCCGGCCCGAGCGTTCGAGCCCGGATATTCCTCGTGCAAGGCGCCGCGTCCCGCGGCGGAACCTCGCCTCACCCGATCCCTGGCGCCGTTTGCGATTCGCCCGATGGGACGGGGCGCCATACCGGGCCGGAGGCCGCCTTCAATTGCCGAATTCGCACGGTCGCAGAAAAGTGAACGCTGCTGCCACGCTGGCAAACGTGAGAACTATCAAGAAGCATAAGATCATCTGATCGTTTGCGCGCCAACTAACGATTTGCGCTGATCCCAACCTTTCTCCTTATTTCCGTCAAGACGCAACGCAGCCGAGGCCGCGCGGCGAGGCGCCATGACCCGGCGCCGACGACACACGGATTTCGGGTCCGAAGGCGCCGCGGCGAAGGCCGGCGCAAACGGACACCTTCCCGCTAGCGGCGAAGCTTGGCCAACGGCCGTGCTCCGTCGCGGGCGCTCCCGGCCTGGCGCCGAACTGGACCGGGGCGCCCACACGAACGAAAATGCGCGGCATCCTGGGGGATGCCGCGCCATTCATTTCCAAGGCCCGTGGTCTCGCAAACCGCTGCATGCGGTATCGAGTTCAGGCTATTCCGCAGCGAGCATCTCGTCCGCCATGCTCTCCAGGCGCGGACCGTCCAGCATGCCGAGCGCGTGCATGTAGACCTCGAGGATGCCCTCCTCCTCCTGCCGCTCGGTCTGCGATTTCTTGCGAAGCTGGATGATCTTCTTCATCGCCTGGACGTCGAAGCCCAGCGCCTTGGCTTCGGCGAACTTGTCGCGGAAGTCACCGGACAGCGCCTTCTACTCCTCCTCCAGCCGCTCGATCTGCTCGATGAGCTGGCGAAGCTGGTTCTGGGTCGAAGCCTGCAGCGTGGTCATGAACGAAACTCCCCGCGAATTCCAATTGGATTGCGGCGCCTGCACTCGCGGCGCACGTGGCCGGACGTT
>OEIV010001248.1_pt1 | contig 11957 bp, 14 predicted proteins | sample 1539231 | NCBI WGS metagenome assembly OEIV01 (sample SAMN03794762, study PRJEB22550) | activated sludge metagenome | feature: wastewater treatment plant; material: activated sludge; isolation source: Wastewater treatment plant of a petroleum refinery complex | place: Argentina: Buenos Aires ... | reverse complement strand
CCTTGTTGTGGGGCGTGGCGCTCACTTCGCCGCTTTCCGCAGCGCCTGCTGCAGGTTCGCCATCTCGACCGCGCACTGCGCGGCTTCCATGCCCTTCTGGTGCATGCGCACCTCGGCCTGGTCGTCGTTTTCCACCGTCAGCACGGCATTGGCGATCGGTATGCCGGTCGCTCGCTGGACGTCGATGATGCCGCGTGCCGATTCATTGGCGACGATCTCGAAATGATAGGTCTCGCCGCGGATGACGCAGCCGAGCGCCACCAGCGCGTCGAACCTGCCGCTCTGCGCCATCGTTTGCAGCGCGAGTGGAATTTCCAGCGCGCCGGGCACAGTCGCCAGCGTCACGCATTCCGGCGCCACGCCCAGCCGCCGCAGTTCCTGGCAGCATCCCGACAGCAGGCCTTCGCCGACATCGCGATTGAAGCGGGCCATGGCGATGCCGACGCGCAGGCCGGCGCCGGCCAGGCTGGGTTCGATTTCGCGCACATCGGCGCACTTGCCGAACTGCATCGGCGTGGCAGAGGGCTTGAAGCTCACGTGGCGGCCTCCTCGGCGGACAGATAACCGGTGATTTCCAGGCCGAAGCCGGCCATGCTCGGCATCTTGCGCGGACTGGCCAGCAGCCTCATCCGTCCCACGCCGAGGTCGCAGAGGATTTGCGCGCCGATGCCGTACAGGCGCGGATCCCACTTGGCGCCGGGCTTGGTGGTCTCGGTCTCGCCTTGCAGCGCGGCAACCAGATCCGCCGTCGAACTGGCGCGGCGCAGCAGCACGATGACGCCGCCGCCGTGACGGGCAATGGTGCGCATGGCGCGGTCGACGCTGAAGCTGTGCCGGTTGCTCTGGCAGTCGAGAAAATCGAGCACGGTGATCGGCTCGTGCACCCGCACCAGGGTTTCCGCCCGCGGATCGATACCGTTCTTGACCAGCGCCAGATGGACATCACCGCTGGTCTTGTCGCGGTAGGCAACCAGGTGGAAGTCGCCGTGGATGCAGGAAACATCCTTTTCGGCAATGCGCTCGACCAGCTTCTCGTTTTCCGATCGGTAGTGGATCAGGTCGCGGATGGTGCCGATCCGCAGGCCATGCTCCCGCGCGAACTCGATCAAGTCCGGCAGGCGCGCCATGGTGCCGTCGTCCTTGAGAATTTCGCAGATGACGGCGGCGGGCTCGATGCCGGCCATCTGCGCCAGGTCGCAACCGGCCTCGGTGTGGCCGGCGCGCACCAGCACGCCGCCCTTCTGCGCCATCAGCGGAAAGATGTGGCCGGGCTGGACGATGTCGCTCGGTTTGGCGTGCCGCCCGACCGCCGCCTGCACGGTGCGGGCGCGGTCGTGGGCGGAAATGCCGGTGGTCACGCCCTCGGCGGCCTCGATGGAGACGGTGAAGGCGGTGCCGTGGGGGGTCTTGTTGTCGCGCACCATCAGCGGCAGGTCGAGCTGACGGCAACGCGCCTCGGTGAGTGTCAGGCAAATCAGGCCGCGGCCGAACTTGGCCATGAAGTTGATGGCCTCGGGGGTCACGTGCTCGGCGGCGAGAACCAGGTCGCCCTCGTTTTCGCGGTCTTCCTCGTCGACGAGGATGACCATCTTGCCGGCGCGCATGTCGGCGACGATGTCCTGGATGGGGCTGATGCTCATCTTGATGTCAATTTCAGTGGGGTGGCAACGAGGGCCGGAATTCTACGCCTGGCCGTCCGGGCTCAGCATCCGTTCGACGTAGCGCGCGAAAGTATGCATTCCAGTCGATGACTGAACAGGTTTGTTTACCGCTGACTTCAAGAAAGTTCGCATACCGTTGCTTCTACCGTTGCATTCATTAGATTCGGGTCGCCGGCAGTATCCAAGTCGCTGCGAAGCTGCCCACAAAGCGTGCATTTTCCCACACCACCGTAACCCGACGCCAGCAATCCTCAGAATGCTTCTCTGATTGGGCAGCCTGGATTAAAGATCACGTATACGGCGAAGTTTTTTTGCTCGACGAGGGCACAGCGTTTCGAAGTAAGCTGAACTCGCAAGCAGCCAACGGGCTCGCCAGCGTGCAATCCAGCGCAGCATCTCTCGCTTGAACCGACCGCCTGAAGGCGGCACCGTCGAGCAAATTTCTTTACTCGCAATCTTCGTCTCCTGACGCGACTTCGCTCGGGCGATGGCTGCTGCGCGCCTATTCAACTTGAAACAAGGAGCGCCAAAATGGCAAACACCCTACCCTTGACTACCTACAAGCGGGTTCAATCACCATCCCCCGCTGATCGACATTTGGGACGCGCTGGACCGCCATATCGTGTCGAACCTGCATTCCGTTGTTTCCCGACTGCACGCCCCGGCGAGCCGCGCAGACTCCACTTTCGCTCCCAGCCACCTAAGCGTATGATGTACAAAATACTGCGCATCTTGTGCAGCTTTCTTGTGCAGCTTAGGAGACGACCATGGTAATTGCTGCAAGCGACGTTATCCCCCTCTCGCACGCCCGAGCCAACTTCTCTGAACTGGCCGAAGAGGTCAACGGCGGTGCCGAGAAGATCATCACCAAGAACGGGGAGAGCTATATCGCCCTGATCGATGCGCAGCGGCTGGACTACTACCACCAGCTGGAGCGCGAGCGCATCCACTTGCTGCTGATCGACGAAGCTGGCAAAGGCCTCGATGATGTGGCCGCTGGCAAGGTCAAAGACGCCCGCAGCGCCATCACTGCCATCAAACGTCGCCGCAGCGCCTGACAGTTCAGGTACTGCGCATGGCGAAAAAGCCCGTCATCAAATTCACCGCCAACTTCGAGCGCAATCTCGAAGAGATCGAACGCTTCCTGACCAGCGTCGAAGCACCTCAGGCCTACGATGGTCTGCTCGACGAACTGCTGGAAACAGTGATTCCCAATCTTGAACGCTTCCCCGGCATGGGCAGGCCGTTCATGCTTCGGCAGCCGCGCTCCGTCGAGACTACCAATGCCTTGGCGACGCTACGCGCAAAGTTGTTGGCGCTGACCACGGACCCCGAGGCGCTGCGCGAATACGTGCTCAAGGATTACTTGCTGCTCTACGCGCAGATTGGCGGCGCGATTTACCTGCTGGCGATTCGGCGCCAGCGGCAACTCTCATTCGACTTTGAAGGGCATTGGGGGCATTAACCACGATGCCATACCGTCGTTTACCGTCGCTCCGGTGAACTAAAAAACTTTGCGCTATACGCAATTACACTGCAAATAAGTTAATTAAAACAACATGTTGCGAGTGGCTATTTTTCGGGGTTCAAAAGCCGTTCGCAATAGCGCGCGATCAGATCGACTTCGAGGTTGACCCGGCCGCCAGCCCGGCAATGCTTGAGCGTGGTGACTTCGACGGTGTGCGGGATCAGGTTGATCGAGAACTCGGCGCCCTCGACGCGGTTGGTGGTCAGCGAAACGCCGTTGATGGTGATCGAGCCCTTGCGCGCGATGTACTTCGCCAGCGGCTTGGGTGCGCGGATGACCAGTTCGTGTGATTCGCCGATCTTCTCGAACTTGACGATCTCGCCGACGCCATCGACATGACCCGTGACCAGATGGCCGCCGACCCGATCGGCCAGGCGCATGGCCTTCTCCAGGTTCACCTCGCCCGGCGCGTCGAGGCCGACCGTGCAGTCGAGTGTTTCGCGCGAGACATCGATCTTGTAACGCGGCGCGTCCTTCTCGGTCACCGTCAGGCAGACGCCGCCATGGGCAATCGAATCGCCGATGGCGACGTCGGCAAGATCGAGTCCGGGCGCCTCGACAGTCAGGCGCAGGCCCATTTCGAGGGTTTGCAGGTGCGTGATGCGGCCGGTGGTGGCGACGATGCCGGTGAACATGGAAACTCCCTGATGATTAAAGCGGAACCTTGCCCAGCGTGGCGAGGAATCGATCGGCGGGCTGATAGCCGATCACGCGCACGTCGGCGATTTCCTTGCCGTTGCCGTCGAAGAAAATGATGCCCGGGGGGCCGAACAGCTTGAAGCGCTTGAGCAAGGCCTTGTCGGCATCGTTGTTGGCGGTGACATCGGCCTGCAACAGCCGCGTGCCGGCCAGGCGGGTCTTGACGCGCGCATCGGTGAAGGTGAATTTCTCCATTTCCTTGCAGGACACGCACCAGTCGGCGTAGAAGTCGAGCATGACCGGCTGGCCCCTGGCGGTCGCTTCCTGGAGTCGCGCATCCAGTTCGGCCGTGGTCTTGACCCGCTCGAAAGTCAGTCCCGGCGACACGCCGGCCACTGCCTCGCCGCGCAGGAAGCCAAGAGGCTGCAGCGGGTCGCGCGCGCCGCCGAGCATGCCGAGCAGCATGGCGGCGCCGCCGAGCAGCATCAGCACGCCGATGCCTTTCCACAGCCGATGCCAGCCGCCCACGTGCGGCGGCAGCGGATCGAGCGCGTGCATGTAGATGGCCGGGATGATCAGCAAGGCCGCCCAACCCAACATCAGCGTCCAGGACGGGATCACCGGCGACACCAGCCACAGCGCCGTCGCCAGCAGCAGCACGCCGAAGAATTTCTTTACCGCTTCCATCCAGGGCCCGGCTTTGGGCAGCAGCGAGCGCGAAAACACGCCGACCAGGATCAGCGGCGCACCCATGCCCAGCGCCATGGTGAACAACGCGGCGCCGCCGAGCGCGGCGTCTTTCGTCTGGGCGATGTAGAGCAGCGCGCCGGCCAGTGGCGCCGCCACGCAGGGGCCGACGATGAGGGCCGAGAGGGCGCCCATGGCGGCGATGGCGCCGAAGCTGCCGCCTCGGGCATTGGCTTTTTCCGACAGACGGCCCTGCAGCGCCGCCGGCACCTGCAATTCGTAGAAGCCGAACATCGACAGCGACAGCGCGACGAACACCAGTGCGAACACGCCGAGCACCCAGGCGTTCTGGAGCGCGCTCGACAGCAGCGTACCCGAGTAGCCGGCGGCGACGCCGACCGCCGCATAGGTGATGGCCATGCCCAGCACGTAGGCGGACGAAAGCCAGAAGGCGCGAGCATGCGTGACGGCGTGGCCGTGATTGACGATGATGCCGGACAGGATGGGCACCATCGGAAACACGCAGGGTGTCAGCGACAGCAGCAGGCCGAAGCCGAAGAAGCTCGCGATCGCCATCCAGAAGCCGCCATCGCGCAGCAATCCGGCGATCTTCGATGACTCGTCGCCATCACCCGCCGCGGGGGTCTCTGACGCAGTCCTGGCGGGCTCGGCCGGCCGCGCCGCGGGCATGGCGGCCGGCGCCACCGACATCTGGGGCGCGGCGACGAGGCCGACGCTCGCTTTCTGCACCATCGGCGGGTAGCAGATGCCCTCGTCCCAGCATCCTTGCGAAGTGGCTTTGAGCGTGAAGGATTCCGCGCCATTGGCCTCGACCGGAATGACGATCTTGACTTCGCTCCGGTAGGTTTCGACCTTGCCGAAGAACTCGTCGTCCTTGATCTTGCCGGCAGGAAACTTCGGTTCGCCGAGCTTGACGGTGGCCGGCTCGGCGGCGAACTTGAACTTGTCCCGGTACATGTAGTAGCCATTCTCGATCTGCCAGCGCGTCTCGATGGAATGGGCGTCGAGGGCTTGCACGGAGAAGCGATAGGCCTGCTCGGGCTCCAGCGGCTCGTCGGCGGCGAACAAGGATGGTGCGACGGCGAGCGCCAGCAGCAGCGCGAAGCAGCGGATGAACGGGGTCATGGGCTGGGTTCCGGTGACGTTTCGGCGGCGATCCAGGCCAGATAGCCGGGCAGGCCGCGTCCGATTGGGACAGCGACGATCTCGGGAAGTTCGTGGGGATGCCGCGCCCGGATGGCGGCTTCCAGCGCCGGATAGCGCTCAGCGGTGGTCTTGATCAGCAGCGGCACTTCCTCGGCCTGTTCGATGTTCCCTTGCCAGCGATAGATCGACCGGCACGGCGCCAGAATGTTCACGCAGGCGGCCAGCCGGGCCGCCACCACGTGATTGGCGAGCGTGCGCGCCGATTCGGCGTCGGGCAGGTTGGTCAGTACCAGCAGGGCCTCCATGCGCCGATTGTAACGGTCAGGACAACAGGCGCCGGCGCGTCAGGCCAAGCGCGATCCAGAAGCAGACCAGGGCCATGGCCGCGAGCACCGCGACGTGCAGCAGCGGTGCATCGGGGATCCGGCCGAACAGCAAGGGACGGATCAGCGCCACCGAGTGCGTCAGCGGCAGCAGTTGCGAGATCGCCTGGATGCCGGCCGGCAGCGAATCGAGCGGGAAGAACACGCCCGACAACAGCGTCATCGGCGTGATGAACAGGGTGAAGTAGTACATGAAATAGTCGTAGGAAGGCGCCAGCGCGGTGACGATCAGGCCCGGCGCGGCGAAGGCCAGGCCGGTGAGGAAAATGGCCGGGATCGCCCACAGCGCCAGCGGCGACTGCACGAGGCCGAGCAGGGCGACGACGATCAGGATGGCAACGCCGGACAGGGTGGCCTTGGCCGCCGCCCAGAACAGCTCGCCGAGCACGACGTCGTCAAGCGCGACCGGCCCGTTCATGATGGCTTCCCAGGTCTTCTGCACGTCCATGCGGGCGAAGGCCGAGTAGAGCGTTTCGAACGATGCCGCGTTCATGGTCGAGGCGCACACCGTGCCGGCGGCGAGGAAGGCAATGTACGAGCCGCCGCCGAAGGCGGGCAACGCCTCCGGCAGCAGGCCGCCGAGGCCATAGCCGAGGCCGAACATGTAGATCATCGGGTCGGCGAGGTTGCCGAGGATCGACGGAATGGCGATCTTGCGCCAGACCAGAAAGTTGCGGCGCCACACGGCGATGGCGCGCCGCGACAGTCGGGGCGGAGCGAAATGGTTCATCAGTCGCGCAACTCCCGGCCGGTGAGCTTCAGGAACACATCCTCGAGATTGGCCGGCCGCAGCGGCGACGGCGACACGGGAATGTGTTCGGCGATCAGGGCCTGTGGCGTGCCTTCGGCGATGATGCGCCCATTGTCCATGATGGCCAGTCGGCCGCACAGCCGCTCGGCTTCCTCCATGAAATGCGTGGTCAGCAGGATGGTCTTGCCGTCGGCGAGCAGCCCCTGCAGCCGCTCCCAGATCAGGTGGCGCGCCTGCGGGTCGAGGCCGGTGGTCGGTTCGTCCAGCACCAGCAGGTCGGGGTCGTTGATCAGCGCCCGCGCCAGCGTCAGGCGCCGCTTCATGCCGCCGGACAGCGTGCGGATGTTGGCGTCGGTTTTGCTGGCCAAGCCGGCGAATTCCAGCAGACGCGGAATGCGGGCACGGATGACGTCGTCGTCGATGGCGAAATAGCGGCCGAATACCAGCAGGTTCTCGGCGGCCGAAAAGTCCGGATCGAGATTGTCGAACTGCGGCACCACGCCGACGCGCTCGCGCGCTTCCCGCGCGCGCGCCGGCACCGGTTCGCCGACCATGGCGATCGACCCGCCGTCCGGCGCTACCAGGCCGAGGCAGCAGCGCAGCGTGGTGGTCTTGCCGGCGCCGTTGGGGCCGAGCAGGCCGAAGCACTCGCCCTTGGCCAGCGCGAAGGAAATACCCGCCACCACCTCGCGGTCGCCGTAGCGCTTGCGCAGGTCAACGACCGACAACGAAGAAAAACTTGGCTGAATGGCGGCGCTCACGCAAGCATGTTCGCAAGAAAGGCGGTCACGTCTCGCTCGATGTCCCTTGCGGATTCCTTGCGTTCTTGACACCGTGGCGCCCAAGCCCTGCCCGGATGAATGACATCCCACCTTGGCCGCGTCCCGGCGTGCCGTCCCTTGCCAGGATCATGATTGCCAAATCCGTCGATCAAGGAGTTCCAGAGTGGCGAGAATCGAGCAATAAGCAAGGCTTCGCCCAAGGGAATCCAGATATCATCGACGATCAGGAAGCGACAATGAAAATCCTCGAGGTCGAGATTGGTTGCGGACTTCACGGTTTCCGCGTGCTCTCCGAGCCGCTTGAACAAGACTTGGCCTGGACTGGCGTCGAGCACTCCTCCCTTGCGCGACCCCGCCGGCACGGCCTTGCCCACGTAGATTGGCATCTGGAACCGTTCGGCCCGGTTCAACTTGGCCAAGGCTTCGTAAGCCTTGAACCTTCCCGTGTAGTACAAGGCGTAGACTCCGGCGCCCTGGAATGCCGTGAGCGCTCCAAGAGACACGGCGGGGCGCGCCAGCAACGCATCCGCCACGCTTGCGCCAAGGTTCTTTTTGTCCAGCGGATTGAAGGGAATGACGTCGGCGCTCAAGCCGAGGCCCTCTTGACGGGAAGCGCCAAACCAGACTCCCTGGCCTCGGCTTCGAGCAAGCAACATGCAACGCTGGCGGCTACTTGGCGCACCATGTTCACCGGCACCGCATTGCCAATCTGCCGCATTGCTTCGGTCCACGTGCCATGCAGCTTGTATCCGTCGGGAAAGGTCTGCAAACGTGCGCTCTCGCGGGCCGTGAAATAACGCAATGCACCATCGTCCTTGATCATCATGTTCTCGCCACCCGGAACACCATGGTCCCCCGCCTTGAGCGTTTTCGCGGGAAGGTCGAGCGGGCTGCCGGTGTGCCCGGGGTAACGCTTCGCGCCAGGCTGGAGCCGATGATCCGCGATTTTCTCGGCTTCCTCGGACTCGGGATCGGGCAAGCCGACAAGTGCATCCCGCACCGTCCGCCAAGGCCGCGTGTCCGGCGGTAGCAGCGATTGCCGCCAACCAACCACGCGGTCGACAAACCGTTCCGGCATCGGCGGTGGCTCGATCCCATGCCGCCGCCAGTACTCTCCCGACACCCATTGATCGAACAGCAGGGCATCCAGGCTGTGCGTCGGCCTTGGGAAAGACCACTTGACGTCCAGATCGGAACGAAATCCGACGATGAACACGCGTTCCCGCTTTTGTGGAACACCATAGTCGGCGGCGTTTACAAGGGTCGGAACGACGTTGTAGGTCAAACCGCGCCGCCGGCACCGCCCCGAGGACTTTTCGACCTGGAGGCGAGTCAAATGGTCCTCCCAACTCTCTGCGCGAGTCGCGACCACCTCGGGAAACTCCAATTGCAGCAGGATGTACTGGAAATAATTCGCGAACGACGAGCGCGTCAAGCCCTTGACGTTCTCGAAGATGAACGCGCGCGGAGCCAATCGGCGCACGAAGTCCACGGCGGCGGGGAACATGTCGCGACGGTCGTCGTTCGCGCGATGCTTGCCCCCGAGCGAGAAAGGCTGACAGGGCGGACCGCCCGCGACCAAGTCAATCGACTCCGTCAGGGCACTCCAATCGAAATCGCGGACATCGCCCTCGATCAATGGCCAATGCCGAACGAGCGGGTAGTCGCGCTCCTGATTCTCCCGAATGGTCTCGCAGGCCCACTTGTTCCATTCGATTACCGCCATCGGCGTAAACCCGGCCAGTTCGCAACCCATGGCGAGACCGCCCATGCCCGCGAACAGCTCCACGGATCTCATGCTGGTGTTCCTCCCGATTCGATAAATCGACGCAAGCGCCTCGTCACCCTTTCGATATTCGCCAACTGACATTCCCAAACAGTCGCCACCGACCACCCCGTGCTCCGCAACGTCGATATCGCGCGCCCGTCCCTCAAGCGATTCTCCTCCAACTTGTCTCGCCAAAAAGCCCTGCGCGACTTCGGCATGCGCGCAAGTGGGCAGTTCTTGTGCCGGTGCCAGAAACATCCATGCACGAAGACGATTTTACGACGTCCCGGGAGGACGATGTCCGGGTTCCCGGGTAGATCCCGGCGATGCAATCGATACCGATAGCCCAGCGAGAACAGCAACTTGCGCACGATCAGTTCCGGCTTTGTATCCCGTGATCTGACTCGCGACATCCGCTCGCTTCGCTCGGTTGGGGTCAGTGTATCCATGCGTCGTGGATGATCCGGCGGATCACATGCAGGCGCCGGTGGAAGAAGTGGTCGGCGCCGGGAATGACGGTCACCGGCAGTTCCAGCGGCTCGGCCCACTTGAGCACATTGGCCAGCGGCACGGTCTCGTCTTCCGAGCCGTGGATGACGACGGTATCCGGCGCGACCGCTTCGGTCTCGTACTTGCGGTCGCCCTCGATGAAGCCGGCCGCGGTGCCGACCAACACCAGCCGGCGTGCCGCCACGCATGACTCTTGCAGGCGCCTGGCCAGCCGCGTGACGACGTAGGCGCCGAACGAGAAGCCGGCGAGATAGAGCGGCAGCGGCCCGAAACGGCCTCGCGCGTAATCACGTACCGCGAGCAGGTCGTCGGTCTCGGCAATGCCTCGGTCATGCGCGCCCTCACTGGCGCCGACGCCGCGAAAGCTTGGCCGCAGCGTGGCGCAGCCGAGGTCGCGGAACGCCTTGGCCAGCGTCGTCACCACCTTGTTGTCGGCGGTGCCGCCGAACAGCGGGTGCGGGTGGGCGACGATGGCGATGCCGGCGGCGTTGTCGTGGGGTTCGACGAATACCTCGATCTTGCCGGCCGGCCCATCGAGCAGCACGCGCTCGTGGCGCGACATCAGACCCTCAGGCGCTCGACGACCTGGCCCTTGAGCAGGTGGGATTCGACGATCTCGTCGATGTCTTCCTTGTCGACGTAGGTGTACCACGTGGCCTCGGGATAGACGACCAGCACCGGACCCTTGTCGCAGCGATCGAGACAGCCGGCGTTATTGACGCGCACCTTGCCGGGGATCTGGTCGCCGAGTTCCTTGACGCGCTGCTTGCAGTAATCGCGCATCGCGGTGGCGCCATGGTTGTTGCAGCATGGCTGGCCGGGATCGCGCTGGTTGGAGCAGAAGAAGAGGTGGTACTTGAAATGGCTCATGGTGTCTCCGCTGGGTACTTGATTGCATTCTTCGCCATCTTATCGCGAGCGGCGGCGATCAGGTCAATGCCCAGCGCATCGGCCAATTCCACGAGATAGATAAGGGTATCGGCGACCTCGTCGCGCACGTCGGCCAGTTTGGCGGCGGACAGGTCGACACTCTGCTCGGGCGTCAGCCACTGAAAATGCTCGACCAGTTCGGCGGCCTCGACGATCATGGCCATGGCGAGATTCTTGGGCGTGTGAAACCGGCGCCAGTCGCGCGCGGCGGCAAATTCGCGCAGGGCATCGCGCAGGTGGTCGAGATCAGTAACGTGGTCGGTCATGGGCGGTTCTCATCAGGAACAGCCATGGCAGCGCCAGGAACGGCCAGAGGTTCGAGGCCAGGCGCGTCAGGCCGTGGAAGTTGAGGAACTGGCCGGGGTCCCAGGTCTGGAAGGTGTGGGCCAGGTACGGGTTTTCCGGCGCGATGTTCACCAGCGTGGTGGCGACGAGCAGGCTCGACGCCGCCAATGCCTTCCGCCAGCGCTCGTGCAGGGGGCTGGCGAGCAGCCAGAACAGCAGCCCGGCGGCCAGGCCGGTGAGGCTGCCCGGCGTCGCCCAGGCGAAGCCGGCCGTGCCGCTCATCATCAGCAGGAAGGCGAAGCTCTTGGCCAGCAGGCCGGCGCCGACGACGGCGAAGGTCGATTCACCTCTCGTCCCGCGCGCCAGCAGGCTCACGATCAGTGCGATAGCCAGGGTTTCGGTGGCGACGATGGCGGCCTCGATGCCGGTGAAACTGTCCGCGCTGTAGCTCAGGGGGGGCGTGACGCCGAGCAGTCCGCGCAGGCTGCCGTTGCCGAACAGGAGGGTGTCGGGATTGAACTGGGTCAGCAGCCACAGCAAGATCAGCAGGAGTCCGGTGTCGGCGCCGGCGCCGGGCTGGAACAGGCGATGGCGCAGCGCGTCCAGGCGTCCGCCATCGGGCATGACGCGAACCCAGTGCGCCCCCGCCAGCGCGCCGACGAAGGTACCGGCGGTATTGCAGGCCAGATCGAGATTCGACGGCACCCGGTTGGGCAGGAAGTTTTGCAGGATCTCCAAAGTCAGGCTCGACGCCACGCCGATCGCCAGCGCCGTCGGCACCGCGAGGCGGCGCCCGAGCCGCGGTTGCAGCGCCATGGCCCACAGGAAGCCGAACGGCAGGTAGGCGGCGACGTTGCTGGCGAGGT
>OEIV010001247.1_pt1 | contig 11965 bp, 16 predicted proteins | sample 1539231 | NCBI WGS metagenome assembly OEIV01 (sample SAMN03794762, study PRJEB22550) | activated sludge metagenome | feature: wastewater treatment plant; material: activated sludge; isolation source: Wastewater treatment plant of a petroleum refinery complex | place: Argentina: Buenos Aires ... | reverse complement strand
GCCGATGAAGAGCGAGCCGGCCTCGCGCCGGGCCGCGAAGCCGCGATCCTGCCCGAGATCATCCAGCAGGCGCGCCGCGTAGGCCGCGAACGGCGGTTGCGCCTCGCGCTGGTAGGAATTGAAGTCGCAATAGGGGCACTTGCGCTCGCACCACGGCAGGTGGATGTAGAGCGCGAGCGGCGGCAGCGTCAGCACGGTTTGCCGAGGGCGAGCAGCAGTTGCCCGAGCGCCTGCGCGCGATGGCTCAAGCGGTTCTTGAGCTCGCGCGGCAGTTGCGCCGACGAGCAGCCCTCGGTCTCGACCAGGAACAGCGGGTCGTAGCCGAAGCCGCGCTCGCCCGCTGGCGCCTGCAGTATCCGCCCCTCCCAGCGTCCGGCGCAGATCAGCGGCACCGGGTCGGCGGGGTGGCGCAGCAGCGCGAGCACGCAGTGAAAGCGCGCGGTGCGCCGCGCCGCGGGCACGCCGGCGAGCGCCTCGAGCAGCTTGCGGTTGTTGGCCGCATCATCGCAGGGTTCCCCCGCGTAGCGCGCCGAGTGCACGCCGGGCTGGCCGGCCAGCGCATCGACCTCGAGGCCGGAATCGTCGGCCAGTGCCGGCAGGCCGGTGTGAGCGCTCGCGTGGCGTGCCTTGATGATCGCGTTCTCGACGAAGCTGAGCCCGGTCTCCGCGATCCCGGGCACCGCGAAATCCTCCTGCGAGCGCACCTCGATGCCGCTGTCGGCGAGCAGCGCGTGCAGTTCCGCGAGCTTGCCGCGGTTGCCGGTGGCGATCACGAGTTCGCGCAGCCGCATCGTTGCGCCCTCAGTCGGCATAGAGCACGTGGTTGAACTGCAGCACGAGCGGACGCGCCTCGCCCGCGGGCTGGATCGCGATGTCGAAGTACTGCGTTTCGCCGGAGACGAAGCCGAACTCGGCGATGTAGTAGACGGCCTGATCCTCGCGGATCTCGCGAAACTCGAGCGGCGTCTTGCGGATCAGGTCCCCGCGCGTGCCGCTCAGCACCGCGCTCACGGTGGCCGCATCGCCCGTGCCGCGGCGCACCGCGATGTTGAGCAGCGCGCGGTCCTTCGCCCGCACGATGCCGTAGGCCGCGGCGATGTCGGGCTGCAGGAAGCTGCTGGCGAACACGCTGTAATGCACCTCGAAGCTGCCGTACTGGCGCATCTCGGCGCGGGTTTGCGTCGCGAGCAGCGCGAGCAGCAGGGAGACAGCCAGGGGGGCGAAGCGCGATCGGCGCGATAAATTTTTCATTTGGTCACGTGGTAGATGGCGGTGACGCCGCAGAGATTGGGTAGCAGGCGCGCGGCCGGCGTGGCGCGCTGGTTCGCGTCGACGACGACCCGGTTGATGACGTGGATGTTCTTTTCCCGGCACAGCGCCTCGAAATCCAGCACGGTGCAGAAGTGGATGTTCGGCGTGTCGTACCAGGTGTAGGGCATGAAGCGCGAGACCGGCATGCGGCCCTTGCCCGCGATCTGCAGGCGGCAGCGCCAGTTGCCGAAGTTCGGAAAGGTGATGATGCATTCGCGCCCGATGCGCAGCATCTCGTCGAGGATGATGTGCGGATAGCGCACCGCCTGCAGCGTCTGCGACATCACCACGGTATCGAAGCTGTCGCTGCGGAAATTGCCGAGCCCGCGGTCGAGATCCTGCTCGATCACGTTGACGCCACGCTCCAGGCACAGCGAGATCTTGATCGGGTCGATCTCCAGCCCGTAGCCGCGCACCTGCCGGTCCTGCGTCAGGTCCGCGAGCAGCTTGCCGTCGCCGCAGCCGAGGTCGAGCACGCGCGCGCCGGGCTTCACCCACTGCTGGATGATGTCGAAATCAACGCGCATCGGCGACGCTCCGTGGGGCAAGGCCCGCGTGCACCTGCTCCATGTAGCGCTGCAGTGCGTCGTGGTAGCGCGGGATCGGCAGCAGGAAGGCGTCGTGGCCCTCGTTGGCCTCTATCTCCACGTAGCTCACGTCGCGGTGCGCCGCGAGCAGCGCGTCGACGATCTCGCGCGAGCGCCGCGGCGAGAAGCGCCAGTCGCTGGAGAACGAGACCACCAGGAAGCGCGCGCGCGCGCGGCGAAAGGCCTCGACCGGATCGTCGCCGAAGTCGCGCGCGAGATCGAAGTAGTCCAGTGCGCGCGTCATCAGCAGGTAGGTGTTGGCGTCGAAATTGTCGGCGAACTGGTCGCCCTGGTAGCGCAGGTAGCTCTGCACCTGGAACTCGGCGTCGGCCTCGGACCCCGGCGCGAAGGAGCCGCTGCGCAGCTCGCGCCCGAATTTGTCGCCCATCAGCTCGTCGGACAGATAGGTCACGTGGCCGATCATGCGCGCGATCGCCAGGCCCTGGCGCGGCAGCGTGCCGTGCTCGAGGAACCAGCCGTCGTGGAACTGCGGATCGGCCATGATGGCCTTGCGCGCGATCTCGTTGAACGCGAGGTTCTGCGCCGAGAGCTTCAGCGCGGCGGCGATCACCACGCAGTGGCGCACCCGCTCGGGATGGTCGATGGCCCAGCGCATGGCCTGCATGCCGCCGAGACTGCCGCCGACCACGGCGGCCCAGCGCCCGATGTGGAGCAGGTCGGCCAGCCGCCGCTGCGTGGCGACCCAGTCGCGCACGCGCACCACCGGGAAATCCGGTCCCCAGATCCGGCCGGTCGCGGCATTGACGCTGTGCGGTCCGGTGCTGCCGGCGCAGCCGCCGATGTTGTTCAGGCTGACCACGAAGAAGCGCGAGGTGTCGATCGGCTTGCCGGGTCCGATGCAGTTGTCCCACCAGCCGGGCTTGCGGTCCGCGGGCGAGTGGTAGCCCGCGGCGTGGGCATTGCCGCTGAGCGCGTGGCAGATCAGCACGGCGTTGGAGTGATCCGCGTTCAGCGTGCCGTAGGTCTCGTAGACGATGTCGTAGCCAGGCAGCGTGCGCCCGCAGGCGAGCTCGAGCGGCTGCTCGAAGCGCTGCGTGCGGGGCGTGACGATGCCGACACTGCCGGGCGCTGCTCGCGGTTCCATGGTCCGGGATCCGTTGGGGGGCGGGCAATCTTGCAACTGCTTGCTTTCCTGTTCAAGCGCGGTCCGGCGCGATGCCGAGATCCGGCGGGATGCGCGCAGGCGCGCGGATCAGCGCGGTCTTGAAGCGGCTGCCGTGACCGGTGCCGATTTCCACCGCGCCGGGCGCGACGCCGAACTCGCTGGCGAGGAAGCGGCACAGCCGCTCATTGGCCGCACCCTCGCTGGGCACGGCGCTGATGCGGATGCGCAACCTTCCGCCGTGCTCGCCGATGATCCGGTCGGCCGAGGCGCGCGGCTGCACCTGGCAGCGCAACGACAGCACCTCGCCCTGCCAGCGCCAGAACGGCCCGGTTTCCGCCATCAGAAGCCCAGCACCACGCCGCGCGGCAGCCCGACGCCCTGCGCGAGGCCGCGCAGCAGGATCTCGAGCACGTTGATGATGACGAACACCAGGATCGGCGACAGGTCCAGGCCACCGAGCGGCGGCAGCAGCCGGCGCACCGGCGCCATCACCGGCTCGGTGAGCTGGTACAGCAGCGCGATCCCCGGGTGATGGCTCTGCGGCGCGATCCAGCTGAAAACGATCAGCAGCAGGATCCCGAAGAAATAGATGTTCAGCAGCAGCGAGAAGATGCCGAGCAGCGACCACGCGAGCAGCAGTAGCGGGTTGCCGATCGAGAAGCCGAGCAGCGCGAGCACCACCAGCGTCGCGATGCACTGGATCGCGAGCGCCAGCACCAGGCTCGCGCTGTCCAGGCGCCCGAGTGGCGGGATGATGCGCCGCAGCGGCCGCAGCAGCGGGCTCGTGACCTTCACGATGAACTGCGAGATCGGGTTGTAGAAGTCCGCGCGCGCCAACTGCAGCAGCAGGCGCAGCAGCACCGCGAACAGCAGCACGCCAAAGGCGGTCTGGACCAGGTAGCGAGAGATTTCCGCGAAGGTTCCCATGTGCGTCGTGGTTCCCGGCTCAGGGCTGCCCGAGCTCGTCGGCGAGCTCGCGCGAGCGGTTGCTGGCCGCCTCGAGCGCGGATTCGAAGACGCGGCGCAGGCCGCGCTCCTCCAGCACCCGCAGCGCGCGCTCGGTGGTGCCACCGGGCGAGGTCACGCGGCGGCGCAACTCCACCACGTCGACATCGGTTTCCAGCGCCATGCGCGCCGCGCCCAGCGCGGTTTGCGCGGTCAGCTGGCGCGCGAGCGCCGGGTCGAGCCCCAGGTTCTCGGCGGCGAGCTGCATCGCCTCCATGACCAGGAAAAAATAGGCCGGGCCGCTTCCCGAGACCGCGGTTACCGCGTGCATGGCGTCCTCGTCCTCCACCCAGGCCACGAAGCCGATGCTCGACAGGATCTCGTGCGCGGCGGCGCGCTGCTCCGCGCTCACGGCGGGCGTGGCGTAGAGGGCGGTGGCGCTCGCCTGCAGCAGCGCCGGCGTGTTGGGCATGCAGCGCACGATGGCGACGTCGGCCCCCAGCCAGGATTGCAGCGAGGCGGTGCCGATGCCCGCGGCGATCGAGATGACCAGCGAGCCGCGTTCGGCCACGGCCGCGGCGATGTCGCGGCAGGCGCTGCGCAGTTGCTGGGGCTTCACGGCCAGCACCACGATGTCGGCGCTGGCGGCGGCCTCGTGGTTGTCGGCGCTGGTGAGCACCCCGAGCGCGCCGAGGCGCTCGCGGCAGCCCGCGTCGGGGTCGCTGACGCGAATCGCGCGCGGATCCCAGCCGCGCGCGATGATGCCCCCGACCATGCTGCCGGACATGTTGCCGCCGCCGATGAAGGCGATGTTGCTGCGGGTCATCCGCGTCTCCCTGTCATGCGTTGAATCTCCGGGCTCATGTCCCGCGCGGCCCGAACAGCGCGGTACCGATGCGCACCAGCGTCGCGCCCTCGGCTATCGCCGCCTCCATGTCGTCGCTCATCCCCATGGACAGCGTGTCCAGCCCGGGGATGTCGCGCTGCAGTTCTGCCAGGCAGCGCGCGAGTCGCGCGAAGGGCAGGCGCTGCGCATCGAGCCCCTCCGACGGGGCCGGCAGCGTCATCAGTCCGCGCAGCCTGAGGCGTGGCAGCGCGGCAATCGCCCGCGCCAGCGCCGGGAGCTCTTGCGGGGCGGCGCCGCCCTTGCTCGCTTCGCCGCACAGGTTCACCTCGATGCAGCAATCGAGCGGCGGCAGGTGCGCCGGGCGCTGCTCGTCCAGGCGCTGGGCGATGCGCAGCCGGTCGATGCCGTGCACCCAGGCGAAGCTGGCGGCGATGGCCGCGGTCTTGTTGCCCTGGATGCGGCCCACGAAGTGCCATGTTAACGGAAGATCCGCCAGCGCCTCGATCTTGGGCAGCGCTTCCTGAACGTAACTTTCACCGAATTGCGCCAGTCCGGCGCCATGGGCCTCACGCACGCGCAGCGGCCCGTGCGTCTTGCTGATGCCCACCAGCGCGACCGAACCAGGCGCGCGCCCGTGGCGCGCCTCGAGGCGGGCGATCTGCCCGAGCAGAGCCCGGGTTCGTTCGGCGATCGTATTCATGCAGTCCCTCGCGGGCGGCGCGGCTACGCTGGCGGAGCCGGCCGGCCCGTTTCCTTTACCGCCCGGTTGCGTGGTCTATTATACCGAAGGGGCGTGACATGACCTGCGGGATGTCGCGCATCGCTTCACCGTCGGGAAAGCCCATGGATATCACCGAACTTCTCGCCTTCGCCGCCAAGCAGCGGGCCTCAGACCTGCATTTGTCGGCCGGCCTCCCACCGATGATCCGGGTCGACGGCGACGTCAGGCGCATCAATCTGCCGCCGATGGACCACCGGCAGGTGCATGACCTGATCTACGAGATCATGAACGACAAGCAGCGTCGCGATTACGAGGAGTTCCTGGAAACTGACTTTTCCTTCGAAGTCCCCGGGGTCGCGCGCTTTCGCGTCAACGCGTTCAACCAGAACCGCGGGTCGGGCGCCGTGTTCCGCACCATCCCCTCCAAGGTGCTGACCATGGAGGATCTCGGGATGGGGCAGGTGTTTCGCGAGATCTCGATGGAGCCGCGCGGGCTCGTGGTGGTGACCGGGCCGACCGGTTCGGGCAAGAGCACCACGCTGGCGGCGATGGTCGATTACATCAACGACAACAAGTACCACCACATCCTGACCATCGAGGACCCGATCGAGTTCGTCCACGAGGCGAAAAAATGCCTGGTGAACCAGCGCGAGGTGCACCGCGACACGCACGGCTTTGCCGAGGCGCTGCGCTCGGCGCTGCGCGAGGACCCCGACATCATCCTGGTCGGCGAGATGCGCGACCTCGAGACCATACGCCTGGCGCTCACGGCCGCCGAGACCGGGCACCTCGTTTTCGGCACCCTGCACACGACCTCGGCGGCGAAGACCATCGACCGTATCGTCGACGTGTTCCCGGCGCAGGAGAAATCGATGGTCCGCTCGATGCTCTCGGAGTCGCTGATGGGCGTCATTTCGCAGACGCTGCTCAAGAAGGTGGGCGGCGGACGCATCGCGGCGCACGAGATCATGCGTGGCACCCCGGCGATCCGCAACCTGATCCGCGAGGACAAGGTGGCGCAGATGTATTCCGCGATCCAGACCGGATCCGGCGTGGGCATGCAGACCATGGACCAGTGCCTCACCGACCTGGTGGCCAAGCGCCTCGTCACGCGCGAGGCCGCGCGCGAGAAGGCCAAGATTCCGGACAACTTCTGATCACTGTCGCCGCCGCCACACCCGCACGACCACCCGGAGAGACCCGTCATGGAAGCCAACGAGACAGCGAAGAGGGAACTGGAAGTCACCGACATGCTGGCGCGGATGGTCGAGAAGAAGGCCTCCGACCTGTTCATCACCGCCGGTGTCGCGCCGTGCATCAAGGTGCACGGCAAGTTGCATCCCGTCGACGACGTGCCGCTCACGCCGGAACGCGCGCGCGAGCTGGTGCTGAGCATCATGAACGAGAACCAGCGCAAGGAGTTCGTGCGCTCCCACGAATGCAATTTCGCGATCAGTTCGCGCGGCGTGGGACGCTTTCGTGTCAGCGCGTTCTACCAGCGCAACCTGGTGGGCATGGTGCTGCGGCGCATCGAGTCGAAGATTCCCACCGTCGACGAGCTGCAGCTGCCGCCGATCATCAACGAGCTGGCGATGACCAAGCGCGGGCTGATCATCTTCGTCGGCGCGACCGGCACCGGCAAGTCCACCTCGCTCGCCGCCATGGTCGGCTACCGCAACCGCAACAGCTCGGGCCACATCATCACGATCGAGGACCCGATCGAGTACGTGCACCAGCACAACAAGTGCATCGTCACGCAGCGCGAGGTCGGCATCGACACCGAGAGCTTCGAGATCGCGCTGAAGAACACCTTGCGCCAGGCGCCCGACGTGATCCTGATCGGGGAGATCCGCACGCGCGAGACCATGCAGCACGCCGTGACCTTCGCCGAGACCGGCCACCTCTGTCTCGCGACCCTGCACGCGAACAACGCCAACCAGGCGCTGGACCGGATCCAGAACTTCTTCCCCGCCGACGCGCGCGACCAGCTGTGGATGGACCTGTCGCTGAACCTGAAGGCGATGATCGCCCAGCAGCTGATCCCCACCGTCGACGGCCAGGGACGGCGCGCTGCGATCGAGATCCTGATCAACACGCCGCTGGTCTCGGACATCATCCGCAAGGGCGAGGTGCACGCGCTGAAGGAATTGATGGAGCGCTCGACCGAGCTCGGCATGCAGACCTTCGACCAGTCGCTCTACCAGCTCTACTGCGACGGCGTGATCTCCTACGAGCACGCGTTGTCCTACGCCGATTCGCAGAACAACATGCGCCTGATGATCAAGATGGGCACGCAGACCGGTGGTCTCGGCCGCGCGGCCGGGCTCGCGATCGACGACTCCACGGAAAACACCGGACAGTTCTTCGGCAAGCGTCCCTGAGGACGTTCAGCCGCCGGGACGCGCGCGTTCGGCGAACCAGCTCTCCAGGATCACGCAGGCCGCGACGCTGTCGAGCGCCGCGCGTCCCTGCTCTGCCGCCATGCGCTCGCGCGCCTCGAAGGAACTGAGGCGTTCGTCCATCAGTTCGCAGCGGATGCCGAAGCGCCCGTGCAGGCGGCGCGAGAAGCGCGCCGCGCGTTCGCTCATCGCGCTGGGCGTGCCGTCCATGTTGAGCGGCAACCCGACCAGCAGCAGCACGGGTCCCCATTCGCCGATCAGGCGACGGATGCGTTCCCAGTCCGGCACGCCGTCGCGCGCCGGCAGCACGGGCAGCGCGGTCGCGGTGCCGGTGAGCGCGTTGCCCACCGCCACGCCGATGCGCCGCAGGCCGTAATCGAAGGCCAGCACCATGCCCATGCAGGTTCAGGCGTTGCCGAAGGTGCTGCTGAGCAGCCCGAGGTTGATTCCCAGGCGCGCGGCGGCGGCCTGCGCGCGCTGCTCCAGCGGCACTTCGAACAGGATCGAGGGCTCCGCCGGCAGGCTGAGCCAGGCATTCGCCGCGAGTTCCTCCTCCAGCTGCCCCGGACCCCAGCCGGCATAGCCCAGCGCGATCAGCGCCTCCTGCGGGCCGTCATCGTGGGCGATCGACTCGAGTATGTCGCGCGAGGTGGTGAGGCTGATCTGGGCGGTCACGTGCAGCGTCGATTGCCAGTGCCAGCGTTTCTCGCGCCGGTGCAGGACGAAACCGCGATCGGTCTGCACCGGGCCGCCGGCCAGCACCGGCTGGTCGTGGTGGTGCACGAAGCCGGGAATCTCCAGGTGCTCGAAGATATCGTCGAAGCTCAGCTCGAGCGGCCGGTTCACGACGATGCCCATCGCGCCGTGCTCGTTGTGCTCGCACAGATAGGTGATGCTGTGCGCGAAGATGGAATCCTCCATCCCCGGCATCGCGATCAGGAAATGGTTGCGCAACCGCACGTTCATGGCCGCATTGTCGGCCCCGGGGCGCAATGATGGCAAGCCGCCGCGCCCGCGCCCGGGTGCTCACTCGCTGGAGCTCAGGCGGTTGCTGCGAAACTGCCACGTGCGGATGATCTCGAGTTCGTCGGCGCGCGCACGCAACTCGGGCGGGAACGGCTCGAACGGCGCCGATAGCCGCACGATCTGCATCGCGGCATCGTCCAGCAGCGCGTAGCCCGAGGACTGCAGCACGCGCACCTCCTTGACGCTGCCGTCCGGGCGCAGCGCGACCAGCAGGCGCAGGTCGCCGTAGAGCCGGCGGCGTTTCGCCTCTACCGGGTAATGCTGGTTGCCGATGAGCTCGATGCGCTGCTTCCATGTGTAGAGGTAGGCGGCGTCGGCGGCGGCGCGCGTCGCCGCCGAGGTCAGGCGCTCCACGCGCGGCAGCCGCGCGTAGGCTTTCTGCTGCGCATCGAGCCGCGCCACCAGCGAGGCGATCTCGGCACTCGCCTCGGCCGGGGGTGCCGTTTGCGGCTGCGGCTCGGCCCGCGCGCGCCGCTCGGCGGGATCGCGCGCGGCAATCCGCTGCTCGCTGCGGGTAGACGTCAGCGCCGGTGCCGGATCGCGGGCGGCTTCGGGTGGCGCGCCGGGCGCCTGCACCACCGGCCGGATCGCTGGCGCATCGAATACGCTGCTGACCGGAGCGCCAGGGTCGGTGGCCTCGTTGGCGCTGCCGCTGCCGCGCTGGTTGGCCTGCGCGAGGAAATCCGCGGCCTCGTCCGGCGCGTCGTGGCGCAACTGCGCCAGCGTCACGTCGAGCCCCGGGGCGCGCGGCGCACGTTGCTCGCGCGTGAAGCCCACTCCCAGGATCAGCGCCGCGTGCACGGCCAGCGCCACCACGACGCAGAGCAGCAGCCGGTCGTTGCCGAGCGCCGGGTCGTCCCAGGCTCGCACGGAGCTCAACGCCCCAGGCGCGCGTCGATCGCGGCGATGACGCTCGCGCCGATGTCCAGCCCGTGCGCCTTGTCGATCTCGCGGATGCAGGTCGGGCTGGTGACGTTGATCTCGGTGAGGTAGTCGCCGATCACATCCAGCCCCACGAACACCAGGCCGCGCGCGCGCAGCGCCGGGCCCACCTCGTCACAGATCCAGCGGTCGCGCTCGCTGAGCGCGCGCGCCTCGCCGGTGCCGCCGGCGGCCAGGTTGCCGCGTGTCTCGCCGGCCGCCGGGATGCGCGCCAGCGCGTAGGGCGCGGGCTCCCCGTCGATCATCAGGATGCGCTTGTCGCCGTCGACGATCGCGGGGATGTAGCGCTGCGCCATGATCGTGGTGGCGCCGTTGGCGGTGAGGGTCTCGAGGATCACGCTGATGTTCGGGTCGCCGTCGCGCACGCGGAATATCAGCGTGCCGCCCATCGAGTCGAGCGGCTTGAAGATCACGTCGCCGTGCTCGCGCTGGAACTCGCGCAACTGCGCGGCGTTGCGGCTCACCAGCAGCGGCGGGCAGCATTGCGGGAAGCGGGTCGCGAACAGCTTCTCGTTGCAGTCGCGCAGCGACTGCGGATCGTTGATCACCAGGCAGCCGTCGCGCGCGCCGGCCTCGAGGATGTAGGTGGAGTAGATGTACTCGTTGTTGAACGGCGGATCCTTGCGCATCAGCACCACGTCGAGCTCGCCGAGCGCGATCTCGCGCGGCTCGCCGAGCTCGAACCAGCGCGCCGCGTCGCGGTGCACGCGCAGGGCGCGCGTGTTCGCTCGGGCGTTGCCATCGCGAAGAAAGAGGTCCTGCTGCTCCAGGTAGTGGAGTTCCCAGCCGCGGTCCTGCGCGGCCCACAGCAGCGCCAGCGTACTGTCCTTCTTGTAGTTCAGTCCGGCGATGGGATCCATCACCACGCCGAGGCGTATTGTCATCTGCGAACTCCGTCCGGATTTTGGGAGGCCTGCCTGTATTTCCGCACGCCCATGGTCTATTAATTGACGACCGCCGGACAACGATAGCAGAAGCCCGGCCGCTTGCTGAACGCGCCGCGACGCCGTCGCGCCAACCGCGGGAAAAGACCTAGGGCCATTATCGGGGATCCTCGCCATGGAACAGAGCTTGACCGGCCTCAAGGTCATGGTCATCGACGACAGCAAGACGATCCGCCGCACCGCCGAGACGCTGCTCGCCAAGGAGGGCTGCGAGGTCATCACCGCCGAGGACGGTTTCGACGCGCTGGCCAAGATCGCCGACCACCGGCCGGATATCGTCTTCGTCGACGTGATGATGCCGCGTCTCGACGGCTACCAGACCTGCGCGCTGATCAAGAACAACAGCGAATTCCGCGCGACGCCGGTAATCATGCTCTCCAGCAAGGACGGCCTGTTCGACAAGGCCAAGGGGCGAATCGTCGGTTCCGACCAGTACCTCACCAAACCCTTCAGCCGCAACGAGCTGATCGGGGCGATACAGCAGCACGTCAGGGCGGGTGTTTGAGCGTGCCGCGCAGGAGACAGATGATGCCGCGGATCCTGGTCGTCGATGACTCGCCGACGGAAAATTTCAAGATAAGCGGGGTGCTGAAGCGCCACGGACACGAGGTGCTGGCCGCCGAATCGGGCGAACAGGCCCTGCAGGTCGCGCGCGACAGCCAGCCGGACCTCATCCTGATGGACATCGTGATGCCGGGCCTGAACGGCTTCCAGGCCACGCGCCAGCTCACGCGCGATCCGGCGACATCCGCCATACCGGTGGTCATGCTGACTGCCAAGAGCCAGGAGGCCGACCGCATCTGGGGCGAGCGCCAGGGGGCGCGCGGTTACCTCGTCAAGCCGGTCGAGGATTCGGTGCTCGTTGCCACGATCTCGCAGGTGCTGGCCGAGGCCAGCCGCTGAGGCGGGCCCGCGCGATGGCAGCCACCGCTCCCTTCGACCTGCTGCTGGATATCTCCGCGCGCGTACGCAGCGACGGGACCGAGGCACGCCTGCGCATGCAGCCGCACTGGACCGGCGTCGCATTCTCGGTGCTCGGGCAGCCGCTGGTCGCGCCGATGGGCTCGGTCACCGAAATCCTGATGGTGCCGCCGCTGACGCGCCTGCCGCGGGTGCA
>OEIV010001246.1_pt1 | contig 11978 bp, 8 predicted proteins | sample 1539231 | NCBI WGS metagenome assembly OEIV01 (sample SAMN03794762, study PRJEB22550) | activated sludge metagenome | feature: wastewater treatment plant; material: activated sludge; isolation source: Wastewater treatment plant of a petroleum refinery complex | place: Argentina: Buenos Aires ... | reverse complement strand
GTAGCCCGTAGGGGAATCGAACCCCTGTTTCATCCGTGAAAGGGACGCGTCCTAACCCCTAGACGAACGGGCCACGATGTCAACCTTGCGGAGGGTCTCCGAAAGGGCGGGCAAAGATAAGACATGCACCGATCTGTGCAAGATCAGGTGAGGTCGTCCACGTCCGCCTGGAACCGGAAGCCCAACCGCTTTCCGGTGGAGAGCTGGAGACCCGCGTTGATCTCGTTCATCTCGCTCACGGTCACCTGGTTCACCTGATCGTACGGCGGTGTGAGCAGGTCGAAGTCCAGCACATAGATGATCGTGGAGTAGATCACCTGTTTCAAGACCTCCCTGTCCATCTTGTTGCCGGCCAGATCATTGTACAAGAAGCCCAGCTGGCGTTTGCCCTGCACAAAGAAGTGGCCGTCCTTGTTGAGGAATAGGCGGCTCACGAGGTAGCCCAGGTCGCGCTCCCGGTTGTACTTGAAGGAGTCGCTCAGGAAGTTGTAGACGTTGATGACCCCGAAGTAGCCGCGTTGCTCGTCCTCCTCCAGGTAGCTGGTCTTCCACAGGCTGTGCCCCTGGTCCAGCCGGAACACGTTGGTATGCATGTGGAAGATCACCGTATCACCGGCCACTTTGAGCTCGCAGGTCATCTCCCCCTTGTCGCGGTACTGCACGCTCACCCGTTTGTCGCGCTGCACCATCTCATGTTCCAGGTCTTCGGCCACCTCCTGAAGCACTTCCTTCAGCTCGTGGAACAGGCCAAGGATGCGGTGGTAGACATCCTGCTTCATGCCGCTCTTGAGCTGCAGCATGCGCAGGATCATGTCGCGCGGGCCGGGGGTGGCCGGCGCGGGGTTCGGGGTGGTTTTCCTGGGGCTCATCAGTAGGCGCGGGCGAAGAGTACGCGACGGTCGCTCGGGCGGCCGGTGACCATGCAGGTCCCCGGGGTGGTATCGCCGTCAAGAGGAATGCAGCGGATGGTGGCCTTGGTCTCCTCCTTCCCCCGCTCCTCGGTCTCGGCCGTGCCGTCCCAATGGGCGAGGATGAACCCGCCCTCCTCGATGGCCACCTTGAACTCATCATAGGTGTTCACCGCCCGCGTGTACCGTTCCCGCATGGCGAGGGCCTTCTGGTAGAGGTTGTCCTGGATGGCCTCCAACAGGTGCTCCACCTTCTCGGCGAGGTCCGTGGCCTGCATCACCTGCTTCTCCAGGGTATCCCTGCGGGCCACCTCCACGGTTCCGTTCTCCATGTCGCGTGGGCCCACGGCGATCCGCACCGGAACACCCTTGAGTTCATGTTCAGCGAACTTCCAGCCCGGCTTCTTGGTGTCGTCGTCGTCGAACTTCACGGAGATGCCCTTGGCGCGCATGGCCGCGATCATGGGGGCCACGAATGCGCTGATCGCGCTCAACTGCTCGGCGTTCTTCGCGATCGGCACGATGACCACCTGGATGGGCGCGAGCTTCGGAGGAAGCACCAGTCCATTGTCATCGCTGTGGGTCATGATCAGCGCTCCCATCAACCGGGTGCTCACGCCCCAGCTGGTGGCCCATACGTGTTCCTGGCGGTTCTCCTTGGTGGTGAACAGCACGTCGAAGGCCTTGGCGAAGTTCTGGCCGAGGAAGTGCGAGGTCCCGGCCTGCAGGGCCTTGCCGTCCTGCATCATCGCCTCGATGCAGTAGGTCTCCTCCGCACCGGCGAAGCGCTCACCCGGCGTCTTGATGCCCTTGATCACGGGCATGGCCAGCCACTCTTCGGCGAAGCGACGATAGACCTCCAGCATGCGCTCGGTCTCCTCGATGGCCTCCTGCCTGGTGGCATGGGCGGTGTGGCCCTCCTGCCAGAGGAACTCGGCCGTGCGCAGGAACAGGCGCGTCCGCATCTCCCAACGCACCACGTTGGCCCATTGGTTGATCAACAGCGGCAGGTCCCGGTAGCTCTTGATCCAGCCGCGGTAAGTGTTCCAGATGATGGTCTCGCTGGTGGGGCGCACGATGAGCTCCTCCTCCAGTTTCGCTTCGGGATCCACCACCACCCCGTGAACGGGATCGCTCTTCAGTCGGTAGTGGGTGACCACGGCGCACTCCTTGGCGAAGCCCTCCACGTGGCTGGCCTCCTTGGCCAGGTAGCTCTTGGGGATGAAGAGCGGGAAATAGGCGTTGACGTGTCCGGTCTCCTTGAACATGCCGTCGAGGGCCCGCTGCATCTTCTCCCAGATGGCATAGCCGTGCGGCTTGATCACCATGCAGCCACGCACATCGCTGTGCTCGGCCATGTCGGCCTTCAGCACCAGGTCGTTGTACCATTGTGCGTGGTCGTCCGCACGCTTTGTCAGGATGTCCGCCATGAGGGCCGCCGGGTGGTATTATTTTTGATGCAGACGAAGCGGCCAAAAGTACACAACGAAGCCGCCCTGTCCGGCGTTAACCCTGCACCATGGACCGACCCCTTCAGCCCCTCCGCACCGCCCCAACGGCCCTGCTGACCGCTCTTCTGCTGCAGGCCTGTTCCGGCGCCTTGGACAGCACGGCCACGCACGATGGCGTGTATGACCGGCCGGCGAACGCACCGGTGGCCGCCGCACCGGTTGAGGAGCCCGCACCCGCTGCCGTGGCCGAGCAGCCGAAGAGCGCGGAAGCGGACTATTACAACGCCGCCGAAAGCCAGCGCTACACCGATCCGCGGAACTACTATGACATGACCTACAACGACCCGTATTACTACAACTACGGGCGCTTCGGCTTCGGCATGGGCGTGGGCATGGGCTCCTGGGGCAATGGCTGGGGCATGGGCACCGGATGGGGCTCACCCGGTTGGAACGACCCCTATTGGAACAACAGCTGGCAGAGCGGCTATGGCGCCTGGGGCTGGAACAGCGGCTGGGGTTGGAACAGCGGTTGGGGTTGGAACAATGGTTGGGGATCGTGCTGGTCCTGTTCACCGTACGGCTGGAACAGCGGCTGGGGCCCCTACTACGGCTACGGAGGCAACTGCTGGGGCTGCTACCAGCCGATGATCATCTGGGATGGTACCAGCAGCTACCGCAGCGTGGTGGCCCATCGTGGCAGCATGGGCGGTGGCGGCACGGTCAGCGGTGGCAACCGGGCCCCGATCTACAACCCGGTGGGCCTGCGTGGACAACCCGAGCAGCGCGCCCGCATCGAGCACCGCCCGGTGCAGTCCGCGCCGGCCGGGAACAGTCCCCGCCCCCAGGCCCGCCCCGGTTCCATGGACAGGCCCTCGCGCAACGACCCGGCGCAGCGGCCCGGTCGCATGGAGCCCAACGAACGTCCGTCGCGCCCGACCTTCGACCAGCAGCCCTCACGCGGGATCGACCGTGGGACCCGGGGCGGAGGTGGCTTCTCTTCACCCGCACCGTCCCGCTCGGGCGGTGGACGCCGCTAAGCCATGATCCATCGCATCATCGCACGCGGATCCGGTCCGCAACGGTGCTTCCTTGCCTTGCTGGGCCCGCTCCTGGCGATCACCCTCCCGGCACAGAACGAGGATGACGCCCTGCGCATCGTGTCCATGCGCCCTGAAGGCACGGCCCGCAGCCTCGGTCTGGGCGGGGCCTTCGGTGCGCTGGGCGCCGATCCCGGAGCCCTGTGGTCCAACCCGGCGGGCATGGCCCTGTTCACCACCAGCGAGTTCTCCGCCACCCCGGCCCTGGAGGTGAATGACGCCCGGGGCAGCCTCCTGGGCTCCAGCGCCTCCAACACCGACCAGCGCGTGCACTTCAGCAACCTGGCCATGGCCCTGCACGCCACCAAGGACGAGAGCCGCTGGAAAAGCCGCAGCTTCGGGGTGGTGTTCGACCGCACCGCCAGCCACCACTGGGAACGTGTGGTGCAGGGCGAGAAGGTGTCCTCCACCCTGTTGCAGCAGTTCGTGAACGAGGCCAACGGCACGCGGTTCGACGCGCTCGCAGGGGGATACCCGTTCACGGCGGACCTGGCGTGGCAGACCTTCGCCATCGACACCCTCGCGGGCGACCCGGCGGCCTACCGGATCTACGGCGGCGGTTCGGCCCTGGGGCCGACCCGGCAGGACCACTCCATCAGCACGGCCGGTGCCAACAGCAACACCTCATTCTACTATTCCGCCGGGCTCGATGACCGCCTCTTCATCGGTGGCGCTCTGGGGATCCTGGGCAGCCGCTACGAGCGGTTGACCACGCACAACGAAACGATGCTGGCGGCCACGGACTCGCTGGACCGTTTCACCTATGAGGAGCGGCTGGTGATGCGCGGCAGTGGCGTTGACCTGAAGTTCGGCGTGCTGGGGCGCGTGGGCGACCATCTGCGCATCGGAGCCTCGGTCCACAGCCCATCGTACTTCTGGATGACCGATGTGTACAACACCAGCATGACCACGCGCTTCCGGGCGGGTGACAGCTATGCGTACGACAGCCCGGACGGAAGCTTCCAATACCGGGTGCAGGGCCCCTGGCGCGCCCTGCTCTCCGTGGCGGGCATCGTGGGCCGCAGGGGCGCGGTGAGCGCGGACTACGAGTACAGTGATCAGCGCGCCACCCGCCTGCGCCGGGCCAACGCCCTTTCGGACAGCTACGATTTCGCCTTCGAGAACCGCACCATCCAGCAGGTGGTGAAGGGGGTGCACGCGTTCCGCGTGGGCACCGAATGGCGCCTGGGACCGGCCTTCCTGCGGGGTGGCTTCGCGTACTGGACCGATCCCTTCATGGCAGGCGACCTGCGGCACGGGGATGGCCGGACGCGTTACTCGCTGGGCGGCGGTTTCCGCGGCGCACGGCTTTCCTTCGATCTGGCCCTCGCCTACGATCGGAGCAGCGGTGGCTACAGCATGTACGATCCCACGCTGGTGGACCCGGTGCGGGAGGAGCTGACGGCCTATCGCGCCCTGTTCACCGTGGCCTTCCGGCCCTGATCGGAACGAAGAAGGGCCACCCCTTGGGGCAGCCCTTCGCTGTTCGTTCCACCCAGGGCCTACTGTTCGCCCTTCACGCGCTCCACCACGTAGTCATCCACGAGGATGCGGCCGCAGTGCTCGCACACGATGATCTTCTTGTGGCTGCTGATGTCCAACTGGCGCTGGGGCGGGATGCTGTTGAAGCAGCCCCCGCAGCTGCCGCGCTCCACCGCCACCACGGCCAACCCGTTGCGGGCGTTGCTCCGGATGCGGCGGTAGGCGCTGAGCAACCGCTCCTCCACATGACCGGCCACCTCGGCGGCCTTCTTCAGCAGGGCCTTCTCGTCCTTCTCGGTCTCGGCGATGATGTCGTCGAGCTCCTTCTTCTTGTGGTCCAGGTCCTTCTGGCGCTCCTTCACGAGGCTTGCGCTCTCCTCCACCACCGCCTTCTTGGCATCGATCTGCGCCTTGGTCTCCTTGATGCGCTTCTCGGCCAGTTGGATCTCCAGGTTCTGGAACTCGATCTCCTTGCTGAGGCTGTCGTACTCGCGGTTGTTGCGCACCTTGCTCTGCTGCGCCTCGTACTTCTTGATCGACGCCTTGGCGTCCTTGATCATGTTCTGGCGGTCCGCCACGTTGTTCTCCAGCTCCTTCAGCTCCTCCTCGAGCTTGGTCAGGCGGGTGTTCAGGCCGGCGACCTCATCCTCCAGGTCCTGCACTTCCAGCGGCAGTTCGCCCCGCTGCGTGCGGATGCGGTCCACCTGGGCGTCGATGACCTGCATGCGGTACAGGTCCACCAGCTTCTCGGCGACGGTGATCTCCGCCTTGCCGGCGGCGTGGGTTGCCCGGGCGGCGCCGTTCTTGACGGCGGCCGTGCCCTCGCTCTTCGCCGCGGTCTTCACGTCGGTCTTGGCCATGTTCAGGAATAGTGGATGGGATCGGTGACGGTTTCCGTCAAACGGACCGCAAAGGTAGGGAAAACTTCCCCTAACCTGCGCTGGATCAGCCGCATGGTGAACTGCTCGCTGCCGTAGTGCCCCACATCGGCCAGCAGCACACGTCCGTCCGCCTGGAAATAGTCGTGGTACTTGAGGTCGGCGGTGATGAACGCTTCGGCACCGGCGGCCAGCGCATGCCCGATGAGGAAGGCCCCCGCCCCCCCGCAGAGCGCCACCCGCTGCACGGGCCGCCCCCTGAGCGGGCCATGGCGCACCACGCGCTGCCCGAAGACCTGCTTGATCCGCTCCAGGAAGTCACCCTCGCCCACGGGCCGTTCCCAGTGCCCCACCAGCCCGCTGCCGACACCCGGGTGGTCGTTGGCCAGCGGCATCAGGTCATAGGCCACCTCCTCGTAGGGGTGCGCGGCCTTCATGGCGGCCACCACGGCGGCCTCCAGGGTGCGCGGCAGCACCACCTCCACCCGGGTCTCGGGCTCCTGGTGCCGCTCCCCCTTCCGGCCCACGAAGGCCTGGCTGCCCTCCCCCGGCCTGAAGGTGCCCTGCCCCTCGAGGTTGAAGCTGCACTCGTCGTAGGCCCCGATGCGGCCGGCCCCGGCCCGGAACAGGGCGGAACGGACGGCTTCGGCGTGCGCATGCGGCACGAAGACCGCCAGCTTGGCCAGCTGGGCCGGCCGCGGCTGAAGCACGCGCCGCCCCATCAGCCCGAGCGCATCGGCGATCTCCCCGTTCACCCCGTCGATCACGTTGTCCAGGTTGGTGTGGATGGCGTACAGCGCGATGTCCCGCCGGATGGCGGCCAGCACCGTGCGCTCCACCGGCCCTCGCGGCACCAGGCTCTTCAGCCCGCGGAAGATCACCGGATGATGGCTGATGATCAGCCCGCAGCCCTTGGCCGCCGCCTCCTCCACCACCTGCTCCGTGCAATCCAGGCAGACCAGCGCGCCGGTCACCTCCGCCTCCGGGTCCCCGACGTGCAGTCCGCTGTTGTCGTAGTCCTCCTGCAGGCCACGCGGGGCCCAGGCCTCCAGTGCGGTGGTGAGTTGCTTGATCTTCATCGCGAACGGCCTATGGTCAGGGGATCGCAAAGGAAGCAGTGCACAGGAAAGACCCTATCGTTCGTTCACCAGGATATACTGGAACCTCCTGTCCAGCAACCGCCCATCCAAAGTATCCAGCATGACCTGCGTGATGCGCAGCGGATACAAGGTCCGGTTCACCGGCCGCTCCATCACCCGCAGCCACTCCGCTTCCTCGACATGCTCCGGGCGGTTGGCCAGCAGCACCGCACGGGTAGTGGCATTCAGTGTATCGGGTGGTGCTGACGATCCAGGTTCCTGCGCCAGCAGGCCGAGGGGCAGCACGAGCAGGATGAATATGAGCGCGCGCATGCTCATGGCGCTTGAACGATGATGCGGGTGGACGCTGACCGCATGCCCCAGCGAAGCGTGCAATGGTACATGCCCGAAGCTTCGCCTGCGAGGTCCACCCGATGCACCTGGCTCCACTGCGGCAGGCGCTCCTTCAGCACCAAGCGACCGCTCAGGTCGCGCACCTCCAATGCACCCGCCACCGGTTGCGCGGCATAGCTCATGGTGAACGCTCCGTTGTTCGGGTTGGGGTAGACCTGTATTCCCCCCCTCTCCGCGGGAGAGGGGCCGGGGGTGAGGCCCGCATTGATCCCCAAGCTATCACACACGCTGCCATCCACTGGGCCCAAGTGGTAGTTGGGGTGGTTGGGCAGGGAGTTGACGAAGTACCGTGGCAATGTGATCCCATGTTGCTCGATGTTACACGCCAGACCAGCCGAATCGGGCGAGTGGATTACATGCAACTTGTCCGTGCTGTTGCCCGTGCCGATATAGATCTTGCCATCGGGCGCCAGTTGGGCAATGTCGAACAGTGTAGCCAGCGGTGGAAAAGGTGAATAAGTGCTGTCCCAATGCGCGATCTGTACCATGCTCGCCTCGATGTCCGTCGCCTCGGTATCGTACTGATACACGTCTTCTAGGGATGATACATAGAGGAAGCGGCTGTTGGGTGAGAAGGCCACACCGCCCATGCTGTTCGCATCATTGATAAGGATATGCACAGGGCTGGAGAACAAGCCCGTGCAACGATCGAAATCGAAGATCTCCAAGTCCTGGTTGAACTGGCCCCAGTAGTAGGCGAACTTGCTGCCGTCAGGACTGAAGCAGACCTGGCCATTGTCCGGTGGGCGCACGATGCCGATCGATTGTGTACCGTCAACTACTGCACCGTTCGGAGTGACCAGCAATCGATAAAACATGTTCGTGTTCACCTTGTGGCAGAAGACCCACCAGTCGCGGCCATTGGCATGCCGCACGGCGGTGATCCTCCCTGTGTTCAACGCATCGGCGATCAATACCTGGTTCTTGATCGTTACCCCTCCCAGCCCCCCGTCCAAGCTCATGTCGGTTGTGGTGACATAGAGATAGAGCGCATTGGGCCCTGGTATGTTGTCAAGGGTACCATGGAAGAGATAGTAGATACTCGAAGTGTCCGGCTTGGGCAGGATCAGACAGGCCTGCGAGAGATACAGTCCCTCCGGGAACATGGAGGTGTAGCTGCTTGGATTCAAACCGGTCCCGTTCAGCATGGTATCACCCAAGGCGTTGGCCACGAATGCACCATTGGTGCTGAAGAGAAGATCACCGTTCGCATCGGTGATGTTGGCGGAGGTCCTGCCGAAGTCGATGGCGCGGGACACGGTGGATATGACCATATTACCGCCAGAGAAATCCATGTCCACCCCGCCCCATGGCGGCCCCCATTGCTCGCCATACCCACCCAGCCATAGGTTGTTCAGGCCCTGGGCCGAAAGCACCATTGTCGAAGAGTAACACAACAAGACAAGCACCGCGCGAACGACCATTTTGGGGTTTGTGCGGGGCTTCATGGTTAGAGAAGAGATCAGCGAACAATGGTCAGCTTGCCGTTCCCGATAAGACCTGATGGTCCGCGAACGTCATAGTGGTACAATGCGGGGGCGAGAGTCGCTATGTTGAACGTCAGGCGCGGTAATTCAACAGGCACAGTGCGCCGCATCACCTCCGCACCCAGCCCATCGTAGAGCACGAACACGCCCGGCTCGTCCAGTGCCCTCGACAGCACCAACGTTGCTTCATTGCTGGCTGGATTGGGTACGACACTCACCGTATTCGTCGCCTGTCCCGCCATGTTCTTCACAATGATCCCCCACGGGAGACATAGCGACGCATCGTCGAAGTCGTAGGTATCATCAATGAGCCAATACAGGGAACGGGCTTTGAAGACGGCATTCCCACCGAGCATTGGACACTGGTTCGCGATGTCAAAGAGGCCATCCGCCTGAGTAGTCGTGAAGCTGTCGATATCCTGGCCGACGGTAGCGAGATAGATGTCATTCACCACTTTCTCATTCTCCTGGATGAGTTCATTCACGGTGATGTTTGTGTTCGCGGCCTGCACATTATTTGCCATGAGCGTCTTGCCATCCGCTGCCCATTGCAGCGCGGTGGCGTTCCAGGTGGACAGGTCACGGATGTTTTGGCGGTAGCCACCAAGGCTTGTGATCAACGCCTGCCGCTGCGCCGGCGTGAGGCTGCTGTCGCCCAATTGTTCCAGCCCATCCTTCACCAGGGCCAGGAGACTGTCGATCTGCGTACGGTTCACATGCAGTTGCGCGACCACCGTGCTGTCCAGATCGTAAAGCGAGAGCTGCTGGTCATCGATGGCCTTCAAGTCCGCCGTGGTGCTGCCTTGCAGATCATCGTAGAGATCGGCCATCGTTTGCAGGCTGTCCTGCAACTCAGGGTTATCGTCCAGCTTCTTGTACAGGCCACCCTTCAGGATCCATTTCGTTTCGTTCGTGTATGGATCATTTTCCAAACTGTCGTTCGCCACACGTACGTCAAGATCGGTCAGCTTGTCCTTCTGGTGCCCGGTGTGGAACTGGCTGCAATAGGGCTCGCCATGGTGGTCGGCGCAGTCATAGTTCGTGCCACCGACTACTACGAACCACCCAGACATGGGCCACACGGATGGCGGCGCGGTGCTACCACCATTAATCGTGGCCGGATTGTAGTAGAAAGGGAAGTTCGGGGCGTTGGCCGTGTCCTCATACAAGGCGCAAACCCCACCAGCACCAGCGGCGTTGTACCACAGGTTCCCTTTTAGTTCTTGCAGACCGATCACCGCAGTACCATCCAAATGCAACGCCCACTTATGGTTGTGGAAGAAGTTGCCACGCACGTCGGTGCCGTAGGCCACGCCGGAAAATAAGATGCCGTTCGTGGTCTGGTCCACTTCATTGCAGCTGATCAATGGCTCCGAACCCATCAAATTGCGGATGGCGCTTTGCGCATCGAGCGGGTAGGTGCTGCCCGCGCCGGTGATGCTGTTGCAGCTTACTTCCGTCCTGCCGCAACCGGTCATCTGGATGCCGGTGAGGTTGAAGGCATTGCTGGCCATCAGCAGGCTGTTCTCCGCCACCATCCACTGGTCCGCTGCGGTAAGGGCGATGCCGAAGCGCGAGTTCGGCGCGTTCATGAAGTGGATCGTGTTATTGAGGATCCTCGAATCTGGCGCCACGTAGTTGCCCTCGGTGACCAGGATGGCCGAGAAGCCCTTGCAGGTGGGGCACTCGGCATCGCCGAAGGTGATGTCGTTGCCCTGCACCAGGATGTGCGCGGCCCCGTCGTTGGCCCGCAGCTCCATGCCGTGGCGGTGCGCCTGCACCGTGTTGTTCAGGAGGTCCACCTCGCGGTAGCCGCTGCGGTCCACGCGGTAGGCGGTGCCCATGTCCAGCATGCGGTTGTCCGTACTGTAGACGTTCATGTACTCGGTGTAGATGCCCCAGCGGCAGGCGTTGAAGCTGGGGGTGCCGGTGCTGCCGTAGCCTTGCTGCCGCAGGGTGTGGAAGCCCGCCTCGCCCCGGGCGTAGATGCCTGCGCCGTTGCCGGTGAGGGTGTAGACCGTGTCAGGCTGAATGTGCTGCATGCGCCAGCCGCTCACCTGCACATCGCTCTGGTGGGCCACGATGCCGTTGCTCATGTGGTGGATGACGTTGCCGCCGCCGGTGAGGTCCACCGCGGTGTGATGCACGTCCAGGGCCGCATAGCCCTGCTGGCCCACGGCGCTCGTTTGGCCCGGATACGGCAGTGCCATGGTGCCCTGGCTGTAGAACGTGCTGTTGCTCACCCAGCAGGCCACGTTGTTGTACGTGCCGCCCACGTCAGGTATGCCGATGCCCACGCGGTTGTTGTGGAACTGGGTGCCGTGCACCCAGATCGTGGAGCCGTCCAGGGCGGCCACGGCGCTCTCGGCATCGTCCACCAGGGAGGTCTTGATGCGTACGGTGGAGCCGCTCTCGGCCGTGATGCTCTTCCAGAGGATGCCCTGGCAACTGCGGAACGAGCTGTTCTCGATGTCCAGGGTGCTGCCGTTGCGCACGACGATCTCGGCGCCGGGCCCCAGGTACACCTGGGCGTTGAGGAAGAGCACATCGGTGTCCACGAAGAAGGCTCCACGCACATACACCGAGCCGCTGAACACGCTGCCCGCCTGGCTGGCCAGGGCGCTGTCCTGAAGCACGATCGCCGCATAGCAGATGGCATCGCTGATGCAGGGCTCTACCAGCGGGTTCACCGTGGTGTCCGAGCAGGTCACCCACCGGTCAATGGTGTCCGGCAGGTCGTAATAAGGCTTGCAGGGCGGGAAGTTGCCGCCGTAGCTGGTGAGGATCACTGTGTCCCACCCGCAGTAGAGCGGGGTGCAGGGAGGACTATTTGTGCCAAAAGGATAGACGTAAAGGTCGCCCGGCCCGCCGTTGCGCACCTCGTCGGGGATGTGGATGGTGAGGCCCGTGACGGTGGCGTGATCCACGGCGAGCACCTGGGTCTGGGCGGTGCAGCGCTCTCGGCCGGTGTTGACGAAGGTGCAGTTGGTGGCCGTGACATAGCGGGCATCCTGCTGGGTGCATTCCGGGCCGATGCAGGGGCCGGTGGATCCCGCCGGGCAATGCGTGAGGGTGCTATCCAAGTGCGACCGGCCCTTCAGCCGCACCATGCCGTGGCAATTGGTGTAGAACCCGCAGCTGTCGAAGGTGACCTTGGCGCGCCCGCCGCCCACCAGGTCCAG
>OEIV010001245.1_pt1 | contig 11979 bp, 8 predicted proteins | sample 1539231 | NCBI WGS metagenome assembly OEIV01 (sample SAMN03794762, study PRJEB22550) | activated sludge metagenome | feature: wastewater treatment plant; material: activated sludge; isolation source: Wastewater treatment plant of a petroleum refinery complex | place: Argentina: Buenos Aires ... | reverse complement strand
ACGGCATCCCCTTCGCGGTCGGCCGCCCCGAACTGGTGGCCACGCTGCCGGAGTACCGCCGCCGCGGGCTAGTGCGCGAGCAGATGGCTGTCATCCACCAGAAGAGCGCAGCGCGCGGCGAACTGGTGCAGGCCATCACCGGCATTCCCTGGTACTATCGCCAGTTCGGCTACGAGATGGGTCTCGACCTGGGCGGCGGCCGTCAACTCTTCTGGGCGCGACCGGGCAACGACGAGAAGGTCGAGACGGAGTCTTACCAGGTGCGCCCGGCGACGGCCGACGACATCCCCGTGCTGCAAGAACTCTATACGGCCCACCTCGGCCGCAGCCTGATCGCCCGCCTGCGCACGCCGGAGTTGTGGCGCTACGAGATGTTCGGCTCGCACCCAGAGTCGATCTATACCAAGAAGGCCCTAATCACACTGGCGTCGGATGAGCAGGTGGTCGGCTACGTTGAGTACGATCCGTTCGGGACGGCCATGGAGGTATCTGAACTGGGCGTGCGACCGGGGCACTCGTGGCGGGCCGTCGGCCGCTTCCTGGTGCGCTATCTGCGCGAGGAGGCCGCGGCGCTCAATCCAGGCCGTGCGGCCGACAAGCAGTTGACCAACCTGTCGTTCAACCTGGGGCAAGCCCACCCTGTCTACGAGGCGCTGGATCCCGATCTGGAAAAGCAGACGCGCCCCTATGCCTGGTACGTGCGCGTGCCCGACATCCCCGCCTTCCTGCGCCACGTCGCCCCGGCGCTGGAGCGGCAACTGGCCGGCAGCGTCATGGCCGGGCACACGGGCACGTACAAGATCAACCTCTATCGCAGTCGCTTCATGATGGTCTGGGAGGATGGCCGTTTGACGGAAGTCACCGACGGCTACGAGTATGCGCGGCTGGAGGAAGGCGACGCGCGCTTCCCCGACCTGACCTTTCTGCAACTGCTCTTCGGCTTCCGCAGCTTCGAAGAGCTGATGACTGCCTTTGTTGATTGCTACCCGAGCGACAACACGACCCGCGTCCTGCTGCGGGCGCTTTTCCCCAAGCGGCCGTCGCACGTGATTCCGCTGGGATAAAAGTATGACAAACCCAATCACACCCTTCATCGAGCGACAAGGCGCGCTGGTGCTCGACGGCGGGCTGGCGACCGAGTTAGAACAGCGCGGAGCCGACCTGAGCGACGCTCTGTGGTCGGCCCGCCTGCTGGCCGACGACCCGGCGCTCATCCGCCAGGTGCACCTCGACTACTACTGGGCCGGGGCCGACTGCTGTACCAGCGCCAGCTATCAGGCGACCGTGCCCGGCTTCGTCGCGCGGGGCATGTCGCCCGATGCGGCGCGGGCACTCATCCAGCGGTCGGTGACGCTGGCGGTTGAAGCGCGCAACGCCTTCTGGGCCGCCGGACCACACCGGCGGCGGCTGCGGCCGTTGGTAGCGGCCAGCATCGGCCCTTATGGCGCGTATCTGGCCGACGGCTCCGAGTACCGTGGCGACTACGACCTGGACGAAGCCGGCTTGCGCGCCTTCCATAGCGAGCGCTGGGGGCTGCTGGCCGCTGCCGGGGCCGATCTGCTGGCCTGTGAAACCATTCCGTCGTTCGCCGAAGCGCGAGCGCTGGCCGACCTGCTGGCCCAAACGCCGGGCGCGTGGGCCTGGTTCAGCTTTACCGGTCGCGACGGCGCGCACATCAGCGACGGCACGCCCATCGCCGATTGTGCCGCTTACCTGGCCGGGCGGCCGGGCGTGGCCGCCGTGGGCATCAACTGCACCCCGCCGCGCCTCATCCCCGACCTCATTCGCGCCATTGCCGCCGTGACCGACACACCCATCATTGTTTACCCCAACTCCGGCGAGCGCTATGACCCGCTGACCAAGCGCTGGCGGGGCGAGTCGGTGCCGGCCGAGTTCGGCACCTTCAGTCGCGAATGGCGCAAGCTGGGCGCGGCGCTGATCGGCGGTTGCTGCCGCACCACGCCGGCCCACATCCGCCAGATCAGCGACCGCTTCAGGAGAACTCCATGGCCGACCGAGTGAACCGCAAGGAGTACCAGCAGTCGCTGCCCAAGAAGCGCATTTCGGCCGGCTGCCTGTTCTTCGACCGGTCGCGGCGGCTGCTCATCGTCAAGCCGACCTACAAAGAGGGCTGGGAGATTCCCGGCGGCTCGGTCAACGCCAACGAATCGCCCCTGTCGGCCTGCATGCGCGAAGTGACAGAGGAGTTGGGGCTGGAGCGGCGGCCGATCCGCCTGCTGAGCGTGGACTTCACCGGCGAAACGAAGCAGCGCACGGAGAGCCTGAGCTTCATCTTCGATGGCGGTATACTGTCGGAGGAGGAGATCGCCGCCATTCGCCTGCCGGAAAAGGAGTTGAGTGAATTCCGTCTCTTGCCGCCGGAAGAGGCGCTGTCGCTGCTGACACGCCGGCTATCGCGACGGGTGAGGCGCTGTCTGGCCGCGCGCGACGCGGGCGCGACACTCTATCTGGAAGGGCAGAAGTCACCGTGGTTGGGTTGATAGGAGAAGTAACCACAGATTACACAGATTTCACAGATTAGCCTCTGAAAAATCTGTGAAATCTGTGTCATCTGTAGACGCTTTCCTTATGAAAATGCGAGGTAACAACTGATGTGGGGTGAGGCGGCGGCGCTGGCGACGGCCGTCTGTTGGTCGTTCACGGCCATCCTGATGAGCTATAGTGGCCGGCGCGTCGGCGCCGATGTGGTCAACCGCAGCCGGTTGCTGTTCGCTTTCGGCCTGCTGGTCGTTGCTCATTGGGCGCTGGAGGGGGCGTTCTTCCCCACGGGCGTCGAACCGTTCCGTTGGGGGTGGCTGGGGGTCTCCAGTGTGCTGGGGCTGGTGCTGGGCGATGCCTTCTTGTTTCGCGCCTACGTCCTCATTGGGCCGCGGCTGTCGATGTTGCTGATGTCGATGGTGCCCATCTTCAGCACCCTGTTTGGCTGGTGGCTGTTCGGTGAGGCCGTGACGGGGCCGGAGATGGCCGGCATTGTTCTAGCCGTAGCCGGGGTCGGCTGGGTCGTCACGGAAGGGCAGAGCGATCCGCGCCTGACCGACCGGCGGGTCTACCGGCGGGGGCTGCTGTTCGGGCTGCTGGGGGCGCTGGGGCAGGTGGCGAATCTGGTAACGGCGCGCTATGCGCTGGTGGGGGACTTTCCGGCGCTGTCGGCGACGCTCCTTCGCATAGCTATTGCCGTTGTCATCGTCTGGGTGGTGGCGGCGTTGCGCGGCCAGGTGGGCGACACGGTGCGGCAGTGGCGCGATCGCCAGGCGCTGCGGGCCATGGCCGCTGCCTCGTTCGTCGGGCCGTTCCTGGGCATCTGGCTGTCGCTCATCGCCGTGCAGAACGCACGGCTGGGCATCGCCTCGACGCTGATGGCGTTGCCGCCTATTTTGCTGATTCCGCTGGAGTACCTTCTGTTCCGGCAGCGGGTGAGTGCGCGCGGATTGATCGGCACGGTAATTGCGATGAGTGGGGTGGCGTTGCTGTTTTGGTAAGGAGCGGCCGACCGCGTTCGCCCAAGTTCTACGGGACGGTGGCGTGGATCAGTTGTAGCAAACCACGGGCGTGGCTCTCGGCGCGCTCGACGCGGAAGCCGGCCGCGGCCACGCTGGCCGCTGTCTCGCGGTTGAGGTGGCACTCTCCCTGCATGGCAAACCACAGCGGATGGAGCCAGTCGGTCAGGCGGCGGGTCAGCGGCGTCTGGCCGCGGACGTGCTCCAATAGCAACAGCCGGCCGCCCGGCCGCAACACACGGCGAATCTCGGCCAGCGCCGCCAACGGGTCGTGGATGCTACAAAAGACGAGCGTACCGACGACGGTGTCGAAGCTCGTGGGTGGGAAGGGCAGGTCGTGGGCATTGGCCGCGGCCACGGTTACGTCGGCGCGACCGGCAGCGTGGGCCTTGCGCGCTGCCGCGGCCAGGCGCTCCGGCCGCAGCTCGACGGCCGTTACCCGCAGGCCGGCGTCGTAGAGGGGCAGGTTCGCTCCCGTGCCCGCGCCGACCTCCAGCACTGACCCACGCGCCTCGGCCAGGACAATGCGCCGCAGTCGGGTCAGGCTATAGCGTTCGGCCAGCCACATGCCACGATCATAGCGTTGGGCGTCGATGTGATCCATTGGCCCCGATTATACCGACAGACGGGTGCGACGCACTTTCTTGAGTGCGTCGCACCTTCTGATGAGACCGTGGAGGGGAACAAGAAGGTGCGATGCACTTTCTGAAGTGCATCGCACCATAGACGGGTGCGTCGCACCTTCTTGAGTGCGTCGCACCTTCTGGTGAGACCGTGGAGGGGAACAAGAAGGTGCGATGCATTTCAGAAAGTGCAACGCACCGTAGACGGGTGCGTCGCACTTTCTTGAGTGCGTCGCACCTTCTGAAGTGCAACGCACCGGGAAAGTTACTGGATGCCGAGGCGGGCCGACGCCTGCCGGCAAAGACTGGCGCCGCCGGCGGCCAGCCACTGATCGAGGATGTCGCTGCTGGCCGCGCCGGCTACGGCGTCTTCATAGATGCCGGTGCTCCACGTGTAGTAGCGTTGCGTCTCGTTGGCCCACGCCGCCCAGCCCTTGGCCGCCGTGCCGTGGCCACCGTTGTAGCCGGCAAACGTCAGGCCGGTGTCGCCGCCGGTCATTTCCATGCCTTGGGCCAGGTAGGCCATGCCGCGGCGGGCGTTGGTGTTCGGGTCTTGCATCGCTTCGCCGGCGCTGAAGTGGAAGGGCATGACCTGGAAGAGGCCCTGCGCGCCGGCGCTGGAGACGGCGTTGGGGTCGCCGCACGATTCGATCTGCATCACCGTCGCGGCCATGTTGGGGTCGAGGCCAAACTCGGCCGCCCAGGCGACGATCTGCGGCGCCCAGTGTTGCACTTCGCGCGTGAACAGCGGGGAGATGCCGCCGACAGCGGCCACCGGAGCCGCTGCTTCCGGCGCAGGCTGCTCGGCCGCCGGGTCGCCCGTCTGCTCGGTCACGGTTGTGGTCGTGTCGGTCGCGACGCCGTTCTGGCCGCCGAGCCGAATGGCCCACACGGCAAACAGGACGAGGACGGCCAGCGAGGCGGCCAGCACCAGCGCCATGCGCTGCTGCACCGCCGCCATCGGGTCTTTCGCCGCCTGCGGCCACGGGTAATAGGGATCGTCGTCCGGCTCCGTCAAAGGCGTGTCCACCGGGTAGAAGGGTAGTTCCTGATAAGCCGTCATAGTTTACCGCCGTTATAACGCTCTACCAATACAACTTCAAGATGATATAGCCGGGCAACACCGCACTCGCGGCAACACCGCACTTGCGGCAACACCGCACTCGCCTCATTGTCCGGCTCGTCACGCGTAACTCGTTACTTCCTTACCGGTTCTTGCCCTGCGCATGCATGTTGCCCGGCGCGCGCTGCCCACTGTTGCCGGGCATGGGCGGGCGCTGCTGAATGCGCGAGGTCGGCCGTGTCGGGCCGTTGGGCGCGGTCTTCGGCGTGGGGGGCGGGCCGACGATGGGATCATCGACCGGCTCATAGGTCACTGCCGGGGCCGGCGGCGGCGCGGGGCGGGCCGGGGCGGCCGTGCGCGCTTTGGGGGCGATGGGCGCGGCGGGACGCGGTTCCGGTCGGGCAGCGGTCATGGTCGGGGTGGTTTGGCGTGGGGCGGCCGCGGGCTTGGGCTTGGCCTCGCCGACCCTGGCCCGGTCAACGATCTCTTCCCCGGCGATTGAGAACGCGCCGATGAACAGGATGCGCGTCAGCCAGACCAGCATGGCGACAAAGATGGGCACGTAGCGCAGCAGCATCTCGCGGCTCAATACCTCGTTGCCGAACTCATGCCCCAGCAGCGTCAGTGACACCGCCCACCAGGTCATGATGGCATTGGCAATCGTGCCCAGGAACCACGCGCCGGTCAGAAACCAGACGGCGCGCGGCTCCTCCGCGCCGCGCTGCGGCGTGAAAATGCGCACCAGCCCGGCGAAGTCGATGGCGCAGAAGGCAATGGCCAGAATCGACGCCCACAGCACGCCGACGAAACGCACCTCGCCCAGCAGGTTAGTCAGAGCATACTGGGTCGTGTCGAAGTTAAAGATCTCGAAGGCGATGAGGGCCACGCCGAGAAGCACGGCGATGACCATCTTCCGCGAGATGGCGCCGCCCTGGCCCGTGAACTGGATGTCGCGCAAACTGCCGGTTTCCTTTAGCATCTCGTTTTTCCCTCTTTCTGGTCTGCGGTGGCCGGGGGCCAGTTGTTGAATAGAACAAATGGTCTGCTTATTCTGGATGATAGCACAAATGTTCTGATTTAGTCAATACGCTCTCTCCCCCATTCCCAGGCAATCGCCTACTTATTTCTGGCAGCGGAATAGCATGCCGATGAGGCAGATTTCCCTGGGTTCTCCGCGTCTTCTCTCGGTGTTCTCCGCGTTCCCAGGACTTTGCAAAAGCCCTGACAGATGTACAACCTGTCCCATCGTCGTAATGACGATGGTGTATAATCCCCCCATGGTCCTCATTTTGACCCACGAGAAGACGGATTTCGACGCCGTGGCCTCGATGTTGGGCGCGCGCAAGCTCTACCCGGCGGCCGTCGCCCTCCTGCCGCGCCACCTCAACCGCAACGTCCAGCAGTTCCTCAACCTCTACTGGGACGCGCTGCCCTTTGTGCGCGCCGACGACTGGCGGCGGCGGCCGATTGACAGCGTCATCCTGGTCGATACGCAGACGTTGGGCAACGTGCGCGGCCTCTCGGCCCGGCCGGCGGTGCACGTCATCGACCACCACATGGGTCAGCCGCCCAAGCCGGGCTGGACGTACGAGGTCGAGCCGCTGGGCGCCACGGCCACGCTGCTGGTGGAGCGGTTGCAAGGGCATGGGCTGGTGTTAACCCCGGAAGAGGCGACGCTGCTGCTCCTGGGCGTCTATGAGGACACCGGCGGACTGACCTATGACACGACGACGGCCCGCGACGTGCGCGCCGCGGCCTGGTTGCTGGAGCACGGGGCGCAACTCAATGTCGCCCGGCGCTTCCTCAACGTGGCCCTGTCCGATGCCCAGCAGCAGCTCTATGACGCGTTGCTGCGCCAGGTCGAGTGGGTGCGCATCGAGGAGCGGCCGATCGCTCTGGCGTCAGCCGTCGCCCCGTCCGGCTTCGACGACGAGATATCGTCCGTGGCCCACCGCCTGCGCGAGACGTTGACGCCCGATGGCTTGTTCGTGCTGGTGCAACTGGGCGACGGCGTGCAGTTGGTGGCCCGCAGTTCGGTCGATGAGGTCGATGCCGGGCTGGTGGCCCGCGAGTTGGGCGGCGGCGGCCACAGCCGGGCGGCGGCGGCGATGGTCGTCGGCGGGCGGCTGCCGGACGTGGCCCGGCGCGTGCGCGAGGTGTTGCCGCGTGCCGTCCAGCCGACGTTGCGCGTGGCCGCGGTCATGTCCTATGGCGTGCTGACCGTGGCGACGACGACGCCGGTGGCCGACGTGGCCGCGCTGATGCAGAAGCACGGCCACGAGGGGTATCCAGTGGTCGACGAGCGCCAGGGGGGCGTCGTTGGGCTGGTGACGCGGCGGGCGGTCGACCGGGCCATGAGCCACGAGATGGGCGGCCAGGCCGTCGGTCGCATCATGCGCGCCGGGAAGATTGCCGTGCGCCCGTCCGACTCCATCGAGCGCGTCCAGCAGCTCATGGCTGCCGAGGGCTGGGGGCAGATTCCGGTATTGCCGGAGGTGGGCGAGGGCGGCGACGGCGAGCGGCCGATTGGCATCGTCACCCGCACCGACCTGCTCAACGTCCTGTTCAAGCCGCCGCCCGAAGCGCCGGAGGGCGATCTGCGCAGGCAGTTGGCTCGCGCCTTCTCGCCTGAGTTGTGGGCGCTGGTGCTGGTGGTCAGCGAGGCGGCGGCGCGGCTGACAATGCCCATCTACTTCGTCGGCGGCCTGGTGCGCGATCTGTTGCTGGGCCAGCCGCCGACTGACCTCGACATCGTCGTCGAGGGGGACGCCATCCGCCTCGTCCGCGAACTGCGCGCCCGCTTCGGCGGCCAACTGCACAGCCACGAGCGCTTTGGCACGGCCAAGTGGTCGCTGTCGCCCGAGGTCTACGCCGCCATCAGCGCCGCGGCCGAGGACGCCCTGCCCGCCCCGACTATCGGGGACGCCGACGCGCCAGATATGGACGTCCCGCCGCTGGCCGCCCCGGCGCAGATCGACTTCGTGACGGCGCGCAAGGAGTTCTACCGGCGGCCGACGGCCCTGCCCGACGTGGAGCCGGGGTCGATCAAGCTCGACCTGCACCGCCGCGACTTCACCATCAACACCCTGGCGGTGCGCCTCGACGGGGCGCACCTGGGGCAACTGCTGGACTTCTACGGCGGGCGGCGCGACCTGCGGCGGGGGGTGGTGCGCGTGCTCCATAGCCTGAGCTTCATCGACGACCCGACGCGCATCCTGCGCGCCGTGCGGCTGGAACAGCGCCTCGGCTTCGCCATCGAGCCGGGCACGGCCGAACTGATCGACGACGCCCTGCCCCTGCTCGACCGTGTGACCGGCGAGCGCATTCGCCATGAGATTGAGCTGGCGCTGACTGAGGCGGACCCGGTGCGGGTCATGGCCCGGCTGGACGAACTGGGCGTGTTGGCCCATCTGGGCGAGGGGCTGTCGTGGCGGGCGGAGACGGCGGCCGTCTTCGAGCGCATCCCCGCCTTTGCCGACGATCCGCTATGGGGCGAGACCTACAGCGCCGGGCCAGCCGTCTTCTACTACTTTGCCGTCTGGCTAGCCCCGTTCGATCCACCGCTGCCGGAAGAGGTGGGACGGCGGCTGCGCGTGCGCAAGGCGACGCTGGAACATCTGCTCGGCCTGGGCCGGTTGCTGCCGGCGCTGGCCGATATGCCCGCCGACGCGCCGCCCAGCGTCGTCGTGCGCCGGCTGGAGCGCTTTGCCGACCGCACGCTGCTGACGGCGCGGATGCTCGACGTGTCGCCACGGGTCAACGAGTGGCTCGACCGCTACATGGGCGAGTGGCGTCACGTCCGCCCGACGCTGACCGGCGACGACCTGCGCGCCCTGGGGCTGCCGCCCGGCCCGGCCTACACGCGCATCCTCGACGCGCTCCTCTCTGCCCGGCTAGACGGCGAGGTAATGGACGAAGCGAGGGAAAAAGAAATAGTGGTCAGTGGTCAGTGGTCGCCCTCGACCACTGACCACTGACCACTACCCCTCAAAGCATGCCACGACCTCATTCGTCTCGTTGTCGATGACGATGCGCAGCGGGCTGCCGGCGGCGGCGCGCAGGTCGATGACGCGAATGACCGGGGCGAGATCGGCCGCCTCCGGCACGAACTCCGCCAGGTGGTTGGGCGAGCCGCGCAGTAGCTCCCAATCCATCTCGCTGCCCTCCTGCCCGGGCTGGATGCCGACGACGACGATGCCCGCCTCGACCACGTCCTCGTAGAAGTCGGTGCCGTAGGCCAGCTCCGGCGGCGGCGTGTAGGGCGGACTGATCTCCACCAGTAGCTTGCTATTGCAGATGTCGCTATAGGTGACGGGCACGCTCAGCCGGCTGTCGAGGCTGCCCCAGCGGCCGGGGCCGATGAGGCCAAAGTGACCGGGGGGCAGCAGATCGTTGAGCGCCGTCACCGTATCGGCCACGCGCCGGCGCTCGTCCCCCTCCGGCAGGTGGTAGTAGGGGGCGGGGTCGATGAAGACGAGATAGATGATCTGCTCGACGGCCGCCGAAGGCAGCAGGGTCGGCGTGGCAAAGAGGCGGTGCTTGTCGCGCAGCGGGGCCGGGTGAGGGCCGCTTTCTTCCAGATTGCGCTGGTAGAGCGGTCGGCACTCCAGAATGTGCAGGTGATAGACCGGCGGCGGGCGAGTCGCTTCCTCGGCCGAGGCGTCGGGCCACTCGATATTGACGGCGAACTCCAGATTCATGGGATTGCCGTAGACGCTCTCCAGCCGTTGCAGGGTGTCGCGCATCAGGCCAACGAAGGCCGCGTCGCGCGTCAGGCCGTCGAAGGTTACCACGTGGTGGTCGCCCGGTTGGGGCGTGGCTCGCGGTGGCACGGGCACAAGGCTGTCGCCCACGTCGCGCTCGGCTACCAGCGACAGCAGCGGGCCGCACTCGCTCAGCCCGTCATCCGTGGCCACCGTCACCAGCTCCTGGGTCTGCCGGTCGATGACGGCCATGGAGCGCTGCGAGAAGCGGCGCTTGTCCACCAGTGTGTTTTCCGGTCGCAGGTGGGGATGGCTCAGGGCGACGAGGCGCGGATAGTCACGGGCCACTCGCTCCACGGCGTGTAGGCTCAGCCCGGTGACGAGGCGCAGGAAGCCGTCCTCGGGCCGGATTTCGGGCGACCAGGCGAACGGGTTCTGGCTGAAGCCGACGCCGCCGACGTCGGGGTAGAAGTAGCGGCCGCACCAGTGGCCGGTGACGCGCTGGAGCAGGATGGCCATGCGCTCGTCGTAGTCGATCAGATTGTGCTTGCGCCGGTAGAGCAGGGCGTCGGGGTTGAGCGAGCTGGCGTAGACGCGGCGGATGGCGTCGAGCACGGCGGCCAGGTTCTCTTCCGGCGTGCCCTGGTTGCCGCAGTAGAAGCTGTCATACTTGCCGGCGAAGGCGAAGCCAAAGTTGTCTTCCAGCAGACTGGAAGAACGGACGATGATCGGGCTGTCGCCGAAGGAGCGGACGACCTCGCGCACTTCCGACACCAGATAGTCCGGCAACTCAGTGTCCAGGAATGCCGCGACGATGCGCGGATAGTCGGCCCGAATCTCCTGCACCGGCCGGTACTTCTGGTTCATGTAGTGTTCCAGCCGGTTCATCAGGAAGAACTCGTAGATGACGTCGGTGCCGATGAACACCGAGTCGGGCACGTGGATGGCGCCGCGGCGGAGCGGGTCGGTGACCAGCGCCTCGTCGAGCGGTTGCAGGCTGCGCCAGGCCAGATACATGCCCGCCGCCTTGCCGCCGATCTTGCCCGTGCCGATGCGGTTCTGGTGGATGCGCCGCAGGTCGTCGATGGTCAGCACGCGTTTGGCCACGCCAATGAACGGCAACTGGTCGCTCATCAGCCGCTTGATGAGCACGACCTTGATCTCCTCCAGATGATGGTTGTAGAGCGCTAACTCCGCCGGCGACATGCGTTCGTAAATCTCACCCTGCTTGAAAAGCATCTCCCAGGGGGCGATCTCCGGGTTGAAGGAGATGGGCTGTGTGTCGGGCGGGGCGGGGCGGCTGCTGAGCACTTCGTCGAGCAACTGCTCGAGCCGGGCGATGCCGAGGTGATTGGCAAAGAGTACGTCGGTGTGGGTATCGCGGACGCGCTCCAGCCGCAACTGCCACGCCTCGGCGTTCTCTTCAAAGTACGGGTCGCCCAGCCCCTCGCGCCGCTGCGAGAGTAGCGCCGATTCGCGTACCTGGCGCTCGAACTCCTCCGGGGACACAATGCCCTGTTGGAAAAGCTCCTGGCGCATGCGGTCGCGTACCCGGTCGGCCAGGATGGGAAACTGGGCCAGCCGGACATAGATGCCGATCGTCGGCGTCGCGGTGCGAATAGACAGTTCAGTCATATCAAACGCCCGATTTGTTGCTGGATAATCTGTGGTTGCTGCCTCATATTACGTCAGGTAGCCGATCGCCTCGTCGCGTTGGCCGTTCATCAGGACTTGCAGCCGCCGGTTGCCGGGCAGCGCCGCCAGGTCGATGACCTTCAGGATGGACGCCAGCGGCGCGTCGGACGGCAACAGCTCGGCCAGGGCGTTGGGGGCGTCGGCGAAGAAGGCCCAGTTGAACGCGCCGCTTTCTGGCCCCGCGCCCAGGTGCAGGGCCAGCGAGTGGATGCCGGCTTCAACGAGGTCCTGGAAGAAGTGCGTGCCGTAGGACAACTCCGGCATGTGGCCGTTGTGGGCCACAGCCATCTCGATGAGCACCTTGGTGTTGAAGATGTCGGCGTAGGTCACGTGGACGCCCAGTTCGATGTTGGTGCTGCCCCAGCGGCCGGGGCCGA
>OEIV010001244.1_pt1 | contig 11989 bp, 11 predicted proteins | sample 1539231 | NCBI WGS metagenome assembly OEIV01 (sample SAMN03794762, study PRJEB22550) | activated sludge metagenome | feature: wastewater treatment plant; material: activated sludge; isolation source: Wastewater treatment plant of a petroleum refinery complex | place: Argentina: Buenos Aires ... | reverse complement strand
ATTTATAACTGTTCAGGTATAATAGTACCTGATACCATAAACATTTTGCAAGAGGAGAAAAACTACTACATGCTTGACGATCACTCATATATCGCTCGATTTGATGTTCAGGATGCGCTAGGCGTCGCCGCAGATCAGTGGAAACAGCTCCAACACCAGTTTGAGATTGGTCAGCAAGACTACCAAATTGATAATATAATTTTTGCTGGTATGGGCGGATCTGCTTTAGCGGCTCAGCTTTCATTGACGTGGCCTGGTTACAATGTTCCGTTTGAAATTCTTCGAGATTACGAGCTACCTCATTATGCAAGTTCTAGAACACTTGTAATCGCTTCAAGCTATTCGGGAAACACCGAAGAAGTACTTTCCGTATTGCATCAGGCAAAGCAAACGAAGTCTCACATAATTTGCATCAGCGCTGGCGGTAAGCTTGCGGAGATCGCTAGCCAACAAGGATATCAATATTTGGAGTTGCCATCTGGGATTCAGCCTCGCTACGCGGTTCTGTATAGTTTTAAGGCACTAATAACAGTGCTGGAACGGTGCGGCTTTGTAAAGGTGTCTGAGATGGATCCACAACTGCATCAAGCTGCGCAGTATTTACAAAATAGCGTAGTGAACTGGTTGCCTTCAGTTCCAACTGCCCAGAACCTAGCAAAACAGTTGGCTGAGAAAATGGTTGGCAAAACACCAATAATTTATGGGGCAAAGCTGTTTTCTGCTGCTTACAAATGGAAGATTAATTTTAACGAAAATGCTAAAAATACCGCCTGGTGTGGACAGTATTCAGAATTTAATCATAATGAATTTCTGGGCTGGAGTTCACACCCAATTGAAAAGCCATTTGCGGTGATTGATTTGATTTCTAGTTTCGACCACGAACAGGTTAAAAAAAGGTTTGAAATTTCCGACCGTCTACTTTCTGGCAAACGGCCAAAAGCCCTACAGATTCAAGCTGAAGGAGAAACGATTTTACAGCAACTACTTTGGGTGGTTGCACTTGGTGACATGATCAGTATTTATCTTGCAATCCTCAATGGTGTTAATCCCACACCTGTTGATCTGATTGAAAAGCTCAAAACCGAACTTTAAAACTGGTATCTCTGTTTTGTCATCCCAAACTTGCCGTGCCCCAAGAAGTCTTCTTCGGGATCCTGAATCAAGCATGCCATGTCGACATGCCGTGGTTCAGGATGACAGAGATACCGGGGGCTACTCGTGGCGCAGGGCGTGAATAGGGTCTTTGTGGGCGGCACGTATAGCGGGCCAGGTTCCGAAGATTATACCTACTAGTAGTGATACACCGGCAGCTAGGGCAATGATCCATAAGTCCATTGCCGGCTGTATGGCGGTTTGGCTGCTAATTACGTAACCGGCTACAAGGCTTAAGAGTATTCCAAGAACACCTCCGGTGAGCGTAATGGCCAGAGCTTCAATTAAAAACTGCATAAGAATTTGTAGACGCGTTGCGCCGACGGCTTTTCGAATGCCGATTTCTTTGGTGCGCTCAGTTACCGTTACTAGCATAATGTTCATTACTCCAATACCGCCGACAAGTAGTGAAATCGATGCAACGGCTGCCGTGAACCCAGTCACAATTTTGAATACCGAATCGGTTGTCTGCACTAACTGATCTTGCGTGGTAATTGTAAAATCTTCTTCTCCGCCATGGTTTTTGAGTAGTTCTTGCTTCAATGCTACGGAAGTAGCTCCGGCTTGTGCTGGGTCTTTTAGCTTAACGGTGATTTGTTGTAATTGAACAACATCTTGATTGAGTGTTTTGCCGGTTGGCAGGGGAATAAGTACCATGTCGCTGATGGGTTGGCCAACATTAAAGCCTTTGTTTGGGCTGAGAACTCCGATTATCACAAAGTTGTTTCCGCGAATTGTTACCGTGCTACCAATTGGGTCGCTGCTACCGAATAAATCTTGCGCAACATTTTCGGCCAATATAACGGTATTGTTGTTTTCTAAGCTACCTCCAAAAAACTGTCCTTGAGAGAGTTTTTGTTTGGTGAGCTCAAGGTATTTTTCTCCAACAGCCAGTATACGGGTGTTAACCTTTTTTTCTTCCCTAGCAATTGATCCATCTAGTTGCATAACACCACCGGCGTATTCAATGTTTTCTAGCTTTGATACTCCTTCTAGGTCGGCTTCGCTCAGGCGTGCCGTTGATGCTGAAGTGCCAAGCGTGCCGCGTAGCGAATCATAGCCGCTAATCGCGGTGTCTCTACCTGGTACAACTGTTATAAGATCACTACCTAAATCATTAATTTGCTGATTTACTTGTCGCTTCACACCTTCACCAAGCGCAATAATGGTAGTAACTGACATGACGCCAATAATTATTCCCAGCAGTGTTAAGAAAGTGCGGATTTTATTACTTCTTAGAGAATTCACCGCCATCTTAGTGTGTTGCATGATCATAGGAATACTCCCTTTGGTCGTAGGGTTATGCAATATGGAATAGGTAAAATGTTCTTAGGCATGTTTCCCTCGTTGTGGTTGCTTACTTTTTGCTTTTTGCTTTTTCTTTTTTGCTTTTCTGGGCTGTGGCTCAATTGCTCGCTCTTTAGCCGCAGGCACTTCTTCTTCCGCTTCTTTCTTTTGCTCTTTTAGCTCTTTGTCCATTGAACGACCAGTAAACTCTTCTTCAATTTGCCCGTCAACCAAACGAATAACCCTGTCGGCGTATGCGGCAAGATCTGGATTGTGAGTCACCATAATAATTGTGTTGCCAGCCTCATGAATCTCTCGGAGTGCAGCCATGATGAGTTTGCTTGCCTTTGTATCTAGATTTCCTGTTGGCTCATCAGCCAAGACTATACTGGGCCGGTTTACCATGGCTCTTGCAATGGCTGCCCGTTGCAACTGCCCGCCAGAAAGTTGGTTCGGCAGGTAGTATTCTTTTTCTTGAATTCCCAGATACTTCAAGATTTCACTGGCTCGTTCGTAACGCTTAACCGTCGAAATGCCTTTATATAAAAGAGGAAGACTAACGTTTTCTAGAATATTAAGCCGGCCGATAAGATTGAAGTTTTGAAAAATAAAACCAATGTTATTGCGACGAATCTTCGCCTGTCGGCGTTGGCTTAAAAAAGAAACGTCGCGGCCATCAAGCTTGTACTCGCCGTCATCAGGTTGATCAAGCAGACCAATAATATTCAGAAGTGTACTTTTGCCAGAGCCACTGGGACCCATAATTACCAAGAATTCACCCTTGGGAACTATTAAGCTTACGTCACGGAGTACCGTGTGCGCACCGTTGCCCAGTCCGAAGGTTCGGCTAATCTGATTCAGTTCGATCACGTTCATCACCTTCATTGTAGCGTAAGTACCCCTTAAAAACCAACATAAAATACAAATACCTTATCTGTTAAGCAGAGTCGTTAAATGATACACTTGGTTTACCCAATTTAAAAAACAAAGCTTCGCGACTTTTTTAAATTGAGACGAAGAAATGCGGTGAATTGAAGCTTTTCAACTTGATGGAAACAAAGATTCTTGAGCAATTTCTGAAAAGGAGAGGTGTCCGAGTGGTTGAAGGAGCACGCTTGGAAAGCGTGTATGCTCGCAAGGGTATCGCGGGTTCGAATCCCGCTCTCTCCGCCACACTAAAACTCATAGTTCGTTAGTTTTTTATGAATAAATATCAAATTGGAATTATTGGATACGGCGATTTCACGAAGGTGATGCTGGAGTATTTGGCTCCATATGCTGACATTGTTGTGAGTTCGCGGAGTCGCGAAACGGGCGATGCAGGTTTTGGTGCACGCTTTAAACCGCTTTCTGAAGTGCTGTCATGCGATATTATTATTCCCTCAATTCCAGCTCAGTTTTTTGAAGAATTTTTCACTCAGAACCGCGATTTTATCAATCCAGGTGCTCTAGTAATTGACGTAAGTTCGGTGAAGATTAGGCCACTCGATGTTTTGCAGCGTCTACTTCCAGAAACGTGTCAGATTATTGGTACCCACCCAATGTTCGGGCCAGCCAGCATTGCTAAAAATAATGGAATTAAAGGTTTGCGCTGTGTTGTGTGTCCGGTCAGAGTTCCTAACGAAAAGTTTAGTAGCATTAAACAGCTTTTGCAGACTAACTTAAAGCTCGAAGTGCTTGAAAGAACTCCTGAGCAGCATGACCGCGAAATGGCTTATGTTCAAGGCCTGAGTCATTACATAGGTCGCGTTATGGACTGCATGAAGATTCCAGAAAGCGAACTAGCTACGTTGGCCTACGAAGATTTATTAGACATGAAGAAGATTCAGGGTGGAGACAGTTGGGATCTCTATGCCTCAATCATGCTACAAAATCCATATGCCGCCGAAGTTAATGCGCAGTTCAAGCAAGCCTGCGATTTGTTAGACGAAAAATTAAGTTCAGTTCGACAGTAGCAGAGCCTTTATCACCCTCTAATTTCTAACCCCCAATGTCTAGTCATGGTGATACTTTTCGCCGGTCAGTATTGTATGAGCTCGGTAAAGTTGTTCCGCTAGAATCAATCGGACTAGTTGATGCGGAAAAACAAGTTTGGAAAGACTCCAAATAAAGTCAGCTCTTTGCATGAATGCTTCGTCAACTCCGTAAGCGCCGCCAATCACAAATACGACATTTTGAACACCAGAATTCATAAACTTTTGTATTCGCTGAGCTAGGGCAGGTGAGCTTAGTTCACTGCCACGTTCGTCTAGCAGAGTAACAACATCAGAATCAGATATGTGCGTGCGAAGGGTGTCAGATTCCTTACGACGAATTTGGTCGTCATTCATAGAAGCTGTGATTTTTGCTTCAACCAGCTTCCATTCGCACTTTGCGTAGTGATTTAAACGTGAAGTGTAATCTTGAATTGAAGCTTCAAGTTTTGGATCATGCTTTTTGCCAACAGCTAAAATAGTAATCTTCATATCTGTTAGTGTACACTACAGATGATGTTAGATGAACTGAAAAGAGAGTTAAGAATACTGGCAGATCCCGAAAAAGCTGCGTTCTTTCCGCGTTTTTTCAAAACTGGTCCCGGGGAATATGGCGAAGGCGACATGTTTTTAGGTATTACTGTGCCAAATACACGTAAGGTTGCAAAGAAGTATCTTTCGTTATCATTTGCAGATATTGAGACATTACTAAAAAGCGAGTGGCACGAGGAGCGTTTAATCGCACTGCACATTATGGTTTATCGGTTCAACAAGGCGGATGAGAATCAGCAGAAAGAGTTGTATCAATTTTATTTGGAGCATACCGACCGTATTAATAACTGGGATCTTGTCGATACGAGTGCAAGAGATATTGTTGGTGGATACTTGTATGCGAATCAAAAAGAACTAAATATCCTGGATAAGTTGGCGGTGTCAGACTCACTTTGGGAACGGCGAATTGCAATCATTGCAACTTTTTATTTTTTGACTAAAGGCGAACCCGATTTGACTATAAAGGTTGCTTCAATTTTACTGCATGATCCAGAAGATTTAATTCAAAAAGCTGTTGGTTGGATGCTCCGCGAGATGGGCAAACGCTGCGACCGCCAAGTACTGGTAGATTTTCTGCAAAAGCATGCAAATGAGATGCCGCGCACCATGCTCCGTTATTCAATAGAGCATTTTGATCAAGCAACCAGGCAAAAGTATCTACGAGGAGTTGTCGAAAACTATCTTTTTGTGTCATCCTGAACTTGTTTCAGGATCTACTGTGGTTTGTATGTTTTAATATTTTGCCGTGAGGAAATGTGTGAAATATACCATACATTTGTACCTACGAAACGGTTAAAAAGTTGGTGTCGTAAATGGAAAATTAGATCCTGAAACGAGTTCAGGATGACATAGCCTGTAGATCTTGTTCGATATTTGAATAACAAGATTTACAGATGTGAAACTTCCTCACCATATTTTGTTCATCCGGAGGACTAAGCAATATTGCTCCAAACTCTATTAGTTCCTCGGAGCATTTATCGCATTTAGGTTTAATAGCCATACCTATATCAAATTTTAATAGCGTTGAGATCCAACCCTGTCTTATCGGCTAATGCTTCAATATATTTTTCTAAGCGACGAATTTTGTGGTCCATAGCCGCCATCTCTTGGTAGTAGGTGTCGGCTTTCTTGGCATAAGCATCAACTGCTGACTGTAATTGATCAAATTTATGATCCATTTCATCAAAACGTTTATCTACAACTGAGAATTTATCATCCATGTATTTAAATAGTTTTGTCATCTGATCATCATTCATACCTGCATTATAACAAATTATGAATAGGAATTGGGTGAGAAAAAGCCCACACCTTCGTGTGAGCATCCTCTTCTGGCGGAGGAGAGATATGGCACGAATTTCGCTTTTCGGTGCTAGCACCTGCACGCTCGATCCTGTACGAACTTCTCGCCACTCACTGTCGTTCGTACGCGAGAGTTCAAATCTCACTTCAACAAAACTAAAAAATAACCCTTTGGGTTATTCTCTAGTTTTGGCGGAGGAGGAGAGATTCGAACTCTCGCACCGGATTTCTCCGATCTAACGATTTAGCAAACCGTCCCCTTCAGCCACTTGGGTACTCCTCCGCGATGGCTGCAGTTGCAACTTGAATATTATACCCCATTACTAACAGATGTAAAAGTGATATACTAACATTATGAGTAAAAATAATTGGAAGTCCACACTGCCTAGTGGAGCACGATTAGTTAATGCTGCCGGAAGTGAGACGGACGTCAGTCTGTCAGAAGAAGTCTCAGATATGCCAGCAGAAAGAATTAGAGCGTTTCAGGCCGGTCTCGATGAACTGTTTGAAAGAGAGGTGGACTTGGCGGCTGAAGATGGGGAAGTGCGAATATTCTAATGCAAGAAATTACAAAAGCAATTGAAGAAGTTGTAAAAGATTTGTTCGGTGTAGATGAGCAAGTTGAATTGACACGTGCTGATGAACAATTTGGCGACTATGCTACAAATGTGGCACTACGCTTTAGTAAAAAAATTGGCCAGAATCCGCGTGATATCGCCCAAAAAATTGTAGATAACCTATCACACGAGGGTGTTAGTAAAGCTGAAGTTGCTGGCCCTGGCTTCATAAACCTATCTTTAAAAAGTAGTTTTTTTGTTCAAGATATCTTACGGGATATTCGTGCAAGCGGTGGGGAATACGGTTCAAATAAAAGTGGTCAAGGAACAACATTTGTTTGTGAATTCCCAAGTCCGAACATGGCAAAACCATTTAGCGTTGGCCATTTAAGACCAGCCTTGCAGGGCTGGGCAATGGCTCAAGTATTGCGTAAATCTGGATACACTGTAATCACAGACAATCACCTTGGCGATGCTGGAACACCATTTGGCAAATGGGTAGTCGGCTTTTTACGTCACAGTAGTGAAGAGAAGTTAGCGACCGACGGAATCAACGAACTAGCACGGCTTTACATAGAAATTAATAACGAACTCAAAGCCGAAAAGCTGGCAGGTAAATCTGAGCTTGCCGACGAAGTGCAGACTTGGTTACAAAAACTCGAAGCTAAAGATCCGGATGCCGTGCAGTACAGCGAACGATTCAATGCGATTTCGCTTGAACATATGCACCAAGTCTTGAACCGACTTGGTATAGAAACAGATTACGAATATGGTGAAGCTAAATTTGTTGCACGTGGGCAAGAACTTGCAGACGAGTTACTTGCAAAGGGCGTAGCGGTAGAAAGTGACGGGGCGGTGATAATTCCACTTGATGACCACGGTATCGAAACGCCGGTAATGCTTCGAAAAGCCAATGGTACAGCGCTGTATGCAACTACAGATCTTGCAACCATAGAATTTAGAGAAAAGGAGTGGAACCCCGAAAAGGTCTTCATTCATACTGGCGGCGAACAGGCTTTTTACTTTCAACAACTCAAAGTTATGGCCCAAAAAGCAGGCTATAAAGATACCATCCATCATTTATGGCACGGTCTGATCGATCAGATAAACGAAGATGGCACTCGCGAAAAAATGAGTTCACGAAAAGGAGTAGTACTGCTAAATGATTTGCTCGACGAAGCTGAAAAGAAGGCAACAGAGCTTTCAAAAGACGGGGATGAAAACGATATTAAGGCTGTAGCGCTCGGGGCAATTAAATTTACAGATTTTAAAGCCGAGCGCAAATCAGGCATGTTATTCGACTGGGAAACCATGTTTAATGTACACGGATTTTCCGGACCAGCTGTTCAGTATGCCGCGGTAAGAATTAAGAGTATTCTTGAAAAAACCGGCGTATCAACACAGGAACCAGACACAGATTACTTGTGGCAAAACGAACACGAGCTACTGTTACTTGCATCAACGTACCCTATGCTAGTAGAAGAGCTCAGTAAATCATACGAACTTCACAAACTAGCGCACTACTTGTACTCTGTAGCCCAAGCATTCAACAGATACTACGAAAACACTCGGGTAAGCGACGCTCCTGAACCCGACCGCTCAGCTCGCGTGTGGTTGATTTCGCTAATCGGAAACATACTCCAAGACGGCCTCGACACGCTCGGCATTCCTGTTCCAGAGAAGATGTAATATAGTTCCAGCTGTCATTCTCTGACTTGATCAGAGAATCCAGGTTCTTAATGTTTGGTATTAAATACTGGATTTCAGACGCGCCTGCGCCTGTCTGACAGATTTAGTCCCAGATTATGGAAGTGTTTGTGGTGGCATACAAAAAACCCCGAGATTAACTCGGGGTTTTAAGTTTTTGCTTCTGCTTAAGAAACATCTTGAGCGGTCAGTCACGATACTCTACTTTTCAACAATCGATTAACGAATGTTTTTAAGAGCACGTCGGCTGGCTACCCAGGCGTATGCGCCATAAGCAGTTGCACTAGTACCGAAGAGTCCAGCCAATATTTCACCAGCGCCGGTAACAGGAATTTCCGTTACAGGAACTTCTGGAGTTTCTGGAGTGGTTGGTACAGTTGGAATCGCTACGTTTGTAGTACAACGAGCTTCTTTTTGCTCGTTACCAACGTTGAACAATACTCGTACTTCAACGTCGTATTTACCAGGTTTTGCATACTGATGTTCCACAACATTTTTGTCGGTATTAAGTGCAACAGTGTTGTCGCCAAAGTTGTAGATGTACTTATTAACAGTTGCGCCATTTTCTACTTTTACAGTAGTAGTGAAGCGGTACTTGTTAGAACCAAGACTCTCAGCCTTGAGGGCAGTACATTCGTAAACTGGTGGCATTTCTTCACACTCTTTTTCAACTTCAACTGTAGCATCGTCGTCGACAGTAGGCATTTCTGCTGGTGTCGCATAAACCTTGTTAACGAGCTTGTTGATGCCGCACTCAAGCTTTTCTTTACTATCAATTTTAGAATTGTAGTAGATCCAAGCGTTTGAATTAGCTCCGTAATTACCAATCATTAGGTTAACGAGTTTTCCTTGAATTGCTTCAGGGCCAAACTTGAAACCATTTGGTCGGTTGGCATCAAAAATTTCAACGCTACCAGGTACGGTAGTTGTGTTCTTTGGTGTTTCATCAACAATTGCAACGTTGTTAAGCTGTGTCTGGCCGGTGTTTTTGAACTGCATACGCCATTCAACTTCTGCACCAGGGTTAGCTTTTACGTTTTTTGCCCACTGAGTAGAGCCTTTAACACGCACTTCTTTTTCGATTGTGTAATCAGGTTGCACAGCAAACTGTGGCTTTACCTTAAAGTAGACAAAATTATCATACTGGAAACAGCCGGGAACATCACCGTTTGGTGCAGTATAGCCGATCTTTGCGCCAGAAGCAGTAACAATACTGTCTGGTAATGGTTGACCTTCAGCGTTTGAAGCGTAGCCATTGTTAAAGATACGTGCTGAACCTGCAACATATGCAAGGTTGAAGTTCACGTCGCTTTTTAGGCGAATGTCATCCCATACTTTTTGTGGCTGTGCATTATCAGCACTAACGAAACCACTGATTGGAACCATTTTTCCAGTAGTAGTTGGTACTCCTGCGCTAACAGTAGTATTCTTTGCTACAAGATTAAGGTTTTCAGCAGCATTGTTATGAGCGTAGATACGAACAAGGTATTCCTTGCCTGGCTCTACGTTGATCTCATCTTTCCAACCACTTGTGTAATTTCCGTCTACGGCTTTAACCGAAACGAACTCACGTTCATCACCCACATGTGGGTTATCAACGATTGAGTTAAATGTAACGTAACTTGCAGGGTTAGCAACCGTAAAAGTAGGTCGCTCTGGTCCCCATGATAAAACAGCGCCGACACTAAGTGCGGCGAATGAAACTGCGCTAATCACAGCAATTTTTTTACTGTGACGCTTCAGAAAGTTCATAAATTTCTTCATAAAACCTTCCTTTCTTTAACCCCGTCAGGTGACAGGGCAGATTTATGTAATTAATATTCAAAATAATAAACTTTAAAAACCCATTCTCTTCAGTACAAATTTTTAAAGTTCATCACGTCTGATTAATACAGTTCATGAAGCACTCAAGCTATAGTTTCTGTCATCCCGAATATGATTCAGGATCCAATACTGTATTAGATTCCGGACCAAGTCCGGAATGACATTAGTCAAACCATTACAAAATATAAAAATGGGGTGTTGGGGACGGGGTGCACTTGAGGTGCACACCCGTCCCCTTTCGACTGCTCGTCGAAACACTCCAACGCATGGTACTTTCTGATCTGACATCAGAGGCTACCAAACCTGGTTACGGCTTTATTAGGGTTTCCCCAAGGACCGCGACGTCCTTTTTCATCTCACCTTGGTGGCTGGATCACCGTCGTCGGCGGAGCCGTCGTCGGTGGTGGGGTCGCCGGGGGTGAGGTGGTCGGTGGTGCCGTGACCGGCGGCCTCGTCGTTGGCGGGATCGTCGGCGTGGTTGGCGGGACATAGGTTGCCGGCGGGATCACCGCCGGTTCCGATGTTGGACCCTCGGAAGGTCCTTCCTCTTGACCACCGTGCTGACCAGTGCCTGCGGTGGACTGACTCGGGTCCTTGGGGCAGAGCCCGCTCGGCGGAAGCGGACTGCCATCAGGGCACCTAGGCCCGGGTGTCGTCGTCGTAGTGACCGACGGCCTCGTTGTGGTGGTCGTCTCCGACGGGGGCTGCGTGGTAGGCGGCTGTGTCGTCGGAGGTGGCGTCGTCGGCGGAATCGTCACTCCCGGGGGGAGCGACGGAGCCGGCGGCACAGGAACCGAAACCGGAGGAATTCCCGGGATCTTCGGCCGCGCGGGCTGAAGATCACAGACGTACCGAGCGAACTCGGTTCGCCCGTCCTTCAAGTTGAACACGAGGACGTGTTCCATCGGGACGGGACGCTCAGTCTTCCTGATGGCTGGCACCGCGTCACCGCGGGGCACCATCAGGAGGGTTTCGTAGGCCTCGGTTCGATCGTCCACCGTCATCTCGTCGATGGCGGCGTAGATCTTCCCGACCTGCTCGCACCACAGGTCCTCGTTGCCGAGGAAGTCTGTGGCGCGAGTGTCGTACCACTCGGGCGTGGCGTTCGCCATGTCGTAGAGGATCACGTCCTCCCAGACGGCGGCGAATGCCGGATCCGACCTGAGCTTCAGGTCGAACCGTGCCACCCCAGCTTCGAGGCTGTGGTCGGCCAACTCGGGCCCAAACCGGTTTGACCCGGCGGGCGCATCGTTGGCGTAGAAGTACGGGGTGCTGATGCACTCCGCCTTCGGCACCTCGGGCTTATCAGGCTTGTCAGCGGTGCTGATACCGGGGAAGACCCCCAGCACCAACAACAGCAGGCACAGCATACCAGCCGCGCCCGCTGCCCCGACTGCCAGAACTCGCTTGTCCTGATTCATGGGACAAGCTCCTTTCTCCCGCTTGGCGGGATCGAGAGTGTATGGGACAGTGGGACGCAGCTGCCAGCCGCGCCCGCAGTACGTTTTGAGGGGATTTGTACCCCGAGCCTCAAGGTGTACTAGGCCTTCTACACGCATGTAGCTCGGCAGTGGAGTCTACTTCAGTAGACCCCCGCGGGACTCCGGCTGGCGGCCGGGGGGGGCGGGTGCGGGGCCG
>OEIV010001243.1_pt1 | contig 11989 bp, 11 predicted proteins | sample 1539231 | NCBI WGS metagenome assembly OEIV01 (sample SAMN03794762, study PRJEB22550) | activated sludge metagenome | feature: wastewater treatment plant; material: activated sludge; isolation source: Wastewater treatment plant of a petroleum refinery complex | place: Argentina: Buenos Aires ... | reverse complement strand
ATCGCAACGATCACGATCACGGGACTGATGTACATCGGCCACCCCAGCAGCTTCGCCACCGTGAACGATACCCCTGCCCCGAGCGCGAGCCCGATGAGGCCGCCCACCAGGCACAGCAGCACGGCCTCGGTCAGGAACTGGCCCAGGATGTCGCTGCCGCGGGCGCCGATGGCCATGCGCAGGCCGATCTCGCGCGTGCGCTCGGTGACCGAGACCAGCATGATGTTCATGATGCCGATGCCACCCACCAGCAGCGAAACCGAGGCGACGGCGGCCAGCAGCATGGCCAGCACCTTGGACGAGGCTTCCTGCGCCTGGAGGATTTCGGTCATGTTGCGCACGTTGAAATCGTCGTCCTGCCCGGGCTGCAGGCGATGCCGCTGGCGCAGCAGGTCGCGCATCCGTTCCTCGGCCGACTTGATGTCGGCGCCTTGGCGCACCTTGACGTTGATCGAGCCGACCGAGCGCGACTTGGCCAGGGCGGTGGCGCCGAGGATGCGCTTGCGCGCGGTCGAGATGGGCACCAGCACGATGTCGTCCTGGTCGGAGCCCATCATGTTCTGGCCCTTGGCGGCGAGCACGCCGATGACGGTCAGCGGCACCTTGCGCACGCGGATCACCTGGTCGACTGGGCTTTCGTCGCCAAACAGGTTCTTTGCCACCGTCTGGCCGATCAGGGCGACCTTGGCGGCGCCGTTCACCTCGGCGGCATCGAACACCCGGCCTTCCGCCACCGCCCACTCGCGCGCCTCGAAATACTCGGGGGTGACGCCATAGAACGAGGTCGACCAGTTGGTGTTGCCGGCCACCACCTGGCCGCTGCCGCGCAGCGCCGGCGCGGCCGTCTGGATTTCGTCGGTCAATTCGCGGCTGATGGCGTAGGCGTCGTCCTCGCTGATCGTCTGCAGCGAGCCGGCCGCCGCCCGCGCGCCGGTGAAGGTCGGCGACGCCGAGAAGACGATGATCAGGTTGGCGCCGAGACCGCGGATCTGGTCCTCGACGCGCGCCTGGGCGCCGTTGCCGACGGCGATCATGACGATCACGGCGCCGACGCCGATGATGATGCCGAGCATGGTCAGCGCCGAGCGCAATTTGTTCACGCGCAGCGCGCCCAGGGCGATGCGCAGGATGGCGGCAAAATTCATGCGGCCACTCCGGGCGTGGCGGCCAGCACGGCGGCCGCGTCGCGCGGCGCGTTGGGTCTGTCCTCGACGACATGGCCATCGCGGAAAAGAACGATGCGCTTGGCGAACTCGGCGACATCATGCTCGTGCGTCACCAGGACGATGGTGATGCCCTCGCGGTTGAGCGCTTGCAGCAGCGCCATGATCTCGACGCTGGTGCGCGAATCCAGCGCGCCGGTGGGCTCGTCGGCCAGCACCAGTTGCGGATCGTTGGCCAGCGCGCGGGCGATGGCGACGCGCTGCTGTTGGCCACCCGACAACTGGGTTGGCTGGTGGTCGAGCCGGTCGGCCAGCCCGACCTGGGCCAGGCGCCGTTGCGCGCGTTCGTGGCGTGCCCGCGGCGCAACGCCCGCATAGAGCAGTGGCAAGGCGACGTTGTCGCGCGCGCTGGTGCGCGCGAGCAGGTTGAAGTGCTGGAAGACGAAGCCGATCTTGCGGTTGCGCACGGCGGCCAGGTCGTCGCCGGCCAGCCGGGATACTTCCTGGTCGCCCAGCCAGTAGCGGCCGGATGTGGGCGAATCCAAGCAGCCGAGCATGTTCATGAAGGTGGACTTGCCGGAGCCGGAGGGCCCCATGACAGCGACGAATTCGCCGGCGTCGATCTCGATCGATACGCCGCGCAGGGCATGCACCACCGTGCTGCCCATGACGTATTGCTTGGCCAGTTCGGCGGTGCGGATCAGCGGCACGTCGGCGACGCTTAGAACATGCGCGGGCCGCCGGGCGTGGCCGGCTTGGCCGAGGCGGTGGCGCCAACGATGACTTCCATGCCTTCGCGGACGTCGCCGGCGGTGATTTCCGTGGCCGTGCCGTCGGTGATGCCGGTCTCGATCGGGATAGCCTTCGGCTTGCCGGCCTCGTCGAGCACCCACACCTGACTCGCCGGTTTGCCGCGCCGCCCGCGACCGTCGGCTCCTCCAGGCGGCGTGCCGCCGGGGCTGACTTTCGGGGCGTCTTTTTCGCTTTCGGGCTTGAAGCGCAACGCGGCGTTGGCCACCTTGAGCACCTTGTCCTTCTTCACCGTGACGATGCGCACGTTGGCCGTCATGCCGGGCAGCAGCGTCAGATCATCGTTGCTGGCCGTGACGATGACGGTGTACGTGACGACGTTGGAGACCACCGTGGCGGCCTTGCGCACCTGGCGCACTTCGCCCTCGAAGCGGCGCTGGGGAAAGGCATCGACCGTGAAGTGGGTGCGCTGGCCGATGGCGACGCGGCCGACGTCGGCCTCGTCGATGGAAGTCTCCACCTGCATGTCGGAAAGATTGCGGGCGATGACGAACAGCTCCGGCGCCTGCAAACTGGCGGCGACCGTCTGCCCCGGTTCGACGCTGCGCTTGACGACGATGCCATCGACCGGCGAGCGAATCTCCGTGCGGCCCAGGTCGACTTTCGCCTGCGCCACCTGCGCTTCGCGCTGGCGCACCACCGATTCGCTGTTCCTGACTTGCGCCTCGGTCAGCCGCACTTGCGCGATGGCGCCGTCGAGCGTTGTCCTGGCCTTGTCACGGTCCGCCGGCGAGATGAAGTTCTTCGACAGCAGCAGGCTCTTGCGGTCGAAGTCGCGCTGCGCCTCGGCGAGATTGACTTGCGCCTGGTACGCCAGGGCACGCTGCACGTTCACCGCCGAGCGTGTCGCCTCGAGGTCGGCTTCGGCCTGGCGCAGGCGATGCTGGTAGGTTTCCGGATCGATGCGCGCGACCAACTGGCCTGCCTTTACCGGCGAGTTGAAATCGACCAGAATTTCCTTGATCTGACCGGAAATCTGCGAGCCGACCTGTACCGTGGATACCGGATTGAGCGTGCCGGCGGCGGAGACGGCGGCGGTCAGCGGCCCGCTCTCGACGGTGGCGAATTTGTAGGTGGTCTGCTTGCCGTTGGTCGCGAAATACCGGTAGCCGCCGTACGCCGCGGCAATCAGGGCGATGGCGAAAGCCAGAAAAAATGCGCGACGCTTCATGCCGCGCATTCTAGCCCAGGGCTTCGATGGGCCTCTGTAAGCAGATGTATCAGGCGAGTCCGGGGTTTCTGTCGAGGCCGATCAAGCGCGGCGCGTTGAGCTGGCGCGGTGTCACGGTCTTCCTGTCGCGCAGCCAGCGCGCGACGACTTCCCAGATCGGTTCGCCGCTGGCGCCTTCCGCGACCGGCGCCCAGCCGGCCACCTTGTACTTCTTGCCGGCTTCGAGAGGCTTGCCGCGCAGGCGCATGTCCTGGATGCGGTTGCCCATCGTCGCGGCCGGATCGCAGGTATAGGCGAGGCCGCCAACGCGCACCATGTCGCCGCCCTGCTGGTAGTAAGGGTCGGGGTTGAACAGATTGTCGCCGACGTCTTCGAGAATGGTCTTGATCTGCTCGCCGGTCATTTCCGTCAGTGTCGAGTGCGGATAGGTGATGGCGGTCTGGTCCATCAGCTGCTCGAAGGTGATTGCCTCGCCGGGCAGGATGCTGGTGCCCCAGCGGAAGCCGGGCGAGAAGGCGAGGTCGGCGCCCTTGACGTCGATCATCGCATCGAGGATGAGCTGGTCCCACGAACCATTGAAGTTGCCGCGCCGGTAGAGCAGTCCCTCGGTGACGGCGAGCTTTTCGCCGAGCTGGTCCTTGTATGGCGCGCGGACCTTCTCGATCAGCGCCACCATGTCCGCGTCGGCGGGCAGCAGGTTCGAGAACACCGGCAGCAGCTTGTAGCGGAAGTCGGCGATCCGGCCGTTCTTCACGTCGAAATCGAGCACGCCGAGGAACTTGCCGTTGGAGCCGGCGTTGGTCACCAGCGTGATGCCACCGGCGTTCTTGACCTTGACCGGCTGTGGCACGCCATCGTGGGTATGGCCGCCGAGGATGGCATCGATGCCGGTCACGCGGCTCGCCATCTTGAGGTCGACATCCATGCCATTGTGCGACAGCACGACCACGACCCGGGCACCCTTGGCGCGCGCGTCGTCGACCGTTTTCTGCATGTTCTCGTCCTGGATGCCGAAGCTCCAGTCGGGCACCATCCAGCGCGGGTTGGCGATCGGCGTGTACGGAAAGGACTGACCGATGATGGCCACCTTCACACCGTTCATGTCGCGAATCGTATAGGGCGAGAACACCGGATCGTTGAAGTCGGTCGTGACGACGTTCTGGGCGACGAAATCCACCTTTCCGGCAAAGTCTTTGTCGACGATCTCCTTGACGCGCTTGTCGCCGAGCGTGAATTCCCAGTGACCGGTCATGATATCGACGCCGAGCAGCTTGCAGGCGTCGACCATGTCCTGGCCCTTGCTCCACAGCGCGGTCGCCGAGCCCTGCCAGGTGTCGCCGCCGTCGAGCAGCAGCGCGCCGGGACGGCTGACTTTGAGTTGCTTGACCAGCGTGGTCAGATGAGCGAAGCCGCCGATCTTGCCGTAGGCCTTGGCCGCCTGCTGGAAGTCCAGAAAAGTGAAGGCGTGCGCTTCGCGCGATCCGGCCTTGATGCCGAAGGCCTTGAGCAGATGTTCGCCGACCAGGTGCGGCACATGGCCGGCAGCGTCGCCGAAGCCGATATTGACGCTCGGTTCGCGGAACCAGACCGGCAGCAACTGCGCGTGGCAATCGGTGAAGTGCAGCAAATGGACATTGCCGTGGCGGGGCAGGTCATACAAGCGCTCGCCACCCTGGGCGGCCAGCAGGTCGGGGCTATCGAGCGCGAAGCCGGCCGCCGAAGCGGCGGCCAGCACCTGGAGGAACTCGCGGCGATTCATTTGTTAACCGGCGATGCGGGATCGAGCAGCAGGGCGACCAGATGCTTGACCTGTTGCTCGTTGAGCGCGCCGACATGGCCGAAGCGCGGCATCTCCGAGCACAGGTTGAAGCCCTTGGCGTTCCAGATCTTGCTGTAGGTGTACTTTTGGATTTCCGGACCGTTGCCGCGCAGCTTGCCGTACTGGTAAAGGCTGGGGCCGATGGTGCCGAACGACAGCTCCCTCGGGCTGATCTGATGGCAGTTGTAGCAGTTGCCGCCGACCGGCAGTCCGGGGTTGTCGGTCCAGGTGAAGCCGCGTCCGCTCTGGGCGATCTTCTCGCCTTCCTTCCAGTCGCCAAGCAGCTTGCCATCGGCGGGCAGCTTGACGGTGGCCAACTGGTCGGCTTCCATGCGCTTGGCGATGTACTCCGGCGGATTGTTGCCGGTGCGGTTGCAGATGGCCTGCAAGCCGTCTTCGGCGAGGCGGTCGACGCCGGCCTGGCCGCGCGGCTGGAAGTCGCGCTTGATGATCTCGAGCGCCTTGGCGCGATGCTCGGCATCGGCCGCGGCGGGCAGGCTGGCGACGGTCGAGCCGGCCGCGACGATGGTCAGGGCAATGATCTTGCGGGTATTCATGTTCTGCTCTCCCTGTTAGCGCTTGATGCCGGGGCCGCGATAGATCTGGCCGTTGGCGTTGCCGATCATGTAGGTCAGCAGGTCCGAGACGACGTCGGAGGCGTACTTCGGCGACGGAAAGCGTTGCTGGCGGAAGCAATCGTTCATCCGCCACTGGTGCGTGAGCATGACGCCGCCGGTCATGCGGTAGCCGGGCCAGCCCTGCACGCCCTTGATGGCGCCCTTGCCGGTGCTGATGTTGGGCAGGTTCTGCATGCGGATGCGCTTGCCATCGCTGCCGTGGCAGGTGTTGCAGGAGAAGTCGTAGGGCCCGGCGCGGTAGTTGACGATCTCCTTGCCGGTTTCGTAGGCGTCACGCACGCGGGGATGATCGAGCGGCACGGCGATCTTCATGTCCTTCGAGTGCGCCGCGACATAGGTGACGAGGTTGGTGATGTCCGGCGCGCCGGGATCGTTCTCGCGATGGAAGGGATTCTTGGCGATGTCGTCGAACTTGAAGCCCTGCTTGTCGACCATGCACCAGACGATGCGCCGCTCGGCATCCATCACGGCGTCGGCATCGGCGAAGTAGCGCGGCGTGCCGACGTAGGCACCCTTGACGACGCCGACGCCCTGGCCGAGGTCGCAGCTTTCGGCGAGCGCGACATTCTTCGGCCCGCGCTTCTGCTTCCAGAGTTCCTCGCCCTTCATCTCGAACAGTTCGGCCGGGTTGGAGTCTTCCATCTGGGCGCGAAATTTCTCGAATTCCTTGGTCGCTTCGTCGGGTTCCTCGACGGCCGGCGTGGCGGCTGCGGGGGCTTTTTTCTGCACCTTGGCCGGCGCCTTGGCCGGCGACGGTTGCGCGAAAGTCAGTTGTGGTGATACGCCGAAGGCGATTGCCGCGGCGAACGCGATGATGATTCTCATGTCTCCTCCTTGGTCTTTTTGAAGCAGGCAACGCTTCAGGAATGGAATTTATTCCATCAAACCGATGTGCGTCTGCACAAAAAATAAACTCCCCGCGCGCGGGGAGTCTGCCTGCCGCCACTGGCTCGGCGATCAACTTCGCATCAGGCCGTGATGGTCGCCTCGTCGCTGCGGGTTTCGCCCTTGTTGTCGCGCCATTTGATGACGACCTTGTCGCCGGCTTTCGCGCCCTTGACCTTGAAGCCGAAAACGGGATTGCGCGAGATCGAGGTACCGGTCTGGCCCTGAATCACCATCTTGCCGCCGACTTCGACCCAGATCTGCTGGATGAAGTGGTGCGGAATGGTGTTGCCGGCGCTGTCCTTGCGCTGACCGTTTTCCATCGGGTGGCTCATCATCACGCGGATGTCGGCGACGTCGCCCTTCAGCGAAGCGCGGATTTTCATCGGATCTGCCATGTTCTATTCCTGTCTGTGGTTGTCTGGAGAGAAAGGAGTGGCGCGCGGCTCAGCCACCGCAGCCGCCGACCGTCACCTTGACTTCCTTCTGCGTGGCGAAGAACTTGCCGTCGGCGGTCTTGACCAGCGCGCGCACCGCGGTGGTCTCGGCCAATCGGACGCGCACCTGCATTTCCGGCATCGCGCCTTCGCTGAAATCGAAGGCCGCCGCCAGCGGCAACGGATTCTTCAGTGACAGCAGGGCGATCGAAATTGTGTTGGGAATATTGCTCAGCACGGTGATCGGCACCACGGCGCCATTCTCGGCGATCTCGGGCGCGGTGAGCACGATGTCCTTGCTGTCGGTGGCCGAACTGGCGCCAATGGCCTTGAGCGCGGCGCCGGCATCCTTGGAATCAAAGGCGGCGCGGTTCCACTCGTCGGCCGCGAGCACCTCCGTGGGTTTCAGAATGCCGGCGGCCAGTGCCGCGGCCAGCGCGCCACTGGCGCTGACGCCCTTCAGCAATGATCTGCGAAACATGTCCATTTCGAAACTACCTCCTTGAGTTATGGGGTGTCCGGGTATCCGTCCGCGGTTCGGCGCGGCAAAGGGGTGGACGGATCGAATCCACGCATTATTCCCCCCGAGTGAAAAAAAAGTCCAGCGAGGCCGGCTAATCGACCTATTCAGCGCGCCAATGACCCGACTTGCCGCCTTTCTTCTCGATCAGGCGCACCTGTTCGACGACCATGCCCCGGTCCACGGCCTTGCACATGTCGTAGATGGTCAGCAGGGCGACCGCCGTCGCCGTCATGGCCTCCATTTCCACGCCGGTGCGTCCCACGGTCTGGGCGACCACTTCGCAGTCCACGGCGCCGGCGGCTTCGTCAAGCCTGAACTCGACCGCCACCCGGGTTAGCGGGATCGGGTGGCACAGCGGGATCAACTCGCCTGTGCGCTTGGCGGCCTGGATTGCCGCGACACGGGCAATGCCAAGGACGTCGCCTTTCTTGGCGTCGCCAGCCCGGATCAGCGTCAGGGTTTCGGCGTGCATGCGGATGCGCCCACCGGCGCGGGCGACTCGCTCGGTCTCCGCCTTGGCGCCGACGTCGACCATGTGCGCCTGGCCGGCGCCGTCGAAATGGGTGAGTTGGTTCATTGACATCCCGTTACAAAATGGCCCCGGGTACCATGCCGACCCGGCGCGGGCAAACCGGTATCATAGCCCTCATGCGTTGCCACTGGATGGCTACTCCCTTGTTCGCCCTGTTGCTGGCGGCCACGCCGGCCGTGCTGGCCGAGGGGCTGCCCGATCTCGGCGAATCCGCCCAACTGGATCTCTCGCCGCAGATGGAACGCCGCATCGGCGAAAGCATCATGCGCGACATCCGTCTGCGCGAGCCGGGCTACGTGGATGATCCGGAGATCAATGGCTACCTCAATCGCCTGGGGCGCGGGCTGGCCCGGCAGAGCGACGAGGCGAAGCAGGAGTTCGAATTCTTCGCGCTGCGCGATGCCACCTTGAACGCCTTCGCCATGCCGGGTGGCTATATCGGCGTCCATACCGGCCTCATACTCGCGGCCCAGTCCGAGTCCGAACTGGCGTCGGTGCTGGCGCACGAGATTTCCCATGTCACCCAGCGTCATCTGGCGCGCATGGTCAGCAAGCAGAGCGAGGGCCAGTTGGCCGGACTGGCGGCTCTGGCGGTAGCCATCCTGGCGGCGCGCAGCAATCCGGACGCGGCCATCGGCGCGGCGCTGGCCGGCCAGGCGGCCGGCATCCAGCATCAGCTGAACTATTCGCGCGATTTCGAGCGCGAGGCCGACCGGGTCGGCCTGCAACTGCTGGAGAAGTCGGGCTACGACATCCGCGGCATGGGCAGTTTCTTCGAGCGGCTGCAAAGGTTCGGTCGCCTCTACGAGAACAATGCGCCGGCTTATCTGCGCACCCACCCGTTGACCACCGAGCGTATCGCCGACATGGGCAACCGCATCCAGCAGCGGCCCTACCGGCAGGCGCCGGATTCCACCGACTTCGTCCTGGTGCGGGCCAAGCTGAGAGCCGAACAAGGTACACCGCGCGAGGCCGTGGCCGATTTCGAAAGCCAGACGCGGGAGCGCAAGTTTGTCTCCGAGCCCGGCGCGATCTATGGGCTGGCGCGCGCCTATCTGCGCAACAAGAACCTCGACCAGGCCGAGCATCAGCTGGCGGCCTTGCGCCGCCTGAAGATCGAGGCGGCCATGGTGGAGACGCTGGCGGCCGAGCTGCGCACCGCCCGGGGCGACCTGCCTGGCGTCGCCGCCATTCTGCGCGCGGCGTCGGCGCGCTATCCGCAGGATCGGGCCATCGCCTATGCGCTGGTGGAAGCCTTGTTGGCCAATCATCGCGCCGAGGAAGCGCTGAATATCGCGGCGACGGATGTCCAGGGCTATACCACCGATGCCAGGATGCGCCACCTACAGGCGAAGGCCTACGCTTTTCTCGGCCGGCGTTTGAGCGAACATCGGACGCAGGCCGAGGCCTACATCCTGCAGGGCCAGTTGAACGAGGCGATCGCTCAGCTGCAACTGGCGCAACAGGCGCCGGATGGCGATTTCTACGAACGTTCGCAGGTCGATGCGCGCTTGCGGGAAATCAAGGCGCGGCACGCGGAAGAACTCAAGCGCAAGAAACCTTGATCCGGCGCGGATCGCGGGTTGGGCAACCCCAATTCGGGTCGCTTATTCCACCATCGAAAAAACAGTTAATTGGCCTTTCGGGGAAGTGCTAGCCTTCGCATCCTCCGCAGAACCAGATCGACGACAACGGGAGGAAAGGTCCGCATGGCACTGGTCAATCCCCACGGCAGCAGCGTTCTCAAGCCGCTCCTGCTCCAGGGTGGCGCGCTCGAATCAGAGCGGGCCCGGGCGACAACGCTGCCGCGGCTGAGGGTCAGCTCGCGCGAAGCCGGGGATATCATCATGCTCGGCATCGGCGGCTTCACGCCGCTCGACGGCTTCATGACCCATTCCGACTGGCAGGGCGTGTGCGACGGCATGAAGATGGCCAGCGGCCTGTTCTGGCCGATCCCGGTCACGCTTTCCACGGACGATGAATCGATCAAGGCTGGCAGCGACATCGCCCTGGCCGATGGCGTTACCGGCGAGATCCTCGCCACCATGAAGGTCAGCGAACAGTACACCATCGACAAGGCGCACGAGTGCATGCAGGTGTTCAAGACCACCGACCTCGAGCATCCCGGCGTCAAGATGGTCATGGCCCAGGGCAAGTACAACCTGGCTGGACCGATCAGGGTTGTCTCTACCGGCGGTTTCAGGGAGAAGTACGGCGAGCAGTTCATGACGCCGGCCGAGACCCGCGCCAGGTTCGAGCAACTCGGCTGGAAGCGCATTGCTGCCTTCCAGACGCGCAACCCGATGCACCGCTCGCACGAATATCTGGCCAAGATCGCCATTGAGACCATGGATGGCGTGCTGGTGCATTCGCTGCTGGGCAACCTCAAGCCCGGCGACATTCCGGCCGAGGTGCGCTCCGAGGCGATCGAAGTGCTGGTCAAGAACTACTTCGCGCCGAACACCGTCATCCAGGCCGGCTATCCGCTCGACATGCGCTACGCCGGTCCGCGCGAGGCCCTGCTACACGCGCTGTTCCGCCAGAACTATGGCTGTTCGCACCTGATCGTCGGCCGTGATCATGCCGGTGTCGGCGACTACTACGGCCCCTTCGACGCCCAGAAGATCTTCGACGAGATCCCGAGGGGCTCGCTGGAAACGGTCAACATGAACATCGACTGGACCTTCTGGTGCAACAAGTGCGGCGGCATGTGCTCGCAGCGCACCTGCCCGCACACCAAGGACGACCGCATCCTGCTGTCGGGCACCAAGGTGCGCGCCATGCTGTCGGAAGGCCAGGATCTGCCGGTCGAGTTCAGTCGTCCCGAAGTGGCGGCGGTGTTGAAGAAGTACTACCAGGGACTGACGGCGGAGCAGAACGTCAAGGTCGAGTTGAAGGGGCATTCGGCGGCCTAGCCGGCGCCCGGGGGTTTTGGGTTCAAAGTGATGGACCGCTCGTTCTCGCACGGGGCGGCGGATTGTTTGCTAACAAGGAGAGTAAGTAATGCCAACCTTCGTTCGTACCGAGAAGTGCGACGGCTGCAAGGGTCAGGACAAGACCGCCTGCATGTACATCTGCCCGCACAATCTGATGAAGCTCGACAAGGACGGTTCCGAGACCGGCCACGCCATGAAGGCGTTCAACCAGGAGCCCGAGCAGTGCTGGGAGTGCTATTCCTGCGTCAAGATCTGCCCGCAGGGCGCCATCGAAGCGCGTCACTACGCCGACATCGTGCCGCTGGGCGGCTCGGTGCAGCCCTTGCGCGGCTCCGACTCCATCATGTGGACCATCAAGTTCCGCAACGGCACCATCAAGCGCTTCAAGTTCCCGATCCGCACCACGCCGGAAGGCTCGATCGATCCCTTCGGCGGCAAGCCGATGCCCAAGGTCGCCGATCTGACCGCGCCGGGCGTGTTCACCAAGGACGTGATGGGCGGCTATCGCGCCGGCAACGCCGCCGAACTGATTCGCAAGTAATTCGATAAAGGAACCGAGAAATGGCTGGTACTTTCGACAATCCTGAAATTGTTCAGGAAGAGGTTGATATTCTGTTGATCGGCGGCGGCATGGCCTGCTGCGGCGCCGGTTTCGAAATGATGCGTTGGGCCGAGGCCGTCAAGGCCGAGACCGGCAAGGACTTGAAGATCAGGCTGGTCGACAAGGCGGCGATGGACCGTTCTGGCGCGGTTGCCCAAGGCCTGTCGGCCATCAACACCTACATCGGCCCACGCCAGGATCCGGCCGACTACGCGCGCATGGTCTCCAACGACCTGATGGGCATCACCCGCGACGACCTGGCCTACGACCTCGGCCGCAACGTCGACGACTCCGTGCACCTCTTTGAAGAGTGGGGCCTGCCGATCTGGAAGACCGATGCCGATGGCGTCCGTCACGACGGCGCCGAATCGATCCGCGAGGGCCTGCCGGCGCTGAAGGACGGCGGCGAGCCGGTGCGTTCCGGCAAGTGGCAGATCATGATCAACGGCGAGTCCTACAAGTGGATCGTCGCCG
>OEIV010001242.1_pt1 | contig 12000 bp, 6 predicted proteins | sample 1539231 | NCBI WGS metagenome assembly OEIV01 (sample SAMN03794762, study PRJEB22550) | activated sludge metagenome | feature: wastewater treatment plant; material: activated sludge; isolation source: Wastewater treatment plant of a petroleum refinery complex | place: Argentina: Buenos Aires ... | reverse complement strand
GCTTCAGCTGCGCGTTCTGCGCGATCTCGAGGTCGGAGGGAAAGGGCATGGTCGGGTTGTTAGCTGCGAATAAACCGCAAAGGCGCGAAGGCGCAAAGAACAGGAGGCCTCACGGATGAGCCGCGTCCTCGGCAAGCTGATGAACGACGCGACGGATGCCCCTTTTCAACAACGCCTCATTGAAGTTCACCAATAGGCCTAGTCGAGCCCCAGTGAGCTTCAGGTAGGTGAGCACTTGGGCCAAGTGGACATCGTTAAGCCCATCGCAAGCTTTCACTTCGACCACCACCTTGTCCTCGACGATGAGGTCAAGTCTGTAACCTAGGTCGAGTCGTTCTCCGCGATAGTGCACCGGCAAGGCGCGCTGCTGCACGAACGACACGCCACGGTGCCTGAGCTCCGCGGCCATGCAATGCTCATAGATGTTCTCGAGCAGGCCAGGACCCAGCGCTTTATGCACCGTCAAGGCCGCATCCACCACTACCCTGCTGATCTCGTTCTCTGACATGCACCGAAGCTAGTCACCGCGGCCATGGTGTGGCATTCACATTCCTTGCGCCCCTGCGCCTTGGCGGCCATCCCCGCATTCCTTGCGGCCCATCCCTCACTCAACGCACCACCACCCGCCGGACCGGTGCCGCGCCGGAGGCCGTGCGCACCTGCACCAGATAGGTCCCTGCGCCCACCCGGGCACCACGGCCATTGCGCAGGTCCCATCGCCAGGTATGGTTGCCGGGGCTCAGCGCACCGAGGTCGCGCTGGAACACCCGTTCGCCTTTCAGGTCGAACACCGTGATGTGAACGCGGTCGGTACCGGGCAGATGGAGCTGCAGCGCCACCTGGTCCTCGGCCGGGTTGGGGAACGGTTCACTGAGCCCGGGCCCCTCCACGGCAGGCACCTGCACGGGCGCGGCGGGCAGGCTGGCGGTGTAGACGCCGTTGCCGTGGGTGCCGGCCACGATGCGGCCGTCGCTGCCGCGGGCGGTCACCATGTTCACCGGTACGTTGCCGATGGTCGAGGGGCCCTCCTGCTCCCACACGGTGTTGTCCCCGTCCAGCTGGGCGGTGCTGTACAGGCCGGTACTGGTGCCCACGAAGTAGCGGTCGTCGGTGCCGTTCCAGGTGGGGTAGATCATCGCCCAGAACACGGCGGGCCCGCTTCCGGAGCCATCGGGGTTCTCCTCCAGGTTGCCGCTCACGCTGGTCCAGGTCTGCCCCCCGTCGGTGCTGTGCCACACGCTGCGGGTGTTGTAGTTGCTCAGCGTGGCGAGCCATTCATCGCCGTCGAAGTCGTTCGGCGCCACACAGCTCACGTACCTGCCGTTCCACACCCCGCCGGCCGGGGTGATGTCGGTGCGCACGGGCGTGGCGTCCAGGCTGTCCAGGCGGAAGACGCGCCCGGCCGTGGTGCCGTAGAACAGCGTGTTCGGGGCATCGAGGCTGATGTCGAGGCTGGCGATGCGCAGGCCGGCGACCGAGCTCACGGGAAGGTCCTCCCAGTTCATCGTGTCCTTGTCGTACCACTCGTCGGTGTAGGGGATGGCGGCCAGTCCGGTATTGCGCCACAGCTTGGAGCCGTTGATCATGTAGAGGCGGTCGTTGTCCGCAGGGTCGAGGATGAAGGGATTGATGAAGTTGTAGTTGGCGGTGCCTCCCACGGGATCGATGCGCTCATAGGCCAGGATCTCGCCCTGATCGGTGATCTGCTTCTTGTAGATGCGCCCCTGCTGGCTGCTGGTGAGCATGAACGGGCGGCCCTCCGGGATCGCGCAGAAGGCCCCGTCGTCGATGTGCACATAGCGGAAGTTCTCGGCCGGATCGGTGCTGATGGCCAGCCAGCAGCCGTTGTCCTGCGTGCCGCCGAGGATGAAGGGGCTGGTGGCGGCGCCCTCCTCGATGTGCACGGTGTAGAACTGGCTGCTGATGTATCCGTCGTTGCGCGTGTGCCACACGAGGCTGTCGGCCAGCGCATCGAAGCAGACGCTCACGCCGCCGTCGCTGCCGCTGAGCAGGGTGCCGGGGTTGCCCGGCATGAAGGTCATCCAGTGCTGGTCCGGATGGTGTCCGGGGTACACGTAGTCCTTCGGGTCGACGGTGTTGCAGCGGTAGCCGCCCACCCAGTCGGTGTTGTTCGGCGAGGCGAACGCATCGGTGCTGCGATAGATGTTGGTGCCCCCGATGTACAGCACTTCGGGCTGCGTGGGATGCACGGCGATGCACATGTCGTAGCCGCTCTGGGTGTTGATGGGGGCGAAATTGAACGTGAAGTAGCCGGTGCAATTGCCGTTGGGCAGATTGAAGGTGCGGTTCTCCCATTGGCCGCCCGCACCGGCGCCGGTGCCGCTGAGGTAGGTGTACTTCCACAGGCCATGCCCCTGCACACCGGCGTTGGGCGTTTCGCCGAACCAGTACACCACGTTCTCATCCTGCGGGTCCAGCGCCATCACCCAGCGCTCCTTGTTGCCGTTCATGGTGCCCGGGGTGATGTTGGTCCACGCCAGACCGTCGGTGCTGCGCCACATGCCTTCGGACGGGCTGTTGTTGCCGAGGTAGGCGTAGAAGACGCCGGTGGGGCTCACCCGGATGTCGGTGTAGAGCGAGGTGTTGCTGTTGGTGCTGTCGAGCCCGAGCACGGCATGCCAGCTCGCTCCACCATCGTTGCTGCGGAAGATGCCGTTGTACACCGCGGCGAGCACCACGTCGCTGTCGTTGCGGGTGGGATCGATCACGATCTGGTTCACCTGCTTGAAGCTGCCTGTCCGGTTCTCCACCTCGTGGTCACCGGCGATGGTGCTCGGCAGGTGGGTCCAGTTCTGGCCACCGTCGGTGCTCTTGAAGATGCCGTCTCCGGCCAGCAGGCTGCTGAAGCTGGCATGGCTCATCACCCCGTAGTTCTCGCCGGTGCCGAAGTACCAGGTCTGCTCATGGCCGGCGCGGGTGTCCTGCACCAGGCTGCTCACCCCGGTCATGGCGTCCAGGGGGCTGGTGCGGGTCCAGCTGAGGCCGGCGTCCGTGCTGCGCCACAGGCCACCGGTGACGCTGCCGGCGAGCCAGATGCTGGTGTCGGTGATGTCGACGGCGAGGGCGCGCGTGCGGCCACCACGATCGCGCGGGCCCAGGAAGGTCCAGCTGAGGCTCTTGTGCGTGCGTTGGGGCAGGGTGGCGGCGAAGGCGAGCTCGCGGCGGCGGATGTCGGGCGGCAGCAGGCCTGTGGCGGGATCGCGCAGACGCTCCAGCTGCCAGGCGCGCAGGCTGTGCGGGGCTCCGGGGTTGCCCAGGCTCATGGGACCGTCCGTCGGGCGGGCTTCGGGACGCGGAAGGGCCAGCACAACGGCCCACAGGGCGGCGGCGGCGAGGATCAGCTTGTTCATGCGGGAAGGGCAGGCCAAGGTAGTTCGCTCACCCCACCACCCGGAAGCCCGCCGCGCGCAGGTCGTCCCAGAAACCGGGATAGCTCTTGTGCACCACCTCGGGATCCTGGATGCGCACCGGTCCGGCCACCAACGCCAGCGGGGCCAGGGCCATCGCCATGCGATGATCACCGCGGGGATCGAACACGTGGGCGCCGGGCGAACGCAGCTTCACCGATCGTTCGATCCGTAGACCGTCCGCGCCGACCCGTTGCGCGGGCCTTTCCAGCACCTGCAGCGCCGCTTCCACAGCGGCCACACGATCGCTCTCCTTCAGGTGCAGGTTGTGCAGCCCGGTGATCGTGATCGCCGAGCCCAGCCCTGCGTGCGTCAACGCCAGCGGCTGGAAGAGGTCGGGCGTGGCGGTGAGGTCGACCACCGGCTCGGGCCCATCGGTCCAGCGCCGCGAGCGCAGCAGCAGCCCCGCCGGGGTGACGGTGGTGTTCACGTGGTCCTGCCAGAGCAGCACCGCCGCGGCATCGCCCTGCAGGCCATCGTCGACCAGGCCTTCGAGCAGCACCTCGGCATCGCGGGCCAGCGCCACCACCTGGAACCAGAAGGCCGCAGCGCTCCAGTCACGCGGCACGGCGAAGGGCTTCGGGCCATATCCGCCCGGCATCACGCGGATGTGCGTGCCGCCCACCTCCACCACCGCGCCGAAGTGACGCATCACCCGCGCCGTCATCTCCACATACGGACGGCTCAGCTGGGTGCCCTGCCACCGGATGCACAGCCCGTCCTCCATCAGCGGACCCACGAGCATCAGGGCACTGAGGTACTGGCTGCTCGCCGGCGAATCGAAGGTGACGGTGCCCCCCCGCAGCCGACGGCCCACGACGTGGAACCCGTTGGCCAGCCCGTTCACCTGGGCACCGAGGTCGGTCAGGGCCTTCACCAGCGGAGCATGCGGTCGCTCCAGCAGGGCTCGATCACCGGTCACCAGGCGCTCCTCTGCTTCCTGCACGGCGGCCCAGGCGAGGGCGAAGCGCAAGGTGGTGCCCCCAAGGCCGCAGCGCATCACCGCCGGGCGTTCGCGCAGCAGGCCGTGCAACAGGCGCGTGTCGTCGGCGTCCCCGGGCTCGGGCACGGCGCCCAGGTCACCCGCCAGGGCGGCGGCCACCAGTGCGCGATTGGCCACGCTCTTGCTGCGCGGCAGGCGGACGGCAGCGCGGATGCGGCGCTCAGGCGCTGCGACGGTGAGGGTCGGCATCGTGCACGAGCAGGCGGTAGTGGTCCAGCGCGTCGGCCACCAGCGCGGCATCCACGGGCACGTCCACGCGCCCGCGGCCGATGGCCTCCAGCAGCGTGAAGCGGAAGCCGCCGTCGCGGTTCTTCTTGTCGTGGGCCATCAGCTCCAGGATGCGATGGTGGTCGGTGACGTTCAGGGAGAAGGGGCGGTAGCGCTCCAGCAGCACGGCGACGATGGCATCGTAGCTGGTGCGGTCCAGCAGGTCGAGGCGCCAGCTGAGCCAGGCGGCGCACACCATGCCCACCACCACGGCCTCGCCGTGCAGCAGGCCGCGCTGCGGACCCTCGCCGCTGAAGGCCTCCACCGCGTGGCCGATGGTGTGGCCGAAGTTGAGCAGGCGGCGCGGGCCATGCTCCTCGGGATCGGTGCTCACCACCGCGCACTTGAGGGCCGCGCTGCGTTCCACCAGCGGGGCCAGGGCCTGCAGGTCGTGCCAGGGCGCGGCCACCACGGCGTGCCAGTGGTCGGCGTCGGCCACCAGGCCGTGCTTGAGCATCTCGGCCACGCCGTTCAGCAGCTCGCGCTTGCCCAGCGTGCGCAGGAAGGGCGGATGCACGTACACGCCCTCGGGCTGCCGCACCAGGCCCACCAGGTTCTTCACGCCGTCCAGGTCGATGGCGGTCTTGCCGCCGATGGCGGCGTCCACCATGCCCATCAGGCTGGTGGGCACGTTCACCACGCGCAGGCCGCGCTTGAAGGTGGCGCCCACGAAGCCGGCCAGGTCGGTGACCACCCCGCCGCCGAGGGCCACCAGCACGGCGCCGCGCTCGATGCCGAGGCCGGCCAGGTGGCTCCACAGGGCGTGGCAGGGACCGATGCCCTTGCTGGCCTCCCCGGGCGGCACCGCGATGCTGGGCGCCTCGCGCAGGCCGGGCACCAGGGCCAGCAGTTCGGGCAGGCCGTGGCGCAGCGTGTTCTCGTCGCCCACCACCACGCGCTGCGCGCCCCGGGCCTCGGAGGCCAGCCAGCGGTCCAACGCGGCCAGGGATCCGGGGCCCACCACCACAGGGCGGCCGGCGGCCATGACGGAACGGGTGTCCGGGTGCGGGCGTGCCATCCTACTTTCGCACCCGCTCCGGGGCGCCTTTTCAAAGGAACGCAACTCCGGCCAGCGCGCCATGGGGAACACCCTGTCCGACCCGCCACGGGCCGCCCGGCCCGGCACCCTGCCCGACCTCACCGACACGCGCATCGCCTTCCGGCAGTACACGGACCGCGGGCTGCTGCGGGCCTACTGGCTCTTCCGCATCATCGGGGTGCCGTGGATGAACGCCACCGGGCGCGTGCTCAGCCAGCTGGCGATGCGGCTGCACCTGCCGATCAAAGGCCTCATCAAGGCCACCATCTTCAAGCACTTCTGCGGGGGCGAGACCATCGTGGAGAGCCTGGCGACGGCGCAGAAGCTCGGCGATGGCGGCCTGGGCACCATCCTGGACTACAGCGTGGAGGGCCAGGAGGACGACGCCTCGCTGGACCACAGCACCGACGAGATCCTGCGCACCATCGCCATGGCCGCCAAGCGCAAGGACATCCCCTTCAGCGTGTTCAAGCCCAGCGGGATCGCACCGCTGGCCATCTGGGAGGCGGTGAGCGAAGGGCGCACGCTGAGCACCGCGGAAGCGCACGAATGGACGCTCGTGCAGGGGCGCATGGAGCGCATCTGCGCGGCGGCGGCCCAGGCGGGCGTGCCCGTGCTGGTGGATGCCGAGGAGAGCTGGCTGCAGCCCGCGATCGATGCACTGGTGGAACGCATGATGGAGCGCTTCAACCGCGAACGCACCATCGTGTACAACACCGTGCAGCTCTACCGGCACGACCGGCTGGCCTTCCTGAAGGCCGCCGAGCAGCGCGCGGCCGCGGGCGGCTACCATCTGGGGGTGAAGCTGGTGCGGGGCGCCTACATGGAGAAGGAGCGCGAGCGGGCCGCCGAGCGCGGCCTCCCCTCCCCCATCCACGCGGACAAGGCGGCGGTGGACCGCGATTACGACGAGGCCCTGCGCCATTGCGCCGACCGGTTGGACCACGTGGCGGTGATGGTGGGCACGCACAACGAGCGCAGCACCCTGCTGATGGCCGAATTGATGCGCGAGCGCGGCCTTCCGACCAACGACCCGCGCGTGTACTTCGCGCAATTGCTGGGCATGAGCGACAACATCAGCTACAACATGGCCGATGCGGGCTACCGCGTGGCCAAGTACGTGCCGTACGGACCGGTGCGCGAGGTGCTGCCCTACCTCATTCGCCGGGCCCAGGAGAACACCAGCGCCGCCGGACAGATGGGGCGCGAGCTGAAGCTCATCGTAGCGGAACGGAAGCGACGGGCGCGGGGAGGGCGATGAGGTGGGAGCATGTGTACAGGTGCACATGTGCTCATGTGACCATCCAACTGGGCGTGTCAGAAGGGATGGGCACGCGTGTGGAGCCCGTGACAAGCGGGGCGCTCGTGCATACCCACGAACGCGTAGGCGGAGCACGATCCACCTGCTACCATCATCGACAAGGCGGACGGACCCCTAAGACGGGGAGGATCACTGACCCTGCTGAGCGGGATCGGCGAGGAGGACTGCGCCGCGGAACCGAACGGCTTACGGCAGTTGCTCGAACCTTACCGCGTTCGGGTTGGTTCCCCCGATGTTCTGCAGGATGCGGTCGCGGTCGTTGGATTGGCCGACGTATTTGATCACGCCGTCCATGTTCACATCGGAGCGGTCGTAGGCCACCACCGTGTTGGTGGGCGGGCTGCCGCCGATGGCCACCACGATCGGGTCGCGATCGTTGTCCGAACCGGCGTACCGGAGGAGTCCGTCGTCCACGGTATTGCCGGACCACAGGAGACGCACGGTGGCGATCGCCTTGAGGGCATCGACACCATGGGTCACAGTACCAGGCGATGAGAAGTCCAGCGTGGTGGCGTTCGTGCCCAGCGCGAGCGAGGTGCCCGTCATCACACCGAAGTGGTTGCGGTGGCGCACGGCTACACGGTAGTTGCCGGGGGGATGATCGAAGGCCACGGGCGAGAAGCCATCGGGTCCCACCACATCACCGTCGCGCTGCACGAGCGCACTGCGGCTCGCGAGAATGGAGTATGGCGCGATGGGTTCGCGCAGCTCCACCACCAACCAATCGACGATGGCGTCCATGCCCGTGGTGGCGAGAACACCGGTCCCTGCTGACACCCCGGAGCCACCCTGGGTATGCACGTAACCAAGGCCCGTGTACGGTTCCGTGTCCGGTAGGAGACCGGCGCTGCGCAGGTCATCGCTCATGGACCCCTGCATGGAATCATAGGGCCCGTCCAACAGCACGCGCGGGGCGACCAGCAGGCGCGCAGCGCAGGGCGCGCCCACGGTGTAGAGCTCCTCCACCTCGGCCGGCACCAGTTCGCGCGACCAGATCACCGCGTCGTCCAGCAGGCCATCGAAGTAGAAGAAGGGCTGTGAGCCGTTGCCGCCGAAGCTCCAGGTCTTCTGCACGTTGTTCACCACGGCGGCATGGGCCTCCTGGTGGATCAATGCGCCGTTCCGGTAGATCTTCATGGAGCCGGTGGTCATGCTGGCAGTGAACACGAAATGTTCCCATTCGCTCACGAACGGATACGGCAGGATCAAACTGCGCCCGCCGCCACCGATCGGGCCGCGGTCCCAGAACACGGAGTTGACCCCGTTGTGGTTGTAGTGCGGCGCGATGGAAAGCCGGTCGTTCGTCTGGTCCGGCCAGATGGCCGCCACGAAATTCCCCGTGCTCGTCTGCGTCTTCATCCAGAAGCCGATGGTGAACTCGCTCGCCACACCCCACGTGTTGAAGTCCGTGACATCGATCCGGTCGTTCACCCCGTCGAACTGGTAGGCGTTGCCCGGCACCCCGAACCGGTCCGCCACAGGCACTGGACCGAACACGGTGCCATGATGAGCATGGCCCGAATGGTCCGTCGCGTCGCCGTTGAACGGATAGCACGCCACCACGCCGACGTCGAGCCCGGCGGCCGTGATGAAGGTGGTGGTGATGCCATAGGTCGAGCTGTCGGTCCCGCAGAACGAGCGCACCCTGCATTGGTAAGCGGTGTAGGGGGTCAGACCAAGAAGATCGTGCTCGGTGTTGGTGAGACCGGGAACGGTGTTCCATGTGGGCGCGAGCTGTTCCTTCCAATCCAGCGTGTAGGAGGTGGCACCGTTCACCGCGAGCCACTCCACATGGGCGGTGGTGGTGGTGATGTTGGACGGGACAAGGCCATACGGTACACCACAGCTCGTTCCGCCGCAGGATTGAAGGCAGGGAGCCGCATCGATGTTGCCGGTGATCAACGCCGCCGGCTGCGGCCCGAAACCGAGGAGGAAGTCCATGCCCACCCCGGTGAGGTGGCAATAGCTCATGAGCGTCCCCCCCGCAGGTGGCAGGGAGGCCCCTCCACAGGTGCCTTCATAGGGATAGCCCACAGAAGGACCGCAGCCATCGATGGCCGTGCCATTGCCGTTCCATACGCAGGCATGGGTGTGCCGCGAGCCCAGCAGATGCCCTTGTTCATGGGCCACCACGCTCACGCTCCAACTATAGGTGGGCACATTGTTGTAGTAGGGATCGATCCCGCTGTAGCACATGCTCTCGTCCAGATCGCTCGCACAGAGCCCGGTGAAGCCAGCGGCCACACCACCACTCCCGGCATAGCCCAGCAGATGTCCGAGATCGCCGGGAAAGCTGTTGCGGTAGGCTTGGAACTGGGCCAGGAGCTGGCCGGTGGTGGTGCCGGTGTACGGGCTGGGCGTATCCCAGACGACGACGCCTGAGAGCGCCACATCAATACCATCGTTGCCATAGAGCAACGCGGTTTCATTGAAAAGACCCAGGATGTAGTCGGTGGCCTGCACCAGGCCGCCTTTGTCCAGAAAGATGTCATGGTTCACCTCCCAGTACAGGTTCACGCAGTTCACCGTGCGCGCACGGGATGAGGGTAACTGATGCGAGGCAGGACCACCCGCATCCTCCGGGGTGTCGCAGCCCGAAGTTCGTGCGGCCAGCAGATCGCTTTCGCGGTAGAGGACGTGCAACCCGGCAGGTCCGGTCTTCACGGTGCCCAGGTTCCAGGTGCCGCTGTCATCCGCCAGCAGGCCCATGACGTGATCGGCATGGACGCTGATGGCGGCGATGGATCCCGGATCGCCACGCACGGAGCCCTGGTAGTGCAAGCCTTCCGGCACGTGGACGGCCAGGCCGGTACTGGCCACGCGCACCACCATTTCATCGGTGGTGAGGTCCACCTGCTGGAGATCGACCGTGATCGTGCCTGACGCACCGGGGAGATCAAGAGCGATCCGTTCGGGTCGCTGCAGCAGCAGTTCCGCCGAGGCGGCCGCATCCAGGCGCATCACATCCGCGTGGCGGACCGCTTGGTCCCAGATCGCATCGATCTTCTCCGAAGCTGGAACCGCCTGGAACAGATGCGCTGTGTGGAAGTCCGCCCCTTGCTCCCGAAGGATCGCGATCCGCTCGGCCACACGGCCGATCGATCGACCGTCTTGAGCGGATGCGAAGGCGACCAGTACCAAGGTGGTGGCGCACGACAGGCTGCGGAGGGCGTTCGGGGCTGACACGGCATGAGGGGTTGTGCGCGGTACGACCGCTACTGCAAGGTCGGGAAGCCGACCGAATGACGCAGCGGAACGGCTGGCGTTGCCTCGGTGCCCCGGGTCAGCACAATTCACGGGCGCTTTCGGCTCCAAGGCCAGGACGTCGCAGCAGGCTGAGCGGCTTCCCGCTTGTCCGCCGCAGGCCCAGAGCTGCCCGGATGCGATCGCTGCCCAGGAGGAGGCTTCCGCACGTCCTCATCCCGTTCACCTTCGCACCATGTGATGCAAATGCCTGATCCCGTTACCGCGCCACCTTCACCGCCTTCTTCACCACGAAGCTGTCGTTGAGGTACAGCGTGCAGTGGTAGGTGCCCGGCGCCAGATGGGTGGTGGTCCAGTCGTGGGTGTACGTGCCGACCTCCCGCACGGCCTCCTCCAACACCTCCAAGCGCTTGCCGCTGGCATCGCTGACCTCGAGGAGCGTGCGGCCGGGCACGGCCACCGTGTAGCGCAGCTGCGTGAGGTCCGCCACCGGGTTGGGGATGATGTGCAGATCGGTACGGAGGGCTTCGCTTGCGCTTGCTCCTGCAACTGCGCCTGCACCCGGGCCCATGGTGCGTTGATCGGTGCTGCCGTTAGCGGCGCAGCAGGTGGCGAGGTCTTGTTGAAGGGCGGCGAGCTGTTGTTGGAGCTGAGCGACCTGATCTTGCAGAGCGGCCATCTGTGCGCCTTGTTCGTTGCTGGCCCCTACCAGCACCGGGATCAGTCCGCCGTAGTTCACGGCCTTGAAGGTGACCGCGGATTGCAGCATGTTCCCCAATGTATCGTACTGCGCAGGGTGGGTCACTGTGCGCACCAGGCCCGGAAGCACCGCCTGCAGATCACCGGCCATGATGCCGTCATGAGTTCCCTCAGGAAGGCCCAGGTGCGGATAATCGCCTGTACGGAACTGGTAACGCTTCGGCTGCAACTGGGCAAGAATGTCCGTCGCATCGGTCAGGTCCGTGACATTCTGCTTCAACATCGCGTCTGAGCCTTGCCACACACCGGCCGAGTGGTAGCCCTCGCCAACGAAGTAGGCCGCCCAGCGGTTCGGATAGTTCGTGTGTTGGATGCTACCGTACACGCCGGCCAGAAGCACTGAACTGTTCGTATCGGTCGGGGTGGTGTACACGTAGCCATGCACGCCGAAACCCTTGGTGGTGGGCAGCCCACTGCTGTAGCCTTTTACACCGTACGCATTGGTGGCCTGCCCGGATCCGTTCTCCGTGTCCCCGTGGACACCCATGTTGTCCGTGGTGGTCTTGCCGGTGTTGAGCCAGCCGCGACCGTACACACCGTAGTTCTTCACAGCCCCGTCGTAAGCCCGCGTATGTACGCCATAGTGTTCGTTGCCAGAGGTCTGGCCGCTGGCCGTCTGCACCACGCACTTCAGCCCGATGTTCTCAGTGCCGTTGTTGTCACCTTTCGTGTACACCTGGATCCCCAGGTCGTTGGACGAGGTATGGTTGCGCAGCACATCCAGCTTGGCCTCGGGCGAGCTGTCACCGATGCCGACGTTCTCGGCATCATCCGGGCAAGCACTGTTCGCCGCACCCACGGCGGTGACCACGTGATTCGGTGATGTGCTGCTCATCGTCCATTCGCAGTTGTCGGGCAGGTTGGCCAGGCTGCGCCAATGCAAGCGCCCATCATTATCCGTCACCACGAAACGATCCAGCTCCTGATTCTCGTAATCGGGCACCAGCCTGCGGATCATGATCGTGCGGTCCAACACGTC
>OEIV010001241.1_pt1 | contig 12009 bp, 11 predicted proteins | sample 1539231 | NCBI WGS metagenome assembly OEIV01 (sample SAMN03794762, study PRJEB22550) | activated sludge metagenome | feature: wastewater treatment plant; material: activated sludge; isolation source: Wastewater treatment plant of a petroleum refinery complex | place: Argentina: Buenos Aires ... | reverse complement strand
CCTCGAACCAGGAAAAGCTGATCCTGAACATGCATCGGGAACTCGACCGCTACCTCGGCTCCTGAAATGCCGCGACGCGAGCGAGCTCTGCTTGCGTCGCGCCTAGCCTGCCGACTGTACCAACTCTATGCGCGCACCGTCGGGGTCGCTGCAAAAGACCATTGGCCCGAACGGAGATTCGATGGCCGTCTCGGGATGGACATGCCCTCCGAATCGCACGACGCGCTCGACCGCGGCGTTGACGTCATCGACAACCAGGGTCATGTGGGTAAATCCCAACTGGTTCATCGCGCGACGCTGGGCAGAGCCGGTCACGCCGGCGCCGGGGTAACCGATCAGTTCTATGGTGACCGCGCCGCATTTCACATAATGCACGCGACACCTGACCCCCGGCAGTTCCATCAGGCTGTCGTAGGGCGGGCCTATTTCATCTATCGAACGCTCGAGCACAAAGCCCAGCGCCTCGGTGTAGAAGCGCAGGGAATGCTCGAGATCAGATGTACAAAGACCGATATGCGAGATGGATACGGTCGGCAAACCGCTCATTCCGCTCTCCTAAAGCCCCTCCGCCGCGACCAGTGGAAACAGCAACTTGTCGGCCAGTATGGTGCAGAAATACTCGTTCACCTGCTTGATCTTGCCCTCGCGCAACAAGAACACCATGCAATATTGATTGCAATAGGACTCACCGTTGCAGAGCGTGGCGTTGCCATCGAATTCGACCACCACGCGCTCGCCTTCGGCTGTCACGCTGTGGATATCCGGGCGCATACCGTCGGGCACCAGTTTGCGGAACGCCGCGATCGTGGCGAGTATGGTGTCATGTTTGCGCACGCCCGCGAATTTCCCGAAACCCTTGGCCAGCGTGAATGCGTCCGGCGCCAGGCATGGAGCGGCCGCGGCCGCATCGCCCTTGCCCATGGCATCGATGAATGTGAGCACGACCTGCTTGTTCTGCTCGCTCATGATGATCTCTCCTCTTTGTTCTGGAATGTATGTCGCGTCAGCCCCGCACGCGGGAACAACACTCCAACGCGTTGTCAGCGCCTATTTGCGGGACCAGCCGAGGTTCGAGCCGCCATCGACCGGCAGAACCATACCGGTCACCTGCGCCGACAGATCGCTCGCCAGGTACAACGCGGCGTTGGCGACATCCCGCGGCGTCCCCTGACGCCGTAGTGGCTGAACCCGGCGGGTCATTTCCGACAGGTCATAAAATGTCTGGGCTGCAGGAATATGGCCCGGCGCGATGCAATTGACCCGGATGCCGTACTCCCCGAGGTCTGTCGCGATCGACTTCGTGACGTGAATGACGCCTGCCTTGGCGGCGCGATAGCTGATCAGGGGAAGCCCCGGCTTGAGTCCGGCGATCGAGGTGGTATTGATGATCGAGCCGCCGCCGTGCGCGGCCATATACCGGCCGGCGCACTGGCAGCCTGCCATCACGCCGAACAGGTTGACGCCGATGACCCGCTCGAAATCCGCCAGATCGTCTTCCAGGAAGCGGTTGTGGACCGCACCGCTGATACCCGCATTGTTGAACATCACGTGCAGGCCGCCAAAACGCTCGACGGCAAAATCCACCAGTTCCTGTACCTGACTGGCATCCGCGACATCCGTTCGCCTGAATGCCGCGGGCGCGCCGAGCATGGCCGCGAGCGCTTCGCCTTGCTCGGCGTTCACGTCCGCGATCACCACCCTGGCGCCCTGTTCCACGAACAGCTCCACGGTGGCGCGACCAAGGCCGCTCGCACCGCCCGTGATGATGGCAACCTGGCCGGCAAGCAACTGGCTCATCGAGTACTCATGGAATTGATGGATTGATCCTCGCCATTGACCCGCGTTTGTGCGAGCCCGATCAAAGCAGGGGCTCCTCGCCTGCCAATATCGTGCGGTGCATCAAGCGGCCGCTGTCCAGGGGATACGGCAGTGCGCGATGCATGGTGCCGGTATTGTCCCAGATCAGAAGATCTCCCACCTGCCACTCGTGGCGATAGACAAACCGGGGCTGGGTCGCCCAGTCACGCAGGCGAGCCAGCAGCGCCCTGCTCTCCTCGACGGACATGCCCTGCACATAATCCGCGGTCGCGCCCAGCAGCAGCGATTTGCGCCCCGACTGGTGCGTCCATACGAGAGGGCAGGATTTGGAGGGCGCGCGTTGCCACATCTCCAGTTCCGCGTAGCTCATTTCGGGATTCACATAGAACTGCGATCTTGCAGCACTGTGCACGACCCGCAGCTTCTCGAGGCTTTTCTTTTCATCGTCCGGCAGATCATCGTACGCCGCGTAGGTGTTGCAGAATTCCGTCTGCCCACCCGTTGCCGAGAGCTTTATCGCCCGCAGCAGCGCCGCGAGGTTCGGGTACGGCTGCAGCGAGCCATCGAAGTGCCAGAACAGCGACCCTTTCAGGTAATCGGCCCGCTGATTGACCGCCTTGTCCAGGGATATCTTGTAGATTCCGCCCTCGCCCTCGCTCGCCACGGTATCTCCGAGCGTCTCGGCAATGGCCACCTGCTGCGCATCGTCTATATCGAGACCGCGGAAAAATACGACACCGCGCTGCTCCAGGATATTGCGTATGGTGGCGGCCTCGGAACCGCTCATCAAGGTCTCGACATCCGTCCTGATCTCGCTGCCCACCCGCGGCGTGAGATCGATAACCTGCAGCGTCATGATCGTTCCCCCTGTCCCATCAACTCAAACGCGTCAGGATCGTGCGTGCCGAATGCTTTACCCGAGGCTGCTTCCACAACTCGACGGCCAGCGAAACGGTGATCAATGAATAGAGCAGGTTGCGCAGGTTGGCGGCATCCGGCGGCAGTGGCTGCTGGTAGTCGAACTGGTCGAGGTAGGCAACCGCTGCCTCGGCATGGGGAAAAATCTCGTCGTAGAATGCCCGGATCTGCTCCATGGAGCTATTGACGCGTTTCACGTAGCGCGCATGCCCGTCTTCAATGGCCCACTCGGCAACCAGGTGTTCGAGTTGCGCAAATTTTCCCGGCAGCAGCGTGCTCATTTGCCACCCCCCTTTTTCTCCTCACCTGCATTGACCTGGTCGACGACGACCTTGTGCAGATGGCGCACCAGCAATTCCTCGTCGTTGAAATGAAACTCCCTGATCGCGCCGCTGTTCAGCATGGCCTGCATGCCTTCAAGAGGGCTCGAGTCCTCGAGAATGATGTCATTGAGGAACGTCACGGTCAGTTCCTGGCCCAAACGCTCCTTGTGCGTCGTCGGCGGCCGATAGAACATTTCCACCTCGATGATGTGCGAATGCGGCCCCGTCGGCCAATGGACATGGGTGGTGAAACCCGACGCACCGAAGATCAGCACGAAATTGGGGAAGAACTGGAACGAGTCGAAGCCGTAGTTCTCCGAGCGGGTGGGATTCAGCCCGCGAGGCAATGAACCGACGTCGATCTTCTTGTTCCACGGGCCGGCCGCGCTTGCCTCGAACACGCATTCGATCGGCTTCGAGTACGGGGTCTTTCGCGAGGGCTCTCCGGCAAAGGAAAACATCCGGTGCAGGCCCTCGAGACGGTAAGCCAACGCATCGGTGAACGGATTCGGGGCTTCCAGCGCGGCCTTGGCCGCCGCAGTCAGGTTGCCAAAGGAAGCAGCGTGCAGGTAGGGCCCGTGATAGCTCTCCGCGAACCCGTCCATGAATATCTTCCAGTTGCACTGGATCTCGGCCTTGAACCGGTAGACCTGGTGCGGACCTGCAAACGGATAGCCTTCGATGCCGCGGGCCAGCTCACCGAGAAAATTACGTACCGACTCGGTATTGTCCGGGTTCAGGTTGATGAAGATGAAACCTTCCCAGACGTCGCACTGGACCGGGGGCACGCGACACTTGTCGGCGTCGAAATCCAGCAGCAAATCCTTGCGTGTAGGTGCGATCAGGGAACCGTCGAGCTCGAAGCTCCAGCCGTGAAACCTGCAGTAGAGTGCGGGGGCCTGGCCCTCGACCTCCTCGAACGGGTCGTCGCGCCAGACCAGCTTGTTGCCCCGATGCGGGCAGATATTGTGGAAGGCGCGGATCACGTCGTCCTTGCCCCGCACCACGATGATCGAGGTACTGGCGAAACCCAGCTCGCGGGTGAAATAGCTGCCTTTCCTGGGCAGCCGCTCGACGCGCCCGACGTACAGCCAGTTCTTCCTGAAGACGTGCTCGCGCTCCTTCTCGTAGAACTCCCTGGAAACGCAGTCGTCCAGAGGAACCGGGCCCCGGCCCAGCTCGGGATAGGCGTCGCTCCAGTGCCCACTCCGGGGCTTGGTGACGATGGGGTCCCTTTCCATAGTGCTTTCCTCGTTATATTCGCCGCCGTACCGACTGCCGGGGCTGCGGTCACGGTTCCGACCCGATCATGCCTGTGTCAACGTATCACCGGTTCACTGTTGCAAAATAGATTCATATTTTGGAAAGTATGTTGCAAATCTGGAACATCATACCTCATGGGTCACAACCTGCCGTTTGATATCGATGCGCTGCTCGTGTTCGCGAAGGTGCTCGAGTGCCGCAGCCTCTCCAAGGCAGCATCGTTGCTCGGGATGCCCAAATCCACGGTCAGCCGCAAGATCAGCAAGCTCGAATCCGACCTGGGCATCAGGCTGCTGCGCAAGAACACGCACCAGATCACTGTTACGGATCTCGGCGAGAAGATCTACGGCCATGCCCTGACTATCCTGGCCGAAGCCAACGATGTCCGCGCACTGGTGGAAGGCAGCCATCAGGAACCGCAAGGGGTGTTGCGCGCGGCCATACCGGTGTTCGTCGGCATCGATTTCGCCTCGCGCGTCGGGGCCACATTCCTGCAGCGCTATCCGAAGTCCCGGCTCGAGATTCGCCTGGTGGACAACATGGTCCATCCCGTCAAGGACGGGTTTGACGTGGTTTTCGGAGCAGGCCCCCTGCAGGATTCCACGCTCATCGCCAGGAAACTTTTCACCCTCGAGTGCTTTCTGTGCGCAGCACCCGAATTCATCAGGACCTTGCCCGAACCACTCACATCCCCCACGCAACTGAACACGCTTCCGTTCATTGATTCCGGCTTTTACGAGGAGCCGCGCAAGCTGCATCTGGCCAGAGGCAAGAAGCACTACCAGTTGTCACCCCCGGTCCGGGGGCGCGCGAACAATTTTCAGATCAGCAAGCAATATATCCTGCAGGGACTCGGCATTGGCGCGATGCCGAACCAGATCATATGCTCCGGCGAATTGCAGGAAGGAAGCCTGGTACCGGTATTGCCGGACTGGAGCCTGGATACGGTCGATGTCTACATGCTCTATCCTTTCCAGCTGTCTTTCTCGAATCTGATCAGCGCTTTTTACGATACGTCCCTCGAGATCATCACGCAGAACACCGAGAAGAGCGGCACCCTCGCCAGCCCGGCACTGAACGCGCGGGGTGCGGGAAAGGAAAGCGGGGGACCGCGTGCGGCACACCGATCGAACTCACCGACGAAGTGAGAAGCTTTCTTCGATCTGCATCGTGACCTTCTCAGTCAGATTGATTCCGGAAGACTCCGCATCGGGTCCTGCAAGGCACTAGAGGTTATATCTCAAACGTGCGCCGTACATCCGTGGTTCCCCCGTCACCCGGAAATCTGCTCCGATACTCGGATTGTCGTAAAAGCCCGTGACATTGACCGGGTACTCCTCGTCCGTCACATTCGTAGCGAAAAGCGACACATCGAAAGCACTGCCCATGATCCCCTTCCAACCGGCGTTCAGGTTGAGTAGCTTGCGCGAGTCGAGCCAGCCAAAGGTGCTGACGATGGCGAGTTGCTCATCGATGTACGTATAGCTCGCGCCAATCGACACGTCCCCCACATCCGCGGGCAAGGGCAGCAGATAGTCCAGGGCCGCCGTTGCCATGTGCTCGGGCGAAAAGGTGAGCGCACTGCCCGCTTCCATGTACCCGGTGACCTCGTCGTAGGGACTGTCTGACGCGGGCTGCGGCAGCTCGGTCTCATCGAGCTCGGTATCCAAGTAGGTGTAGGAAAGACTGAACATCAGGCCGTCATGAATCTCGAGGGTCGCCTCTATCTCGGCGCCCTGAATCGTGGATGAACCTGCATTCACGATGCCGGTAGTGAACGCGGCCTCGCCCGTACTGCTCGAATAACCGACCTGGAGCTGCTGATCGCTGAGCTCGTTGTGGAACAGCGCGACATTCAGCATACCCGGAAGCGGAGCATCGAAGCTCCACTTGCTACCCAATTCATAGGCATCCACCTCTTCGGCATCAAAGTCCTGGATCCCCTCCGCCGCGAACAGGTTGACTGAACCCTGCCGATAGCCGCGCGCATACTTTGCATACAACAGCAGATCCGGGGTTGGCACATAATCCAGCCCGATCAGCCAGGTGGGTGCATCCGTTTCCTTGTCCAGCTGCTGCCTGCAATCAGGAGCCACGACGCCGGTTGCGGGAGAAAGGACACAACCCGGCCCGCTAGCCGGCGCCCCCGGCGTAGCCCTGGGAAAGCCCGTGTAGATTACTTGCGCGTTTGTTCCTTCCGTCTTGTCCACCGTGTAACGCAGGCCGGTCGTTACGCTGAACTCATCGCTGATGTCGTAGGTGGTCTGCGCATAAGCGGCCTTGTTCTGGTATTCGATCTTGCCGACACTGGATTGCACGAAACCCGCACCAAACACATCCAGACATTGCCAGGAGGCTGGATCGCTACCCTCCGGTAGCTGCGGGCAGGTGAGAAACGTGGTGGACAGCAGACCCGACCAGCCATCGGGCTTGCTGTTCTCGTAGTACACCCCGCCCTGCCAATCGAGTCGGTCATCCAGCGCGCGACCCGAAAACTGCAACTCCTCGACAAAGGTCGTCTGGCTGCTGCTCGGCATACCGGCAGGACCCGATGGGTAGAACGTCACTGGCGCACCGACCAGTTCCGGACTCGGAAGCAGGGGCGCATATGCAGCCGGATAGCGGAAATTGGTCCCGAAATTCGCGTGTCGAATCGTCTGCTCGAGATCGGCATAGGAGAGGATGTTCTTGACGCTCAACGCATCGCTCACTTCCCAGCTGGTCGTGTTGATGAGCTGCCACTGCTCCAGCTTGCTGACCGGGTTCTCGACATCACCTTGCGCGACGGTGTAGAAATCATCCTTCTGGCTCTCGAGTGTCGGTTGGCAGAAGGCATCCAGCAACCCGCCGGGCTTGCATACGAACAGCCCCTGGATCGTGCCGTTGTTCTCGGAATCGGTATAGGTGGCAATGGTGTAGTTCTCGACGGCATCCGTCACATCCACGCTCAGGCTGGCGCGGCCTGCGATGTAATCGACATCCGTAAACCGGTTGGGGCCGACACCGGATACATTCTTCATGTAGCCATCACGCTGCAGGGTATCGACGCCGAAGCGCGCCCGCGCGCGATCGCTCAGCGGCACGTTGATGACGCCCTGGGCCCGCTCCATGTCGTGGTTGCCGGCAGACAGCCCAGCGTATCCCCCGAGTTCGCCGGTGGGCTTTTGCGGCAGCAGCTGGATGGCGCCGCCCGTCGTGTTGCGACCGAACAGCGTACCCTGCGGTCCCTTCAGAACCTGCACGTTCTGCAGGTCGAAAAAGGCGCCAGGACCCGCGCCGTCGCCAGCGGTTATCACGGCGCCACCGCGCGGTGCGACGACGTCCGCGAAGTAAACGCCAACCGATGCCGTGGTGCGGAATTCCTGCGTGAATCCGCGAATCGCGAACGATGCCTGATCGGAGCCAAAACGGGTGTTGGCGCTCAGCGAGGGCGTGTAATTGACCAGGTCGGTGGCGCTGATGACGTTGCGCTCGTCCAGCGTCTCCTGGCTGAATACCGTCATGGAGATCGGAACATCCTGGAGGGATTCCTCCTTGCGTCGCGCCGTAACGATGACCTCCTCCTGCTGCTCGATCGCCGCGAGCGCCGCGGGTACCGGCAGCGCCAAACCGGCGCCGAGTACCGCCGTCGGCAACATGACGGCCATGTGGAATGCGTGATTCGTACCCTTCCTGGTGCTTTTGTGCATTATGCTCCCTCTAGTTATCAAAGGCCGTATGCATCGCAATCGAGGACCCGCTCAGAGCACCCCCTCGTAGTTCTTCAGCACCTCGCTGCCGGGCAACTCCATCTGCAGGTAGATATCGATGTGCCGGATCTTGCCGGTGCTGTTGAATTCATAGACCGACACCGAATTCACGACGCTGCTGAAATCTCCCATCCTGCTGCGCTCCTCCAGTTCGAGGAACACGACATTCCCCGCCTCCGTGACGCGCTTGAACGAGCACTCCCAGTCGGATGACACCGCCCAGTTCGTGAGAAAACTCACATAGTCCTGCCAGTTCATGACTTCCTTGAAGTTTCCCACGCGCTCGAACTCGTCGATCGCAATGAGCTCGGCCAACGGGGCCCAGCTCGCGACGGAAAAGCCGGGTTGCCCGGCGCTGTCCACCATGCGCTTCATGATCCGGCTGTACTCCAGCACCTCGCGCGAAAGGCCCGTGTAATTTCCAATGACATCGTTCACGTCCTGCAAGACCATGAATCTATCCTCGACTGATTGTGTTTTCGTTGATGAGCGGAAACGCAGCACGGCATCGTCGAAGGCGATGCTTCGACGATGCCGCGCGTCAGACCGGAGCTGTAGCGCTACGCACTCAGGATTTCGCGCCCCCTTCCAGGTACCTGTCCACCACCATATGGAAACGGGCGACGTTGACTTCCTCCTGCGCCAGGTGCAGGTACCTGAGCGTGTGATTGCGCAGGCCCAGCTGCTGGCGCGGCATCTGCTCGTAATCCTGCTGCAGCGCCTCGAAGTACTGGTAGCTGCCCGGCACTTCGACATCGATCAACTGTGCGCGGTACTGCTCGCGCACTTCCGGGGGCAGCCACATATAGCTGGCCACGTGCCAGATGCAGCGATTGGGGTCACCGTCGGGATGTGGCACGGACATGATCACGTGGGCTTCCCCGGCGCGGATCGTCATCATGAAATTCGGAAACAGGAACCAGCCCTGGTTGTCGCTCATCTGGTCGTCACTGAGGCCGCTCACATCGAGCCCCTTGAGGGTGAGGGTCTCGCGCGTGGCCTGTTGCAGCAGCGTGCGCCCCGATACGCCCGCCGGGAAGTTCAGCGCACCGTTCGCGTCACGGAAGGCATCGACCAGTTTCCCGAAAATGGGCAGGACTTCCGCCACTCCGGGAAAGGTTGCCGGCAGCGCCATGATGCCCTTGACCTCGTCTTCCGGACCAAACCCTTTCTCCATCTTCACTTCGAAGGGGGCGCAGGCCAGGGCGTGATCTCCGAACCACGCGTTGCGGTTCTTGACCACATCGGGAACGATCACGGCGAGGAGTTGCGGATGCACGCCGACGATGTGGTACGCCTCGGAAAACGCGTCCATGACCACTTTCCAGTTGCACTCCAGTGGCTCGCGTACATCCATCACCGGAGTCATCTCGTCGAGCCTGTAGGGCGCCAGCAGTTCAATCACCTCCTTGCCCAGGAATTCCGCCAGCGGCTTCGCCGCGGGATCCGGATTGAGGAAGATGAAACCGGCGAACGTGTCGACCGGCACTTCGAGTAGTCCGAGCTCGCTCTTGTCGATCGGACCGACCAGGTCCGGCCTGGCGACACCCACCAGGCGTCCATCGAGACCATAGGACCAGAGGTGGTAGGGGCAGGTGAAACGGCCGTTGGAGTGCCCCTTCTTGTCGCGGCACAGCACGTTGCCGCGATGCCTGCAGGCGTTGACGAAGCCGCGGATCTTGCCGTCATTGCCACGCACGACCACGTAGGACTGGTCGAAGATGCGATATTCCTTCCAGTCGCCGTTTGCAGGCAGTTCATCCACGCGGCCGGCGACCTGCCAGACCCTGGACCAGATCAATTCACGCTCCCGCCCGGCGTATTCGCGCGACGTAAAGCGATCCGTCGAGATGCGCATGTTGATCGTGCTGAAATCGAGCTCGTCCCAGGCCTTCGTGTGCTCGACCCACTGTCCCGGCTTCACTGCCTGCGTAGTCATGACATCAATCCTCGCTTTTTGTGATGCGTCTTTCCGGTACGCCCCTGCGGTTGTCACTGCCACTGCTCGAGGCGCGCATCGTTGCGCAGCCACTGTGGGCGTTTTTCAGGGGTTCAATGACAACCACGACGGACCTCACTTTATTAATGTTGATATGAAGGATAAATAGTGCTTTTATCATTCCATTAATGACAAAAGTGAAATAGTTTGCCATGGATCGTTTGCAGACCATGAAGACCTTTGTGCGCGTGGTGGACGAGGGCGGCTTTGCCGCCGCCGCACGGGCGCTGGAGGTCGACCAGGCCCTGGTGACACGACAGGTGGCGAATCTGGAACGTCACCTGGGTGTCAAGTTGCTGGAGCGCACCACCCGCTCCATGCGCCTCACCGAGGCGGGGGATACCTTCCTGGCCCGCTGTCGCGACATCCTGTCCGACGTGGCAGAGGCCGAGGCCATGGTCAGTCGCTCCCACCAGGACATGGTGGGACGAGTGCGACTGGCCCTGCCGACCGTGTTCGGCATGGAGGTGACGGCGCAACAATTGACCCGGTTGCACGAGGAGTTCCCGGACATCACCGTGGAGATGGCCATGCTCGATCGCGCGGTGGATCCGGTGGCCGAGGGCTTCGACGTGGTCACCATGGATGCAGCTTTCGGGTTATCTGCCACGGCAGTGGCGCGGCCGCACCTGGAGGTACCGTTGCTGTTGTGTGCCGCGCCGCGCTATCTGCAGCGGCATCCCCTGCCGACTACCCCGCAGCAGTTGTCAGCTCATCGTTGCGTTGCGCAATGGACCCCGGGTGAGGCCGATCATGCGCACGAGCGGTGGACGCTGGAGCAGGCCGACGGCACCCGGGAGAGCGTGGATGTGCGGGTGGCACTGCGCACCAACACCTATGCGTTGAGCCTGGAAGCCGTGCGCTGCGGCCTGGGAGTGGGACGGCTGACGCTGCCGCTGGTCTCCGATGACCTGGCAACGGGGCGGCTGGTGCCGGTCTTGCCCGGCTGGCGTGCGGGGCAATTGTCATTCAATCTGGTGTACCCCGGGCGGCGCATGATGCCCCGGCGCGTGCGTCACGTCATCGATGCCATCATGGCGCAGATCGACGAAGCGGAGGCTGCCTCGGGCGACCCCGCCAGGGCGCCGAATGGCCACCCGGGTAGTTGACAGGTGCGCAACTCCCGCGCCGCGTTCGACACGATCAAGGCGATCGTGCAGCCGTCTGCGCGGTTTCGGGCGCCGGGCCAAGGCTGAAGAGCGCCGTTGCGCTCACCCCCATCAGGACGATGGCCAGCATGAGGAATGGCGCGTAGCTGTCGAAGCGATCGAACACGGTGCCCGCAGCGAGAGGGCCGAATGCCGTGCCGAGCGAGAGCGCCATAACCAGCGCGCCGTACAGCGCACCGAAACTCCTGAGCCCGAAATGTTTCGCGGCAAGAAAGGCGATGACGTCGACCTCCGATCCTACCGTCAGACCGAGCGCCGCGGCCGCGACCGCCTGGCTGAGGGGGTTGGCGCCGTCGAACAACAGCAGCAGGGCCGAGACGATCGGCAGCATGAAGGCGACCGCGCCGACAATGTGGCCGGGAAACCGGTCCAGCAGAAAGCCGGTGCCGAGTCGGCCGAGAATGGAAAAAATGCCGACGAGCGCGGCGACTCCTGCCGCCGCGAGGGGTGTCGCACCGCTGTCCGTCAGGATCGGCACGAAGTGAACAACCGCGCCAATGGCGGTGAAAGAGAACAGGCCGCTGGCCAGCAGCAGCTTGTAGAGCGTCGGTGAACGCAGCCCTTGCGACAGTGTGACACCCTTCAACACCTTCACCGGGCTTGTTGTAGTCGCGTGTTTACTGGCCTCGCCGTCGTGAGCACCGCGGAAGCACAGCAACAGGAACGGGAAGACCAGCGCCGCCCAGATTCCCCCCATGGCCACGAAAGCCGTGCGCCAGCCGTAGGCCCCGATCAGCCACGCTGCAAGAACGGGGGCAACCGCTGCACTG
>OEIV010001240.1_pt1 | contig 12010 bp, 8 predicted proteins | sample 1539231 | NCBI WGS metagenome assembly OEIV01 (sample SAMN03794762, study PRJEB22550) | activated sludge metagenome | feature: wastewater treatment plant; material: activated sludge; isolation source: Wastewater treatment plant of a petroleum refinery complex | place: Argentina: Buenos Aires ... | reverse complement strand
GCGGGGCGGGCGGAGCGACCGGGGCGGGCGGAGCGACAGGAGCAGCCTGCGGCGCGGGAGCCTGCGGGGCGGCCTGCGGAGCGGGCGGGGCCGGCGGCGGCGGCATGGCCGGGCCGTAGCCGTAGGGAGCCGGAGCATAGCCAGGGCCATAGCCGTAGCCCGGGCCGGGGCCGTAACCGTAGCCAGGGCCGTAGCCGGGGCCGTAGCCGTAGCCCGGACCATAGCCGTAGCCGTTGCCGTTGTAGGCGTTGTTGCCGTAGCCGCGGCCGGCGACGTTCGAATTGCCCGAGAAGTTCATGCCGAAGTTGCCCGAGCCCGAGCCGGAACCAGAGCCATCGCCCCAGCCGTTGTTCCAGCCGTTGTTGCCCCAGCCCGGACCGCCCCACCAAGCGCTGGCGGTGGCGAGCGGTGCGGCGGCGAGAAGCGCCGCGACCGCAGCCGTCTTGATCAAGTTCTTCATAGTCGTCTCCCAGTTGTCGGACCCCCCTATAGGTCTCAGTTCATTACGGATCCCGGGAAGGAGGGTCCTAATTCCCCGGAGAACTCGTCGTGTGGCCGGCGCTACCAGAACGGCATGCCGGGGAAGGGCGAATAGCCGCCGTATGGCGTGCCGAAGGGCACGCCCACTCCGTAGGGCGACAGTGTTGTCGGTCCGGCGAGGGCCGGGTCGTAGGCGGCCGGCGGTGATGCGGGTTGGCGCAGCGGTTCCGCCTGGGCTTGACGGGTGGCGGGACGGGCCTCGGGTTGGGCGCGGGGCGCGTTCTCGAGCGTCGGGTCGCCGCCGAGCGGGGGATAGTTGCCGTAGGCCTGGGGCTGTGCGCGGTAGGCCGGCGCCGGGGCCGCCTGGACCGGCGGCGGCGCATAGGACGGCGTGTAGGACTGCGGCTCGACCTGGCTCGACCAGTAGGGGCCCGGCACGCCGCGGTCGGCGGTGGCCGCGGCGTACCCCTGACGGGGCGCCTGCGCGGGCGCCGGCTCGTAGCGCGGTGCCTGGTAGGCCGGCTGCTGCGGCGGAGCCTGATACTGCGGCTGATACTGCTGCGGCGGCTGGTACTGGGGCTGGTACTGGGGCTGGTATTGGGGCTGCTGGTATTGAGGCTGGTAGCCGGCGCCGAGCCCCTGCTGCGGCAGCGAGTTGGTGGTGTACTGGCCGTTGCCCGAGTAGTAGCCCGGGCTCGAACCGTAGCCGCCCTGCTGCTGCCCGTAGCCGTCAGCCCGGCCGCTGGAATAGAAGCCACCCGTCCTGCCCTGATTGCCGTAGCCTGGAGCGTAGGACGGCGCCGCGTTCGACGGCGGCACGTACCATGGATTGGTCGGTGCGCTGGACTGCGCGCGCACGCCATCGGCGCGCATCGCGAGCAATGCCCCTCCAATCAAGATCGCCATGGTAACGAGCCTCGGCATCGGTTTGCGGTTTCTCCCTGGTCAGCGTGCAGCGCCGGTCGGGGCGGCGGGTTGGGTCGAGGGCGGGTTCACGGGCTGGGCGGGGGCCACGCCCGACCACCAGCTCGGTGCGCCGCCGGGCGGAAGCGGCTGGAACATCGGCGGGCGGGCGGGATACCCCGGCGGCGACCAGCCTTGCGGCGGGATGTGCCACTGCTGCTGCGCCGGCGGCTGCCACTGCGGATAGCCCGGGTAGCTCGGTGCCTGCGGTTGCGGCTGTGCCGTTTGAGCGGGTTGCGCTGCCGCAGGCGGCGGCATGGGGGTCGGCCGTGCGGTCGGCTGCTGCTGCGCCGGCGCCTGCCAGTAGGGAGTCGCCGGCTGCTGCGGCGGATAGACGGGCGGCTGAACCTGACCGGGAGCCTGCCCAGGCCGCGGCGGCCAGCCCCAGGAGACGGCCGGCGGCGTCTTCGGCAGCGGCGGCATGCCGGTCGCGGCCGGCGGAGTTGGCGGTGTTCCCGTCGAAGCCGACGGGGCCTGTACGGCGGGCGGCGCCACCGGGGCGGCCTGTTGCTGTGCCGGTGGCATCGGAGCCACGGGCATCGTCGGCGTCATTACCGGCGCCTGCTGCGGCAATGCGGTGCGCGGCATCTGCGCGGGCTCGACAGGCGCGGTCGGCACCGGACGGACCGAGGGCTGCGGCGGCAGCGGTTGTGCCGGTTGGACGGTGGTGGCGGACTGCGCGGCGGGCCCGGACGTCGGCGCCGCGGGAACTGGCGTCGTAGCGGCGGCCGGCTCAGGGGCCGGTGCGGGCGCAGCCTCGGCGGGCTTCGCCTGCGGCGCCTCGACCGCCTTTGCATCAGCTTTGGGTTCGGGCTTGCTTTCCGCCTTGGCTTCCGCCGGGGTGGGCGCTGCCGGCGGCAGAGTGACGTCGCCTCCGAGCGGCGCATAAGGTCCGAGCGGGGCGCCGGTCGAGACGGGACCTCTCGGCCACGGCACCTCGGGCGCAGGCCGTGCGCCGGACGCATTGCCGGAGGTCTCCGCGGCGGGCGGACCCTTGGCATCACCCGGATCGTAGCCGAGCGGGGGATATTCGCTCTTCTCGGCCTGCGCGAACACTTGCCAAGTGTGCCCGTAGGTCGGAGCGGTCACCATGGGCGGCCAGGCCGCGGCGTATGCGGCAGGAACAATGGCGGCGGCCGCCGGTACAGGCTCGAGAGATGCCACGACGACCGGCTCGGCGCGCGTTGCCGTTCCACTCGCCGCGCAAGCGGAATTGCCGGTCATCGAAGCATAGAGCGCGACCGCCGAAACGGCAGAGAGCAGGGCCGATGCAAGCAGCATTTGCCGCGGGTTCAAGCCGGACTGTGCGATGTTTGCGTTCATGGCTGCTGCTCCTGAAGTGGCTTCAGCGGCTGTTGCCGGACGTTGATTTGCGGGCGGGGCCCTTGCGGACCGACGCCGTGCGCTTGGTGGCGCTCTTCGTTCCCGGGTGCGGTTTCAGCGGCTTGCCGCCGAGCACGATGGCCTGTGCCTGACCAACCCAGTTCTCGCGGTCGATGCGGCCCTTGAACGCCAGCACGCCTTCCATCCGCTCGATGTCGGCGCGCTTCCACGCCGCGATCTGGGCGAAGGTGGTGACGCCGAGCGAAGCAAGCTGCGCGGCCACCACCGGCCCGATGCCGTGGATGGTCTCGAGGTCGTCCTTGGCTCCGGCGGCGGGCGCGACGGCGGGCCGAGGCGTGACGGGGGCCGCGGGAGCCACAGGTGCAGCCGGGGCCGCCGGCTGCGGCGCCGGGCTCGCAATCGCCTGCGTTGCGACAGGTGCGGGCGCTTGTGACGCCGAGGGTCCGGCCTCTGCGGATTGACCAGCCGAGATCGCGGCCGCGACGGCCGCCGATGCCGCGATCTTCGCGAGATCAGCATCTGGCTTCGTCGCCACGGCTTCAGGAGCCGTTGCCGCGCCGTTGGTCACGGCCGGAACCTGCGTGTCGGAGGCCGGGGCCGGGCTGGTGATGACGACGGGAGCCGCTGCTGGCGCCGGAGCGGGGGCAGGAGCCGGAACCTGAGTGGGGGCCGGTTCGGCGATGGCTTGCGCGACCCCGTTACCACTCGACGTATCCGCCGAGGCCATGGCCGGAACCGGCGCGCCACCTGTCGGGGCCGGTGCACCGCCGGTCGGGACCGGTGCGCCACCTGCGGGAGGAGACGATCCACCGCCGCCGTTGCCATTACCATTGCCGCCCGAGCGCTTGGTCGTGCCGAGCAGATGAGCGACCGCTTCCATGATGGCCTTGACGAAAGCCGACACGCGCGCGCCGAGGCCGCTCGACGGATAGCCGACGGGACGCGCATCGATGGTCGTGCGCGCCGGTGCCGGGCCACTCTTGCCGAGCAGGTGGCGCAGCGCTTCGACGGCCACACCCGCAAGCGTCGCTGCGGCACCGAGGATCAGGCCGAAGATGCCTTTGCGCGGGCCGGCTTCGTCACCAGCTTGGGCGGCGGCCGCCGCGCGGTCGTCGACGAACAGGCGCTCGACGAAGCCCGGCTTTTCGCTGGGCGCGCAGGCGGCGGTCTGCACCGCGGCGCCGGCGTGGGCATCGTCGTAGGGCTCGTCGTAGGCGTTCGCGGTCGAGAAGGCACCAGCGGCGCGGTTGCAGGCGATCGGGATGACGATCAGCGTCAGCGCGGTCGAGACGACGGCGCCGAACAGCAGCGAGATCGCCATGCCCTGGAAGATCGGGTCGGTGAGGATCGAGGCCGAGCCGGCGATGAGCGCCAGCGAGGTGATGACGATCGGCCGGGTTCTCGTGCGGGCGGCCTCGAGCACGGCGGCGCGGACAGGCATGCCGTCGGCGATCGCGTGCTTCGAGAAGTCGACGAGCAGGATCGAGTTGCGGACGATGATGCCCGCGAGCGCGATCCAGCCGATCATCGAGGTGGCGGTGAACTCGGCGCCGAACAGCCAGTGGCCGGGAATGATGCCGATGAGTGTGAGCGGGATCGGCGCCATGATGATGCCGGGCAGGCGGAAGTTGCCGAACTCCATCACGACGAGCATGTAGATGAGAACGAGCGCGGCGCCGAACGCGAGGCCCATGTCGCGGAACGTCTCGTAGGTGACGGTCCACTCGCCGGTCCACTCGAAGCCGGACTTGAAGTCGTCCTCGGGCGGGCCGACCAGATAGCCGGAGAGCGTGACGCCATCCGGCGTCTTGTAGTCCTTCAGCAGCGCTGCGATCTCGATCATGCCGTAGACGGGCGCGGCGAGACGGCCGGCGACCTCGCCGGTGACGTACTCGATCGGCCGCAGGTCCTTGTGCCAGATGATCGGGTCGGCGGGCTGGCGCACGAAGGTGCCGAGCTCGGCGAGCGGAACGAGGCGGTTGTCGCGCGTCTGGATCGGCAATTCGCCGAGCTGCGCGAACTGGCTGCGGACCTCGAGCGGCGCCTGGATGACGATGAAGCGCGCCTCGAGTTCGCGGCCGACCTTCACCGCGCCGAGCTTCTGTCCGCCCATCACCATGGCGAGCTGCTGCGTGACATCCTCGATGGTGACGTTCTGGTATTCGGCCTTCTGCTGGTTGACGACGAACGACCAGGTGTCGTGCGGCGCCTGCATGTAGTTGTCGACGTCGACGATGCTCTCCGCCTTGCGGAAGATTTCGGTCATGTCCTGCGCCACCTTGCGGCGCGTGGCGTCGTCGGGGCCATAGACCTCGGCCACCATCGTCTGCAGCACGGGCGGTCCGGGCGGCATCTCGACCACCTGGATCAGTGCGCCATGCTTGAGCGCAATCGGCGTCAGCCGTTCACGCGCTTCGACGGCGAGCTGATGGCTCGAGCGCTTGCGCTTCGACTTGTGCAGAAGCTGCACCTGCACGTCGCCTTCCCACGGCTTGTCGCGCAGGTAGTAGTGACGAACGAGGCCGTTGAAGTTGAACGGCGAGGCCGTGCCGGCGTAGGTCTGGATAGCCGTCACCTCCGGCAGCTTCAGCGTCTCCTCGGCGAGCTCCTGGATCAGGTTGGCGGTGACGGGAAGTGCGGTGCCTTCCGGCATGTTCACGACGACGTTGAACTCCGGCTTGTTGTCGAGCGGGAGCATCTTCACGGTGACGTGCGTCGTGTAGAACATGAGGCAGCAGAGCAGGAACGCCACCCAGATCGCGATCCGGAAGATGCGCGCCTTCGATGGGCTGTCGAGCAGAGGCGTCAGCACCTTTCCGTAGAAATGCGAGAGCCGGTGCGAGAACTTGTGCTCGCTCTCCTCGAGCTTGTGCAGCTCCTTGAGGCTCGGGCGGATGCGGATCGCGAGCCACGGCGTGAACATGAACGCGGCGAGCAGCGACAGCAGCATGGCGACCGAACCGAGCACCGGAATCGGCATCATGTACGGGCCCATCATGCCCGAGACGAAGCCCATCGGCAGCAGCGCGGCGATGACGGTGAAGGTGGCGAGAATGGTCGGGTTGCCGACTTCGCGCACCGCGTCGACCGTGGTGTCGGTGTCGATGCCGCCCTTGATGAGCCAGCGCCGGTAGATGTTCTCGACCACCACGGTGGCGTCATCGACGAGAATGCCGATCGAGAAGATCAGCGCGAACAGCGACACGCGATCGATGGTGAAGCCGAGCAGCCAGGCCGAGAAGACGGTGACGAGAATGACGATCGGGATGACGATGAGCACGACGATCGTCGGGCGCAAGCCGAGGAACAGATAGATCAGGAAGCACACCGCCGCGGTGGCGATGAACATCTTGAGCAGCAGTTCGTTGACCTTGTCGTTCGCCGTCTCGCCGTAGTTGCGGGTGATCTCGACGTGCACGTTGTCGGGGATCACGGTGCCCTTCAACGTCTCCATCTTGGCGATGAGGTCGTTGGCGACGGTGACGCCGTTGCTGCCGCCCTTCTTGGCGATGGCGATGGTGACGGCCGGCGCGCCTTTGGTGGTCGCCTTGTCCGTCGAGGCGGCGGGGCCGGAGAAGTACTGCACGAAATTCTGCGCTTCGCCCGGGCCCTCGAGCACCTTGGCGACCTGACGCACGTAGACCGGCGCGCCGTTGTGGACGCCGACGATCAGGTTCTCGATGTCGCGGGCATGCTGGAGGAAGCGGCCCGTGTAGACGCGGAAGTGGCTGCCGGCGCTCTCGACCGTGCCGATGTCGCTGCGGTCGTTCGCGGCGGAGATCATCTTGCCGAGCTGGGCGACGGAGATGCCGTAGCCCTTGAGGCGCTCGGGCATCACCTCGACGCGGATCTCCTCGGGGCGGCCGCCGACGATGAACGACTGCGCGGTGTCGGGCACCGTCTTCAGCCGCTGCAGCACCTCGAGCGAGATGAGGCGGATGGAGGCGTCGTCGAGCTCGCTCGACCAGAGCGTGAAGGTGGCGGTCGGCACGTCGTCGATGCCGCGCGGCTTCACCATCGGCTGCGATACGCCGGGCGGGATCTTGTCGAGGTTGGACGCGAGCTTGTCGTAGAGCTTGACGAGCGACGGCTCCATCTTCTCGCCGACGACGAACTGAACCGTGACGATGCCGCCGCCGCGCTCGGAGGCCGAATAGACGTGCTCGACTCCCGGAATTTCCGAAAGCATGCGCTCGAGCGGATCGGTGGCGAGCGAAGCGACCTGGCCGGACGAGGCGCCGGGGAAGCGGAACATCACGTCCACCATCGGCACCGAGATCTGCGGGTCCTCCTGGCGTGGCGTGATGACGAGGCCGAGCAGGCCGATCAGCAGCAAGGCGACGAGGAACAGCGGTGTCAGCGGCGAATGGATGAACATCCGCGCGGTGATGCCGGCCAGGCCCGGCGATTGCGGTCCGTGAGAGGCGTGTTGATCGCTGGCGTTTGACACGGGCGTCATTCCTAATGTTTGCGGCGGTTCCCGCGCGCTCCTTGCGCGGCCGGCGATGCGTCTCTCAGCGGTTCAAATCAAAGGCTCACGAAATACGGTCGCGGGACGGCTCAAGGCCGTCCCGACTGCATGGCTTGCGGAGGGGGGGCGAGGCTCGGGCCCGGCGCTTGCAGGATGACTTGCTCGCCGCCGTTCAGACCCGAGAGGACGCTGATGCGCCCGTCGTTCAGCGGGGAACCAAGCCGGACCACGCGCAGCGTCGGCTTGCCGTCCTTGAGCACCATCACGGCGGGCAGGCTGCCGCGCCAGACGAGCGCTTCCGCCGGCACGGCGGGCGAGCCGGCGGTGTTGTTGCCGTTGTCGGGGATCATGATCTCGGCGTAGCTGCCGGGGCCGCCGGGGAGGCCGCTCGGCAGGTCGAACTTGACGGTGACGGTGTGGCGCGAAGTGTCGGCCATCGGGAAGATCTGCGACACGCGGGCCTGCACCGGAATGCCCTGACCGACGTCGATGCGGGCGGGCAGGAACTCACCGATGCGCAGGGACGAGACGAGGCCGACGGGGACCTCGGCCTGAATGCGCAGATAAGCGGTGTAGGCGATCTTCATCAGCGGCTGGCCGGGCTGCACGGTGTCGCCCTGCTCGACCATCTTCTTGACGATGACACCGCCGAAGGGGGCGGTGAGGCTGGCGTCGCGGATCTTGGCGTCGAGCTGCTCGATCTGAGCGCGTGATTGCAGGATGGCGCTGCGGGCGTCGTCGACCCCCTTCGCCTGGCCGTAGAGATCGGCGTAGCGGCGCACGTTCGGGTCATTGCCGCCGGAGTACTGTCCGGAGAACGGCTGCATGAACTTGTCCATCATCGATGGCAGGCCCATGCCGGTCGGCTGGCCGGTGCGGGGCGACCAGAGCTCGCGCGAATACTGCACCTGGGCGTTGCGCAGGCCGGCTTCCGCCGCGACCAGCGCCGCTTCGGCCGCGCGCTTCCTCGCCTGCAGCTCGTCGTCATTGATGGAGACGACCACCTGCCCGGTCTCGACGGCGTCGCCCTCGCGACCCGCGACGAGCTTGACCTGTCCGGGGATCTGGGCGGTGAGCGTGACCTCCTTATAGGGGATCACGGTGCCGCCGACCGTGGTCATGTGGGCGGAGCGCTCGATTGTGACCGGCGCCGTCCTGTACTCCGCAGCAGCCGCCTCGCGCCCGCCGCCGAGGACTGCAATCGCCGCCAGCAGGGCAGCCGTGCTCATTGCCGTTCTCATCAAACCCTCGCCATTACTGCAAAGCTCTTCATGAAGGGGCCGGCCATGCGCGGGTCTTTGATCATTGCCGCGTAGTCGCCGACGACGAATTGGAGTTTCGAGGTGGTGTAGGCCATGCCAACGCCCATCATCCCGGGCGGCTGGTCGAGCCAGCTTTCCCAGGTGCTCATGTCGGCGCGCAAATCCCAGTCGAGGGGCTCGCCGGAAAACGGCTTGGCGGAAATGACTTTCCCATCGCGCACGACGATGATGCCGCGCGGCTTTTCCTCACCCTTGAAGCCGTAGCCGATCGTCGCCTCGAAGCCGATTCGGCCGAGTGCGCCGCAAAGCTCCGGCTCGGCGTTCCAAGCCTCGCCGAAGCGCGCGAGCCAATGATCTGAAAACAGGTCTTTCACCTGCATCTTCCTCCCAGCACCGGGTTCTTGACGACCCGTACCCTGCGTCGCGGATGAGTATTCGCGAGTTAAGATGCAATGCGCGTGCCATTCGTTAACGCGCTGTAATATAAGGACGATCAGATAACGTCCATGTTGCGCCTGTTGCAGGCCCGCTAAGTCATGAACGACTTATACAAGTATACAATCTGTTGATTTCTTTCACCTAAGTAAAAAAAAGAGGTGTTGGGGTGTTGCGCAACACGCCGACGATTGCAACAATGTGCGGAAGAAAATCCGCGGCTAATCGTCCGCCAATCAAGAAAGTTAATGATTTCGGGAGGCTGGCTCGTGGAAACGCCCACCAGCGATCAACTGCGTCTGCTATTGGAGGCGGTCGTGTCTTTTATAGATGAAGGCGTGATCGTCGCCAACCTTGACGGTGCAATTCTTTACCATAACCCGGCTGCCGGCGCCCTACTTGGCGCCGCAGGAAACGAGCCGCTGACGTCGCTCCAGAACGTGCTCGGGATCGATTCGTCGCATACGCTCGATGGGGCGCTGGCAAAGGCGGCACGCGGATCGTCCGACGCCCTTGCAAAAGTGGCGGACGGCGCGGATTTCGTGCGATTCCAACGCCGTCTAAGTATTAACGGCGAGACACGCTACCTCGAGTTCCACACCTGCATCTCGTGCCAGTCGCTCGGCTCGATGCGCCTCGTCATCATCCGCGACGTCAGCGAGCGCTACCGCCTGGAGATGCTGATCGACCGTTCACGCGGCGATCTCGTGACAAATGATCGCAAGGTTCTCGCGCTACTCGAGCGGGTGCATCAGGTGGCGCCGTCGAATGCTTCGGTGCTGCTGCAGGGCGAGTCCGGTACCGGCAAGACGCACATTGCGCGGCTGATCCATCGCCTCAGTCGGCGCGGCGACAAGCCGTTCATCGAGGTCAACTGCGCCGCCATCCCGACCAGCCTCATCGAGAGCGAGCTGTTCGGGCACGTGAAGGGGGCCTTCACCGGCGCCACGCGCGACCGCCCCGGTCGGTTCCAGGCGGCGCACGGCGGCACCCTGTTCCTCGACGAGATCGCGGAAGTGCCGATGCACCTCCAGGCGAAGTTGCTGCGTGTGTTGCAGGACAAGGAGTTCGAGCCGGTCGGGTCCGACAAGACCGTGAACGTCGATATCCGCATCATCACGGCGTCGAACCGCAGCCTGCGGGAGATGGTGGACGACGGCGAGTTCCGCGCCGACCTCTATTACCGGCTTGCCGTGTTCACCTTGTTCGTGCCGCCGATCCGCGAGCGTCCAGGCGATATTCCGCTGCTCCTGAAGCACTTCTGCGAGAACCTCGAGGCACGCGGCTATCCCAAGGGCGTGTCGTGCAGCAAGGAAGCGCTCAACATCCTGATGAACTATCATTGGCCGGGGAACGTGCGCGAGCTGGAGAACGCCGTCGAGCACGCGCTGATCTGCGCCGTCGACGGCATGGTGATGCCGGACAGCCTGCCCGAGCAGATCCGCACCAGCGTACTGGCCAAGAGTGGCTGGCCGACCGGGGCGACGCCGCGCCACGACGCGGTGTTCGCGCCCGAAATCGACGAGGAGGATCAGGAACGCCGCGAGATCCGCGATGCGCTCGCCCGCGCCAAGGGCAACCGCTCGCTGGCGGCCAAGCTGCTCGGGGTCGATCGCACCACGCTCTGGCGGCGCATGCAGCGGCTGCATCTGCTCTCGCCGAGCCCGAACTGACCGGCCCGAACCGACCGGTTGGAGACCCGCCCGGCCGGGCGCGGAGCGCCGAGAGGGTGCTCGGTCTCCAATCGGGGCTGGAAAACACCGCAGTTTGCAAGTATAAGCCCCGCGATCCCACCCTGCGAACCCGATGGGGCGCCTTTTCCGGCGTTACCGGGTTGTGCACGGGCGAGCCGAGAATAACGCGCGAAGTCGATGCCACGGGGCCTCCCGGCGGCTCCGGCTAGGCGCGCATTTCCATTTGAGGAGTACGCACTATGGCCGTTCCGAGAAAGAAAGTGTCGTCGATGAAGCGTGGCCAGCGCCGCGCTCATGACGCACTCAGCGCGCCTGTCTACGTCGAAGACAAGGAGTCGGGCGAGCGTCGCCGTCCGCACCACATCGACCTCAAGTCCGGCAAGTACCGCGGCCGCCAGATCCTGCCGCCGAAGGCCGAGGTCTGAGCCTTTCCCGCCTGAAGCGAGGAAGTTGGAGGGGCGAGGTGGCGATGGCTACCGGTCCGTTTCCGGCTGCGCCACGGCGGAGCATCGGTGCAGATGGCGCTGGTCCGACCCTAGTAATTGCAATGACTTCGGCGTAAGCCTGAGCCATTGTTTAACGCGCTCGAAACGCACGGCCGCCCAGCCAGGGGCAGGGTGGCGTGCAGCATTCAGGCTACGAGGGAACAGCCATGTCGCTCAGGTCACTGCCACTCATGCTCATCGCCTTCATCCTGTACAACGTCGTTGTGCTGATGGGCGGCGGCTCCGCCGATAACGTCTACGGTCTGCGGCAGGAGATCTTCTCGCTGCCGTCGGTGCGCGGCGCCACGCACTGGTCGTTCAGTTGGGGCGACCTGCTGATCCTCGTGTCTCTGTTCCTGCTGTTCATCGAGCTGGTGAAGGCGACCTACACGTCGACGGCGTCGCTGCTCGACCACGGCCTGTCGATGCTCGTGTTCATCGCCTGCCTCATCGAGTTCCTGCTGGTCGATCAGGCGTTCACCTCTGTGTTCTTCACGATCATGATCATCACGCTCATCGACGTGATCGCCGGCTACACCATCGGCATCCGAGTGGCGCGCCGCGACATCGGCTTCGGCTCTGGCGACATGTGAGCGGGCTGGCTCTTGATCGGCGTTACGATACGGCGGCCCTCGGGCCGCCGTTGTCGTATGTGGTGGGTGCTCGATCGCTTAATCCTGTGTTCGCCCGAACCCTTCAGCCGTTGTTAGTTTTTTGACACTAGTTTTCTTCAACTGACGTGGAATTCAGTTGATTGCGGGGGACGGCAATGCCATTCCGCCCGCTGAGCTTTGGGTCTCGAGCGTGTCGCAGAATTCGGGAACAGCTAACGGCCGTACGGTTTCCAGGCCCGCGGAACACCCCGAGCCGCCCGTC
>OEIV010001239.1_pt1 | contig 12033 bp, 6 predicted proteins | sample 1539231 | NCBI WGS metagenome assembly OEIV01 (sample SAMN03794762, study PRJEB22550) | activated sludge metagenome | feature: wastewater treatment plant; material: activated sludge; isolation source: Wastewater treatment plant of a petroleum refinery complex | place: Argentina: Buenos Aires ... | reverse complement strand
GGGTCCGGCTTCAGCCGGACACGGGCTGTCCGAATGAATTCGGACCCACGAGTCCCGACCTACAGCTTGATTTCCTCGCGCATCTCGCGGATATCCGCGATGCGCGCCTGCACGCTCGCGGTGATGTGGAAATCGCCCTGGGCGAGATCGAGCGCGTAGCCGAGCTGGCGCTCGGCGAGGTCCAGCGCCCCGTTCAGGATGAAGTACTCCGCGCGGGCCCGGTGCACATCGATGATGCTCCCGGCGAGCCCGTGGGTCTCGGCCAGCTCATACCACAGCTGTGGGTCCTCGGGCTTGCGCTGCGCATGCTCCTCCAGCACGCGTTCCGCGTCCTTCGGCCTGCCGGTGCGCAGCAGCGCATTCGCATAGGCCATCGTCAGCGGATGGTTGCCGGGATTGACGTCCAGCTGCCGGTGCAGGCGCTGCGCTGCCGCCTCGGGTTTGCCGGAGGCCAGCTCGATGTCCGCGGCGGCGATGATGAACGCGATCTTGTCCGGATGGTTCTTCAACAGCGGCGCCAGCGTTGCGCGCGCTTCGTCGAACTCGCCGGCCCTGGTCAGCGCGAGCGCCAGCCCGTAGATATTGCCGATCGCGGCGCCGCCGTCCTTCTCGATCTCGGCGCGAAAGCGCTTGATCGCGAAGCCGGGAGTCTCGTCGAAGCCGAGCTGGACGCGAGCGCGCATCAGCCCGAAATCCTCGCTGTCCACGCGCCCCTGGTCGGCGTAGTTGCGCGCGCGGTTCTGCGAGTCGGCGACGCGGCTCTCCGTGACCGGGTGCGACAGCAGGAATTCCGGCGGGCGCTGCCCCGCATAGCGCAGCGATTCGAGCATGCGCGAGAACATCCGCGGCATGCCGTCGGCGTCATAGCCCGCCTCCACCAGCGTCAGCATCCCGATGCGGTCCGCCTCGCGTTCGTGTGCGCGGCTGAAGCGCAGCTGCTGCTGCTGGATGGCGGCCTGCGTCGCGGTGATGGCAGCCATGCCGGCATTGCCTCCGGCGGTGGCGGCGACGACAAGGCTTCCCAGCAGCGCGAGCATGTTGGGCACGGCGTTGGCGCGCGCCTCTTCGACGCCGCGCGCGAAGTGTCGCTGGCTGAGGTGGGCCAGTTCGTGCGCGATCACGGAGGCCATTTCGTCCTCGTGCCGGGCAGCGAGCAGCAGGCCGTTGTGGATGCCCATGACGCCGCCGGGCACCGCGAAGGCGTTGATCGTCGGATTCTCGACCACCACGAGCTTCAGTTGCGCGTCGCTCAGCTGGCTGTGCTCCGCGAGATCGAAGACGACATGCTCGAGGTAATCCGTCAGCAGCGGATCCGATACGGTGCGGACCTGGCTGCGGAACATGCGCAGCCACGCTTCCCCGAGCTTGCGTTCGGCTTGCGGCGAGACCACGGCAGAGGATGCGTCACCGAGCGCGGGAAGCTCGATGTCCACGGCGCGTGCACTGCCGGTGTTCACGGCAAGCGCGATACAGCCGGCGGCAACGAGGGCGCGGCGCGGCGAGCTCGCGCGGAGCAGGGGCAAATACACGTGAGGCAACGTCCTGTGATGATGCGTCCAGAGACGCCCCGTTTGATCGCGCGCGCGGCAAATAATTCCCCGCGGTTGCCTGCGCGCCTTGGGGCGCCGGGTGCCGGTGGCTATACTAGCACGCCGTCGCATGCGCGACGGTCCGGGCCGGGGAGTGGATCGATGCACGAGGTGGATGCGCGCGGAATGTCCTGTCCGCTGCCCCTGCTGAAGGCCAAGAAGGCGCTGAACGGCATGGGGCCCGGAGAGCGCGTGCGCGTGCTCAGTACCGATGCCGGCTCCGTGCGGGATTTCCGTGTCTTCTGCGAGCAGAGTGGCAACGAGCTGCTCGAATTCTCCTGCGAGGATGACATCTACACCTACGTGCTGCGCAAGCGCGGCGACTGAACGGGCACCGGGCGGACGCGTAATGATCAATACCGTGCGCAAGTGGATGGATCGCTATTTCGCCGAGGAAGAGGCGGTGATCCTGCTGTTGCTGCCCGCACTGGGAGTGCTCCTGATCGCGACGCTCGGCGACGTGCTGAGGCCCTTGATCGCCGCAGCGGTACTGGCCTTCATGATCCAGGGACTGGTCGGGTGGCTGGCGCGCCGCGGCGTGCCCGAGTCGCTGGCCCTCGGCCTGGCCTTTGCCGTGTTCACGGGCATCTTCCTCGCGTTCTTCCTGGTGCTGCTGCCGCTGGTCTGGAACCAGCTGCGCAGCCTGGTGAGCGATCTTCCCGGCATGCTCGAGTCGCTGCGCCAGGCGGTCATGCAGTTGCGCGACGCCTATCCGCAGTTCATCAGCGAGGCGCAGATCCGCGAGATGATGGAGCGCAGCAGCCGGGACATGGCCGGTCTCGGCCAGGCCGCCCTGTCGTTCTCGCTGGCGTACCTGCCGGGCGTTTTCGGGCTGGCGATCTACGTCGTGATCGTGCCGCTGCTGGTGTTCTTCTTCCTCAAGGACCGGCGCCAGATCCTGGCGTGGTGCGCGAACCTGCTGCCGGAGGAGCGGCCGCGGATGTCGCGCATCTGGCACGAGATGGACGAGCAGCTGGCCAACTACGTACGCGGCAAGGGCGTCGAGATCCTGATCGTCGGCGCCGTGTCGATCGTCGCCTTCTCGCTGTTCGGCCTGGGCTATGCGTTGCTGCTGGGGTTCCTGGTCGGGCTGTCGGTCGTGATTCCCTACGTCGGGGCGGTGGTGGTCACGGTGCCGGTGGCGGTGGTGGCCTGGTTCCAGTGGGGCTGGACCCCGATGTTCGGCTACCTGATGCTCACCTACCTCGTGATCCAGATCCTCGACGGCAATGTACTCGTGCCACTGCTGTTCTCCGAGGCGAACAACCTGCACCCGGTCGCGATCATCCTCGCGGTGCTCGTGTTCGGGTCTGTCTGGGGCGTGTGGGGGGCTTTTTTCGCCATCCCGCTCGCCACGCTCGTCAAGGCCATGATGAGCGCCTGGCCGCGCTCGCACGCCGGCGCGCCGGCGCCGCAAACGCCGCGGTGAAACTGCCGCGTGTTCCGGTGGTCTGACCCAAACATCCGCAATTCGTCTCCTGGAGTCGCAATGTCCGCAGTCCCTGTGCCGAAATCCCTCGTCCTGATGTTGCTGTTCGCGTTGCTGGCGGCCTGCGCGGGCTCGCCACCACGCGAGGCGACCGTGATCCGGGGCGAGCAGGACGGCCGCGAATACCGCTACCTCGAGCTGCCGAACCGCATGCGCGTGCTGCTGGTCTCGGATCCGCAGACCGACAAGGCGGCCGCCAGCCTGCACGTGCGCGCCGGCAGCGGCAACGACCCGCGCTCGCGCCAGGGACTGGCGCACTTCCTGGAGCACATGCTGTTCCTGGGGACCGCGAAGTATCCCGATCCCGGCGAATACCAGGAGTTCATCAGCGCGCACGGTGGCTCGCACAACGCCTACACCTCGGTCGACCACACAAACTACTTCTTCGACATCGAGCCGGGCAGCCTCACGCCCGCGCTGGACCGGTTCGCGCAATTCTTCGTGGCGCCGCTGTTCAACCGCGAGTATGTCGAGCGCGAGATGAACGCGGTCGATTCCGAGTACAAGCTCGGTCTCAAGGACGACGCGCGGCGCGAATACGACGTGCTGCGCGAGCTGGTGCAGCCCGGGCATCCGCTGGGCTCGCTCGCGGTGGGCAACCTGACAACGCTCGGCGAAGGCGAGAGCGACATCCGCGAGGACCTGCTCGCGTTCTACGCCAGGCACTATTCCGCGAACGCGATGACCCTCGTGGTGCTGGGGCGCGAGTCGCTGGACGAGCTCCAGTCGATGGTCGACGCGCGTTTCGGTGCAGTGGCGGACCGCTCGGCCACCGAGCTGACGCAGGTGCCGTCGCTGTTCGCCCCCGGCACCCTGCCGCTGGAGGTGCGCATCCGCCCCGAGCAGGAGCTGCGCGAGCTCACGCTGCTGTTCCCGCTGCCCTCGGCGCGCGCGCATTACGCCGCCAAGCCGCTCGAATACATCGGCGACCTGCTGGGGCACGAGGGTCCGGGCAGCGTGCTGTCGGTGCTGAAGGCGCGTGGCTGGGCCGAGAGCCTGAGCGCCGGCGCGGGGCTCGACCTGTATGGCGAGGACGCCTTCCAGCTCAGCCTGCAGCTCACGGAGGAGGGCGTGGCGCATTACCGCGACATCGTTGCGCTGCTGTTTCGCGCCATCGACCAGATGCAGGAGGGCGGCGTCGAGGAGTGGCGATTCCGCGAGCAGGAGAAGCTCGGCGACCTGGCATTCCGCTTCCGCGAGAAAGGCAGCCCCACCGGCGCGGTGATCGCGCTGTCCAACGCGCTGCAGGATTACCCGGTGGCCGAGGCGCTGCGCGGTCCCTACCTGTTCCGCGATTACGAGCCCGCGCTGATCCGCGAGTACCTGGGCTACCTGCGTCCGGACAACCTGCTGCTGACGCTGTCGCACCGCGACGTGCAGACCGACCGCGAGAGCCGCTGGTTCGGCACGCCCTACGCCGTGCAGAAACTCGATGCCGGCGAGCTTGCGCGGCAGGCCGGCACCGCGGACGGCGATCTGGCGCTGCCAGTGCCCAACGAGTTCATTCCCGGGCGCGTGGCGCTGAAGCCGCTGCAGGGCAACGCCGACAGGCCGGCTCTGCTGGCCGACGAGCCCGGCTACCGGCTGTGGCACCTGCAGGACAGCGCCTACCCGGTGCCCAAGGCCTCGATCTACCTGCAGCTGCTCTCGCCGGCGGCGAACGACAACGCCCGCGACGCCGCGCTCGCGGCGCTGCAGGCGCGCCTGGTGAGCGACGCGCTCAACGAGTACGCCTACCCGGCGAGCCTCGCGGGCCTGCAGTACAGCGTCGAGTCGGGCGCGCGCGGACTCACCGTGAAGATTGCCGGCTACGACGACAAGCAGCGCGTGCTGCTCGCCAAGGTGCTGCAGACGCTGCCCCGGGGCCGTTTCGCGCCCGATCGTTTCGAGGGCATCAAGACCGAGATGCTGCGCGACTGGGCCAACAGCGCCAAGCGGCGCCCCTTCCTGCAGTTGGTGGACGAGATGCGCGCGAGCCTGGTGGCGCGCAGCTACCGCGACGAGGAACTGCGGGCGGCGCTGGAGCCTGCGGGTCCCGAAGAGCTGGAGCGCTTCGTGCGCGAGCTTTTCGCCACGGGCACGCTGGAGATCCTGGTGCACGGAAACTTCAGCGCCGACGAGGCGCGCGGGATCGCGCGGCTCGCGCACGAGACGCTCGGCGCGGTGCCGCCGGATGCGCTGCCGCCGGTCGAGGTCGTGCAGCTTCCCTCCGGTGCGCTGGTGCGCGGCATCAACGTCGATCACCCGGATTCGGCGCTGCTGATGTACCTGCAGGGCGCCGCGGGTTCCGATGCCGAGCGCGCCCGCGTGGCCCTCAGCGCGCAGATACTCGGTGCGCCCTTCTTCAACGAGCTGCGCACCGAAAGGCAGCTCGGTTACGTGGCCTTCGCCCAGGCCTATCCGCTGCATCGCGTGCCCGCGCTGGTGCTCGCGGTGCAGTCGCCCGTGGCCGCACCCGGCGCGCTGGCACGGGAGTTCGAGGCCTTCCTGCAGCGACAGGTCGCCGCGGCGCAGGCGCTGGACGAGGCGTCGTTCGCGCGCCAGCGCCAGGCGCTGGTCGATAGGCTGCGCGAGTCGCCGAAGTCTCTCGGCGAACGCAGCGAGCGACTGTGGGCGGACGCGATGCTCGGTGCCTACGGCTTCGATGACCGCGAGCGCGTCGCCACGCAGGTCGAGCGCATCGGCCGCGAGGAGTGGGTGGAGTACTTCCGCACGCAGATCGCGGGCGAGGCGCGGCGCGCGATGCTGCTGCAGAGCCGCGGCACGGCGCATGCGCAAGTGAAGGATCCGCCATTGCCGGGACGCGTGCTCGCACCCGGCGACGCGTGGCGCGAGGACGCCCGGTATTTTCGCTTCGAACGCGAGGCGAAAGTGCCGCAAGCGCCCGCGCCGGCGGACTAGCGCCAGGGCGCGAGGCGCCGCGCATACCGCTGTGGTCGCCGGAGCGGCTAAACTGGCGCCAATCCGAAACCGCCGGGGCAGTACGCTGTCCGGCCAGCCCACGCACAGGAGTATTCATGCAGGAGGATATCGATTCCGCGGAAACCGGCGAATGGCTGGAATCGCTGGAAGCCGTGGTGCGCAATCGCGGCAAGGCGCGCGCGGCTTACCTGCTGAAACGGCTCGCCGACCACGCCACCGGTGCCGGCGTGCGCCTGCCGCCGGCAATCACCACGCGTTATCGCAATACGATTGCGCCCGAGGCGGAAAAGCGCATGCCCGGCGACCTCTTCGTCGACCGGCGCATCCGCTCGCTGATCCGCTGGAACGCGCTCGCGATGGTGATGCGCGCCAACGACGATGACGAGGGCCTCGGCGGCCACATCGCGACCTTCCTCTCCAGCGCCACGCTCTACGACGTGGGCTTCAATTATTTCTTCCGCGGCAACAGCCCCGGCAAGCCGGGTGACCTGGTGTTCTTCCAGGGGCACAGCGCGCCCGGGATGTATGCGCGCTCGTATCTCGAGGGGCGGCTCAGCGAGGAGCAGCTCGACAATTTCCGCCGCGAAGTCGACGGGCGCGGGTTGTCGTCCTACCCGCACCCGTGGCTGATGCCCGATTACTGGCAGTTCCCGACGGTGTCGATGGGCCTCGGCCCGATCCAGGCGATCTACCAGGCGCACGTGATGCGCTACCAGCAGAATCGCGGGCTGGTCGACCACGGCGACCGCAAGGTGTGGGCCTTCCTGGGCGACGGCGAATGCGACGAGCCCGAGGCGCTGGGAGCCATCGGGCTCGCCGGTCGCGAGCAGCTGGACAACCTGATCTTCGTCGTCAACTGCAACCTGCAGCGCCTCGACGGACCGGTGCGCGGCAACGGCAAGATCATCCAGGAGCTCGAGGGCATCTTCCGCGGCGCGGGCTGGAACGTGATCAAGGTGATCTGGGGCCGGCTGTGGGACCCGCTGTTCGCGCGCGACGAGTCGGGCCGGCTGCAGCAGCGCATGGACGAAGTCTGCGACGGCGAGTACCAGAACTACAAGTTCAACGGCGGCGCCTACACGCGCGAGCACTTCTTCGGCAAGTATCCCGAGACGCGCGAGCTGGTGCAGGATCTCTCCGACGACGACATCATGTATCTCAACCGTGGCGGCCACGATCCCTACAAGGTCTACGCGGCCTACCACGAGGCGTTTCACCACAAGGGCCAGCCCACGGTGATCCTCGCCAAGACCGTTAAGGGCTACGGCATGGGCGCCTCGGGCGAGGCAGCCAACGAGACCCACTCCGTCAAGAAGATGGATCTCGAGAGCCTGAAGAAATTCCGCACCCGCTTCGGCATCCCGCTGCGAGACGACGAGCTGAAGTCCGTGCCGTACTACCGCCCGGCGCCAGACAGTCCCGAGATGGTCTATATGCGCCAGCGCCGCGAGGCGCTGGGCGGCAACCTGCCCAGCCGCCTTGTCACCGACGAGCAGTTGCAGGTGCCGGCGCTCGATGCCTTTGCGGCGCAGCTCAAGGGCAGCGCGCACCGCGAGATCTCTACCACGATGGCCTTCGTGCGCCTGCTGTCGACGCTGGTGAAGGATCCCGGCATGGGCGATCGCGTCGTTCCCATCGTGCCCGACGAGGCGCGCACCTTCGGCATGGAGGGGATGTTCCGCCAGCTCGGCATTTATTCCTCGGTGGGGCAGCGCTACACGCCGCACGACGCGGCGCAGATCCTGTTCTACAAGGAAGACCACAAGGGGCAGATCCTGGAGGAGGGCATCAACGAGGCCGGCGCGATGTCGGCGTGGATCGCCGTGGGCACTTCCTATGCCAACCACAACCTCACCCAGGTCCCTTTCTACATCTTCTACTCGATGTTCGGCTTCCAGCGCATCGGGGACCTCGCCTGGGCGGCCGGCGACCAGCAGGCACGCGGCTTCCTGATCGGCGCGACCTCGGGGCGCACCACGCTGAACGGCGAAGGCCTGCAGCACCAGGACGGCCACAGCCACCTGCTGGCCGCGACGATTCCCAACTGCGTCAGCTACGACCCGACCTACGCCTACGAAGTCGCCGTGATCGTGCATCACGGTCTCGAGGTGATGTACGGTCGGCGCGAGAGCAAGTTCTTCTACATCACCACGATGAACGAGAACTACCAGCACCCCGAGATGCCGGCGGGCGCCGAGGAAGGCATCATCCGCGGCATGTACCGCGTCGAGAGCGCGGCGCCGAAGGCGAAGACCGTGGTGCAGCTGATGGGCTGCGGCTCGATCCTGCGCGAGGTGCGGGCCGCCGCGGCGCTGCTGCGCGCGGACTTCGGCATCGATGCCGACGTGTGGAGCCTCACCAGCATCAACGAGCTGCGCCGTGACGGCCTCGACGCCGAGCGCTGGAACCTGCTGCACCCCACGGCAAAGGCGCCGCGGGTGCCGTACATCACGCAGATGCTCGATGGCGCGACGGGACCGGTGATCGCATCCACGGATTACACCCGGGCCTGGGCCGACGGGCTGCGGCCCTTCATCCGGCAGCGCTACGCGGTGCTGGGCACGGACGGCTTCGGGCGCAGCGACACGCGCGCTCGCCTGCGGCATTTCTTCGAGGTGGACCGCCACTTCGTGGCCGTGGCGGCGCTGAAGGCCCTGGCCGACGAGGGACGCGTCAAGCCCGCGAAGGTGGCGGAAGCGATTGCGAAATACGGCATCGATCCCGCAAAGCCGAACCCGGCGAACGCGTGAACCGGTGACTCGAGCCGTCAGCCCTGGACAAAGGAAACAGCGTGAAGCGTGAAAGCGTGAAGGTCCCCGAACTCGGCGGGGCGAGCGAAGTGGAAGTGATCGAGATCGGGGTCGCCGACGGTGCCGCGGTCGCCACCGGACAGACTCTGATCACCCTGGAGTCCGACAAGGCCTCGATGGAGGTGCCCTCACCGCTCGCGGGCACGGTGCGCGGCATCAGCGTGAAGGTCGGCGATCGCGTGCGCGAAGGCGACGAAATCCTCGTGATGGAGATCGCGGGCGAGGCTGCCGCGGCGTCCGCCCCGCCGGTGACGCCCGCTTCCACCGCAACGGCTGCGCCAGTACCCGCTCCCGTCGCGTCCGGGAAGGCGCCCGCACCGGCGGTGCCGCCCGCCGGCGCCGTTGTGCTGGCGCTGCTGGTGCCGGATCTCGGCGGGGCCGAAAGCGTGGAGGTCATCGAGATCTCGGCGCGCGCGGGCGACAGCGTGACGGAAGGCGCGTCGCTGCTGGTGCTGGAGGGTGACAAGGCCTCGATGGAATTCCCGGCCCCCGCCGATGGCACCGTGCTCGCGCTCGACATCAAGGTGGGCGACAGGGTGGCGAGCGGGCAGAAGCTCGGCGAGCTGCGCACGGCCGCGGCGGCGGCTGCCGCTCCCGTGGCGCAACCGGCGGCTGCCGTCGCCGCGCCAGTGGCCTCCGATGCGGCCGCGCCAGCACCTGCAGCAGCACCAGCGCCTGCCGCGCAGGCCACGCTCGCCGATGGCGATGCGGTGGCGGCGATCACGCGCGTGTTCGAGAAGGAGACCCGCCTGGCGGCCGGGCGCGCGCCGAGCGCAGCGGCGGCACCGGTCTATGCCGGGCCTGCGGTGCGCCAGCTGGCGCGCGAGATCGGCATCCCGCTGGACGAGGTGCGCGGCAGCGGTCCGAAGGGGCGCATCCTCCGGGAAGACCTGCGCAGCTACGTGAAGACGCGGCTGGCAGCGCCACCGGCGACCGCGTTGCCGACGGTTCCGGACGTGGATTTCGCGGCTTTCGGCCCGATCGAGACGGTTGCGCTGAGCAATATCCAGAAGGCCACCGTGACCAATATGTCGCGCAGCTGGCTGAACGTGCCGCACGTCACGCAGTTCGACTACGCCGACGTCACCGAGCTCGAGGCTTTCCGCGACAGCCTGAAGCCCGAGATGGAGCAGCGCAAGAACAAGCTCACGCCGCTGCCTTTCCTGCTGCTGGCCGTGGCACGCGCGCTGCGCGAGCACCCGCGCTTCAACGCCGCGCTGGCGCCCGACGGCGCGAACCTGGTGCTGAAGAAGTACTGCCACGTCGGCATCGCGGTCGACACGCCGCAGGGCCTCGTGGTGCCCGTGATCCGCGACGTCGATCGCAAGTCGGTGTGGGAACTGGCCGCCGAGGCGCGCGAACTGGCCGACAAGGCGCGCAATCGCAAGCTGAGGCTCGCCGAGATGCAGGGCGCCTGCTTCACGATCTCGAGCCTCGGCAACATCGGCGGCGAGGGCTTCACGCCGATCGTGAATGCGCCGGAAGTCGCGATCCTCGGCGTATCGAAACTCGCGGTGCGACCGGTGTGGAACGGGCAGGAATTCCTGGCGCGCAAGACGCTGCCGCTGTCGCTGTCCTACGACCACCGCGTGATCAACGGCGCGGACGCGGGCAATTTCCTGAGCTTCCTGGTGGTCGTTCTGGGCGATCTGCGGCGCCTGCTGCTGTAGATCGCTTGCGCGCCGCCGGCGGGCGCGATTCTGTCAGTTTTTTTTACAGTGCCCGGGTATCCGTGGCACGCCCTCCCGCAAATGTGCCCGCGCGTTCAAGTGGTGCGACCTGCTCGCGCGGCGCATCGGCGTGGTGCGTTTTCCACCAAACTGCGCACGTTGATCAGCCTTATTGAACGAATGAACAGCAATTAATGTTCCCTAGCTTGCACCATCGTGTATCGCGGAAGCATGATGAGCGCCTTGACACAGCGCAAAAATAATCTACGGGCACGATACTTGCAGCGCTTTTCCAATCGACCGGTGTCCCAGAGCGAGGCAGTCAGCATGAGCATTCGAAAAGGGCAATCAGCCGCAGGCATCGTGGGTCTTTGCGGCGCGGTCCTCGCGATGCTGCTCTCCGTGAAGTTCGTGACAGCGGCGGAGATCGGCGACGGTACGCTCGTCTTTTCGTCTCAAGGCGTGGGCGTTGAAGGTCAACCAGTCGGAGCGCTGTCACCCTCCCAGCAGATCGATTTCGACGCCGGTAGTGGTAACACCGAGGCCCTTGCGGTCGATCTCGGCAAGGACGCGGTCTCGGCAAAGGTCTTCGTGACCGAGTTGATTGGGGGCGAGGGCGGCGGTGAGCACGGCTTTTGGCAGGCATTCGACGCTGTCGGCCAGCTCGTCAGCAGTGGTCTGATCGACGGTACCACGCTTCCGGACTACAACAACTTCTCAGGGACGCTCACCATCTCCGGCATCGGAGAATTCCGCTACCTAGTTTTCACCGCGCTGGACTTCACGAACCCGGTTCCGGGGGGCGATAGTTCCGATTACTACGTCCACCGTATCGCGGTCGATTACGACGGCAACGGGATTTTTGAATCCACGTTCACCGGTACCGACCCAGCGGGATGGCCCGACCTGTACGGATTCAACTTCGGGACCCCTTTCGTCGACGAGGGGGGCAGCTTCGTGGGCGCGTCGCCAGCACCCATCGTCGTCAACGACCAGGAGTGCAGCACCGGCCAGGGGACCAACAACCAGAGCTGCAAGATCGAGTTCACCCAGGAACTCACCACCACCATCGCCGGGGAAGACGTCGAAGGCATCATCAAGGTGGCGGGTATCTCGACTGTCGTCGATTTCCGCGAGGGGTGCGGCTTCAGCGTTCCGGATCCGAAGCGGAAGCTGCCGGGCGCAACTAAGCCTATTGAGGAAATCGGTGGCGCCCTGGATCTCGGCTTCACACTCGAGATTGTCGGCGCACCCGATGTTTTCGGCGACAATGAGCCAGATGACGATGTGACCGGGCCGATCGTGCCCCCGCACCTCTGCGGCATTCCACCGACGGACGGCGCGGATTACGGCGAGTTCGTGCTGGTCAATCTGGACTCCGATATCGTGATTTCGCGCTCGGTCATCGAGAACGTGGTCAACAATGACCCTCACCTCGATACCGGGTATGAGTGCACGACCGGTGCCGAGGTGCTGAAGCTTAATGCGGCGGACCGGGACGAGCGGCGCAGCCGTCTGCCGGTGTTCGGCTGGCTGCCGAAGACCTCGAACCC
>OEIV010001238.1_pt1 | contig 12034 bp, 10 predicted proteins | sample 1539231 | NCBI WGS metagenome assembly OEIV01 (sample SAMN03794762, study PRJEB22550) | activated sludge metagenome | feature: wastewater treatment plant; material: activated sludge; isolation source: Wastewater treatment plant of a petroleum refinery complex | place: Argentina: Buenos Aires ... | reverse complement strand
AGGCGCGCTCGAATACCGCAGCCACGCCCTGGCCGCCGCCGACGCACATCGTCTCCAGCCCGTAGCGCACGCCGCGCCGCTGCATCTCGTTCAGCATGGTCGCCAGAATCCGCACGCCGGTCGCGGCGATCGGGTGGCCGAGCGAAATGCCCGAGCCGTTGACGTTGAGGATCGCGTGGTCGTCCCAGCCCCAGCCCTTGAGGACGCCGAGCACCTGGCAGGCGAAGGCCTCGTTCAGTTCGACGAGGCCGATGTCGGACCACGAGAGGCCGGTCTTGGCGAAAAGGCGCTGCACGGCGGGGACCGGGCCGAGGCCCATGGTCGCCGGATGGCAGCCCGCCGCCGCCCAGCCGACGAGAAAACCGGACGGCGTCAGGCCGAGATCGGCGAGGCGATCCTCGGCGACGACGAGACAGGCGGCGGCGGCGTCGTTCTGCTGGCTGGAATTGCCGCGACGACCAGGCAGGCGGCGGCGGCGTCGTTCTGCTGGCTGGAATTGCCGGCGGTGACGACGCCGTCCTTCATCAGCGGCTTCAGCGCCGCCATCGAGGCGGCGGTGGCGTCGGCGCGGATGCCTTCGTCGCGGGCGAAAAGGACCGGGTCGCCCTTCTTCTGCGGCACCGCGACCGGGACGATCTCGCCATCGAACCTGCCCGCCGCCCAGGCGGCGGCGGCGCGCGCATGGCTTTCGGCGGCGTAGGCGTCGCTCGCCTCGCGCGAGACGCCGCACTCCCTGGCCACGTTCTCGGCCGTCTCGATCATGCCGCTGATGCGCCCGAAGCGTTCGACCGGCTGCGAGCGTTCGCGGCCGCGCTCCAGGCGGTCGTGCAGCTTGACGCTGCCCGCGCGGGCGCCGGCGCGCATGTCGGTCGTGTAGTACTCGACATTGCTCATGCTCTCGACGCCGCCCGCCAGAACGACATCGGCGGCCCCCGACTGCACCATCATCGCGGCGGTGGTGACGGCGGTGAGGCCGCCGCCGCAGCGGCGGTCGAGCTGCATCCCCGGCACCTCGATCGGCAGGCCCGCCGCCAGCCCCGCCCAGCGCCCCACGCAGGGCGTCTCGCCGCTGGCGTAGGACTGGGCGAAGACGATGTCCTCGACCAGCATCGGGTCGATGCCGGTGCGCGCCATCACCGCCTTGACGACCGTCGCGGCGAGGCTCTCGACCGGCACCGCGGCGAGCCCGCCGAGGAACTTGGCGACCGGCGTGCGGACCGGGGCGACGATGGCGGCGCGGCGGAGGAGTCTGGTCATGGGGGTCTGGTCCGGCGTTCGGGCGGTCTGTGGCGGCGGTGTAGCGGATTTCGGCCCGCGTGCAATGGACGCGGGGGCCGCATGCCCCGTCGTCCGGCTTGATGATCGCGCCGCCAGGGGCGATCATCGCCGCATCAGAACAAGAATTCCGGAGGGTATCCCATGAGCGAAGACGCCGCACTGGACGAGGCGCTGAAGGCTGCGCACATCCCCACGTTGATGCTGGCGCTGGTCCATCTGACCGGAGATGCCGGCCATCTGAAGGACGCGCCGCCGCTCGTCTACGAGCCGCTGGGCGACGGCCAGGGCAGCCTGCCGCCCGCCTACCAGGAGACGATCCGGGCGAAGGCCCGCGACGCCTATCTCGCCCACAAGGGCGGCAGGCCGCTCGCCGCCAACCCGCCGCCCGCGACGTTGCGGGCGATGATGGATTTCATCGCCGGGATGCCGATCCCCGAGCACTACGTGCCGTTCCTGCTGGAGGAACTGGCCATGGACGGCGCCGATCCCAAGCGCCCCGCCCCGATCGCCCCCAAGCTGAAGGCCCGCGGCCGCAGCCTGAAGGTGCTGATCATCGGCGCGGGCATGTCGGGGCTCTTGTCGGCGCTGCGCCTGAAGCAGGCGGGGATCGACTTCGAGATCGTCGAGAAGAACGACGATGTCGGCGGCACCTGGCTTGAGAATCTCTATCCCGGCTGCCGCGTCGACAATCCGAGCCACATGTACTCGTACTCGTTCGAGGACAATCACGTCTGGCCGTATCTGTTCTCGACCCAGCCGGTGCTGCTCGACTATTTCCGCGGCGTCGCCAAGCGCCACGATCTGCGTGCGCATGTGCGCTTCGGCACGACGGTGGACGAGGCCCGCTTCGACGAGGCCGCCAATGTCTGGCGCGTCGCCGTCCGCACCAAGGACGGCAAGGCCGAGACGCTGGTCGCCGATGCCATCGTCAGCGCCGTCGGGCAGTTGAACCAGCCGCGCTACCCCTCCGAGATCGAGGGCTTCGGCGCGTTCAAGGGGCCCGCCTTCCATTCGGCCCGCTGGGACCACGGCGTCGATCTGAAAGGCAAGAACGTCGCGGTGATCGGCACCGGGGCGAGCGCTTTCCAGTTCGTGCCGGCGATCGCCCCGGACGTCGCGCACATGACGGTCTTCCAGCGCACGCCGCCCTGGCTGAGCCCGACCCCGGACTATCACTTCCCGACCTCGGAGGGGATGAACTGGCTGATCCGGAACATGCCCTTCTACGACAAGTGGTATCGCTTCTGGCTGTTCTGGATGGGCACCGACGGCATCTACGAGGCGATGAAGGCGGACCCGGCCTGGGACGGCAATCCGCGCGCCGTCAGCCAGCTCAACGACGACATGCGCACGCTGTTCATCGAGCTGATGAAGATGCAGCTCGCCGACCGCCCCGACCTGGTGGAGAAGGTGATCCCGACCTATCCGCTCGGCGGCAAGCGCATGGTGCGCGACAACGGCGTGTGGCTGGAGGCGCTCAAGCGCGACAATGTCGATCTGGTGACCGACAAGGTCGCCCGCATCGCGCCCGACGGCGTGGTGACGGCGGACGGCGAGCTGCACAAGGCCGACGTGCTGATCTACGGCACCGGCTTCAAGGCGAGCTCGTTCCTCGACACCTACAAGATCTACGGCCGCGACGGCGTCGAGCTGCACGAGAAATGGCAGGGCGACGCCCGCGCCTATCTGGGCGTGAGCGTTCCGGGCTTTCCCAATTTCTTCATGCTCTACGGCCCCAACACCAACATCGTCGTCAACGGCTCGATCATCTTCTTCTCCGAGTGCGGCGTGCGCTACATCGTCGGCTGTCTCGACCTTCTGGCCGAGTCCGGCGCGGCGACGATGGAAGTGCGCAAGGACGTGCACGACGCCTTCAACGCCAGGGTCGATGCGCAGAACGCTCGCATGGCCTGGGGCTCGCCCCATGTCAGTTCCTGGTACAAGAACGCGCTGGGCCGGGTCAGCCAGAACTGGCCGTTCCCCAACGTCGAGTACTGGCAGGCGACGCTGAAACCGAACCCGGACGACTTCGTCCTGGACGGCGCGAAGGCGAAGGCCGCCGCCTAGAGGCGGGCCCGTCCCGCGACGATGACGGCGGCGGCGCCCACCAGCGTCGCCGCCGCGACATAGAAGGCCGGCCCGAGCGGATCGAGGCTCGCCAGATCGACGTGGTCCTGGGCGGCGGGAGGGCGAGGGCCGCCGCCTAGAGGCGGGCCCCTCCCGCGCCGATGACGGCGGCGGCGCCCGCCAGCGTCGCGGCCGCAACGTACCAGGCCGGCCCGAGCGGATCGAGGCTCGCCAGATACACGGTCAGCGGCGGCGTCGCCGCCCCGAACACCGCGTAGGCGGAGTTGTAGGCGAAGGAGACGCCGCTGAAGCGCACCTCCGCCGGAAAGGCCCGCACCATCATGGTCGGCACGATGCTGACCGCACCGACCGCGAGACCGGCGAGGGCATAGAGCGGCGCGAGGAGGCCGGGGCTGCCCGCCGTCGCGCCGAACAGCATGAAGGCGGCGGCGATGAGCCCCGCCGCCGCGACCGCCATGACGGCGGGTTGGCCGAAGCGGTCGAGCGCCCAGCCGACGCCTACCGCCGAGAGGGTCAGCGCGAAGGTCGCCGCGACGCTGGCGAGCGGCATGGCCGGCGCGAGCTCGGGATGGAGCTTCGCCAGCAGCGTCGGGGCCTGGAGGATGAGCACCACGATCGCCGCGGTAAGCATCCAGCTGGCGAGGATGGAGAGGACCACCGCCCGCCGGTGCCCGGAGAGGACGCGGGCGAGCGGCAGGCCGCGCGCCAGTTCGGCGCGCCGGCGCATCGCCTCGAAGACCGGCGTTTCCTCAAGAAAGCGCCGCAGATACATGGCGTGCGGCGCAGACACAGGGGGGCGAGGCCGAAGGCGCCGCCGATGAGGAACGGCAGGCGCCAGGCCCAGTCCGCGACCGTCGCCGGCTCGAAGACCGAGTTGATGAGGAGCGCCATCAGCGAGCCGAGCAGGATGCCGAGCGTCAGCCCGCCGGTCAGCATGCCGCAGGCGAGGCCGACCCGGCCGGGCGGCACATGTTCGGCGACGAAGACCCAGGCGCCAGGCGCCTCGCCGCCGATCGCCGCGCCCTGGAGGATGCGGAAGACGAGCAGCAGCAGCGGCGCGGCATAGCCGAGCGTCGCATAGGTCGGCATCAGGCCGATCAGCAGCGTCGGCACCGCCATCAGGAAGACCGAGAGGACGAACATCCGCTTGCGGCCGACGAGATCGCCGAAATGGGCCATCACGAAGCCGCCGAGCGGGCGGGCGAGATAGCCGGCGGCGAAGAGGCCCCAGGTCTGCGCGAGGGCGAGCCACTCGGGCATGTCGGGCGGGAAGAAGACCTTGGCGATCACCGCCGTGAAGAACACGAAGACGACGAAGTCGTAGAATTCCAGCGCCCCGCCGAGCGAGGCGAGGAAGAGCGTGCGCACGTCGCGCCGCGTCAGCGCATCGCCCCCGGGGCGCGCTGCGCCGTCCGCCATGTCCATGATTCCCCCGAACCTGTTCGCACGATGAGTAGCGCCTCGCGCGCCCGGCGGGCAATGGCCGCTAGAGCGAGCGGATGCGGCCGAGCAGCGCCTTCGCATCGACCCAGAACGGCTTGTGCGGCACGTTCCAGTCGCGGTTGAGCGTCTCGCCCTCGAAGATGCCGTAGGAGAGGCCGCGCGAGCCGAAAAGGTTCATGTGCGCGACGATCCAGTGCGGCTCGGACTCGATGTCGACGACGATCGTCCCCGCCCGGCAGAAGACCGTGTTGAACATCGCCGATCCGGCGGCGCCCACCACGATGCGGGCCGAGGCGAAGCGCCTGATCTGTTCGGCCATGCTCATCTCGTGCGGCAGGATGGTCTCGAAGCCGGCGGCTTCGAGGGCCGCGGCGATTTCGGCCTCGTTCAGCATGACCCGCGCGCCGGAACCTTCCGGGTTCCAGCCCCGGCGCGAGACGAAGATGCGCTCGCCTGCCGCCGGGTCGGCGTAGCGCGCGCCGATCTCGTCGTAGAACGCGACCGTCTCGGCGTCGAGCATCGCGTGCGCAGCGCGGAACGAGGGGATCGCCGCGCGCTCGAGGTCGTAGACGACGTCGCGCCGCTGCAGGACAAGGCGGTCCTCGCCGAGGCCGAGCATGCCCAGCAGATCGATCATCGTGCGGCCGAGCCACGGCGTGAGCACGCGCCAGTCGCCGGGCCAGGCCTCGCACCCGATCAGCTTGGGCACCACGCGAAAGAGGAACGAGCCGTAGTTCGGGCCTTCGAGCGAGGCGAGCGAGACGGTTCCGCCATCGAGCCTTTCGACCGGCCGCGACGGCGCGTCGATGCGAAAGGCGCCGGGACGGGCGCCGGCCGCCAGTCCGGTGTATTCGTTGCGAAAGGGATCGCTGGAGAGAATGGCGGCGGCGAAGCGGTCCTGTTCCGCGCCGGGGGCGTGCGATTCGTCGTCGAAGAGGAGGCCGTCGCGGGTCACGTAGCTGCGGAAGCCGACCTGCAGCACGCGCCGGGCCGCGACGCAGAAAACCGGCGGCAGCGTGAAGGTGTAGGCACCGGCGTCGGGAAGCAGGCCGACGCCGCCCGGATCGTCGTGGAAAAGAGGCGCAGGCCGGGCGATCGCGCGCGGCGTTCCGGGCGGATGGACGGCGACGGCGAGAGGCGCATCGCTCGTCCAGACCTCATCCGGGGCGATGGGCGTCATGCCGAGCGGCGGCGCGTAGGCGAGGTCCGCCGGCAGATCGGCCGCCGGTTCGGAGATCGTGCGCGCGATGCGCCGCCGGATACGCTTCAACATCGCCGCCCGCCGCCTGACAAAACCGGCTCCGCCCCCGCCGGTCCTGATTGCGGCGGAGGGCTCGCGCTGTCAACCCGCAGGACGGGCAGCGCTCACTTCAGCTCTCCGTGGCGCCGCACGATGACCGACTGGCTGGCCGTCGCCATCAGCGTGCCGTCCTCGGCGAAGAGCCGCATCGCGCCGTGGCCGAAGCCGCCATGGACGGCGTGGATGAAGATGTCGCAGAGCACCCAGTCCGTCGGGACGAGGTGGACGATGCGGATGGTGTTGTCGAGGCTGTTGCCGCCGGCATGGATGCCGAGCGCATTGCCGATGCCCGACGGCACGTGATCGGCAAAGATCGCAAGCATCGCCGCGTCGATCGGCTCGCCCGTCTTGGGCCGCATCCACAGGACGAGCCGGCCGTCCTCGCTGGGCGGATACGCCGCCGCGGTGCCGCTAAAGCCGTAGCGCCCCCTGGCCAGGCGCAGTTCGATCTGGCCGTGCAGGTCCGTTTCGTCGGCGCGCCAGTGCTGCACCGCCGGGCAGTCGGCAGGCGCGGCGACATCGGGAGCCTGGACCCAGTGGCGGGAGATGTCGCCGGGGCGCGCGCCGAGCGCCGCGTTGACGGTGAAGATCTCGGCGTCGCCGACATGGCCGATGACCCGGGCCTGGCTGGTGGAGTTGCCCTGGACGGGCACGCGCACGTCGAGATCGACGACCGAAGGCGGCCGCGCGAAGGAGAGATATTGCGCCGTCGCCCAGATCACCGGGCGGGCGCAGGTGCGCTCCAGCGCCACGATCCCCGCGGCGAGGCCGACGCCGCCGAACATGAAGGCCCGGCCGGGCGGGCCGACGCAGAGGCTTTCCTCCAGCGGCAGATACCAGCGGTGCGGGTTGTGAGTGGACTTGAGGTCGAGGATGCGTGTGGACATCGAATATCCGTCGAAGGGCGATGGCGGCACGAGTAGTCGCTTGCCGCCGCTTTGAAAACCGTGACGTTCGGTCAGAGGAGCCGCGCCAGCGCCTGCGCATAGCGGGTGCGTATGGCCTGCCGTTCGACATGGCGGCCCTCGGCAACGATGCGGCGCCCGGCGCGCCAGACCCCGTCGATGCCGGCGCCGGCGAAGATCCAGGCGTCGAGCAGGCCATCGCCCCGCGCCAGGATCAGCGCGGGATCGTCCGCATCGAGCGTGACGAGGTCGGCGAGGCAGCCCGGAGCGATGCCCCGGCGGTCGAGGCCAAGCGCCCGGTTGCCGCCTGCGAAGGCGGCGTCGAACAGGCGGCGACCGGTCGATCCGTGCGGCGGAGCGAGCACGTTGCGGGCCCGGCGGACAAGGCGCTGGTTGTATTCCAGCGCCCTGAGTTCCTGCGCCGCCGAGATGAGGACGTTGGAATCGGTGCCGATTGCGATGCGGCCGCCCGCGTCGAGATAGGCTGGGGCCGGAAAGACGCCGTCGCCGAGATTGGATTCGGTGACCGGGCAGAGCCCCGCCACTGCCCCGCTTGCTGCAAGGCGTCGCGTTTCCGATCCCGTGAGGTGGGTCGCGTGGATGAGACACCACCGCTCGCCGAGCCCGATCCGGTCGAGCAGCACCTCCACGGGGGGCGCGCCGAATTGGGCGATGCTGTCCTCGACCTCGCGGGTCTGCTCGGCGGCGTGGATGTGGACGGGACCGCCGTCCGCCAGGCCGGCGACGGCTCGAACCTCCTCGAGCGTCGCGGCGCGCAGCGAATGCGGAGCGACGCCGAGCCGGGCATCCTCAAGGGGCGCGATCGCGGCGCGGCAGCCGTCCAGCAGGGCGCCATAGGAATCGAGCGTGGTGAGAAAACGCGCCTGGCGCGGGCTGGGGGCGGCGGCGCCGAAATTGCCATGGGCATAGAAGACCGGCAGCAGCGTGAGGCCGATGCCGGCGGTAGCGGCGGCGGCGGCGATGCGTTCGGCGAGTTCGGCGGGATTGGCGTAAGGCGCGCCGTCCGGGGCGTGATGGAGATAGTGGAACTCGCCGACCGTGGTGAACCCGGCTTCCGCCATTTCGGCGAAGGCGAGCGCGGCGAGCGCCTCGATCTGGTCCGGGTCCAGCGTCAGCACGAAGCGATACATCGTCTCGCGCCACGACCAGAAGTCGTCGTCCGCCGGTCCCGCGGTTTCGGCAAGCCCTGCCATGCCGCGCTGAAAGGCGTGGCTGTGGACATTGGCGAGGCCGGGGACAGCGGGGCCGTGGCGCGCGTCGCCGGGCGCGGGCGCAACCCCGGTCTCGACGGACGCGAAGCGGCTGCCCTCGATGCGGGCACGCACGCCCTTTGCCCATCCGGTGGGCAGAAGGGCTTCGGTGAACCAGAGCGACGCCATGTCGTTCCTTACCATGCTGACGGGCGCGGCCAAGACGGATAGGGTCCGCCCATGCAGTGTGATCGCGTCTGGACGCGCGCGAGGCTGGCGCCGATGGCGGCGGCGGGGCCGTGGCTGATCGAGGACGGCATCGTCGCGGCGCGCGGCGGTCGGATCGTCCATGCGGGGCCGGCCGCCGGCGCGCCGCGCCTGGAGGCGGCGGAGACGATCGATTGCGGCGGCCGCCTGGTGACGCCGGGCCTCATCGACTGCCATACCCACCTGGTCTTCGCAGGCGACCGCGCCGCCGAGTTCGAGAAGCGCATCGCGGGCGCGAGCTATGAGGAGATCGCGCGGGGCGGCGGCGGCATTGTGTCGACCGTGGCGGCGACGCGGGCGGCCAGCGAGGACGATCTCCTCGCCGCCGCCCTGCCCCGGCTGGACGCGCTGCTCGCCGAGGGCGTCACCACGGTCGAGGTGAAGTCGGGCTACGGCCTCACGCTCGCCGACGAGACGAAGATGCTCCGCGCCGCGCGGCTTCTGGGCGAGGCGCGCGACGTCAGGATCGTCCCGACCTTCCTCGGCGCGCATGCCGTACCCGGCGAGATGAAGGGGACGCGCGGGCGCTATCTCGATCTGGTCTGCGACGAGATGATTCCCGCCATCGCCGCCGCCGGGCTGGCGTCCGCCGTCGATGCCTTCTGCGAGGGCATCGCCTTCTCGCCGGCCGAGACGGCGCGCGTCTTCGATGCGGCGCGGCGGCATGGACTCCCCGTGAAGCTGCATGCCGATCAATTGTCCGATCTGGGCGGCGGGACGCTCGCCGCCCGCTACGGCGCACTGTCGGCCGATCATCTGGAGCATCTGAGCGCCGAGGGCGCGGCGGCGATGGCGCGGGCGGGAACGGTCGCCGTGCTGCTGCCCGGCGCCTATTACTTCAGCCGCGAGACACGGCCGCCGCCGGTCGACCTGCTGCGGCGCTGCGGCGTGCCGATCGCGCTGGCGACGGACTGCAACCCGGGCACCTCGCCGCTGACCTCGATCCTCATGGCGATGAACATGGGGGCGACGCTGTTCCGCCTGACCGTCGCGGAGTGCCTGGCAGGCGTCACGCGCGAGGCGGCGGCGGCGCTGGGGCTCGGCAGCGAGACGGGCGCGCTGGAGGCGGGCAAAGCCTGCGATCTGGCGATCTGGAATGCGTCGAACCCGGCCGAACTGGTGTACCGGATGGGATTCAACCCGCTCCATGCGCGGGTGCGAGAGGGACGATGAACGACATCGCGATGATCCCCGGGGCCATGACGCTGGACGGCTGGGCGGCGATCTATCGGGGGGCGGCGCCCTGTCTCGCCGCCGAAGCGCGCGGGCGGGTGGCCGAGGGCGCGGCGGCGGTGACGCGCATCCTCGCGAAGGACGCGCCGGTCTACGGCATCAATACCGGCTTCGGGAAGCTGGCGAGCGTCAGGATCGGCGGCGGCGATCTGGCCCAGCTCCAGCGCAACATCGTGCTGAGCCACGCGGCCGGAGTCGGCGAGCCGATGCCGGTCGCGGTCGCGCGGCTGATGATGGCGCTGAAGCTGGCGAGCCTCGCGCAGGGCGCTTCGGGCGTCAGGACCCAGACCGTGGACCTCCTGGAAGCGATGCTGACCCGGGGCCTCACCCCGGTCGTGCCGGCACAGGGGTCGGTCGGCGCCTCGGGCGATCTCGCCCCGCTCGCCCATATGGCGGCGGCGATGATCGGGGTCGGCGAGATCGAGGCCGGCGGCGTGCGCCGTCCGGCGGACCAGGCGCTCAGCGAGGCCGGGACGGCGTGCGCCGCCCGGCGGCCGAGGCGCTCGGCAAGGCCGGTCTCGCGCCGCTGACGCTCGGTCCCAAGGAGGGGCTGGCGCTGCTGAACGGCACGCAGTTCTCGACCGCCTACGCGCTCGCCGCCCTCTTCGAGGCCGAGACCGTCTTCCGCAGCGCACTGGTCAGCGGGGCGCTGTCGACCGAGGCCGCCAAGGGCACCGACGCGCCGTTCGACGCGCGCATCCACGCCCTGCGCGGCCACAGGGGCCAGATCGAATGCGGCGCGGCGCTGCGCGCCCTGATGGCCGGGTCGGCGATCCGCGCCTCGCACCGCGAGGACGATCCGCGCGTGCAGGATCCCTATTGCCTGCGCTGTCAGCCGCAGGTGATGGGCGCGGTGCTGGACCTGTTGCGTCAGGCGGCTGCGACGCTCGCCGTCGAGGCCAACGGGGTGAGCGACAATCCGCTGATCTTCCCGGGGACCGACGAGGCGCTGTCGGGCGGGAACTTCCATGCCGAGCCGGTCGCCTTCGCCGCAGACATGATCGCGCTGGCGCTGTGCGAGATCGGCAGCCTGTCGGAGCGCCGCATCGCCATGCTGGTCGATCCGGCGCTGTCGGGGCTGCCCGCCTTCCTGACGCCCTGGCCGGGGCTCAATTCCGGCTTCATGATCCCGCAGGTGACAGCGGCGGCGCTGGTGTCGGAGAACAAGCAGCGCGCGACGCCGGCGAGCGTCGATTCCATCCCGACCTCGGCGAACCAGGAGGACCATGTCTCGATGGCCGCGCACGGGGCGCGGCGGCTGATGGCGATGGCCGAAAACGCCGCCGCCATCGTCGCCATCGAGTGGCTCGCCGCCGCGCAGGGCTGCGACTTCCATGCGCCGCTGACCTCCAGCCCGGCGCTGGAGGCCGCGCGCGCCCGGCTGCGCGCCGCGGTGCCGACGCTCGGCCACGACCGCTATCTTCATCCCGACATCGCCGCCGCGATCGCCATCGTGCGGGCGGGCGATCTCGCCCGCGCCGCCGCCGGCGTCGGGCTTCCCGAGGTGTGCGCATGAGCGACTGGCTGTCCATCACGCGCGGCGAGGCGCCGCTGATCGTTTCGATCCCTCACGCCGGGACGCAGATTCCCGAGGCGATCGAGGGACGCCTGGAGTCGTCCTGGCTGGCCCGCGTCGATACCGACTGGCACATGCCGCAGCTCTACGCCTTCGCGGCGGGGTTGGGTGCGACCGTGATCGAGACCGCCATCTCGCGCACCGTCATCGACGTCAATCGCGATCCCTCCGGCGCGCCGCTCTATCCCGGCCAGGCGACGACCGGACTGTGCCCCCTCACCACGTTTGACGGCAAGCCGCTCTACCGGAGCGGCGCGGCGCCCGACGCCGAGGAGATCGAGGAGCGGCGGGGGCGCTTCTTTCTGCCCTATCACGCGGCCATCGCCGGCGAGATCGCCCGCCTGAAGCGGACCCATGACACCGTCGTCCTCTACGATGCGCATGCGATCCGCAGTCACGTGCCCGCGCTGTTCGAGGGCGAGCTGCCCGTCTTCAACATCGGCACCAACGGCGGCCGGAGCTGCGCGCAGGAACTGAGCGCCGCGGCGCAGGCGATCTGCATCGCCGGCGGCGAGCCGACCGTCGCCAATGGCCGCTTCAAGGGCGGCCACATCACCCGGCTCTATGGGCGGCCCGACAGCGGCGTGCACGCCATCCAGATGGAGCTGGCCTTTCGCGGCTTCCTGAAGGAGCCGGTCGTGCTGCGCGACTACAACTGGCCGCCGGTCTTCGACCCCGCGCTGGCCGCCAAGGCGCAGGCGACGCTGAAGCGCGTGCTCGGCGCCTGCCTCAC
>OEIV010001237.1_pt1 | contig 12043 bp, 9 predicted proteins | sample 1539231 | NCBI WGS metagenome assembly OEIV01 (sample SAMN03794762, study PRJEB22550) | activated sludge metagenome | feature: wastewater treatment plant; material: activated sludge; isolation source: Wastewater treatment plant of a petroleum refinery complex | place: Argentina: Buenos Aires ... | reverse complement strand
CAATTGACCTCGAACAGGAGTACGACTACATGAGCATCAAATCACCCATGGCTGTGCTCGGCCTAATTCTCGCCGACGCTAGCTCGACCTCCTTGGCGGCCGATGAGTCTGCCGAGGCACTGTCGATCCGTCTCAAGGAGATGTATCCAGCCACCAAGATCGAGCGGGTGCAGCGCTCTGAAATTCCGTCGTTGTTTGAGGTCGTGATGGGCAAGAACGCGGCATATACCGATGCGACCGGCCGCTATTTCGTTTTCGGGCACCTGTTCGACATGAAGGAACAGCGCGATCTGACCGCTGAGCGGGTGGAGAAGGCGGCACGGGTTGCCTTCGGTGACTTGCCGCTGGAGGATGCCATCAAAATCGTGCGCGGCAAGGGCGAGCGGGTGCTGGCGGTGTTTTCCGATCCGGATTGCCCGTATTGCCGACGCCTGGAATCGGAACTCGACAAGCTCGACAACGTTACGCTCTATACCTTCCCCTATCCGCTCGAAGGTTTGCACCCCGAGGCCAAGGACAAGTCGATCGCCGTCTGGTGTGCGGTGAATCGCGCGCAGGCGTGGGCGGAGTTGATGAAATCGGGTAAGGCACCAGCCGGCCGCAAGTGCGATCATCCGATCGAACGGAACATTCAGCTCGGCCAGCGTCTAGGCATTCAGGGGACGCCGACCTTGCTGTCCGCCGATGGCCGCATCCTGCCGGGCGCGGCACCCAAGGAGCGCATCGAGCAGTGGTTGCAGGAGACAGGGCGATGAGCGTCGGCCGGACGCTGCTCGTCCCGCTCATGCTCGGGCTGGCCGGCTGTGCCGGCATGACCGGCCTGGATGGACAGGGGGGCTTTTCCTGCAAGGCGCCGGACGGGATTTCCTGCGCCTCACTATCTGGCGTCTATGCCAATGCCGTGCAGAACAATCTGCCGGGGCAACGTCCTGCCGTCAAACCAGGCAACGTCTCGAATGCTCAGGCCAGGATCGATGCAATGGCCCCGCGCTCCGGCGATCCCTTGCGTAGTGCACAGAAAGTGCGTCGCGTGTGGTTGGCTCCGTGGGAAGACGATGACGAGGTGCTGCACGATCAGTCCTATTTCTACATGGTCGTCGATTCCGGTCGCTGGCAAATCGAGCACTCACGGCGCAAGGCGACGGAAGGCTACCGCCCGGTCGTACCGCCGAAGACGTTCGCGCCGCAATCGCCGCCAACGGGCGGACAGTCCCTGCAAATGGAGCGTGCATCGCCACCGAGTGGCGCGATGTTGCCGCCCCTGCTGCCCGGAGCGTCTGCGCGGTCGTTACCGTCCATCCCTGGCGAGGGGGAGTAATGGGATTCGCTGACATTTTGAGAGAGGCATTCTTGCCCGAACGGGATGCGGAAGCCGATCATTTACCAAGGCATCTGCTACAGGAAATATCACGGATGCCCCGCCTGAGTGGAATTCTTCCTTATCTTGCCTGGCAGGAGGACACACGTCTCTTCGCCCTGGATCAAGGAGGCTTTGGGGAGCGAGAGGAACACGCCATCGGCTTTTGCATCGAGACGCTGCCGCAGACCGGTGCCAATGACGAAATGGAGAAGGTTCTGGCCAGTCTGTTCGTGTCCTGTCCACCGGGTACGGGCATTCAAGTCTCGCTGTACGGCAGCCCGCACATCCTGCCCATACTGAAGAACCAGGCCAATTTGCTACCAGCATCTGCGATTGATTCCGATGACGAGGGTATTCAGCGCCGGCACAGCAATATCTTCCGCTTGCTGGCACGCCGCCGGATCGATCACTACCTGAAAGGCACCGGCGAATCGATCTTTGGTCATCAGACCTACCTGCTGCGAGATTTTCGGTCGGTGATCTCGGTTACCTTGCCGCTTGATCCCGAACTGCCGGCCGATGTGGATGAGGCTTTGCGCATCCGGGAAAGCATTCATGCCACGCTGAAGTCCGCCCATTTGCCTGGCCATGACTGGGGACCAGATGAACTGCTCAACTTTGTCGGAGATTTCTTCGACCACTCACGGTTGTTTTCCGGGGGATCTGTGGCGCCGATCAACTGGAATGCCGATCAGCCGCTGCGAAAACAGATTTCCAATTTGGAAATCGCTTCGCGGGTGGGGGATGGCGACATTCGCTTTCGCAAGGCCGGCGGGGCCGAGTCCGTCCTGCAGCTGTTTTCGGTGCGCCAGTATCCACGGTATTTCCGGCTGTCAGGCATGAATTACCTGATCGGCGATCCCTACCAGTTGGCCCTCGCGATGCCCTGTCCCTTCATCATCACCATGGGAGCCGTGGCGCTGGACTACGAGTCGGCACGTACTCGGGCGCAGATGAAGGCCGCACGGGCGACCCAGAGTGCCGGCTCCTATCTCGCCCATTTCCAGCCCGATCTACAGGAACGCAAACGCGACTGGGACATGGTGCTGAAGACGTTCGACAGCGGGCGTACCGTGGTCGGGATGTATCACCAGGTATGTCTGGTTTCGCGGGTGGCAGAGGCTTCGCGCTGCGAGCACTCCGTGCGTGCCGTCTGGCGTGCCCGCGGCTTCGATTTGACCAAGGATTTCTACCTTCAGCATCAGGCGCTGACCGCAACCATGCCGATGACACTGACGCCGGCCCTGCAAAACGACCTGCGTCAGTTCGGCCGGATCAATACCAAGACCGCCGACAACGCGGTGATGACCTCGCCGCTGATCGCCGAGTGGAAGGGTACGCAGACGCCGGTGATGACGCTGTTCGGGCGACGAGGGCAGATTATCGGCTTCGACCTGTTCGACAACACGGGCGGTAATTTCAATTTTGCCGTCGCGGCGCTTTCAGGTTCCGGCAAGTCGGTGTTTGTCAATGAAATGACTTATCGCTACCTCGGCGCCGGCGCGAAGGTCTGGATCATCGACGTCGGTCGCTCCTACAAGAACCTGTGCGAGTTACTGGACGGCGAGTTCATCGAGTTTTCCGACGAGCGACAGAACACCATCTGCCTCAACCCGTTCGACATGATCATCGATATCAACGCCGACATGGAGATGGTCCTGCCGCTGCTGGCTCAGATGGCCAGCCCGCGTGAACCGCTCGACAACTACGGCTACACGGCGCTGGGGTCCGCCATCAAGCGTGTCTGGGACGCCAAGGGACGGTCGGCCACGATCACCGATATCTACGAGTTGCTCCAGACCGGTCGTCTTTCCAGCGAAGGCGAATACGAGCGGGATCTGAGTCGCCTGGCGACGGCGCTGGAGCCCTATACCCGCCACGGCGTGTATGCGAGTTACTTCGAGGGCGATGCCAACATCCAGTTCGACAAGGACTTCGTCGTCCTCGAACTGGAGGAACTGAAATCCAAGAAGGACCTGCAATCGGTGGTGATGCAACTCATCATGTACCGCATTACTCAGGAGATGTACCGCGACCGATCCCGGCGCAAGCTGGTCATCATTGACGAAAGCTGGGATTTGATGGGGTCGGGGTCAAGCGGCAGCTTCATCGAGGCCGGCTATCGGCGCGCCCGCAAGTATGGCGGGGCGTTCGGCACGATCACTCAGTCGGTCGACGACTACTACAAGAACGAAGCGACCAAGGCCGCCATCAACAATGCCGACTGGCTGTTTCTGCTTCGCCAGAAAGCAGAGAACATCGAGCGCTTGGGTAAGGAGGGGAAACTCTCCCTCGATGAGTGGCTGAAGCGCCAGCTTGGGTCCGTCAGCACCGAGCACGGAAACTTCTCCGAGATCTACATTCATTCCCCCATGGGGTCCGGTCTGGGACGTCTCCTGCTCGATCCCTTCTCGATGCTGGTTTATTCGACACGCGCTGAGGATTACGAGGCGATCAAACGCCTGCGCGAGCAAGGTTTGTCCGTGGCGGATGCCATCGAACAACTGGTGACTCAACGTGCAAGCTGATCCTGAGAGTCGTGCCGTGTCATCGATCAAGCCCTACGTCCTGACCGGTATCGCCACCTTGCTGGCGGGGGCCATCCTTCTGGTCGTCTGGATGTACCGCCATCCGCCGGAGATTCCCCGTTTTGGGCGTGTCGATATCGCCCGCTTGGTCGCCCATCAGCAGCAATCCATGGTGCAGCGGATCAAGCCGGGTCTGGACGCCCAGGAGCAAGCAAAGCTCTTCGAGGAGGCCAAGGCCTTCGGCGCCAGGCTCGATGCCGCCCTCGAACAGGTCAGCCGGGGATGTGCCTGTGCTTTGGTAAATACGGCTGCACTGCTCAAGACCTCCGATCCCCGAATTCCGGACCTGACCGAGCAGGTTGCGCAGGCGACTGGTCTTGTACTGCCGGCGTCGACGACCAAGTGATCCATGCCGATGAGACGCTTGCTGGCGCTACTTGCCGTCCTTCTTTGCTCAAGCGCCCAGGCGCGCGAGGCGTTGGACTATCCGTCCTCCTGGCAGTGCGATGAAGCCCGGTTTCACTGGTATTGCGATCTGGCGGAAGAGGAAGCCGCCGAAGCCAGTCCAAAGAAGACTCCAGACCGCGCGGAGAGCGAAGGCGAACGAGCCGTCGATGCACTCAAGAAGCTGCGCGAGGATGTCGAGCAGAAACGGGCGATCGCCATCCTCAAGCCGACTCCGGAAAACCTGAAGACCTACATCGTTGCTCAGGAAGCCCTGATGGACCGGGCATCGGTGTTTTCGGATGTATGGCGGCGAGTGGTCTGGGCCAATCCCGAAATCAACTATCAACTGCGTAATCCGTCGAACAATGCGGCCATCCAGGTGCGTGACAGCCAGCGCAACCGGCGCGAGACAGACACGCTGGCGGCGCTGGCGAAGGAATGGGGTCTGTTTTTCATCTTCCGCTCGGATTGTCCATACTGTCATCGCCTGGCGCCCACGCTCAAGCTGCTGTCCGAGCAATACGGCATCACCGTGTTTCCCGTTTCGCTCGATGGCGGCGGTCTTCCCGACTATCCCAAGCCGGCCAAAGATAACGGGATGGCCAGTGCGCTGGGGGTATCGGTTGTGCCGCTGGTCGTGCTCGGTAATGTCAAGGATCGGCGCCTGCTGCCTATTGGCTCCGGCGTCCTCTCGGCGCAGGAGATTGTCGAGCGCATCTACATCCTGACCCAGACCAAACCAGGCGAACTTTACTGATGGAGATTGGCATGGCACTTTCATCACGGCGCTGTGCGCAGCTTGTTGCCTTCGTGCTGGCGCTGACCTGCATTCCTGCGCACGCTACCGTCAGCCAATCGATGCAGGACTGGTTCAACGAGATCGGCGCCTATGGGAACGTCACCGGCCCCAATGCCTACCGCGGCCAGACCATGAACATGTACACCGGCGGCAGCCTGTACATGCGAACCCCTGTCCGCAACTATCAACTGGCCAGCATCTCGCCGCCGTCCTTCAGTGCTGGATGCGGCGGCATCGATCTCTTCGCCGGGTCATTTTCTTTCATCAACAAAGAACAGTTCGTCTCGCTGCTGCGGAACATCGGCAACAACGCCATCGGCGCCGCCTTCAACATGGCCCTGTGCTCAATGTCGCCCGACCTTTGCGATCTGCTGAAGTACCTGCAGGACCAGGCCACCAAGATGAACAACCTGAACATCAATTCCTGCCAGGCGGCAGAGGGCATCGTCAGCGCGGTGGGCAGCATGGTCACGGATCGCGTCCAGGAAAAGGAGGGCAAGACGGCCGGGGCCAGTCTGAACATGTTCGGTGACGTCTTCGAGTCCTGGGATGAATGGAAGAAGAGTCGCACCACGGCGAAGAATATTCGCAATGCCGCAAAAGCCACCTCGCAGGGCGCGCGAGAAATCTTCGATCCCGGCAACGTGGTCTGGCGCTCGCTCAACCGCATTTCCGGCATCACCGACGAAACACGGGAATTGTTGATGAGTCTGACCGGCACCATCATCGTCACGCCACCAGGTGAAAACGCCGATGAAAAAGCCAGATGGACGTACCTGCCAGGCGGCAAGCTGACGTTCCGTCAGTTTGTTGGCGACGGCTCGTCGGCCACCGTGAGTCTCCCCGGCCTCAAATGCGGAACGGATCTTGCCGAATGCATGACGCCGAGCTTTTCTGAGACGGCATTCACGGTTGCGCCGTTTTCCCGCCAGGTGCGCACCCGGATTGCCACCATGCGCGACAAGATCGTTAATCGAGACACGGGTGGGCAGTCCTCCATGGATGCTGCCCTGATTGGCAGTTCCTCGTTGCCGGTCTGGAAGATGCTCGCGGTATCCAGCAGTATCCCTGGCGGTGACCGCATCACCGAGGATTACGCCCAACTGATCGCCGTGGATGTCGCCTACGCGTACTTCACGAACCTTTCAAAGACTCTGCGCAATGCTTTGCAGAACGATGCCGGCAAAAGCGGACCGGATGCCGTGATGGCAGCAGAAAAAATCCTTGGTCGGCTGACCGAGGTTGAACAGGAAGCCCGGGACATGCTTCGTGCCGAATATCAGAAAGGGATGCAGGTCGCCGAACTCAGTCGCTCGCTGCAATTGATGCACCAGAGCCTCAATTCCGGGATGCCGACTAACATCTTCCAGTCGATGGCTGTCTTCAACCGGTAAGCCATGTACGAGGTCTATGCCTACTGGAATGTCGTCGAGCTGGAGGCGATGTTCAATGCCGTTGCCTCGCTGATGGGCAGCGGCGATTACCGTGGCCTACTTCAAACCATCGCCATCGTCGGCATGATCGTCGTCGTCATCGCCACTTTGACCGGGAGGGAGCGGCTTGACGGCATGTGGAAGTGGCTTTTCTTCCTCGCCATCTTCCAGTCGATGCTGCTGATTCCCAAAGTCACGGTCATGATCGTCGATCGGACAGGCAACGAACCGCCGCGGGCCGTGGCCAACGTGCCGATCGGTCTCGGGGCGTTCGCGCACACGATGAGCAAGGTGGGGGATTGGCTTACCGGCTCGTTCGAGACGGTCTTTTCCTTGCCTGACGACGTGAAGTTCCGCAGGAACGGGACGCTCTTCGGACATCGCGTCCTTTCCGAACGGCAGGCGATCAAGAGCGGGAATCCGGTGTTGACCAGTAATCTGCTTGAGTTCTACCGGGAGTGCGTCGCGCCCGATATCGCGGCCGGCTATATCCGCATGAAGGAAGACATTCTCCAGGTCAATAACATCTGGGACAGTCTGAACGGCAAGACCAACCCGTCGCGGCTGGTGACGATCCGGGATCTCGCCGATCCGACGCTGATGAGCACGGTGGGATGTGATGCGGGATACCAGGCGCTGACAACCCAGATTGCCGCCGAGACGAGCCGGCAAGTGACATTGCTTGGTTCCAGGCTCTATCCCCGCATGACGACCGCGGATGCCGGCGTCGCTATTGCGGGATCGCTGGCGACCTCGACCAACTATCTTCTCGGGATTTCGTCGTCGGCACAGGACACTGTGAAGCAGGCCATCGTCGCCAATTTCATGATCGATGCCCAGTACATGCTGCCGGCGCAACTGGGGGATGCAGCCAGCGCACAGACCAATCTGGCGATGGCGCAATCACTGCGCTCGACCAGCGATTCCTACAAGCTCATGGCGCGGATCGCGGAATCGACCATGCCGAAAGTGAGGAACGCCATCGAGATGGTGCAGTACGCGATCTTCCCGGTTTTCCTGCTTTTCGTGGTGCTGAGCGGTCACCAGGCGACTGGGGTCATCAAGTCCTATGCGTCAAGTCTCTTCTGGATACAGCTTTGGGCGCCGCTGTACGCCGTGATGAACTTCATCATCACGATGTATTCGCGCAGCCAGTACATCAGCGGCAGCGCATCGAGCGGCCTCTCAATCGAGCAGATGAGCTTCCTGAATACGGCGATTGTCGGCGATCAGGCCATTGCCGGCATGCTGGTGATCTCCATTCCCGCCATTGCTGCCGCCATCGTGAAGGGCGGTGAGGTCGGCATGCAGGCCGTGGCCGGCTTGGTCGCGCCACCGCGCGACCCCGAGAAGATTGCCAGCAGTCTGGCCATGGGCAACATGCAGATGGGCAATGCCTCACTCAACAACGCCAGCCACGACACCATGAAGGGGCTGGCCGTCGATATGAACCCGAGCCTGCGCCAAGGGGCAACCCAGTATCAGGCGCGGGGTGGCTTCGATTACAGCCATTTCTCAGGCGGCGGCTTTGTGGTGAAACAGGCCAAGAGCGATGTGCGCGCCGACATGGCGCTCAACGATTCGCTCGGTGCCGCAGCCAAGGAAAACTATGAACGCTCGCAGCAGGCGTCGCAGCAGCGATCCTCGGAGTACGCTGAAAGTGCTCTGGCAGCGATCAAGCAGGAGGCCGGATTTGAAAGATCACACGCGAAGGGCGCCAGTGACTCTACAGGCTACCGGCACGGCATGGGGTCGAGCCGGAATCAGGAAGCGAATGACACCCTGCGTCAGGTCGATCAATGGGCCAGAAAACTCGGCGTCAGCGAAAAGGTGGCCATGGAACTCATGGTCGGCGCATCAATGGGCATGAGCACGCCCAAACTGCTCGAGATTACCGGCCTGCGCGGCGGCGTCGAAATGTCGGCCAAGATGCGCAACTCGGCCGACTCGATGCGCTCCCTGGAGGAAATGGCTCAGTTCGCCCGTGAGTCGAGTTTTGGTAAGAAAGTCGGCACCGTCATCGACAACGGCTGGGAGCGAAACTATCGAACTTCCGACGAAGGAAAAACTACAGGATCGGAAGGACAGCGTGCGTCGCTGGATCGGGCACGGCAGTCCCGTGATGCACTCAGTTCCTCGTTTCAGGAAACCGAGGGGCATCGCCAGATGTGGGAGCTGTCCCATTCCGGACAGCTTGGCTCCAACCTCCAACTCCAGGATCACTTCATCAAGGATTTCCTGCTACCGAAGCTTGAATACAACTACGAGAAGTTCCAGGGCATCATGGGCGATCCGCATCGCCTGCGACCCTACATCGAGGAATACACCACCCAGAACTACGACCGCATGCTGGGAGAAATGGCAGGACAGGTATCTGGCGCCGATGCCGTGCGGGCACGTCATGAGGCGAATCGCGCAGAAGTGCCGGACGGAAAAGCGGTCGAGGCAGCCGGCGCGGGTTATCTGGGACAGGTGAAGGGTGCCGCCAGACGTTCTGGCGTGTCTGCCCAGGCTGCTCCGACTGATCAGGCCATGCATACGGCGATGCAGGAGTTCTCCCGAAACAGCTTCGAGGTTCGTGACCGCCAGGAAGGGGCGGGGCAAACCCATCAGGAAAACGCGACACCTTCGACCTTCCGGAAACTCAAGCCGACCTCGGTGGCAGGCAAGACGGCTGAAACGGTCGAACAGGTCGGAGAAGCGGCGGGGCGGATTGCAGACGGACTTACCGGAGACAATCCGGGCAAATATTTGACCGACACGCTTGCCGGAAAGAAATGATCACATCCGGTCCAGATGCTGCGCAAGACGTTCAAGAATGCTCTGAAACGGCACTTGCCCCGCGTAGTAAAGCGAGGCGGTTTCGCGGTACTTGTTGTCGTAGAGCGCGCGAACAGCGGGATTTGTCAGCAAGAAGGCCTCATTGCTGGCGACATGCAGGTTGTCGCCGGCCCGAAAGCGCTCTTTCTTGCGAGCATGGTAGGCCGGCGTGCCTATGAATGCCTGCACCTCTGGATGGTCCAGGAGGCAGTACAGATCGTAGTAATGGCGCAGGAAGTTCTTCGGAAAAACAGCGGCATCCTGTTGCTGCCGAAACTTGGTCGACACCGTTTGCAGCTTTTCCACGAAGGTATAGGCCGGGCTGTAGCAAGGTACCGCGAGGGCGCGATTGTCGATGACCTTCACGGTGCTGTTGAGCGCCGCATCCAGTGCCCACGAGGTGATGGTGCAGGGCATGTTGGGAGCAGTGTCGTCGAATCCGACTTCCAGCAGGATGCCTTCCTTGATGCCCGGGAGGTATTCGGTATGCACCGGGTAGCGCAACCGGATGCCAGCGCTGCGGTACTTGGCATCGTCGTATTCGGTATCCCGTTCGACAGCCTCGAAGCCAGCGATCTCCTTTGTGGCGATCTGCTCGGCCAGCCAGTCGAAATACAGCCGTCGTGTCTCGACGTGGGCAGGTTTGTCCTGGTTCTTCCCGGTTTTGACATCGCGATCCGCCGGGGGCTCGATGCGAAGATCGATGTCCTCGGAGAAACGCTGGATGATCTGATGCCCTTTCGAGAGGGACGTCCCGCCCTTGAGCTGAAACGTCCAGCCCTGCTGCTGCAATCCCCACAGGCTGTGCATCAGCCAATAGTCCTTCTCGACCAGATAGGAGGGGACGCGTTGAGCCTGGCCGACCTGCCGGATCAGATCAGTAAAGTTGGGATGGTCGTGCAGAAAAACTGCAGCTTTAGGCATGGACAGCCGACTTCATTTGCCGAAAAACGCGGCGTGTCCTGGCCGATCCGTAATCGGCAAGCATCTTCTCGAGACGGCCCGCGTCGAAGGTGTCGAGCTTGCGGCGCACATTGGACAGCACGGTTTCCGGATCTTCGGCCAGGTCGGTCAGGTTGTTCAGCATATCGACCAGCAGGTATTCGCGATTGACCTGCTTGCGCGAGGGAAAGCGCGGCTTGTCGCGAAAGTCGAATTCAAACCCGGCCAAGTCGAACTTGCCATGACGCTTGTGGTTATAGACGACGGTCTTGTTGTAAAGCTGAGTGGTGCCGAGCCCCAAAGCGTTGTAGCAGCTCGGGTTGAACATCAGGAAATGACGGTCATCGAGAAACTTTTCGACGAGCGCTTCCTCGCTTGGCGGTGCATCGCCAAACGGAGTTCTTCGGGGGACGTAATACAGCCCCTGAGCAGCCTTTCGCACGGTTCCGGCTTTTACTGCCAGACCGAGTTCCCGATCAACGCTGGGCAACTCATCGGCCAGATCCTTACGTCGAAAGACCTTGCCGGACAGATGCTTCCATCGCCGGTCGGGTGAGGCATTCACAGTGTTTTTTCGGTGCGACATATTTCAGAAACCTCACTGACGTTTCATGCAAGTATGCCACAGCTTTCCGGTCAAGGGAAATCGACTCTCGAGTGTTGCGTTCTACGTCACCACGACGGCGGTACCGGAATAGATCACTCGGGAAACCCGCCATTGCGATCCTGGTTGATCATAATGGGCATGGGTTTTCCTCAGGCCGACGATGGCGTTTGCTCCTTGGGCCAAGGCGTTTTGGGCCAGAGTCAGAAGGGCATCGCATTCGGCGAGTTGATAATCAGCATCCGACGCGGCCTCGACTGCGGATACAGACTCCAGGTAGCCGAGCGTCCGGATCACCGCCTTTGATGGTGGCTGATCGGTCGAGACCAGCAGAACCTGGTGTTTGATCGCCTCCAGATCCGAAAGCATTCGATCCATTCGACGATGATCGGCAGTTTTGTTCCGTCGGTTCCATTGGTACAGGGTGAGCCCTGCAAGGACGAACGCCACGATGGGCATCCACCCGAAAAAACTGCTCGTCTGGGTCGCTGCGGCCGGGCTCATGAAAAGTCTCCAAAGGCTGTATTTCGTTTCAGCTTCTCACAGTCGCCCGAAACTGCAACGGACAGGCTCAGCCGTCAAGGCCGATCCTGAGACGGCTCTCCATGCTTGCGTGGGTGAAATGCGGCCAGGAAGTGCGCATTTCGAAAACCGACACCGCTGGCTTTCCCATACAGTCAGGCCATGCAATCCCGACACTCGACATGGCAAGAAATCCGATTCCCCCCCACCCCCTGCCGGAGGCCCCCCACCCGGGCGGTGGGGGAAGCCACCATGCTCGCTTTCAACCTGACGGAAAGCCTTCCGGGAACGGTATTTGTCATCTGCAAGGACACCTTCCCCGATAGTGGTGAGTTCGTGGCTTTTCGGTGGGAGCGAAACTGGCCGTATCCGAAAGGAAGCATCTTCGTTAAGCGCCTGGTTGGCCTGCCTGGATCGCGCGTGACGACGCAAGGACGGGATTTCTACGTGGATGGCCGAGCGGTGGGGCAAGCCAAGGAACGGGCAAGAACTGGCGAACCACTGATTCCAGGACCCGTGGGGGTGATTCCAGAGGGCAGCTATTACGTCGCGGGCGGGCACCCCGACAGTCTCGATTCCCGCTACCAA
>OEIV010001236.1_pt1 | contig 12052 bp, 11 predicted proteins | sample 1539231 | NCBI WGS metagenome assembly OEIV01 (sample SAMN03794762, study PRJEB22550) | activated sludge metagenome | feature: wastewater treatment plant; material: activated sludge; isolation source: Wastewater treatment plant of a petroleum refinery complex | place: Argentina: Buenos Aires ... | reverse complement strand
AGATGCTGCCGCTTAGTTCCTCGATGCTCCGCGCTCGCTCTTCGCGTAGGGCCTGCTCCTCCAGCCCAAAATAGCGCTTGAGGATCTCGTTAATGATCTCCGAGTATCCCCGTTCGCCCCGTTCAGCCGCCCGCTGAATCAACGCGGCGCGCACCTCTTCGTCGATTTCGATCGTTGTCCTCATCACTCGATCATGCATGCATGCACATGCATGTCAACGGCAAAATGCGCGTTCGCGCCGCCCGTGCGACCATTTGGCCATGAACGAACTCCTTTCGCGTGCCCGCGAACTCGCCCAGCGCATCTCTGACCTCCAGGTGCGACTTTGACCTCGCTAACGACGAATCCCGCGTAGCCGAGCTCGAAGAGCAATCCGGCGCCCCTGCCTTCTGGGACGACGCCGAAGCCGCACGAACCCTCATGCAAGAACTGTCCGCCGCCCGCGAGCGGGTGGAGACGTGGCGCACCCTCGAACGGCGCGTCCGCGATGCCGCGGAGCTGATCGAGCTCGCCGAGACCGAGGGCGACGATTCGGTCGCCGAGTCTGCCGGCGCGGACCTTGATGCGGCCGAGAAGGAGCTCGTCGCGCTCGAGTTCCAGCTTCAACTGTCCGGCCCCTACGACTCCCGCAACGCCATCCTCGCCGTCCACGCGGGCGCCGGCGGCACCGATTCGCAAGACTGGGCCGACATGCTCCTGCGCATGTACCTGCGTTGGGCCGAACGTAAGGGTTACTCGACCGAAATCCTGGACATGACGGAGGGCGAAGAAGCCGGCATCAAGAGTGCCACCGTCGAAATCACGGGCAAATACGCCTTCGGCTACCTCCAGAGCGAACGCGGAGTGCACCGCCTGGTTCGCCTCTCGCCGTTCAACTCCGCCAGTGCCCGCCAGACGAGCTTCGCCAAGGTCGAGGTCATGCCGGAAGTCGAGGAAGTCGGCGAGATCCAGATCCCGGAAGACGACATCCGGATCGATGTCTACCGTTCCAGCGGGGCGGGCGGCGAGAGCGTCCAGAAGAACTCCGCGGCCGTGCGCCTCACGCACATCCCCACCGGCATCGTCGTCACCTGCCAGAACGAGCGCTCCCAGGGGCGCAACCGCGACAGCGCCATGAAGGTGCTCGAGGCGCGCCTCCTCGAACTCGAAGTGAACCGGCTCGAAGAGGAAAAGGCGAGGTTAAAAGGCCAGCACGTCGACGTGAGCTTCGGTTCGCAAATCCGGAACTACGTCCTCCATCCCTATAAGATGGTCAAGGACGTCCGCACCGACTACGAGACCAGCGACACGACTGCCGTGCTCGATGGCGAAATCGACGGGTTCATCGAGGCGTACCTCAAATCGCGTGTTGGCGAGGAGTCCTAATGCCCCGGGTCGCCCTAACGCTCCTCGCGGCCGTGTTCGCGAGCATCCTCACGGTCTCCTCAATCGCACCCGCTTCCGCCGACACGGTCATCGAGTCGTCCACGCTCGTGAACGGCTACCCCAACACGCTCACGTTCAAGGTCACCGCGAAGGCCGATTCCGACATCACGGACGTCACGCTCAACTACTCGATTAAGGGCCGAGGCACGAGTGCGCTCGACAAGCCCAAGGACCTGACCCCCGGCAAGAACCTCAGCGCCGAGGTAATCCTCCAGGTGAACTCCAGCAGCAACTACATCCCCGTCGGCTCGGACTTCGTCTACCACTGGGAAATCACGACTGCCGACGGCAACACGTTCACCGGCCCGGAACAGAGCTTCTTCTACCTCCCCACCGGCAAGGACTGGAAGAACGTCTCGAACGACTTCATGACGGTCTATTACCACGGCGACCGTCAGAACCTTGCCAATGCCTACCTCAAGGCCGGAGAGGAAACCTACGAGCGCGTCGGCAAGCAGCTCTACAACATCACGCTCAAGCAGATTCCTGTGAAGGTCATCATGTTCGCCGACGAAGCGGAAAGCGACTTCGCCCGCCCAGGTAGCGGCGGTTCGTTCGATGCCGCGGTTACGACCTGTGGGACGAAGGTGACCGACGACATCGTGCTCATCATCCCGGTCGCTTGCGGCTCCCCGGACCGCACCGACACCCTGCGCCACGAGTTCGGCCACATCCTCAACGAAACGGCGGGCGAAGGCGCCCTGGGCAAGCTCCCGTCGTGGCTGGATGAAGGCGCCGCCGTCTATGCCCAGTCCAGCCCCGGAGACTACGAGTCCGCCTTCACCGCTGCCGCCCGCTCGAATCGGCTGATCCCGTTCAGGCAGATGGGTGTGCCCGCTTCGAACCCCAGCCTGGTTGGCGTGTTCTACGGGCAGAGCTGGGCGATGGTCACGTACCTCATCGAGAAGAGCGGCCCGGAGACGTTCGGCAAGTTCATGACCACGATCAAGAACGGCAAGCGCTTCGATCAGGCGCTCGACGAGGTGTACGGCTTCGCCGACCTCAACGCGTTCGAAAGCGCGTTCAAGAGCGCCCTCGGGTTGGCCCAGCAAGCTTCGCCGACAGCGCGCCCGACGACGGCGGCAACCCCGACGCCCCGTCCCCAGGCCGCTGCCACCCGCACTCCAGCGCCCGCTGCGGCCTCGACTTCGGACGACGACAGCGGGATCGGCAAGGGCACGATCGTCATCGGTGGAATTGCCGTGCTGTTCGTGCTCGCCGCGATTCTCGCGATGCTGGTGTCGCTGATGATGCAGAACAACCGGGTATCTGCCGCGAAGAGTAAGTCGCCGAGTGTCTCGGCCCCGGCGAACTGGCGCCCCCCGGACGATCCTGGCGGGCCGCCGAAGAGCTAGGACGGCGCCTCTTCGCGCATTCCTCCGCGGAGCATCCAGAAGCGCTGCAACGCCGTGAAGTTCGCCAGCACGGCGAGCAGGATGACGATGACCGTGAGCCCGTTGAAGAACAGGCCGAGGGTGAGCAGTCCAACGCGTTCCTGGCGCCGGAACAGCCCGTCGCGCATCGACATCCCTGCGATTTCTGCCCGGGCGCGCATGTAGCTCACGGCAATGCTGCCGAAGATGGCGGCGTAGGCGAAGGCCGCCTGAACCTGCTCGCCGCGCTCGGCGAAGTACCAGCCGCAGGATGCCAGTACCAGGGCTTCGCTCGCCCGGTCCAGGACTGCGTCGAATACCGCGCCGTACGGGCTTGCCAGCCCCGTGGCTCGCGCAACGGCCCCGTCCACCATGTCGAGAGCCGAGAAGAAGAGGTAGACGCCGCCGGCCCACAGAAGCTGGTCCTGCGTGATCAGCCAGGCCGCAAGCAGGTTGCCCGCGAACCCCACGAGCGAGATTGCGTTCGGCGTTATCCCGAGTCCACCCACCGTTCGCCCGATGCTGTCGGAGATCCCCTTGGGGAGCCGCGTCGGCAGGATATTCACCGGCATGCGGCGCTAGCCCTCACTCGATGCCAGCGCCGGCTTCCGCGCCGCCTTCGATGCCGCCACCTGCTGATGCTCGTAGAGGATTCGCTCGTAGTAGGAGAGCACACGATGGGCGACGTTGTCCCAACTGTAGTGCCGCGCGAGCGACTGGCCCCGCTCGCCGAACACCTTGCGCAGCTTCGGGTCCTTGAGCAGGCGGACGATCGCTGCCGCGAGTTCGTCCGGGTCTTTCGGCTTCACCAGGAGGCCTTCCTCCTCGTGCGTCATCACTCCCGCGAATCCTTCGATGTTGCTCGCCACCACCGCATCGCCCGAGGCGAGCGCTTCCAACAGCACGTATCCCTGGCTTTCGTTGCCCGTGTTCGGGCAACAGAAAACGGTCGAGGCGCGATGGTAGGCGGGGAGCTGCGCGTAGGGCACGTTCGGCCGGAAGACCACGTCTTCGAACGTCGACATCAGCCGTTCGTACCGGGTGAAATCACCGGCGCCGACGACGATCAGCCGCGTGTTCTTCACCTGGGAGCGGACGCGCATGTAGGCGCGCAGCAGGTACTTCAGTCCCTTGCGTTTCTCCGGCCGGCCGACGAACAGGATGTTCTGCTTCCCGTCGTTGAACTCCTCGATCGGGTCCACCGGCGTCGCGAAGTGCTCGTAGTCGATCCCGTTCGGGATGATGTTGAAGTAGCCGGCGAAGTACCTGCTGACCAGCGAGACGGCAGCCGGGGAGACGGCGATTTTGCCTTCCAGCTTCCGGAACCAGCGCTTCGTCAGCGGCGTGGTGTAGCCGTAGAAGCGGTTGCCGCCTTCCTTGGCCGCGTGGAACGTGCCCACGGTTGCCGACTTCGAGTAGCGCAGGAAGTGGTACGGCAGCAACGGCATCAGCGGTTCGTGCAGGTGCACCACGTCGAACTTGCCCTCGTTCAGCACCCGCCGGACTTCCGGGGACTTCCAGGCGAAGGTGATGCGCGCCACCGATCCGCTGACTCGCATCGGCCACGGCTTGCCCATCACGGTCACTTCAGCACCTGCGATTTCGCGGTCCGATGCGGGCGCGAAGATGGTCACATCATGTCCCCACTCGCGGAAGTACTCCGCAAGGTGGGCGATGTGCGTCTTCACGCCGCCTTCCACGCACCAGTCGTAGGGCGAAACGATGGCGATCTTCATGCCCGGCGCCTCAGCATCTTCCGCGGTGTGGCACTGTAGCCCCAGGCGAGCCCGGCGGCCAGCTTTCCGAGTCCAACCTCACGCATCCCGGGATATGCGGTCATCTTCGCCGTCGTCGCTCCCGTCCGGATCGCCTCGCGAAGGTCAGCGGCGGTACGCCCTTCGAACTCCGTCCACCCGGTGGCGATGTGCTCGAGGTGGTGCGCGTCCGAACTGCCCGTTGCCGGGAGGTGCCAGCGCTCCTGGTTGAGACGGATGGCGCGGCCGCGCGTGCGAAGCGCCGCGGGGCTGGGGTTCGCCAGCTCGATAGCGTCGAAGCGCGGCCCGTCGTGCTCGGCCAGCCGGTCGAGCGTCCGGCTGCTGATCGAACGGGTCAACCAACTCAGCGGGTGTGGGGCGACCGCGAGGCCGCCCTGGTTGTGAATCATCTCGAGTGTCGATTCTACGCGTCTAAAGCTTGCGGGCGTCGTTTCGAGAAAGAGCCCGAGGACATGGCCCTGCAGCGAGGTAATCTCGGCCCCCACGATGACGTCTGGCGGCGAGTTCGCGCGCGAGCCTGCCTCCGCCCGCGTCTTCGTGGTCGGTGATCGCGACGACGTCGAGGTCCGTCCGGTGCTCGATGTACTCGAGTACCTGGCTGACGGTCGCCATGCCGTCGCTTTCCCGCGTATGGATGTGGAGGTCTGCCTTACCCACAGCCGTGCACCTTCCAGTAGTTTTCGGTAAGCGCCCACTGCGACGGGTCGCGCAGCAGGTGCTGTTCCAGGAGCCCGGCGAATCGCCGAACGGCCGCGGCCACGTCCGCCTCCTCGTCGCCGCTGCGGGCGACTCGGAACGGTTCCTCCACGTGAACCCGGAACCGGTCGCGGGAGATGCGGCTGGAGAACATCGGAAAGACAAGCGCGTTGGTGCGCCGCGCGATCTCCCATGGCCCCGTCGGCAGGCGCACATCACGCCCCGCCATTGGAGTGCACAACCCGTTGCCCTGGATGTCCCTGTCGCCCATGAAGCCGACGAGACCCCCTTTGTGGAGCGTCTCCAGGCACGCCCTGATTCCGGCGAAGTTGGTCTCGTGGAACGTACCTCCCGCCGCCGACCGCAGCCCGAGCAGGTAGCGCGACCATGCCGGCGGGCGCTGCGCTTCAACGAGGGCGACGAACGGGCGGCCGCGGTACGTCAGCGCCTGGATCGCCATCTCGGCGTTTCCCGTGTGCGCACTGGCGGCAACCACCGGCCCCGGCTCGTCAAGCGCCGCGAGCCTCTCGCCGTGCACCAGTTCGATGTGCCTGGCTTCGAACGTCGCCATATCTCGCGACGGGAGCGTGCACAGGTCGACGTAATACTGCGAGACGTTGCGCAACGCCCCGAGCGCCGCCCGCCGCGCCGCCTTGCGGTCGCCGCCGGTGAGCGGTAGAAGGTTCCGCATGGCGTTCCGGCGGACCACCGGCTGCAGGTGGAACGTCAACCACCCGGCAAACCAGGCGAACCGGTAATAGGCGCCGGGGAAGCGCGCCACGAGCGGCTGGCTTGTTCGCAACACCCAGAGGCGGACGCTCACCCCGCCACCGCCACCGGCGCCGCCAGGGCGGCCCGTCTCGTCCACATCGGCCGGAACATGTACCACTGGTCCGGGTGTGCCCGGATGAACCGTTCGTGTGCGTCCATGATGGCCTGGGTCAGGCGCGCGACGTCGCGCGCGGTGTCCCCCGTCGATGACGTTTCGATCGCGAAGTCGCACAGGGTGGTCACGTCCGGCTTCGCCGGGTTGACCCGGGGGAATGCCGTGGGCACGAGCTGGGCGCCCGTCCGCAGCGCCAGGCGGGCCGGCCCTGCCGGCACCTCGACTTCCTCGCCGAAGAAGGTCACTTTCACACCGTCGCCCGGCACCGGCCGGTCGATCAGGAGTGCGAGCAACCCGTTCTGTTTCAGCGCCCTCAGCAGCGACGGGCCGGTCTTCTCCAGTTTCACGACATGCATGCCAAGCCGCTCCCGGGCGCCCACGATCATGGCGTCCAGTCTCGGGTCGGAGAACGTCTCCGCGACGACGGTCAGCGGATAGCCGCGAGCCGCCGTCGCGCCGGCGCCCAGGTCCCAGTTGCCGAAGTGCATGCACACGATGATCGCGCCGTTGCCCCGTTCGAGGGCGCGGTCCAGCGCTTCGAAGGCGCCGTCTGCCTGGACGGCTCCAACGAGCGCCTCCGGGGTAGCGTTCGGAAAGCGGACGAAATCAACCAGGTACTTGCAGTAATTCACCATCGACCGGCGCGCGATCTGATGCCGCTGCTCGCGCGGAGTCCCTCGGAGTGCACGGGCGAAGTTCGCGTGCATCGCCCGCCGCCCGCGTGGCCAGCAGTAATAGCCGATGTTCCCGATCGCCGTCGCCAGCGGATAGCTGACCCGTTCCGGCATCCGTCCGATCGTGGCGGAGACCACGCGCCAAGCGCCGTACTGGACCGTGCCTCCGAACCCGCGCCTCACAGGACTATCGTAGCTGTGCCCGCCGTTGCGGGCGTCCTGTGCCGTACAATCGCCGCCGATGGATCTGAAGGCCACAACCTATGCGGTCGAGAACCGAGTCGCGACGATCACGCTCAACCGGCCGCACCGTCTGAACGCGTGGACGGGCCGGATGCACACCGAGTATCGCTGGTGCATCGACCGGGCGGAACGCGATGGAGATGTCCGCGTCATCGTCGTCACTGGCGCCGGACGGGGGTTCTGTGCCGGCGCCGATTCCCAGGCGCTCGAAGGCCACATCGAGAAAGGCGGCTACGACGCCGGCATCCGCGAGCCTTTGGCCAATCCCGGCTATGGAGTCCGTCCCGAGTTCGACACCAACTTCGCCTTTCACTTCGGCCTCACCAAGCCGGTCATCGCGGCGATCAACGGCCCGGCGGCGGGCGTCGGCCTCGTCCTCGCGTGCTTCGCCGATATCCGTTTTGCCGCGAGTGGCGCCAAGCTCACGACGGCGCATGGGCGTCTCGGCCTCCCGGCGGAATTTGGCCTGTCGTGGCTGCTGCCGCGGCTCATCGGGCTTTCCCGCGCCCAGGAGATCCTGGTCTCGAGCCGTGTATTCTTCAGCGAGGAAGCTGCCGAATTGGGCCTCGTCCACAAGGTCCTCCCGCCCCCGGACCTGCTTCCCGCCGTCTATGCCTACGCGGCCACCCTCGCCTACGCCGTCGCGCCCTCGTCCATGCGCGTGACGCGCCAGCAGGTCTACACCGACCTCCACCGCGACGTCGGTTCGTCCGTGGTCGAAAGCGAACTGCTGCTGAACCAGCTCATGCGAGGCGCCGAGTACAAGGAGGGCGTCAGAGCCCTCCTCGAAAAGCGCGAACCCAACTTCTAGGTGGTTCCCGCCAACCGGCGGCGACGTCACGGGCGAAGCGCGATCTTCAGCACGCCGCCGTCACGCTTCCGGAAGAGGTCGTACGCCGCGGGTGTTTCGCTGATCTTCATCGAGTGCGTGAGCAGCGGAGTAAGGTCGACCTTGCCGGTCGCGATCAGCGCCATGAGCCGTTCCAGCCGGTTGGTGCCAACCGGGCAGAACGTGGTCACGAGCTTGCGGTGGATGAACGATCCGCTCGTCGCCATCGTAATCTCCGGGAAGGCGCCGTAGACGCCGACGTTGCTCACGGTGCCGCCGAGGCGAGTCACGGCGCACGCGTTGGCAAACGTCGTCTGGTGCCCAAGCGCTTCCACCGCGATGTCTACGCCGCGGTTGCCGGTCATCTGCATGATCTTCGCCACCGCGTCGGCCGGGTCGAGGACGATATCGGCGCCGAACCGCTTCGCCATCGCGATCCGTTCGGTAATCGACTCCACCGCGATGATCGTGCCCGCGCCGAGCGTCCGCGCACCCGCCGTGGCGCACAGCCCGACCGGACCCTGGGCGAAGATAGCGACGGTATCGCCCGCCCGGATCCCGGCGCGTTCGATGGCGCCAAATCCAGTGGACATAATGTCTGTCACGAACAACACCTGCTCGTCTGACAGGGCGTCCGGGATCCTGGCGAGGCCAGACTGCGCGCCATTGACGAGGAAGAACTCGCCCTGGGCGCCGAAGAGTAGGTTGCCCGGTGCGTTGAAGGTTTCGCAGACGCTCTGCTCGCCCTCCTGGCAGCGCTTGCAATGCCCGCAGCAGCTCAGGCAGCCGGTCGCGATGCGGTCGCCCGGCTTGAAGCTGGTAACCCCGGCGCCAACAGCCTCGACGACTCCAACCGCCTCGTGGCCCATCGGCACGCCGGCGGGCACCGGCATTTCATCGACGAGGTGGATGTCGCTGCCGCAGACGGTGCTCAGCGTGGTACGGATGAGCGCCTGGCCGGGGCCCGGCTGGTCCGGGTAGGGGATCTGCGTCATCGCGACGGCATGCTGTCCGGTCTTTACACACGTGTTCGAAACAGGCACTGGACTCCTCCGGGGGCTGAGTTCGGCAGCGCGACTCTACCGCTCGGTAAGTGGCAGCACAATCCTGGCGGGCCCTACTCTCGGTGAGTCAGCCTGGCAGCCAGCGGGAGCCGCCGGTCGCGCCCGAATGCCCGCGGGGTGATCTTCACGCCAAGGGGGGCCTGGCGCCGCTTGTATTCGTTCCGGTCGATCATCCGGACCGTCCGGTGGACGATCTCCGCGTCGAACCCCATCGCCACGATCTCCGACGGGGCCCGGTCGTCCTCCACGTACGCTTCGATGATCGGGTCGAGCACTTCGTAGGGCGGCAGCGTGTCCTGGTCGAACTGGTCCGGCTTCAACTCCGCGCTCGGCGGCTTGGTGATGGTGTTCACCGGGATCCAGGGGCGGTCCTCCTGCGCGTTTCGCCAGCGTGCCAGCGCGAACACCAGCGTCTTTGGCACGTCCTTGATCACCGCGTAGCCGCCGGCCATGTCGCCGTAGAGGGTCGCGTAGCCGCATGCCATCTCGCTCTTGTTGCCCGTCGTCAGCACGATCGAAGAAGCGAACTTGTTGGAAAGCGTCATCATCACGTTTGCACGCTGTCGAGCCTGGAGGTTCTCCTCGGCGGTGCCGGGCGCCGTGCCTTCGAAAGCGTCCGCCATCATCTCGAGCATCGCGGCGTGTGCCGGCTCAATCGGGATCGTGAGGTAACGGATGCCCAGGTTGGCTGCCAGGTCCTGCGCGTCGTCGCGCGAGTGCTGGCTCGAGTACCGGCTCGGCAGCGAGACGCCGATGACGTTGTCCGGCCCGAGCGCGTCCACGGCGATTGCCGCAACCACGGCCGAGTCGATACCTCCCGAGAGCGCGACCAGCACCTGTGCGAATCCGGTCTTCGCGAGGTAGTCCCGCGTCCCCAGGACCAGCGCCCCCCAGACTTCCGCATGGTCGTCGAGGAGCGGCGCGAGTGGCGCCAACACCGGCTGACGCTCCGGGAGCCGGAACCGGCCGAGCGGGTCGTCGACCTCGATGATGTCGACGTCGCACAGTCGCTCGCGGTCGCGCATCTCCACGCGCCGGCGGGGGTCGTGCAATCGCCTCTGGGCAACGGCATCCAGGTCGACTTCGGCGATCAGCAGTTCCTCTTTGAATTGCGGCGCGCGCGCCGTGATCCGCCCCTCCGCGTCGCTCACTATCGATGTGCCGTCGAACACGAGCTCGTCCTGCCCGCCGACCGCATTGACGTAGGCGACCGCGATGAGGTTGTCGGTGGCGCGCGTCGAGATCATCCGCTCCCGCCCGGCCGCTTTGCCACGGTGATAGGGGGAGGCGTTGATGTTGATGCAGAGCTCGGCGCCGCCCAGCGCTATCTCGTCGAGCGGCGCTCCGGGGTACCAGATGTCTTCGCAAATGCTCACGCCGAAGACCAGGTCGCCCGTCCGGTAGATCGGCACGCGGTCGCCCGCCGCGAAGTAGCGCTCTTCGTCGAACACGCCGTAGTTCGGCAAACGCTGCTTGTGGTAGGTGTCCACCCAGTCGCCGTCGATGAACACGGCGGCCGCGTTGTACGCGTCGCCATTGTGCCAGTCGACGAATCCGACGACGGCGATAAGGCCGGCCGTCTCTGTGGCGAGGCCTTCGACGGCCTCGCGCGAGGCCTCGCAGAAGGAGCGACGGAGGACCAGGTCTTCCGGGGGGTACCCCGTCACCGCTAATTCGGGAAACGCGACGATCGTGCAGCCCTGGCGCCGGGCGTTGGCTATCTCCTCGCTGATCCGCTGGCGATTGCCGTGGATGTCCCCGACCGTCGTGTTGATCTGCGCGAGCCCCAGGCGGACAGTCCTCATTGCGTCTCCCTTTGCTCGGAGTATAGCCCGCGCATCCGCTCGGCCTAAGGGTTTCCCGTAGGCGCGTCTCCCGATTTCGCGGGCGCTCCGGGGATGGGACGCTGAGGAAGGTGGCGCTTTGAGGTAGGGAGATGTCTCGAAGCATGGAAACGAACGGTCACATGCCATGTCCGCTGTGCGGACGGGTGACCCGGGCGCACTCGCGTCTCGTGGTCTCCGATATGGAAACGAATGGGCTTCGGCCCAACACCTACGTGACAGTCATCTGTCGCGACTGCGCCTTCGCCATGGTCCTCCGTAGCGAAGCAGCGACGCTGAGGGCAGCCGTGTGAGGTAGCCGCTCGGCCCAGGACACAACCAGAGAACGCCCCGGGAAGTCGAGTTCCCGGGGCGTTTCGGTGCATCAGGCCCGGAGACATGACGATGCCCGGCGGTGGCCGGGCATCATGCGGGAGCGTGGCGGATTGCGGGCGGATTATCCCGCCAGCGCGTCGTTCTCCAGGAGCGACTGGGCTTCTTCAGCGCTCTCCAGCCGGACGATGCCCTTGCGGATGGCGTAGCGAATGAGGTCGGTGCGGTTCCGCGCGTGGAGCTTCGCCATGATGTGCGCCTTGTGCGCTTCCACGGTCTTCACGCTGATGTACAGCTCGTTGGCGATGCCCTGGTTCGTGTAGCCCTCGGCGATGAGCTGCAGCACTTCGCGTTCGCGGCTGGTCAGCGCTTCCACGCCGTTGCGCTGGTCGCTGCGCTTCGCCTGGTAGAGCACCTCCGCGAGGTCGAAGCCTTCGCTCAGCGCGCTCGAGAAGTAGCTGTTGCCGCGATGGACGGTCTGGATCGCCAGGACGAGTTCCGAGACGTCCGACTTCTTGATGATGTACCCGGAAGCGCCGGAACGGATGGAGTCGAGCAGTTGATCCTCATCGACGAAGCCGCTGAGCATCACGACGCGGGTGCCCGGGCAGGAGCGGCGGATCTGGCGGGTCGCCTCGAGCCCGTTCAGGCCAGGCATTACGACGTCCATCAGGACAACGTCCGGCTGCAGCTTCTCCACCGCCTGGACGGCTTCGCGGCCGTTCTCCACATCGGCGACCACTTCGAGCTCTGACTGGCTTTCCAGGAGCATCCGCAGCGCCTGCCGGATGACCGCGTGGTCATCGACGAGGACGATCCGGATGATGTTCTGGCTGCGTGAGCCCGATTGGCCGTTCGAAGCGGCCTGCCGGAGACCAACCGGCCGGCCGATGGTGCGAGTCGTGTTCAAATCATGCTCCCTGGACGATGT